>Ga0126377_10001947_pt1 | contig 13912 bp, 12 predicted proteins | sample PanSoiMetPlot_22_FD_92647 | JGI IMG/M metagenome (GOLD analysis project Ga0126377, IMG submission 92647) | Tropical forest soil microbial communities from Panama - MetaG Plot_22 | ecosystem: Environmental > Terrestrial > Soil > Tropical forest > Bulk soil | place: Panama | collected 2016-02-17
CACCGACGTCGCCTTCAGCCTGGGCGTGCTCGCGCTGCTCGGGCGGCGGGCGCCGCCGGGGCTGAAGGTGCTGCTCCTGGGGCTGGCCATCGTCGACGACATCGGCGCCATCGTGGTGATCGCACTGTTCTACTCGGGCGGCCTCCACCTGCGGTGGCTGGCCGCGGCCGGGGGCGGCCTGGTGGTGGTGGCGCTGCTGCGGCGGGCGCGGGTGTGGTACCTGCCGGTCTACGTGGTGATCGGCGTGGCCGTGTGGTTCGCCACCCGGGAGTCGGGCGTCCACGCCACCATCGCCGGCGTGGCGCTCGGGCTGCTCACCCCGGCGGCGCCGCTGATGGACGAGCCCGCGGCCGACCACATCGCCGACGAGCTGTCGGCCGACCGCGACGTGACCGCGTCGGAGGTGCGGGACATCTCGTTCCGCATCCGCGAGTCGGTGCCGCTGACCGAGCGGCTGGCCGACACGCTGCACCCGTGGACCGGCTACGTGATCGTGCCGCTGTTCGCTCTGGCGAATGCCGGCGTGCGGGTCACCGGCGACCGGCTGTCGGCGGCGGCCACGTCGCGGATCACGCTCGGCGTGGTGGTCGGGCTGGTGGTGGGCAAGCTCGTGGGCGTCGCCGGCGCCATCGGGCTGGCCACCCGACTGGGCGTGGGCGAGCTCCCGGCCGGCGTGACCCGCCGCCACGTGGTGGGGATGGCGGGCCTGGCCGGCATCGGGTTCACCGTGTCGCTGTTCATCACCGCCCTCGCCTTCCCGGGCCCCCGCCTGGGCGGCGAGGCCAAGCTCGGCGTGCTGGCGGCGTCGGTCATCGCCGCCCTGGTGGGCACGGCGATCCTGACCACCGCCCCCCGCCCCGGGCCGGCCGGTCAGGCGGGGACGCGGTAGGCCGTGATCGTGCCCGTCGTGCTGCCCACGTAGAGGGTGCCGCCGTCGGCGACCGGCGACCCCGAGACCGCGCCCGGCACCGTGGCCGTGAAGCGCGGCGTGCAGGTCGCCGCGCCGCAGCCGCCGGCGGCGAAGGCGCTGAGCGTGCCGTCGCTGCTCCCGACGTAGAGCACGTCGCCCACGATGCTGGCCCGGCCCGTGGCCTTGGCCGGCAGGCTCGCGGTCCACGTGGCCGGGCAGGTCGACGCTCCGCACCCGCCCACAGGGAAGGCGGACAGCATGCCGTCGTCGGCCAGGGCGAAGATCGTCGTGTCGGTCACCGCCGGCGGCAGCGAGGCCGCGCCCGCGGCCCCGAGCGAGCCGGTCCAGCGGACGGCGCCCGTGTGGGCGTCGACCACCGCCACGTGGCCGTCCCGCTGGACCACCGCCGCGTCGCCCCCGCTCGCCAGCGGCACGACCGTCGGCACCATCGGTGTCGCCGTGGTCCAGTGGACGGTCGGACTGCAGCTGAAGCCCGAGCAGGTCAGCGGGTAGCCGGTGACCGCGGTGTCGTCGGTGCTGAGGATGCTGGCGCCGTCGGACGAGAGCGGGCCGGGGAGCGGGAAGAGGGGCGGCGGCACCGTGCACGTCTGGGTCACCGTGTTGGTGTCGAACGACACGCTGGGGTCGTCGACGTCCAGACCGGAGATGCCGTTGCCGCTGGCCGCCACGAACAGGTTCGTGCCGCACGCCCGGGGGGCCGGGGCGCCGCCGGCGTAGGTCCACACCGTGGCCACCCGGCTGCCGGCCCACAGGGCATCGCCCACACTGCAGAAGGAGAAGCCGCTGCCGCCGACCCCGTTGAGCTCGGGCCCGCCGATCGGCAGGCTGCCCACCACGGCGCCCGACGCGAGGCTGAGCGTGTCGATCTCGCAGTGGCCGCCTCCGGCCGGCACGTACAGCCGGTTGCCCGCCAGCAGCGGGCTGCCGCCGCCGCCGACGCCGGTGGACGTCCAGCGGACCGCGCCGGTGGCGGCGGCGAGCGCGGTCACCTGCCCGCCGCCGCGGACGTACAGGCTGCCGTCGAACACGACCGGCTCGCCCGGCGCCCCGCCGACCGTCGCCGTCCAGACCGGCGCCAGCCGGGCGACCGTGGCCGACGTGATGCCGGTCTCGCCGCCGTTGAACCCCGAGCGCCGGCCGTCGAAGCCGGCCTGGAGCCAGCAGCCCTGCGCGGTCACCAGCGCCACCACCAGCAGCGCCCGCCACTTGCCGTGTCCCTTCATGGTCCACCTCCGCCACCGTCGACCGGTGGGATCGCCCGTTTGTTCCGGGGCTAGGTCGGAATCCTGTAGGCCGTGACCGTGCCGGTGCTGCTGCCGACGTAGAGCGTCCCGCCGTCGGCCACCGGCGAGCCCGACACCGAGCCGGGCAGGGTGGTGGCGAACAGCGCCGCGCAGGTGGCGGCGCCGCAGCCGCCGGCGGGCAGCGCGGTGAGCGTGCCGTCGCTTCCGCCGACGTAGAGGACGTCGCCCACGACGCTCGGCCGGGCGGTGGCCGCGGCCGGCAGGGTCGCCGTCCACGCCGGCGAGCAGGTGGCGGCGCCGCAGCCGCCGACCGGGAAGGCCAGCACGCGCCCGTCGCCGCCGGCCACGAAGATGGTCGTGTCGGTCACGGCCGCCGGCGTGGAGGCGGCGGCGCCCAGGTCGGCCGACCAGTCGACTGCGCCGGTGTCCTTGTCCAGCACGAAGAGGTGCCCGTCGGTGGCCACCGCCGCCAGCTCGGTCGAGGCGTCGGACAGCGGCGTCACCGGCGTCACCACGGTCGAGGGCGTCGCCCACGAGAACTGGCCGGCGCCGGTGGCGACCGAGAAGCCGGCGACCGAGTCGGCCGCGCCGGTGCTGGAGACGACGGCGTGCGGGGCGAACAGCGTCGTGGAGTCGGAGCTGAGCCGCCCGCGGACGCCCGCGGGCGGTGTCGTCGGCAGCGGGTCGCAGGTGACCGTGATCCCGCCCGTGTTCCAGGCGCCGGCCGTCGCGTCGGTGTCGAAGGCGTCGACCGCCGCCCCGAAGGCGTTGGTCCGGTTGGGCAGGCACTGCCCGGGTGCGAAGGCCGAGGCCAGGTAGAGCCACCCGATCATCAGCCGCTTGCCCACCCCGACCAGGTCGTAGGTGCCGCAGGCGGCGAAGCTCTGGTCGTTGTTCGGGAGGCCCGGGCCGCCGAAGCTCCGGGTGTCGACGACCGCCCCGGTGCCGAGGTCGAGCGACGCCAGGCTGCAGGCCGAGCTGGCGACCGGCACCCAGACGTGGTTCTGGGCCAGGACGGGCAGGCCCGCACCGGCGAGCGGCGTCGTCCAGCGCACCGCCCCGGTGGTCGTGTCGAGCGCGGTCACCGCTCCGCCGGTACGGACGTAGGCCGTGGCGCCGAGCACGACCGGCTCGCCCGGCCCCCCGCCGACCGTGGCGGTCCAGGCCGGCGCCAGCTGGGCGACCGTCGCGCTCGTTATGCCGGTCTCGCCGCCGTTGAACCCCGAGCGCCGGGCGTCGAAGCCCGCCTGCGGCCAGCACGCGGGCGCCACCAGGGCGGCCGCCGCTACGGCCACCAGCGCCCGCCAACGCCTACCCCCAACCGCCATGGCTCACCTCCGCCAGGATTGCAGCGGAGAGTGTAGCGATCCCCGCGCGGTCAGTGCCCTGATTCCACCGGACGGCTGACGATCGTGAGCTCGTAGATGGTCGGGTCGTCGTCCTCGGCCGGCGCCGGGGCGCGGCCGGCGCCGATGGCGGGGAGCAGCGCGGTCGGGTCGGTCGTGAACGTGACCGTCCGGGGGCGGCCGTCGGCGGCGGTCCGCAGGAGCGCCCGCTCGTACCGCAGCACCTCGTGGGCGACCCCCAGGTCGGAGTCGGGGTGGGCGGCGAGGTAGTCGTCGAGGCCCCGCAGCTCGTCGTCGGGCAGCAGGGACGGCGGGCTGTGGGCCCGGAACCCCTCGACCACCGACTCCAGCCGGCCCGGCCCGCCCAGCAGCACCAGCAGGCGGGCGGTCAGCGGGGCGGCGCCGACCAGCGCGCCCGACCGGGCCACGGCCACCAGCTCGCGGTAGAGGCCGAGGCCGGGATCGGCGCGGAGGGTGTCGGTGGCGGCCGCCGGGGCGGGGTGGCCGTTGACCAGCAGCGTGAGCTCGTCCCGCCAGGCGTCCAGCCCCGGGCCGCGCCGGTGGGCGCACTCCCGGCGCCCGCGCCGCGCCGGTCGCCCGGCCGGGCCGGGCGGGGCGGCGGCCGCGGCCAGCGCACGCAGGTCGGCCAGGTGCCGGGCCAGGTCGTCGGGGCCGAGGCCGGCGGCGGGGACGTAGTCGGGCCCCATCTCGAACGTGATCAGCCGGAGGTTCGGGAGGCGGGGCACGACGGTGGCGGCGATGTCGAGCAGCTCGCCCGAGGTCAGGCCGCTGTGGGCGTCGACCCAGTACCCGGCCCGCTCATGGCCGTCCGCGAGGTGGACCTCGACCACCCGGTCGAGCGGCAGCCGGTCGACGACCCGGGCCACGGGCTCCCGGCCGTTGCGCTCGTTGGTCCACAGGTTGTGGAGGTCGAGCAGGATCCCGCAGTCGGCGGCCTCGGCCACCGCGGCGAGGAACTCGCCGTCGGGCATCTCGCCCGGCTGCGGCCGCAGGTAGTTCACGCCCGTCTCGAAGGCCACGTCCCGCCCGAGCCGGTCGCGCAGCCAGCCGATCCGGGCCGCGGCGTGGCGCACCGCGCCCCGCCCCTGCGGCAGCGGCAGCAGGAACCCGGCGAAGCCGGCGCGGCCGCCGTTGAAGCTCAGGTGGTCGCTGACCCAGGGGCTGTCGACAGCGTCGGCGGCGAAGCGCAGCGCCCCGACCTCGGCCGGCGTCGGGCGGGCCCGGTTGCCGAACGGCATGCCGACGCTGTGCACGACCTTCGGGTGGGGGAAGGCGAGCACCTCGGCGAGGTCGCCGGCGCCCGGAGCCCGGCCGGACCGGCCGGCCAGGGCGGGCGACAGCGTCTGCGGCTCGATCTCGAGGACGTCGAACGCGTCCGGGATGGCGGCGAGGATCGTCGCCATCCCGGGTGCGTAGACGATCCCGACCTGCGCTCGGGACCGCATCTAGGGGAGGCCCGGCTGCCTGATGTTCAGCTCGCTGTCCACCACGAACTGGCGGGCGAAGTCCCAGCGGATGTCGAACCCGGAGCAGCACGCCATGCAGCCGAGCTTGCCGAGGATGTCCTTCTGCACCTGCCCGAAGCGGTCGAGGTCGAACGCCACCTCGGCGGGGATCGTGACGCTCACGACGCCACCGGGCCGGGACTGGAGCGACTTCTCCATCACCGTCTCCTTTGGTCCGTCGGCGCGCTCGTTGCGCCGACAGTCCGTTGGAGCCGGCCCGGGAGGTGCTGATACGCGGGCGACGTGGTCAGCCGGGCAGGGCGGCCACGCCGTCGATCTCGACCAGCTGGCCCGGGTAGCCGAGCACGGCCACGCCGAGCAGCGTGCTGGGCGGGCGGTGGGGCGCCAGCAGGCCGGCCACGACGTCCCAGGCCCGCACCAGGTCGTCGCGCCCGCCGACGACGTACACGGTGGTACGCACCAGGTGCTCGGGCCCGGCACCGTGACCGGCCAGCACGGCCAGGAGGTTGTCGACGGCGGCCCGCGCCTGCCCGGCGTGATCCCCGGGCGCGACGACGGCCCCGTCGCCGTCGAGCGGGCAGGCGCCGGCGGTGAACAGCGTCGCCCCCGCCGGCGCCACGGCGGCGTACTCGTAGGGGACGCCGGGGTAGAGCACTCAGCCCTCGGACGGGGGCCAGAGGGGCTCGGGGACCTCGAAGCCGAGGTCGGCGCCCCAGCGGTTGCGGTAGGCGACCTCGTGGGGCGGGCGGCGGGGGGCGACGCCCCAGCGGCCGGTCGGGTAGCCGAACGTGACGCAGCAGGCCATGAGCCAGCCCTCGTCGGTCGGCACGCCGAGCAGCGACAGCACGTCGGCGGCCCGGAAGATCAGCACCGAGGTCAGCGACGACCCCACACCCTCGGCCCGGGCGGCCAGCTGGGCCGACCAGACGGCCGGGAAGATCGAGCCGCCGCTCGGGTCGTGCTGGACGAACCCGAACAGCAGCAGCGGCACCTCGGCGAAGTGGTCGCCCAGGTGGTCGGCCGACGCCCGGATCCGCAGCATCTGCCGGCTCGCCGGGTCGTCGGGGGCGGCCTCGGCCGCGGCCAGGCGCTCGGCGTAGATGGTGGCCCACAGCTGGTCGAGGCACTCCCGGTACATCGTGCCGAGCTGGGCCCGCACGCCGGGGTCGTCGACCAGCAGGAACCGCCAGCCCTGCATGTTGCCGCCCGACGGCGCCCGCACGGCGGCGTCGAGGATCCGGGCCTGCACGTCGGCGGGGATCGGGTCGGGCCTGACCCGCCGCATGGCCCGGGTCGTGTACAGCGCCTCGTAGACGTCCATGCCGACAGATTGTCAGCCGGCGCGCCTCCCGTACTCGGCCGCCCACTCGCGGCGGGACCGGATCGACGTGTCGACGTCGGTCGCGGTGTCGGGCCAGAACGGGTCGGAGACCCGCGCCTTCCGCACGAGCACGGGCTCGACCCCCGCGGCCTACCGCCGCCGAGCCGGCGCGGGGATGTCCAGCCGATAGCGGCGCAGCTCCACGTAGAAGGGCGTGTGGCGCTCGCTGAACCGTGCGACCTCGGGGTGTGTCGCGAGCCCATGGCGGTCCGGGCGGGCGGGCGCCTCGAAGCCGCTGCTGCCGGCTGCGTCCTCGTGCCATCGGGCGGAACGCGCCCACTCGGAGCGCTCGCCCGGCTGCCAGGTCAGCGCATCGGCGATGAAGGGAAGCTCGACAGCGGCGCAATAGGCCGCCATCGTGCCGGCAGGGTTGGCCATGAGATCCTCGGAGTCGACGACGACCGGAGGGTGCCCACCGGCGTTCTGCACCGCGACGAAGAGGTCGTGCAGCAGCCGCAGCCCGGTGTCGAAGATGCGCATGTCGTGCTCGAGGGCGAACCACGAGGCGGCGATCTCCTCCGGCTTGCGGATCAGGAACGCGTGGCGGGCCTCGGCGAGGAACCGTCGATCTCCGACGACCGTCTCCTGGACGGGCGGGTTGACGGTCTCCTTGAGGAAGACGCTCCGGCCGCTCGTGTCCTCCACCAGCCCGGCCAACAGGTCCGGTGGCGACGCGAACGTCTGCCCGTCGATCTCGAGCGGGCCGATGAAGTGCAGCCCTTCCAGCGGTTCGTGAAGGGCGAGCAGATCCCCCCGTTCGACCATCGATCGAAAGAACGCGGTCGAACGCGATCTCGGGGCGCTCCACAGCACATGGACCGTCATCACCGAGAGTCTCGCTCCCGACCCCAGGTGCTCGTCTACAACCCCGGGCTAGCGTCCCCGGCGATGCTGCGACGTTCGCGCAAGGGGGCGGGGGGATCCGTCGAGTTGTTCCGGGATGGGCCGGGGCTGGTCGTGCTCGGCGAGGAGGGGGCTGTCGCCCGGTTCGTCGATGAGATGCTTCGGGCGACCGGGTCGGGGGCGGTCCTGCGTCGGGATGTCACAACCGCGACTGCGGTGGCGGCACACATCGCTGCGGTCGCAAGGACCCACAGCAGCAGGTATGTCGAGCTGTCACCCGAGACGATCGACCGCCTCGACCAGAAGCGAGTGATCCCGACCGGCGATGGCTACTTTCGCGGCTATCTCCGGGAGCGGTCGGACGGGCATTTCGCCGGCTTCGTCGACTGGCGGCCAGCCAATCTCGGTCCCGAGCAGGCGCTCAGCATGCAGACCCTCGCGGTTCACCTGGCGCTACAGGCAGCGATCCGGGACGTGCTCGACGCCATCGAGCGTGTCGAAGGGAAGATCGACAACCTTGTGAAGCTCGCCCGTGCCGAACGGCTGGGCGCAGTGGCCGCCGACCGCGTCACCTTGGAGGCGATCGTCCGGAGGGTCCGAGCATCCGGACAGGTCAGCGCGACCGACTGGTCCACGGTCGACACGCTCGGTGCGGACATCCTCCGCGGGATCGAGGCGTTGCGGGCGTACGTCATGCAGGAGGTCGCCGACCTCGAACCATCACGACTGGTGCGCTCCCGCTCCGCCGAGCTGGGCGAGTTGACGGAGGAACTGCTCCGGGAGTCGTTGGCGCTGCTGGTGCTCGCCGAGCAGAACTACGCGCTCTGGCAGGAGATCAGGGTGGCCAACGTGGCTACCCACGAGCGCGCTGCCCTCGGCCACACGCTCGCCGACGTCCGCGACCAACTCAAGGCGCTGTCCGCGGCGGATCAGCTCCTGATCGATGCGCTGCACGCCAGTGCGCTGGAGTTGCTCAAGCCGACCGGCTTCGAGGGTCTCGCACCACTGGCCAAGCACAAGTTGGGCAAACGCGGTGACGAGGTGGAAGAGCTCATCGCCTGGTTCGCCAACCAGCGCCACCTGGACGCCGTCGAGCTCGAGACCACCTACCCCTCGTTCGGTCAGTCGGTTGGGAAGGCCCTGGATGCCGCGGTCGAAGGCGTTGGCGCCGCGGGGAAGAAGGCACTGAAGTTGGCACAGCGCTCGGAGCCTCGCGGCTGACGATCGGCCCAGCGCCGTTCCACACCCCTGCTGGCCACGGAGAACGTGAGTGGGCGAGGGGGGACTTGAACCCCCACGACCTTGCGGCCACTGGCACCTGAAGCCAGCGCGTCTGCCAATTCCGCCACTCGCCCGAGTGACAAGGGGGATCACGATAGCGCGGCCCCCGGGCCGGGCCCCCATCCGTTTGGGCCCCGCTCGGGCGGCGCCGGTGGAACCACCCGGCGCACCGGTAATCTGCCATGCCGTGGCCATCCGTGGATTCGAGCGGCGCCTGGAGCGCATGGTCGAGGGCGTCTTCGCGCGGGCCTTCCGGTCGAGCATCCGGCCGGTCGAGCTGGCCCGTCGCCTCGCCCGGGAGATGGACGACCACGTCTCCATCGGCGTGCGCGGCACCCCCGTGGCCGCCAACCACTACACGATCTACCTCTCCCCCACGGACTACCAGGAGTTCGCCGACGTCATCGACGCGCTGCGCCGCGAGCTGTGCGACGCCGCCCGGGCCCACGCCCGCGACGAGCACTACGGCTTCATGGGCCCGGTCGACGTCGAGCTGGTCGTCGACGACACCTTCGGCACCGGCTGGTTCGAGGTCGAGGGCCGCTTCCGCGAGGGCGCCGGGGGCTCGGGCGCCGGCAGCCTGGTCCTGCCCACCGGCGAGCGCTTCACCCTGGCCGAGCACGTCATCACCATCGGCCGCCGGCCCGAGTCCAACATCGTCCTGGCCGACCCCAACGTCAGCCGCAACCACGCCGAGATCCGCCCCCAGGGCGACGGGTTCATGCTCGTCGACCTCGGCTCGACCAACGGCTCCAAGGTCAACGGCGTGCGGGTCGACCAGCACGGCCTGGTCGACGGCGACGAGCTGACCTTCGGCAACACCCGCATGCGGTTCGAGGCCAGCTAGCCCCCCGGGACACGTCCCCGGTAAGGGCGGCACTCGTCCTGCCTATATTCTCCGCCTCGGTGCCCGAGCAGCTCCTCAACCTCCTCAAGATCTTCCTCCTGGTGCTGCTGTACCTGTTCTTCGCCCGCGTCCTGCGCGCGGTGTGGACCGAGGTCAACACCCGCGTGCCCGAGACCGCGGCCGGCCCGGCGGCCGGCAAGCAGAAGGGCCGCCGCCCCCGCCCGCCCCGTCCCGGCCGCTCCAACCACCCCCAGCTCAAGGTGCTCGAGCCCGCCGGCCTGCGGGGACGCGCCTACGCGCTCGACAGCGAGGTCACCCTGGGCCGCGCCGCCGGGTGCCAGGTGCCGCTCGACGACTCGTACGCGAGCCAGGTCCACGCCCGGGTCTTCCAGCGTGACGGCCACTGGTACGTCGAGGACCTCGGCTCGACCAACGGCACCTACCTCAACCGACGACGGGTGGCCGGTCCCATGGTGATCAAGCGCCGGGACCGGCTCCAGATCGGCAACACCGTGCTGGAGCTGGTGTGACCGCGCGCGCCGGCAGCACCCGGCTCCGCTGGGGCGGCGCCACCGACGTCGGACGGGTCCGGTCCAACAACCAGGACCAGTACGTCGCCCGCGCCGACGCCGGCCTGTGGGCCGTGGCCGACGGCATGGGCGGCCACCGGGGCGGCGAGGTCGCCTCCGAGATCGCCTGCGCCACCCTGGCCCGGGTGTTCGACCAGCACACGCTCGACGGCCTGGTCGACGCCATCGAGCAGGCCAACCGGGCCGTGTTCCAGGCCGGCAACAGCGACCCCGAGCTGTCGGGCATGGGCACGACCGTGGTGGCCCTGGCCGTGGTCGACCACGATGGCGAGGAGCTGCTGGCCATCGCCAACGTCGGCGACTCCCGGGTCTACCGCCACTCGGGCGGCGAGCTCGACCAGATCACGATCGACCACAGCCTCGTCGCCGACCTGGTCCGGGAGGGCAGCCTCAGCCCCGACGAGGCCGCCACCCACCCGCAGCGCAACATCCTCACCCGGGTGCTCGGCGTCTACGACGACGTGCCGGTCGACGCGGTGGCGGTCGAGCCTCACCACGGCGACCGCTACGTGCTGTGCTCGGACGGCCTGTTCAACGAGGTGTCCGAGGCCGGCATCGCCAGCGTGCTGCGCCGCCTGGGCGACCCGGCCGACGCCGCCGGCGAGCTGGTGCGGATGGCGGTCGAGAGCGGGGGCCGCGACAACGTGACGGTCGTGGTGGTCGACGTGGTCGACGACGGCGGCCGCGACGCGGCGGCGTCGGCCGCGCTGGCCGCGGAGGGCGCTCCCGGCCGGGCGCCGGGCGCGCGCGGCGGAGGCGGGGCGGGCGGCGCCACGTCCCGCTCCCGGATGCCCGAGGCCAGCCCCGCCTACGCCGCCCCGAGCGGCCTGGCCCGCCGGGCCCGGGCCCGGTCCGGGGGGATCGACGGCGGCCCCGACCTCGACGGCGGCGACCTGGCCCTGGCCGACGACCGCGCCGGGGCCTACGACCAGGACGACGAGCCCGGCGACGACGAGTACGAGGCGACGGGGCGCCACTCCGGGCGACGGGGACGGCGGATCACCTGGCGGGTGGTGGCGTTCACGGTGCTGCTGGTCGCCCTCGTGGCGGGTGCCTTCGCCACCATCCAGTGGTACGGCGGCGCCGCCTACTTCGTCGGCTTCCAGGGCGACGAGGTCGCCATCTTCAAGGGCCGCCCCGGCGGCGTGCTGTGGATCGACCCCAAGCTGGTCGAGACCACCGAGCTCGACCGCGACCGGGTGCCCCCGTCCCGGGTCAACGACATCGAGGCCGGCCAGGAGCAGAGCTCGCTGGCCGAGGCCCGCCGCTACGTGGCCAACGTGCAGGACCTGGCCGACGAGCTCGAGCCGCCCACCACCACCACGACGCGCCCCCCCAGAACGACGACGACCCGCCGCCCCGCGACGACCACCACCGCCGCGGCCCGCCCATGAACACCACCGGTCGGCGGACGACCGAGCTCGGGCTGCTGGTGCTCGGCACCATGTTCGTGGTCGGCGCGTACCTGCTCGCCAGCCTGCCCGACGACAGCAAGATCCCGACCACGGTCGGCCCGTTCCTCGGCATCATCGTCGGGCTGCCGCTGGTCGCCCACATCGCCGTGCGCCGGCTGGCCCCCCGGGCCGACGGCATGCTGCTGCCGCTGGCCTCGCTGCTCAACGGCCTCGGGTACGTCTTCATCGTCCGCCTCGACGAGGCCCGCCGCGAGCCTCGGGGCCTGGCCGGCCTCCAGTCGGTGTGGATGATCCTCGGCGTCGCCGCCTTCGTCGTCACGCTCATGGTCGTGCGCAACGCCCGCAAGCTGGAGCGCTACCGCTACACGGCCGGCTTCGCCGCCATCGCGCTCCTGCTCCTGCCCCTCATGCCGGTCATCGGGCGCACGATCAACGGCAGCCGGATCTGGGTCAGCTTCGGCCCGATCAACTTCCAGCCCGGCGAGTTCGCCAAGCTCATGCTGGCCGTCTTCTTCGCCGGCTACCTGGTGGAGAAGCGCGAGCTGCTGGCCATCAACCGCGCCGTCGGGCCCTTCGCCATGCCCGACCCCAAGCACCTCGGGCCCGTCCTCATCGCCTGGGGCGTGGCCCTGATGGTGATGGTGAGCCAACGCGACCTGGGCAGCTCCATGCTGTTCTTCACCCTGTTCCTGGTGATGATCTGGGTGGCGACCGAGCGGGCGTCGTACCTGGCCGTCGGGACGGCGCTGTTCGTGGTCGGCGGCTACTTCGCGTTCCAGGCGTTCAGCCACGTGCGCGAGCGCTTCGACACCTGGCTCGACCCCTGGGACAAGGCCAAGGGGTTCCAGGTGGTGCAGGCGGCCTTCGCCTTCGCCGACGGCGGGGTGGCCGGCCGGGGCCTGAACCTCGGCGTGCCCACCAAGATCCCCGTGGTCGAGAGCGACATGATCTTCGCCGCCATCGGCGAGGAGCTGGGGCTGGTGGGCGCCACCGCGGTGCTGATCGCCTTCATCCTGATGATCGGCGCCGGCCTGCGCATCGCCCAGCAGGCCGCCAGCGGGTTCGAGCGCCTCCTGGCCACCGGCCTCACGACGCTGCTGGGCTTCCAGGCGTTCATCATCATGGCCGGGGTCGTGCGGCTGCTGCCGCTGACCGGCGTCACGCTGCCGTTCGTCTCCTACGGCGGCTCGTCGCTGCTGGCCAACTACGTGCTGCTGGCCCTGCTGCTGCGCATCTCCGACGACACCGCCTCCCGGGACATGGACCGGATGGCGGCCAACCAGCTCACCGAGATCGGCTGATGTCCAAGCAGATCCGTAACCTCGGCGTCTTCCTGCTCGTCTGCTATACGGCGCTGTTCCTGCAGGTGAATCGGTTGACCGTCTTCGACGCCCACGACCTCCAGCACAAGCCGGGCAACAACCGGGCGGTCGAGCGCGACTTCGCCCGGCCCCGGGGCACGATCGAGTCGGCCGACGGGGTGGTGCTGGCCGAGTCGGTGCCGTCCAACGACCGGTTCCGGTTCCAGCGCACCTACCCCACCAAGGACCTGTTCGCCTACGTCACCGGCTACTACGCCTTCCAGCTGGGGTCGACCGGCGTCGAGCGCCAGTACAACGACGAGCTGGCCGGGCGCACGCTGAGCTTCAACCTCGACCAGCTCGACGACCTGTTCGTCGACCGCGAGCAGGTGGGCAACGTCACCCTGTCGGTGCGCAAGGACGTCCAGCAGGTGGCCAAGGACACGCTGGGCGACAGGGCCGGCTCGGTGGTGGCGCTCGACCCCCGCACCGGCGAGATCCTCGCCCTGTGGTCGACCCCGTCCTACGACCCCAACCTGCTCGCCACCCACGACTTCGAGGCGGCCACCGCCAACGCCAAGGTCCTCAACGAGGCCAAGGCGACCCGGGCCCGCACCTTCCAGGAGCGCCGCTTCCCCGGCTCGACGTTCAAGGTCGTCACCGCCACCGCCGGCGTCGAGCGGGGCGGGGTCACCGCCGACCAGCCCAGCTACCCGGTCCGCACCAGCTACCAGGCGCCCGGGCGGGGCCGGCCGATCAGCAACTTCGGCGGCGAGTCCTGCGGCGGCACGCTGTTCCCCATCCTCGAGGTGTCGTGCAACTCGGCCTTCGCCCAGATGGGCACCGAGGACGTCGGGGCCGCCGGCATGAGCCAGATCGCCGAGAGCTTCGGCTTCGACCGCGACATCCCCCTCGACCTGCCGGGCGGCGTGCAGTCGACGTTCCCCGTCAAGGCGGTGTCCCAGGACCCGGTGTTCCTGGCCCAGGCGTCGATCGGCCAGAACGCCGTGCAGGCGACGCCGCTGCAGATGGCGATGGTGGCGGCCGCGGTCGCCAACGGCGGCAAGATCATGACGCCCCACGTCATGCGCGAGGTCCACGACGAGCAGGGCAACCTGGTCAAGAAGTACGACCAGAAGACGTTCTCGACGCCCATGTCCGGCGACACGGCGGGCCTGCTGCGCGACGCGATGGTGTCGGTCGTGCGCCAGGGCACGGCCACCCGGCTCGCCGAGGGACTCGACGG
>Ga0126377_10001948_pt1 | contig 13912 bp, 9 predicted proteins | sample PanSoiMetPlot_22_FD_92647 | JGI IMG/M metagenome (GOLD analysis project Ga0126377, IMG submission 92647) | Tropical forest soil microbial communities from Panama - MetaG Plot_22 | ecosystem: Environmental > Terrestrial > Soil > Tropical forest > Bulk soil | place: Panama | collected 2016-02-17
CATTCGGACGGAGGGGTAGTCGTGCATACTGGTGAACGCAAAGAACGTCGAGGCTTCGCGTCGATGTCTCCGGAGAAGCAGCGCGAAATCGCCAGCAAGGGCGGGCGCGCAGCGCATGAGAAGGGGACAGCTCACGAGTGGACGGCGGACGAAGCGCGTAACGCGGGCCGCAAGGGTGGGCAGGTCAGCCGTGGCGGTCGCGGACGGCTCGTGGTTCCTCCCGCAGAAACAGCGGTGGAGCCGGTCGCGGACGACTCGACGTCGACGGCAGAACGCACGGAGTGATTTCGTGCGCGCACACGCTTTGGAGGCGACCGACAATGGCAAGACGCGTAGCTGTGGGTTGGGCCCTGGGCGCGGCGCTCCTCGCCGCAGCAGCGAGCGCCAGCGCTCAGACCGGTTCTTCCGGGACGTCCACGGGACAGAGTTCCACCGCCACCCAGACGCCGTCCCCAGCATCAGTTCCTGCGGAGGCCTATCGACCGGCAACGACGACATTCTTCGGGGACACTGGGCTCTGGTTCGTGCCGACAGGCGAGGTGCTGCCTGACGGCAAGTGGTCCGCGAGTGCCTACCGGCGCGGCACCAACTACATCCAGGGCTATACCAACGTTTCCGATTTCGCGGGCACGTTCGCGTATGGCCTGAAGAACAAGGCCGAGATCTTCGGCTCGTTCCTCGTCGATACGCGCATCGACCGCGACCTGCGTCCCGTCTTCATCAACGATCCGGCCTTTGGCGGCGTCGTCAACGGGTATCCCCAGGTCAACCGGTACTGGTCCGGCGACAACATCGGCGACTTCTACGTCGGGGTGAAATACAACCTGATGTCGGAGTTCGAGCAGAAACCTGCCGCCGTGGCGGTCCGCGGACTCTTCAAGCTGCCCACCGGCAGCCACGATAACGGGGTCAGCACCGGCAAGCTCGACTTCTCCGTCGACGGCATTGTCAGCAAGGAACTGCAGAAGAAGGCGGAAGTTTCGGGCTACGCCGGCTGGCAGTTCATGGGCAGCCCGGACAATTTCGCGGCGCCGGGCGGCGCCTTCCGGTACGGCTTCGGCGTCGGCGTGCCGTCGCGAAGTCCGCTCCGCTTCACCGGAGAGTTCGACGGCTTTGCGCTCACGAGCGGCACGCTCAACAACACGGGCACGCGCGTCGTCGCCATCGACAGCACCCTCTCGCCGCTGGTCTCCAACACGGAGAATCTGCAGCGCCTGACGCTCGGCTTGACGTTCCAGGCCAAGAATGGATTCTTCGCCGGTGGTGGTATCAGCTGGAACTTCCCGACGCTCGGCCGCAACGCGGCGTTTTCGGAAAACGGCGAGACGCCCAGCGGCGATTACTGGGACTGGCAGTTCCGCATCGGCTATCACCCTGGCGTCCGTATTTATGTGCCGCCGCCTCCGCCGCCTCCGCCTCCGCCACCGCCGCCGCCGGCCGCGCCTGCGCACGACCTGAGCGTCCGGGCCGCCTGCGATCCGTGCACGGTGGAAGTCGGCCAGGTGTCGACGGTTACGGCAACAGTGACGGATTCGATCAACTGCGCCGTCACCTATCGGTGGGCAGCGCCGAGCGGAACGCTCGCGCAGCCGGCCGAGCGGCAGACGCGCTGGACCGCGCCCAACACCGAGGGCACCGTGCCGGTAACCGTTACCGTCACCTGCCCGAGCGACGGCAAGACGGCGTCGGCGACCGTCAACATCCAGGTCGTCCGTCCGCCGCAGCGGACCTACACGTTCGAAGACGTGCACTTCGACTTCGACCGCTACTCGCTGCGGCCGGAAGCCACCCGCGTGCTCGACGAAGCGGTGAGCGCGATGCGTCAGGATTCGACCCTGCGCCTGACCATCGAAGGCCACACCTGCAACATCGGCACGGCGGAGTACAACCTCGCACTCGGCAACCGCCGCGCGAATGCCGTGCGCGACTACCTGGTCAGCCGCGGGATTTCGGCGGATCGTCTCAACACCGTGAGCTACGGTGAAGAGCGGCCGAAGTACGACAACGCCCGCGAGGAAACGCGCCGTCTGAACCGGCGCGCGGCCTTGACCGTTCGCCTCCAGTAGTTCATGCCCGACCAGAGAGGAGAGCAATCTCCTCTCTGGCTCGGTCCGTTCGCGCCGCCTGATCCTGTAGGAGCGCGAAGGCTTCAGCCGAGCGTTCCGGCAATGCGGCTCTTCTGGTGTGTCCTCCTCGCTCTCATCTGCCCCCTTCGAGCCGCCGCGCAGGAATCCATCAAGGTTCACAGCCTGACGATCAACGGCGTCAAGTCCGTGGACGAAAAACGCCTCAAGTCCGGGCTTGCGACGCGTGTCAGTTCGCGGCTGCCGTGGGGCAAGAAGGCGTATTTCGATCGATCGCGATTCGACACCGATCTCAAGCGGATCACGACCTTCTACGCCGACCGCGGGTATCCGAACGCGCGCGTCGTGAACTTCGACGTGAAACTGAACAGCAAGGAGAGTTCGGTCGACCTGGCCGTGACCGTCGAGGAAGGCGATCCGGTCAGAGTCACGGCAGTCAACTTCGTCGGCTTCGACAAGGTGCCTCCCCAGCACCTGGACGATGTGAAATCACGGGCGCCGATCAAGGTCGGCGCGCCGCGCGACCGTCAGCTCGTGGTCGCGACGCACGACCTTGCCGTCAGCGAACTGCGCGATAACGGATATCCGTATGCGACGGCCACGACCGAGGAAACGCACCCCGGTGATGATCCGATGCAGTCGGCCCTGACTTTCACGGCAGAAACGGGCAAGGCGGCCACCTTCGGACCGATCACGATCGTCGGCAATCAGTCCGTCAGCAATCACATCATCGAGCGGCAGCTGACCTTCAAGCCCGGCGAGCTCTTCAGGCGCAGCCTGATGCAGGACTCGCAGCGGCGACTGTACGGCATGGAGCTGTTCCAGTTCGTCAACATCGAGCCCGAGAATTCGGACGAGCAGCCGGACGAACTGCCGACACGCGTGACGGTGGCCGAGGGCAACCACCAGCGCGTGAACTTCGGCGTCGGCTACGGCACAGAGGAAAAGGCTCGCGCGGAGGCCGAGTACCACCACGTGAACTTCCTCGGGGGTGCCAGGTCGGCGGGCGTGCATGCGCGATGGTCGTCGCTCGATCGCGGTATCCGCGTCGATTTCACCCAGCCGTACGTGTTCGCGCCGAAGTTCTCGCTCGGCGCCGAGGGGCAGTACTGGGAAACGGTGACGCCGGCGTACAACTCGCTCATCCAGGGCGGGAAGCTGACGTTGACGCACCGTCCCAACGCACAGTTCTCGTGGGATGTGTCCGTCACAGGGGAGCATGACTCGAGCTCGGTCACCGAGGAAGCCCTCAACGATCCGACGCTTCTCAAGGACCTGATTGCGCTGGGACTCAACCCGATTACCGGCGAGCAGAATGGGACGCTGAATGCCGTCGGATTCGACATCTCGCAGAACACCGCGGACAGCGTCCTGGATCCGAAGCGTGGATATCAGCTGGCCGCGCACGTGGAACAGGCGGGCCGCATCCTTCCGGGAACCTTTCAGTACACATCGGTGTCCCTCGAGGGTCGCCACTACCTTCCGCTCTCTGGCGGCGCCATCGTCCTCGCAAGCCGCGCGCAGTTCGGCAACATCCGGCCGTACGGCGATTCGCAGGCGAACGTGCCGTTCTCCAAGCGGTACTTCCTCGGCGGCGCGACCAGCATTCGCGGCTGGGGGCGATATGAAGTGAGCCCGCTCAGTGGCGGCGGGACGCCGCTCGGCGGCGCGAGCATGTTCATGTTCAGCGAGGAGGTGCGCGCGCGCGTCGTGGGCAACGTCGGGGGCGTGATATTTCTCGACGCGGGCAACGTCTGGCTGGACTCGCTGGCCGCACGTCTCGACGACCTGCGCTACGCGATAGGCGCCGGTCTGCGCTATCAGACGCCCATCGGGCCCATCCGCTTCGACTACGGGTACCAGCTCAATCCGATTCCCGGCCTCGTCATCGACGGCGAGCCGCAGTCACGCCGCTGGCGCGTGCACTTCTCCATCGGACAAGCCTTCTGAATCGTGAATGGCAGAGGGCAGATTGCAGATTGCAGATTGGCCGTGCGATTCGATTTCAATCTGCCTTCATTCTGCAATCTGCAATCTGACTTCTGAAATTCGTTAAGCAGTAGCTAGCGACGCGACCTGAACGCGCGCGTCGTTGAAGCACGCGCCGCCGCCGATGTCGGTCAGCGTGTCGGGCACGAGCGCCGTTCCCGTCGTGCTGTTGCGCGTGCTCCTGCGCCAGATGCCCTTGGGCAGGCTGACCACGCCGCGCCGGATGACGGGCGCGACGGTCAAGGGACAATGCACTTCGCCGAGCTCGTTGAACACGCGCACCAAATCGCCTTCCGACAGTCCTCGCGCGCTCGCATCGTCGGGATGCATGGTCAGCTTGACGTCCGGGCGCGGCAGCTCGCCGAGCGTCGAGCTGATCGTTCGTTCGCTCGACGGCGAGATGAGCGCCAGCGGAAAGCGATCGGTCGCCGGGTCGGGCTGGAAGCGATACAGGCCCATCGGCGTGCTCGATTCAAGGTCCTCGGGAAAGAGATCGACCTTGCGATCGGGCGTCTTTGGAAATACGTCCACGAACTGGATCGGCGCGGGACCGAACGGAGCCGTGGGTGTCGTGCCGTCGCGCAAGTCGGCGCCGATCCGCCCGGGCAGACTGTTCAGGATGTTCACCATGAGGTCCAGTTCCCCCGTCGGCTCCGTGTCTTTCAGCAGCCCGAGCCGCGCGGCCAGCTCGCCGAAGACGTCCGCGTTCGAGCGCGCCTCGCCGACGGCGTCGATCACGGGCCGTCCCAGGTCGAGGTGGATCGGACCGTAGGCCTTCGCGAAGTCGTAGCCTTCGAGGAACGTCGTGTTCGGAAGGATCGCGTCTGCGTACAGAGCCGTGTCGGTCATCACCTGTTCGAAGACGACGGTGAAGAGATCCTCGCGCTCCAGCCCCTTGAGCACGCGCTTCTGATCGGGAACCGTCGCTGCGGGATTGCAGTTGTAGACGAAGAGCACCTTGACGGGCGGATCGTTGTATTCGGTCAGCGCCCGGCCGAGGTGATTCATGTTGACGAGCCGCGTCGCCGGCTCGTCGGCGGCGATCCACGGCCGCGCGATGTCCCACGACGCCGAATTGCTCATCGAGTAACCGCCGCCACGCACGCCGAATTTTCCGCCAACTGACGGCAGCGCCAGGACGGCCATCGCGGCATTGCCGCCGTTCCTGTTGCGTTCGAGGCCCCAGCCGCAGCGGACGAGTGCGGGCGAACTCGTCGCGTACAGGCGTGCCACGGCCGCCAGCGCATCCGCGTCGACACCAGCGACGTCCGCCGCACGCTCGAACGTCCACGGCGCCGCGCGTTCGCGAAGACGATCTGCGTTCCGCGTGTGCTCGCGAAGGAACTCCTGGTCGGCGAAACCTTCCTCGAAAAGATATCGATGAATCGCGAGCGCGACGACGACGTCCGTGCCCGCGCGAACGGGAAGATGAATGTCGGCCGCGCGCGCATGCTGCGTCGACCGCGGATCGACGACGACGATCTTTGCGCCGCGCTTCTTGGCCTCGCGCAGATACGGAACGATGTGGATGCCGGACGCCGACGGGTTGATGCCCCAGAGGATGATCAGCTGCGCGGACGGATAGTCCTGATAGGTCACCGACGCCATCTTCCCGTAGAGCGCCATGTTTGCGGCGCCGGTCGGCGCGGCGCACACGGTTCGCGCGAGGCGCGATGTTCCGAAGCGCCTCCAGATCTGGGCGTCGATGTTGTCCTGCGTCAACAGGCCGTTCGAGCCGCCGTACGAAAAGGGAAGGATTGACTCGCCGCCAGACTGCGCCTTCGCGAGCTCGAAGGTGTCAGCGATGCGCTGGAGCGCTTCGTCCCATGGAACGCGCTTGAATCGGCCTTCGCCCTTTCGGCCGACGCGAATGGCCGGATAGAGCAGCCGGTCGGGACCGTAGACGCGTTCGCCGAACTTGCGGACCTTCGCGCAGATGTAGCCGTCGGTGACGGGATTTTTGTGTCCGCCGTCGATCGCGACGATCTTGCCGTGCTGGACCTTGACGGCGAGGCTGCACGCGTCGGGACAGTCGAGCGGACATGCCGTCTCGACCGTGGTTGCCGGTCCGCCGAGGACGGGCTCGGGCTTGGAGAGCGAGGCCATTCCCGTACGATAGCATCAGATCGTCGAAACGCTGAACAAGTGCTTCCACACGTCGTGATCATCGGCGGCGGATTTGGCGGGCTCGATGCGGCGCGCGCGCTCTCGCGGGCGGCCGTTCGCGTCACGCTCGTCGATCGACACAACTATCATCTCTTTCAGCCGCTGCTGTATCAGGTGGCGACCGCGTCGCTCTCGCCCGGTGACATCGCTTCGCCGATCCGCTGGATTCTGCGAAGACAGAAAAACGTCCAGGTGCTCCTCGCCGAGGCGCGCGCCATCGATGCGCCCGCGCGGCGTGTCGTGCTCGACCGCGGCGAGCTGACGTACGACTACTTGATCGTCGCGACTGGTGCCGCGCACTCCTACTTCGGTCACCCGGAATGGGCAGGCCGCGCGCCCGGCCTCAAGACGCTGGACGACGCGCTGGAGATCCGGCGGCGGGTGCTGCTGGCGTTCGAAGCCGCGGAACGGGAACCGGATGAGGGGCGGCGCCGCCGCCTGCTGACGTTCGTCATCGTCGGCGGCGGTCCGACCGGCGTCGAACTGGCCGGCGCGCTCGCCGAGATCGCGCGTCAATCGATCCCGCAGGATTTCCGGAGCATCAATCCGCGATCGGCGCGCATTCTGCTCCTCGAAGGCGGACCAACGATCCTGCCGCAATTCGCTGAACCGCTGCGGGTAGCGGCGCGCGAGGCGCTCGAACGCCTCGGGGTGGAAGTCCGGACCGGATCGATTGTGACTGGCGTCAACGAAGCCGGCGTCGTGGCATCCGCAGGAGGAGGAGCCGGCGAGTCGATTGACGCCCAGACGGTGCTGTGGGCGGCTGGCGTGGCTGCCTCGCCGCTCGCGAAGCTTCTGAACGTGCCGCTCGATCGCGCGGGACGAATCACTCCGCAGCCGACGCTTGCGCTGACGGAGTATCCGGAGATCTTCATCGCCGGCGATCTCTGCGCCTTCACCCAGGACGGCAGGCCGTTGGCAGGCGTCGCGCAGGTGGCGAAGCAGCAGGGCACGCACGCAGCGCGGAACATCATCCGCGCGATCGCCGGCGAGCCGCTTCAGCCGTTCAGATATCGCGACTACGGCACCATGGCGACGATCGGCCGCGGATCCGCAATCGGCGACGTCTTCGGCTTCAAGATCCGGGGGTTCTTCGGCTGGCTGTTCTGGATCTTCCTCCACATCTTCATGTTGATCGGTTTCCGCAACCGCTTTGTCGTCATCACGGAGTGGGCGTGGTCGTACGTGACGCTGCAGCGCCGTGTGCGCCTCATTACGGGTGAAAAACTGTGGCCGAGTTCGTGACGCTCGGGCCTCGCGCTCCGTCCGCACCTCGTGCACCCCTTGAACCTCTTGAACCTTTGCACCCCTCGAACCTCTTGAACCTCCTGTACCTCTTGAACCTCCTGTAACATTCCCGCGATGCCTGCCGAATACGCCTTCGAGATGGCCGTGTCGAACGTCCGCTTCGGTGCGGGCGTGACGCGTGAGTGTGGAATGGACCTCGCCGATCTCGGCGTGCGGCGCGCGCTCGTCGTGACGGACCCGACCGTCGCGAAACTGCCGCCGCTGACGAAGGTCCTGGAGTCGCTCGAAGCGGCGGGCGTCGGCGCGACTGTGTACGATCGCGTCCGCGTCGAGCCGACCGATGAATCGTTCGCTGATGCGATCGCGTTCGCCAGCTCGAGTGGAAACCGGTCCTTCGACGGCTTCGTTGCCGTCGGCGGCGGGTCGACGATCGATACCGCCAAGGCCGTCAATCTCTACACCACGTATCCCCCCGCTGATTTTCTCGACTACGTGAACCCGCCGATCGGGAAAGGCATGCCTGTTCCCGGCCAGTTGAAGCCGCTGATTGCGATACCGACGACGGCAGGGACCGGCAGCGAGACGACCGGCGTCAGCATCTTCGACCTGACGAAGATGCATGCGAAGACCGGCATTGCGAACCGGCGGCTGAAACCGACACTCGGCCTGCTGGATCCCGAGAACACGCGGACCATGCCGGCTGTCGTGGCAGCGTCGAGCGGCCTCGACATCCTGAGTCACGCGGTCGAGTCGTTCACGGCGCTGCCGTTCACGGACCGGCCGCGGCCCGATCGTCCTGCCGTCCGGCCCGCGTACCAGGGGTCGAACCCGATCAGCGATATCTGGGCGCTGCAGGCCATGCGGATGGTGGCGCAGTACCTCGTTCGCGCGGTGGAGGATCCGGCGGACGACGAGGCGCGCGCGAACATGCTGCTGGCGGCGTCGTACGCTGGTGTAGGTTTCGGAAATGCCGGAGTCCACCTTCCGCACGGGATGTCCTATCCGGTTTCAGGACATCTGAAGAGCTATCGCGCGCCGGGATATGCCGTCGACCATCCGCTCATCCCGCATGGCTTTTCGGTGATTCTCAACGCGCCGGCCGTGTTCCGTTTCACAGCGACGTCCAACCCTGCGCGCCACCTGCAGGCCGCCGAGGCTCTCGGCGCCGACGTGTCCCGTGCGCGCGCCGAGGATGCCGGAACCGTTCTCGCGGACCGCATCACGTGGTTCATGCAGCGGTTGCACACGCCGAACGGCCTCAAAGCCATCGGCTACTCGACATCCGATATTCCGGGCCTTGTCGAAGGGACTCTGCCGCAGCACCGCGTCACGAAGCTGTCGCCGAAGCCGGCTGCGCCCGACGACCTCGCCAGGCTGTTCGAGGGCGCCATGGTGGTCTGGTGAATAGTCCTTTGTTGTTGGTTGGCAGTTGTTAGTTGTTGGTCATGCAAAGCGAACTCGTAAAGGAAATCGTCGAGGCCCTTGGAAACGACGCGGTGCTGAGCCACGACTCAGAGCTGTTGCCATTCGAATCTGACGGGCTCGCGCATCTTCGTCAGCGCCCAGGCCTCGTCGTGTTCCCCGAAAACACCGAACACGTTCAGGCTGTCGTGCGGGCGTGTGCGCGGTACGGCGTCCCGTTCGTCGCGCGCGGCCAGGGCACGGGCCTCTCGGGTGGTGCGCTCCCGGTGCCGAATGGCGTGCTCATCGTCCTGACGAAACTGAATCACATCCTTTCCGTGGACCTCGAGAATCATCGGATGGTCGTGGAACCCGGTGTCATCAATCTCGAGATCACGCGGCGGGTGGCGGCGTCAGGCTGCTACTACGCACCGGATCCATCGAGTCAGCTCGTGTGTTCGATCGGTGGGAACGTGGCGGAAAACTCGGGCGGCGCGCACTGTCTGAAGTACGGCTTCACGGTCCATCACGTCATGGGCGTCGAGGCCGTCTTGCCGGACGGCGAAGTCGTCCACATCGGCGGCCCCGCGCTCGACGAGCCGGGTCTCGACCTGCTGAGCGTGTTGATTGGATCCGAAGGCACGCTGGCGGTGGTCACGAAGGTCACGCTGAGAATCCTTCGCGCGCCCGAGTCCGTCCGGACGCTGCTTGCGGCGTTTCCGTCGACGGATCAGGCCGGCGATGCCGTGTCCGCCATCATCGCCGCCGGCATCATCCCGGCGGCGGTCGAGATGATGGACCGTCTGACGCTGGAGGCCGCGGAAGCCGCCGTCCATCCAAATTTTCCGAAAGCCGACGCCGTGCTCATCGTCGAACTGGACGGTCCCGCGGGCGAGGTCGCGGAGCTGTTCACGCTGGTCGAGCGCGTGACACGGGAGCACGGCTGCACGGACCTCGTCATCGCCAGGAACGACGACGATCGCGCGCGGATCTGGAAGGGGCGGAAGGCGGCGTTCGCCGCGATGGGCCGCGTCTCGCCAGACTATTACGTGCAGGACGGCGTCATTCCGCGGACGAAGCTCCCCGAGGTCCTCCGTCGCATTCGCGAACTCGAGGCCCGATCGGGCCTGCGCATCGGGAACGTGTTCCATGCCGGGGACGGCAATCTCCATCCGTTGGTGTGCTACGACGCGACGATCCCCGGGCAGGTCGAGCTCGCCGAGAAAGTGGCGGCGGAAATCCTGACGTTTTGCCTCGATGCCGGAGGATCGATTACAGGCGAACACGGCGTTGGTGCCGACAAGGCCCGGCACATGCCGAAGATGTTTGCCGAGGCGGACCTCGACACGATGCAGCTCGTGCGCTGTGCGTTCGATCCGCGGGGCATCTGCAATCCGGGCAAAGTCTTTCCGACGCCGCGTCTTTGCGGCGAGGTGCCGGGCCCTTATCGCGCCCATCCCGTCGAACGCGCCGGGCTCGCGGAGCGTTTCTGAGTGGACCAGCGTCTCCCGGAGAGTGCGGAAGAAGTTTCGGCCATCCTCTCGGAGGCCTCGTCGGCGCGCCGTCCGATCTTCGTACGGGGTAACGACACCAAGGCTGGGTGGAATCAGCCGTCGTCTCAACGGAGCACGAGGCTTCAGCCGAGCGACGCCGAGGGAACGGCGCTCGTCACGACGCGGCTGAATCGGCTGATCGCACACCGGTTCGGCGATCTCACGGCAACGGTCGAGGCCGGCGCGGTCCTCGACGATGTGAATCGCGAGCTGGCGCGGCACGGCCAGTGGATTCCGCTGGATCCAAACTGGCCGGACCGGGCGACCATCGGCGGAATCGTGTCCGCCAACGACAGCGGACCGCGGCGTCACCGCTTCGGCGGGCCGCGCGATCTCATCATCGGCATCGAGATCGCGCGCGCCGACGGTGTACGCGCCAAGGCCGGCGGCATTGTCGTGAAGAACGTCGCGGGCTACGACCTCGCCCGGCTGATGACGGGGTCGTTCGGGTGCCTGGCCGTGATCCTCACGGTCACCTTCAAGCTGTATCCGCTGCCCGCAGCATCGCGGACGGTCATCGTCGATGTCCCGGATGCGTCTGTCGCGCGCGCCCTCGTGCGGGCGATCGATCGAACGCAGCTGACGCCGACGGCCGTCGAGATTCAGCTGCCGCCCACGCGCCTCTTGATTCGATTCGAGTCCACCGCCTCGTCTGTCGAGACGCAATGCAGCCGGGCCGTCGCGCTGGCGGCCGAATGTGGCGGGCACGCGAATCTCGTCGACAGCGCTGAGGAAGAAGCGCTCTGGAGCGAGCATCGACGACGGCCGTGGGCAGGGGACGGCGCCGTCGTGAAGGTCACGCTGCTGCCCAGCGAGCTTTCGAACGTCATCGATGCGATTGCGCGGACGGCAGGCGCGGCGAACGTGGCCATCGCCGGACGTGCCGGCCTCGGCGTGCTGACAGTTGGCTTGAACGGCGCCGCCGGTAAGGCGACCGACACGATTCGCGCGCTGCGCACGCGTCCTGTCGGCACCGGAAGCGCGACGCTGCTGCGCGCATCCGACGAGCTGAAAGAAGCCGTTGGTGTATGGGGACCGCAAGGCGACGCGTTCAGGATCATGCAGGGCCTGAAGCGCGCGTTCGATCCGAACGGCACGCTGAACCCGGGCGGAGGGCCGCACGGCATCTGAACAGCGAAATTAGGAACTAGGAATTAGGAATTGGGAATTGAATTCTGAATTCCATTCCTAATTTCTAATTCACAATTCCTAATTTCACCGTTCGCCCCCGCGGATCGAAGCGTCGATCACTTCGACCAGATGCATCGTTCGGATTTGGCGCGGGCCGTCCTGGCGCTCCTGCCTCTCCCGCCCTCCCTGCCCCTCCTGCCCAAGTAGTCCTGACGCAATCTGGAGGAGGCATCCGGGGTTGGACGAAACCAGCACGTCGCACGACGTTGCTCGGACGTGTGCGACCTTGCGGTCGCGCAGTGCTGATCCGGCCGCGGGCTCGACGAGGCTGTAGATTCCAGCGGAGCCGCAGCAGACATCGCTTTCCGCGACGTCCACCAGCTCGAGCGATGGAATTGCGCGAAGCAGCTGGCGCGGCGGCGTCCTGATCCCCTGGGCGTGGTTCAGGTGACACGCATCGTGATACGCCACGCGCGCACGAATCGGATGCCGCACTGCCTGCGGTTCCAGTCCGGCCAGCAGCTCTGAAACGTCGACGCAGCGGGTCGCGAATGTCCGCGCGCGCTCGGCGTAGTGCGGATCATCCCGGAGCAGCTGGCCATACTCTTTCATCGCCGATCCGCAGCCGGCCGCGTTGACGGCGATGTGATCCAGGGCGTCCGAGCTATTTCCCGCGTCAAAAACGTCGATCAGTCGCCGCGCCGCGGCGCGCGCCTCCTCGATGTGTCCGGCATGAAGCCAGAGGGCCCCGCAGCACCCCTGATCCGGCGGCGTGACGACGTCGCAGCCTTCGGCGGCGAGAACACGCGCCGTCGCATGGTTCACATCCGGGAAAAACACGCGCTGGACACATCCGAGCAGCAGTCCAACTCTCCGCCGCGCGGTCCCGTCGGCTCGCACGAGTGACGGCACGGCCGCCGGGTTTCGAGCCGGTGGCGGTGCGAGCCGCTCGAGCGCGGCCAGCCGCGCCGGCAGGAAGGACACAAGTCCGCTCGCACGAACCGCGCGCTGGATGCCGAGCCTCTGCATCATGCGCAGCGCGCCGGCAATCCATTTCAACCGTGCCGGGTACGGAAACAGCGCGAAGATCGCAGAGCGGAACAGCCGATCGGCCAGTGACCGCGGGGCGAGTCGCTCCACATCAGCCCTCGTGTGTTCGATCAGCTGACCGTATTGCACGCCGGATGGGCAGGCCGTGACGCACGCCATGCAGCCAAGGCACGCGTCGATGTGGCGGCGGAACGTCCCGGCGTCAAGCGGCCGCCCTTCGAGTGCGGCTTTCATGAAGTAGATCCGCCCGCGCGGTGAATCGGCTTCACGTCCCCAGAGGAGGTAGGTCGGGCAGGCGGGCAGGCAGAAGCCGCAGTGCACGCAGTCGTCGGCGAGCGCGCGCATCTCAGTTGCGTTCAGGCGTGACCACCTTTCCGCCGAGCTTTCCGCTGAAACCTTCGGCATCTTTTGCGACGACGCCGTTGACCAGCACGTAGCTGAAACCCTCGGCGAGCTGATGCGGATTCTGATAGGTCGCGGTATCGCGCACGGCCGCCGGATCGAAGACGAGGATGTCGGCCCACGCGCCGGGCCTGAGAACGCCGCGATCCTTCATGCCGTACACGACCGCCGGCAGGCTGGTCATCGAGCGAACGGCGAAGGGGAGGTCTATGGTCTGGCGCTCGTCGACGTACACGTGAAGCTTGCGCGCGAATGCTCCGTTCCCGCGGGGATGCGGCTTGCCTTGACCGAAGGGAACGAGATCGCCATCGGTGCAGGTCATCGTGAACGGCTGACGCATGATGAGCTCGATGTCGCGCTCGGACATGTTGAACGACACGAGGCTCGCGTCACCTTTCAGCAGCAGCGCCATCGCGGCTTCTTCCGGTGGCTTGCTCATCGCGGAAGCCACGGCGGCGAGCGTCTGTCCCTCGAGCGTGGGGTCGACGCGATAGACGGAAATCACCAGTCGATCGGCCCCGCCGCGCCGGACCAGGTTCCGACGGATGTCGGCCGCGAGCCGTTCGTGCTCCGGGCCCTGGATGCGCTTGAGGAGCTCCGGCCGTCCGCCGACCTCCGCCCATCTCGGGATGAGCGCGCCAACGATCCCGGTGCCGCTCGCGTCATACGGGTACTGATCCGCGTAGACCTCCACACCGCGCGCGCGGGCCTGCGTGATGCGCTCGACGAGGGCCATCGACAAACCCCAGCTCGCCGGGCCCAGTGCCTTCATGTGTCCGACGACGGCGGGCAGGCGTCCTTCTTCCGCGATGCGGATGACCTCCTCGACCGCCGCCACGACGCCAATGTTGTAGTCGGCTTCGTCGCGGATGTGGCTTTCGTAGACAC
>Ga0126377_10001949_pt1 | contig 13910 bp, 8 predicted proteins | sample PanSoiMetPlot_22_FD_92647 | JGI IMG/M metagenome (GOLD analysis project Ga0126377, IMG submission 92647) | Tropical forest soil microbial communities from Panama - MetaG Plot_22 | ecosystem: Environmental > Terrestrial > Soil > Tropical forest > Bulk soil | place: Panama | collected 2016-02-17
CCCCGGCTGATGATGTGCAGCGCAAACGTCGACACGACGATCGCAATGAACATCGACAGCAGAGTCGTCGCGACGTCGTACGCGATCTCGATGGGCAAGGTGAGCGCCAGCATGCCGACGAAGTGCATCGACCAGATACCGATTCCCATCGCGACACCGCCGCCGATGAGCCACGCAGGCGCGAGCTGCTGGGGAGCTACACGGATGCGCAGGGCGAGCGTGATGGCCGTGTAGGAGGCCAGGATGGCGACGAGCAGGGAGACCAGGACCAGCCAGTGATGAAAATGCTGATGCATGTCGGTGGGGCAGCGTACTCCGCCGCGTCGCGACAGGCCATTCTCACGAGGATCTGTGGGGCCTTGGCGTCAGGCCGGAAAAGTCCTACGGCATATTGCCGGACGTCTGTCAGCGAACCGGCAACCGCGCTGGGCTAATCGAAAAACACCGGTCCCTCGCCGATGGCGCGGAACCACTTGGTGATGATGATCTTGTGCCCGGCGGTGACCGGTTCGCCGCTGTGCTTGGTGAACGAGTTGGGCGTGCCGTCGGACTTCAGGTTGTTCCACAGCAGCGCGAGGCCGGTCTTCGGATGGAACGTGTGCCCCAGTTCCGTGAAGCAGGTGCCGCCGCCTTCCATGCCCTCGTTGAGGTAGACCATGAAAGTCCAGGTGCGGTTGCCGCGCGTGCCGGCGAAGCGCACGAATTCCCGGGTGCCGGGCTCGAAGTAATCCCAGTGCGGCTTGAACTGCTGGCCGACGTCGTAGCGCTGCGCCTGGATGCCCTCGGAATACTCGGGACGAATGCCGATGGTCTTGCAGATCTTGTCGTCGATGCCCAGCGCAACCGGGCTCTTCAGGTGCGAGAGATGCGAGGTGGTGCTGGTGCGGAAATACCGGTCGCCGTTGTCGAATGAAACCGTCGAGGGCTTCAGGTGGTGGCTCACCAGCGCGACCAGCTTCTCGCATTCCTTGCGACTCAGGAAATCCTCCAGCTCGTACAGCTCGACCTCGGGGTGATCGAAGCGCTTCAGGTTCTTCGGTGCACGGCGGATGAGCGGCGGCGTCTGCATGGTGCCGCTCTCGAACGCATCCCCGGTGGGGCGCACGGCGTCGAGACCCGCGGCGATGGCATCGTCGGAGAACCCGGCCTTGCGGAGCGTGTTCATGAGCTCGACCAGGTCGCAGCCCAGTTTCATGTTGTCGCGCAGCCAGTCGTGCCAGCGGGCGTCCAGCATCTTCTCAGCCATGGGCGCAGGTTTTAGCACACCGGCCACGGGCCTGAGTATCGGCGCTTTCGCGTGTTGCCTTCGGGCAAGAAAAAGGGCGCGCCGCTGCAGCCGGCGCGCCCCAGGGGGACAACCCTGTTTGGTCTACTTTGCGCCGATCTGCCAGGTCACGCCGAGCTGCCAGCGCGCGCCGCCATAGCTCATCTGCTCGAGCGTCGGGGCCCCGTCAGAATAGGTGTTGGCAGGCTGAACGGTCCGGTAGGTCAACTCGCGGGTGATGTTGCGTCCCGAGAAGAAGACGTTCCAGTTGTCGTTGAACTGGTAGCTCAGCTTCAGATCCCAGAACGCCGTGGCGTCACGGTAGTTCGTGCCGCCCGGGTTGTAGGGCGTGCGGATCGTCTGGCCCGAGCACTGCCCGAACGACGTCGGGTAGTTGTTGATGGCGTTCGAGCAGGACGAGATGAAGTCGAAGAACTCCGACTGGCCCTGGTAGGAAAGCCGCGCGTTGAACTTGCCGTCGTCGTACCACAGCGTGAAGTTCTTGAAGAAGTTGCGCTGACCTTGCGGCGGATTGAAGTCGCCGGTCATCAGGTCCCGCGAGGTCGCGAAATTCTCGAAGTCCAGTTCGGAATAGTTCGCGTCCACGCCGAAATGCCTGAGGAACGACGGCAGGAAGGTGAATGCGACCTTCGCCGTGTATTCCCAGCCCAACTGCGTCCCGGACGGGCCGTTGATGTACGAGGGATAGGTGAAATCGTAGTCCGAGAACGGCTTCCCGGTCACCGGATCGAGCGCGTCCGTATTGCCCTCGAACAGGTGCGAGGCGGGAATGTTGGCGTTGATCGGCGCGCCGGTGATGATCTCGTTGCGATAGTGCGCGACCGACAACATCAGGTCCTCGGTGGGATACCACTCCAGCGTGATGTTGTGGTTGTTGCCCTTGAACGGCAGCAGGCCAGGATTGCCGACGCGTCCCGTGCAGGTGTTCGGCGCGTCACTGTTGCCGTTGACCTCGGCAGTGTTGCGATCGTCGATGGTGCAGGTTCCCGAAGGCAGCAGGTTGGCCACGGGCGGGCGCGCCATCACCTTGCCCTGGTAATAGCGCAGCACCAGCTGTTCCGGCATGAGCCACAGATTGAAATTCATGGCCGGCAGCCAGTCCTTCGCACTGTCCTCGAGCGCCGTATTCATCGCGATGGTGGTGGTGACCACGGCGTTGGGATTCGTGACCGGGTTGTAGGCCGTGGTCACTCCCGTGTGGGCCAGCGTCATGAAGCCGGTTGCCTTGGTGTCGGTGATGACGTAGCGCGTGCCGATGTTGCCGTCGAAACGCATGCTCAGCGGCAGTTCCTGCGCGAAGTTGAACATGAAGTAACCGGCATCGGTGACTTCGTTGTAGGCGAAGTGCGGCTGCTCGTACACGTTGCCGTCGTTGGCCGTGCACTTCTTCATGCAGTGGTAGTCGAACACCTGGTCGGGCATGCCGGCGGCGATGACGGCCGGATTGATGTACGGCCAGTTGGTCATGACATCGCCCTTGTCCGGATAGTCCCCGAGGAACGGATAGTTCTTCGTATAGAGGGCGCTCTTGACCAACGCGTCGAGCTCCGTGGGCGTGTACGTCATCGTGCCGAACAGCGTGTTGTTCAGGTTGGCGACCGGGCTGTTGTTCGTGCCCACCGTGGTCCCTCCGACGTAGCCGTATTGGCAGGGCTGGGTGGAGGTGGCCGTCGGCATGCAGGAGCGGTAGTTGACGGTGAGGGCTTCGGTCGGAACCACGACCGGCGCGATGTAGCCCGCGGCGCCCACGTTTCCCGTGCCCGGCTTTACCGTGTAGCCGCCGTTTCCCCATCCATTGCCGTCGCGATCGCGGCGCTGAAAGCCCGTCTGGAAGCTGCTGAAGAACGGCAGCTTCTCCTGTGTGTCGATGGTGAAATCCATCTTGGTCTGTTTCTCACCGTCATCCGTCATCTGCGGGCGCCATGTGACGGTGAAGTTGTTGCCCCATTGCGCCGCCTGGGCGGCTGTGTACGCGGGTGATCCCGCCTGAACCGTCGAGGCGTTGGACACGTTTCGCGCGATGACGGGGCCCAGGGACGCATAAGGCAAATTCGCCAGGTCGAGCCCCGACGGCAGCGCGTAGCTCCAGAGACCGGACGGCGTGATGTGCGCGTCCACGCCGCCGTAGGTGTAGTTCACGGCGGTGCGCAGCTGGCCGCGCTGGAAGGTCGAGCCGGAATCTCCGTACATCAGGTCGACTTTGAGATTCTCGTGGTCGAAGTGGAGGCCGGCCTGGTAGTTCCAGGTGTCGATGTCCGTGTCGTAATTGATGGCGTCGATGTTCGCGTTGCCGTCGTTCAGGTGGAACGAGGTCACGTGGTGGCTGTCATCGACCACGACGCTGCTCATGTCACTGGCCACGCCGCAACCGGTCGTCGTCTGCGCCGTGCCGGTGCCGGCGACGGTGGGCGCGCCGCAGAGGCCGGTGTTGTTGAAGGTGTAGCCGAGTCCGGTGAACACCGTGCGCGGCGTGAGCAGCGCGTTCGAGGTGGCCGCGGGCGTCGGCTGGGAGAAGGAGACGGTGGCCTGGTTATAGCCCGGGCTGCCGAGGTTGAGGGTGTTGTCGACGCTGGTCGTGTGACGATCCGCCTTTTGATAGGCGGCATAGACCGTCATCTCGTCCGTCACCCGGAAATCGAAACGCAGCTGGCCCGAGGACCTTTGCTCGTCGGTCTGCCGCGGGAGCGAACGAATGAGCGAGGGCGCGTAATCGTTCCACTGGTTCAGGCAGGTCTGCAGTTCATTCGTCTGTTCCAGCTGCGCCGCGGTGCGGTTGTTCGCGGCGGTTACCGCGGATGTCGCAACGGAGCCGAGAACCTGGTCGCCCGCCTGGATGGCATTCAACTGCGTCTGCGTCAGCGCCGGAAACGCCGCGAGGCAGCCTGCCGGAGACGTGGCTGCCGCCGACTTCGTGAGAATGTCGATGGGCGACAGCGATGCATACGTCGGCACGCCGCCAGCTCCCAGCACGCGGAGATTCCCGGCCGTGGCGGTCGGATCGACGATGCTCGGATCGTAGGTGAAAGTCTTGTCTGCGGATTGATCGAAATCGGCGTTGCGGAACGGCCCGGAATTGCCCGAGGTCTGCGGCTGCTGGATGTCCGTCTGGGTTTCGAATTTCGAATAGTTGACGCTGGCGTAGACGCCAAAGCGGTTGTCCATGAAGCTGTCGGCGAAAATCGCCGAACCGCTGGGCGTGAAATTGTCGGTGATGGAATTGCGCTGTCCGTCGGTGGAGAACTGCAGGAACGGCTTGTCGAAGTCCAGGCCGTTGCGCGTCTCGATGTGCACCGAGCCGCCCAGCGAGCCTTCGGTCATGGCCGCCGTCGTGCCCTTGAACACGTCGATGGTCTTGATGATGGCGGACGGCAATTCGCGCAGGTCGGCCGCACGGCCACCGCCGGCGTTCAGGCCGTTTGACAGCGAGCCACTGGTGCTGAGGACGGTCATGCCGTCGATGTCGATGCGGGTGAACTCCATGCCGTTGCCGCGGACCGAAATTCCCTGGCCCTCGCCGTTGTCACCGCGATCGAGGGCGACGCCCGCCACGCGGGAGATCGCTTCGTTGACGTTCTGATCGGGGAACTTGCCCACGTCCTCGGCGGCGATGGAATCCACGGCCGTCTGCGCATTTTTCTTGCGTTCGATCGACTTCTGCTGGGACGCGCGCGTGCCGCGCACCACCACGGTCTCGACCTCCTCACTGGATGTCGAAGCAGGCTTCGCGCCCTGCGCGTCAGCCTCCGCCTGGGCGAAGGCCGCCGGCGATGCGTAGAAAAGAGCAGCGGCCACGCCGGCCGAAATTTCCAACAGATGACCTTTGTGACGGAGCCTGGATGGCTTTCGCATTTTGTTTGCCTCCCCCGAGTGCACTTTCTTCAGCGTTGCGCGTGGTCGTGCGCACGTCCGAACGCGTAGACGCGCGCCTGCCGCCCTTGCGGCGAAATCTTTCTCGAACCACGGGGAATCACGGACGGAATCACGCCCGGATCGGAATTGCCCCCCATGCCTCGCGATCAATATTGATCGTCTTTGATTGCTTTTGAATATCGGTGCATCAGAAACCGGTGTCAACAAGATTCTTTGATTTGCGAAATGTCCGTTTACATATCAACACGACGATTTGAAGATTGAATCAATGAGTTACATGGAGAACCAATCGGGGCCGGCATGACTCTGTTTGCCCTGGGCCTCGTCTTGCTGGCGGCCATCACCCATGCCAGCTGGAATCTTTCGGCCAAATACGCCGCCGATTCGCGCCACTTCGTCTGGTTGTTCTCGGCCGGGTCGGTGCTGGTGTACGGACCGGTCGTGTTCGCCGTGGTGCTGGTGGAGCAGCCGCACTTCACGGCGCGGCATTGGCTGTCACTGGCCGGGACCTCGGTGCTTCACCTTCTATATTCATTGTCATTGCAGCGCGGTTATCGCGTTTCCGATCTCTCGGTGGTCTATCCGATCGCGCGTGGTACGGGGCCGCTGCTGTCGTTCGTCGGCGCGGTGATGTTGTTAGGCGAGGCGCCGACCACGCAGTCGCTGGTCGGACTGGTGCTCATCGTCGGCGGCATCCTGCTGGTGGCCGGCCTGGTCGGACACCACGAACGCGCGCCAGGCCGCGGCGTGGTCTATGGGCTGCTGACCGGCGCATTCATCGCGGCTTACACCGTGAACGATGGCTGGGCCGTGAAGGCGCTGATGATCTCGCCATTCGTCATCGACTTCACCGGAAACATGTTCCGCATGCTGGTGCTGGCGCCACGCGCGTGGCGCGACCGTGCGGCAGTGGCGCACGAGGCCCGCGTGTACCGAAAGCCGGTCATCGTGGTGAGCGTGCTGGGTCCGCTGGGCTACATCCTGGTGTTGTTCGCGATGCGCCTGGCGCCGATCAGCCACGTGGCGCCGGCGCGTGAGCTCTCGACGCTGGTGGGCGCGTGGCTGGGTTCGCGGCTGCTGCGCGAATCGTCGGGTCCCTGGCGCATTGCAGGCGCCGCCCTGATCGTGGCGGGTGTGATCAGCCTCGCGCTGGCTTCCTGACCGGCGCGCGCTTTTGTAGTAGCTTGCCCGCCGCATGGCATTGCGCAGCGACATCGATTTCATGCGGCTGGCGCTGGAGGCGGCGCGCGGCGCGGAAGCCGCCGGCGAGGTCCCGGTGGGCGCAGTTCTCGTACAGGGAGATGCCATATTGGCCGTGGCCGCCAATCGTCCCATTGCGAACCACGATCCCACGGCGCATGCCGAGATCGAAGCGCTGAGGGCCGGCGGTCGCACCGCGCATTCCTACCGCCTGGGTGGCACGACTCTGTACGTCACACTCGAGCCTTGCGTCATGTGTGCATCGGCCATCGTGCACGCCCGCGTGGCACGCCTGGTGTTCGGCGCGTGGGATCCCAAGGCGGGCGCAGCCGGCAGCACCACCAACGTATTCACCATGCCTTCCATGAACCACCGCGTCGACGTTTTCGGTGGCGTGCTCATGGAGGAAAGTGCGCGGCTGCTCAATGGCTTCTTCGCCGCACGTCGCGGCGAGTTGCCATGAGGGAACATCCCCGATCGAACCGCCGCGTGATTTTGTGTGCTAGCGTCCGCAACCCTCATCGCTGTCACAAGGAGGATCTCATGCGCGCATCCCGAGTTTTCCTGGCGCTGTCGCTGGTCGCCGGCACGGTGGCCGTGGCGGCTCCCGTCACCTACGACATCGACGTACAGCACACGCATCCTTCTTTCGAAGCCGATCACTTCGGTGGCCTGTCCGTGTGGCGTGGCAAGCTGAATGCGTCCGGCGGAAAGATCGTGCTGGACCGCGAGGCGAAGGCCGGTACGGTGGAGGTCACCATCGACACGGCTTCCGTGCTGACCGGCGTGCCGGACCTCGACAAGCATCTCAAGTCGAAGGATTTCTTCGACGTCGAGAAATACCCGACGGCCACCTACAAGGGCAAACTCGCCAAGTTCAACAAGGGCGGTGCGCCGACCGAAGTGCAGGGAGAGCTCACGATGCACGGGGTCACCAAGCCCGTGACGCTGACCATCCGCACATTCAAATGTCAGGCGCATCCGATGAAGGCCGACAAGAACGTGTGCGGCGCGGATGCCGCCACCACCATCAACCGTGAAGACTTCGGCATGGTGTGGGGCAAGAATTTCGGCTTCGACATGAAAGTGGCGCTCGCAATCCAGGTGGAGGCGACGACTCCCAAATGATCCGCACCTTGCTCTGCAGCGCGGCACTGCTCACAGCCGCCCACGTGAACGCCGCGACGAAAGACGCGACGCCGTTGTTCGACGGCAAGACGCTCAAGGGCTGGAAGACGCTCGGCGGCGGGGCTGACTACCACGTCGTCGATGGCACCATCGTCGGCTCATCGCGCCCCGGAGTGCCCAACAGCTTCCTGGTCACCGAGAAGGACTACGGGGACTTCATCCTCGACTTCGATGTGCGCCAGGACGTGGGGCCGACGAATTCCGGCATCCAGTTCCGCAGCCTGTCGACCCCGGATTTCGAGAATGGGCGCGTACACGGCTACCAGGCCGACATCGATCCGTCGGATCGCGCCTGGAGCGGCGGCATCTACGAGGAGGCGCAGCGCGGCTGGTTCTACACCGGCGAGATGAATCCGCCGGCCAAGACGCTGTACAAGTTCGGCCAATGGAACCACTACCGGGTCGAGGCCATCGGCCCGCGGCTGCGCGTGTGGATCAATGGCCAGCCGGCGTCCGACGTCATCGACGACGTGAAGAAGTCCGGGTTCTTCGGCCTGCAGGTGCACTCCATCGAGAAGCCCGAGGATGCCGGCCGCACCACCACCTGGAAGAACCTGGTGGTGCAGACGAAGCACCTGAAGCCGGCGCCGCCGATGGGCATCTTCATCCGCAACAACCTGCCTAACAACCTGGATCCGGACGAGAAGGCGCAGGGCTGGCGGCTGTTGTGGGATGGCAAGACCGGCGAGGGCTGGCAGAGCGCCGCGGGCGGAGCTTTCCCTGCGCAGGGCTGGTCCATGGCCAATGGCGAGCTCGCCGTGCTTCCGAAGGGTGGCGGCGGCGACATCGTCACCGGCCAGGAATTCGGCGCCTTCGAGTTGCAGATGGATTTCAAGGTCTCCGCGGGCACCAACAGCGGCATCATCTATCTACTCACCGCGGCCCACGACCCGGCCAGCAACGCGCCGCTGGGACTCGAGTACCAGCTGCTGGACGACGAGCGCCACCCGGATGCCAGGAACGGCATCGACGGCGACCGCACGCTGGCCTCGCTCTACGACGTGCTGCCGCGGGCGAAGCTCATGACCAACGTGGGCATCGCGCCGAAGATCGACGTGTGGCAGCACGCGCGCATCGTGTCGCGCGCCGACGGCTCGGTCGAGCACTGGCTGAACGGCGTGAAGGTGCTCGAGTTCAACCGCAATTCCGACGACTTCAAGGCGCACGTGGCCACGAGCAAGTTCAAGTCGACGCCGGGATTCGGCACGGCCGCGAAGGGACGCATCCTGCTGCAGGACCACGGTGACGCCGTGGCGTTCCGCAGCATCAAGATCCGGCCGCTCTAGCTACTCGCCGCGCAGAGCGCGGACCTTGCGCGCCGCGCCCCAGGTTTCGTAGGCGGCGATCGCGCGACCGCGCAGTGCCGCCGCGCGCGGCGCGTCGCTGGCTGCGAAGTGCCGCATGGCCAGTTCGCCCGCGATGGCTTCCACGTGCGGATATCGGCTGCTGCGCGCAGCCGCCATCGCCCGCTCGTAGAGATCGCCCGCGGCCGCATCGCCACCCAGCCGCGCCCGTTCGGCGGCCACGGTCAGCTGCAGGGGCGCAAAATTCTCCGGGCAATGACCGGCCCAGGTTTCCAGTGCGCGCAGCTGGGAATCGATCCGCGCCTCCAGCTCGGCGCGCTCGGCCGGCGCCGCGTCATTCCACAGGGCGCAGGCGCTCAGGCTCTGGAAGAACGCGTGCTCCACCACGGTCATCATGCCGGGCACGAAGATCAGCAGCTCGTCGAGCTGCCTGGAGATCTTCCAGGCCTCGGCGTACCGGCCATCGTAGAAACGATGCATGAGGCGCAGCGACTGGAAGTGCGCCAGCATGCTCTTGCTGACGCTGGTGGCCTGCAATTCGTAGAGCGTCGCCGCTTCCCTGAAATCCGCCGTGTCGAGCGAGCGCTCGGCGCCTGGTGAGTACAGCCAGTCGACCAGGCGGTGACGCGCGCGCGCCAGCGCGAGGTTGGTGTTGTCGCCGATGCGCGTGACCAGCGCCACGGCGTCCTCGGCCTGGGCGCGCGCCTCGGCCAGCGGCGTGCCACGCAGGATCACGTGATTGATCGCGAAGGCCGCGCAATACGCGGCATGCGGGTGATCGCCGCTGGCCAGGCCCCAACGCGCGCCCTCGCGGAACACGTCGATGCTCTCGTCGATGGGGCGTACCCAGGCGGAGGCGAACGCCCCCCAGGTGAAGTGGCAGGCCGATCGCACCGTCACGTCATTGAGGCGCGCAGACAGATCCACGCCGAGTTTTCCGAAGCGGTCGCCGTCCCGGAAATTGCCGACGATGCCGCTGAGAATCGCCGCGAAGGAGCCGTAGCCCTTGGCGGACATCGGGCAATTGCCGTGCTCGATCGACAGGCTGACCATCTTGCAGCAGATGAGTGCAAACAACTCCGGGTTGATCTGGTACGCCGGCGGTACGCAATGCATCAGCAGCGACATCAGCACCGTGCGGTCCGGGTCGTCCATGACCGGAAGGTCGAGCAGGCTTTCGATGTCGTGCGTCGCCGCCCACTCGATGAGCGCGCCCATTTCCTGCTGCAGCCGTTCGCGCACCAGTTCCGGCTGCTCGGGCAGGTCGAGGCCGAACAGCTGCGCCGCTTCGCGGCCGCATTCCACCGCGCCCGTCATGTCGCCCATGCTGAGGAAGGTGTGCGTGCGCACGGTCAGCAGCTTGCCGCGATCCGCCGTCGCGAGCGCGTGCGGCAGCGCATTGTCGATGGTGGCGAAGGCGCCCTCGAAGTCCGCCAGCAGCGCCTGGCTCTCGGCGAGGCGCAGGTGCGCCTCGAATGCTTGCGCATAGTCCTCGCCCCAGGCGTCCCAGCCGAGTAGTTCGATGGTGCTGCGGCAGGCGCGCGCGGCGAGATCGTAGGCGGTCGAGTTGCGTGCGCGGGTCGCGGCCAGCAGGTTGAGCCTGGCGAGCTTGAGGCGCTCGCTCCGGCTTTCGATGAGCGCGATGCCCTGGTTCATGTGGTTGACGATCTCGAACACCTGCGTCGAGACGTCTTCGCCCGCGCCGGCCAGCAGCGTGCGACCGATGCCCAGGTTCAACGCCGGCCGCGCCGCGGGCGGCACCAGCGTGTACGCCGCCTGCTGCACGCGATCGTGCTGGAACGAGAACTGCGCGGGCTCGCCGTCGAGCCTCACGAGCAGGTTGGCGCGCACCGCGGCCGACAACAGTTCGAGCACGCGGTCGGTCGAGTAGCCGGTCACGCTGGCGAGGAGGCCGATGTCGAAACGGTTGCCGATGGCCGCGCCGCAGGAGATGACCCGCTGCGTGTCCGCGTCGAGCCGGCCGAGCTTCTGCGCGATCAGGTCGGCGACGTTCTCGGTGATGTCCAGCGCGCGGATGCGGGCGAGGTCACAGGTGCAGTCGCCGCTGGGGTGGAACATCACCAGGCCGTCGCTCTGCAATTTCTGCAGGAACTGGCGCAGGAAGTACGGATTGCCACCGGTCTTCTCGCGCAGGGTCTCGGCCAGCGGGCCGGCCGTGTCGCCATCGATGCCGAACGAATCGCTGATGAATTGCGCGATGTCCGACCAGCCGAGCGGGGGCAACGGGATGGTGTGCACCGGCACGGCGTGGCGCTCGAGCTCCTTGACCGCGAGCGAGAACGGATGCGTGGCCACGACTTCGTTGTCGCGGCAGGACGCGACGATCAACAACGAATGCGTGCCCGCTGCCGACAGCAGCGAGGTGAGCAGCCGGAGGCTGGCGGGGTCGGCCCAGTGCACGTCGTCGAGGAATACCACCAGCGGGCGATGCTCACGGCAGAACACCTGCAGGAAGCTCTGGAAGACATGGTTGAAGCGGTTCTGCGATTCGGCTGGCTGCAGCGGCGCCAGCGGCGGCTGCGGCCCGATGACGCGCTCCAGCGCCGGCACCACCTCGGTGATGACCCGGCCGCTGCGGCCCACGGCGCCGGCGATGGCGTCGCGCCAGGCGCGCGCCTGCGCCTGGTTTTCCGTGAGCACCTGGCGGACCAGGTCGTGCAGGGCGGAGACGATTGCCGTGAATGGCACGTCGCGCTGCTGTTGGTCGAACTTGCCGCTGATGAAATAGCCGCGTTGCTGGCCGAGCGGCGTGTGCATCTGCTGGACCAGCGTGGTCTTGCCGATGCCCGCCGGCCCGGATAGCACCACGAGTTCGGCGCTGCCCGCGGCGGCTCGTCGATAGGCCATGGACAGCGCCTGGATCTCGCGGCTGCGGCCATAGAGCGGCGTCGCGAGCAAAGGGGTCGCAACGTGAGATTCGAGAGGCCCTGGCTCGGTGGTCGCGCCATGGGGCTGGATCAAGGGGTTCGCGGTACTCATGGGGCCATGCCTGTATCGGCGCAACCCGGAATCCCGAGCGTGCATGCGTCACACCGCGCGGAACTTGCGGCCGGCTGGACGGGGTCTAGCGCGCCTGTGGTGTGGTCTGCGCCACCGAAGAATCGGGAACGCGCGTTTCGAGAATGGCGGCGAACTGGGTGACGCGCTCCACGAACTCCACCGTCTCGGTGCCATTCGCGTAGCCGCGCTTGACCTTCGAGTGCCAGCGCGGATCCGAAAGGCGCGGCAAGTTGGCGCGCACCTCGTTCCAGCGATCCGGATTCTTCTTGCGCATCTGGGTGATGATGCGGGCGTCTTCGAGGTGCCCGATGCCGATGTTGTAGGCCGCCATGGCCATCCAGGTGCGGTCCGGATCGCCGATCCGCTGCGGGATGCGCTCCTTCATGTACGCCAGGTAGCGCGCACCGGCGAGGATGTTCTCGTCGGGCGAAAACACGTTGCTGACGCCCATCTTCTTCGCCGTGGTTGGCATCAGCATCATCACGCCCTGGGCACCGCGGGGTGACACCGCGGCAGGCCGCCACCGCGATTCCTGGTATCCCAGCGCGGCCAGCACGCGCCAGCTGAGGCCCGTATCGCGAGCCGCGGCCTCGAAGGGCGCACGCAGGTGGGGCAGGCGGGTATCGATATGGCTGTGAAAGTCCGCGGCCAGCCGGCGTGGCAGGCGGGCGCGCTGTTGTACCGGCTTGGCTGCGGGTTTGGCGGAGGGCTTGGGAGCAGCCTTGGGTGCCTCGGCCATGGCGACGGGCAGGCGGAGCCCCAGAATGGCGAGTCCGAAGGCGACGAATCCCCTCCGACCGGTCAGGTTTTTCAGCCCCTTGGCTCTCGTCATTGTTCGGCTAGAATACGCGCCCCTCGTGGGGCGGCCCTAATCTGAAGGTTTCCGCGCGGAGAGGTACCGAAGCGGTCATAACGGCGCCGACTCGAAATCGGATGGTCGGGTAATTCCGGCACGTGAGTTCGAATCTCACCCTCTCCGCCACTTTCTATTCCTCCGTCATCGCAGGTGAGATTCGAACTCACGTGCCATGAAAATGCCGAGTTCGACGGCTTTGCAGAGCAAAGCCGGACAGATTCGCTCCGCGAATCTGGCCCCGAGCGCAGCGAGGGGCGAGCAGCGCTCCCGCGCTGCGAGCAATCTCACCCTCGGCGACGCACCGCCGCCCTCGCTCTTCTTCCCATTCTTCCCAATCGACTCCCCGCCTTCACCTCCGAACCCCAAAACCACGACCCCCTCGACACTTTTCGCCTATCGAGGCGTTGTCCGGCCGCCACGGGTGCCGCTCCTGCGCATCACCACGGGCGGCAGGGCCGCGAATCTTCCGGGGACCACCGAATAGGTGGACGTGTGGGTCTCATACCCTTTGGCTTGCACCGTCAGGACGTAATCGCCCGCGGGCAATCCGAGAAAGCAGAACAGCTGGTTCGCGGCCGCATCGTGGCCATCCAGGTACGCGTCGAGCAGGGCGCCGCGCGCGGCCGGCTTCGGGATCAGCTCGCGTGAAATCGACGGACCCGTGAGCCGGATGACGTCGGCCTGGATGGCGTTCTCCGCGCGCTGGTAGCTGCCCGCGGGCCGATTGACGCGATCCGACTGCGCCACCACCTCGCCGATCATCACGCCGTCCGGCTGCAGGTCGAAATGCACGCCGGCATCGCCACCGGTCTCGATGCGCAGACGTTGCCGGTCGGGCCGCGCGCGGAAGGGCGCCGTGGCCAGGCGCACTTCGTATTCTCCCGGCGGCAACGGGCCGAGCTTCGCGCCGGCGTGGAGCCCGGTCACCGCCAGTGAGAAGTCCCTGGTGCCGGCGGCGCTGACGCCGTCGAGACGTCGCATGACCAGGGTCGAGATCCCGGAAGGCTCCGGCGTGCCGGCCGGCAAACCCACGTCCAGTCGCAGGCTGCCGCCGGGTTCGCTGGCGCCGGTGGCGGTGGCGAATACGCGCTGCACCTCACTAACTACCTCGCCCGAGGACAGGATGCCGACGTGGCTCTCGTCGAATCCCATGACCAGGGCCGCGTCGTGCTGGGCCTCGGCGCGC
>Ga0126377_10001950_pt1 | contig 13907 bp, 13 predicted proteins | sample PanSoiMetPlot_22_FD_92647 | JGI IMG/M metagenome (GOLD analysis project Ga0126377, IMG submission 92647) | Tropical forest soil microbial communities from Panama - MetaG Plot_22 | ecosystem: Environmental > Terrestrial > Soil > Tropical forest > Bulk soil | place: Panama | collected 2016-02-17
ATGCCGCGCGGAATCGTCGGAATGATGCGGGGGGCGACGACGCGCCGGGCGCGCACCAAGGCGGCGCCGGCGGAGTAGGTCGCCGGCTTAGGCCATCCTGAGCACAGAGCATGGGCAGCGACCAGATCGCCGAGATTGCGCCCGGGGTGAGAGAAGCGCTCGCGGGCGGCCCCTCCTGGTGCGTGAGTTTCAAGATTACCGGCGACCCAAATCGCTGGGTTCAGCTCACTGGCGACACAATCAACGCGGCCTATCCGTATGTCGAAGCGCCTGGCGCACGTTTCGATGCGCTGGGATCGTTCGCAGTGACGGAATGGGAAGCAAATAAATTTGTCACAGGGACGTTGGTGCTGGAAGACGCGAGATCAATCGCGCGGTGGATCGATCGCTACTTTGCCGAGGTTCTCGGCTGCGATTGGGACTATTCCGTCGACTGGGTAATTGAAGATTTAGGCTGATGCCGTGCGTTAAGCCTGTTCAAGCGCCGCCTCTTGAAAGCTGCTTCTCGGCCACGCCAGGCCGTAGTGCTCGCGCAGCATTCATCGCTTGTTTGCCACCACCTGCGCCGCCAGCATCCGATTTGCCGCTTCAGCATCGATCAACGGATAGATATCGAAGTGCGCGGGGATGATGTCGGCCCACTCATTGAGGATTTTGTGGAGGGCTTCGTTGTCTTCAACATCGAGGACCGCAGCCGCGCCCCGTCCGACGCGCGCATAGATGTGCCGAACCGCGCCGCGTGCCTGGTAGCCCGCAATCCATGGCCAGAACGATCGCCGCGTTTCGGCCAGCTCCGAAGGGCGCTCCGGTCGCGGAGTCGAGACAACCAGAAACAACATGACCGCGGACTCCAGCTTTGCTCGCCGACAGTACCACCTTGATGCCCCTCAAGCGCAAGTTCACCCGCACCGTCACGTCGCGGCGCTTGAGCCGCGCCGTGCGGAGCACCGCTCGTCTCCCTAAGGCGAGTGACACGCCTCGGCCGGCTGCGGTAGGCTCCGGGCGCCGCCGAGGATCGAGCCGCATCCGACGTGAAGCCCGCCTCGGCGTCAGCGCTGTCGGGCAACCTTCGACCGGGAGGCACCGATGAAAGGCCTTTGGGGACCAGTCACACTCGCCGTTGCCATGGTGATCAGCATGTCCGTATCAGCCGCCGAGATCCACGTGATGAGCGGAGGTGCACCGAAGGAGGTTTTTGCGCTGCTCACGCCAAAATTCGAACAGAAGACCGGCAACAAGGTGAAGTTCACCTACGCGGTCATTACGGCGCTGCGTGAACGACTCGCCGCCGGGGAGAAAGCGGACGCGCTGGTGTTGCCGGCGCCGGAGCTCGACAAGCTTGCGAAGGACGGCAAGGTACGCGCTGACGGCCGCGCCGTCTTCGGCACCGTCGGCATCAGCGTGGCGGTGAAGGAAGGAGCCCCGCGGCCGGATATTTCGACGAAGGAAAAGTTTCGCGAGGCGATGCTGGCCGCCCGTTCGGTCGTTCATGCCACGCCGGGGAAAACGCCAAGCGGCACCCATATGGGCCGCGTGATGGAGCAGCTCGGCATCGCCGACGCGATGGCGAAGAAGGTCATCCACAAGCCGGCGCTCGACGGTGGCGTGCAACTGATCACGGAAGGCGAGGCCGACATCGGCATCTACCCGGCGAGCGAAGTCGCCGGCGTCAAAGGATTGACGATCGTCGGCCCGTTGCCGGCCGGAATCGACTTCGAGATCGTCTATGGCGCGGCGGCGACCGCCGACAGCGCGGCGCCGAGCGCCGCGGCGGCATTCGTCGCATTCATGGCCGCCCCGGAAAATCGCTCTGTCTGGAAAGAGGCCGGTTTCGAGCCGCCGGCGAATTAGAGCATGATGCCGAAAAGCGGGTACCGGTTCTCGGAAAAGATCATGCTCCATGAATAGGCAGGAGCGGGATGACGACTCGAAGAAAAGTCGTTCCGGTCTAGAATACGAATCGAAATTTTACACAGTTGCGATCCTGGTGCGATGAGCGCGCGCCCCGCGACGCTGCTGGTCGGCGGCCCTGCTGGCGGCGCCCCGTTGGTCGCGCCGCCCTATTTCATGCACCTGCTCATCGAGGTGCTGTTGTGGGGCTTGGCTTCGGCACCAGCTTCATCGGCGCCGCCGACACGATCTACGGCGCCCTGGTGATCCCATGCATCATCTTCATGCCGCGCGGGATCGTCGGCATGGTCGCGAGGTGACGACGCGACGGGCGCGCGCCGAGACGGCGCCGGCGGAGCAGGTCGCGGCGCTAGTTCCGTCCCAATGCAGCGGCCGGGTCGGGGACCGGGCGGGGAGCCGAGCCGCTGGGAAGCTCGTGCCGTGGGAGGTTGAGGGCGGGCGGCTGCTTGTGCCAGGCATATCCGCGCCGTCCCTTTTCGTACGCATAATCGAACAGCGCCTTCATGTACTCCGGATCGAAAACGTCACGTTTTTTCCTCAGGAAATCGGTCTCGATGAAGGCCAGGTTGTAATCGACGTTGTCGCGCTTCGACGTCTCATAGAGCCGCAGGATGTCATTGTAGCCGAGATAATGGATCATGGTGTCGATCGCGCGCCCGGTGATCGTCAGGAAGTCGCGGTTGACCGACGCCCAGTCCGGGTCCAGCCGGCCGTTGCGGATGACGTAGGCATTGCGCGTGCGGGCGAACCGCCCGGTCTGCAGGTTCATCCGCAGCCCGAGATCGATGGGATAAAGAAACATCTGCGCCACCACGCCGGCATCGACATTCATTTCCTGGTACTGCTGTCGGTTCGCCTCGACCTTGATCATGACGGGCGGGAAGACGCCGGGTATCGACGCCGAGGCAAGAATGATCTTGCGGACCAGTTCGAGCGAATCGGGGTGTCCGCTGGCCGCAATCGGGCCGATGTTCCAGAGGATCGGGCGTTGCTGATCGAGGCTTGCCGTCGCGATCATCAGCAGGCGGCCGTTGTCGTATGCGGCCGCGATGTCGGCCAGCATCTGCTTGTCGACATAACGCGAAATGAGCTCGTAGAGCGGCGTCGTATCCGAAATGGCGTCGCCGAAGACGACCCCGTAGAGGCCGTTCAACGCACGCATCGTGCGAATGTCCTTGTCGCTGATCGTCGTGTAGATCTGGCGCAGACGCTCGATATACGGCCCACCCAGGAACACGAATGGCGCGATCATCGAACCGGTGCTGACCCCGGTCACCAGCTTGAACGTCGGCAGGGTGCCGGCGTCGGACCAGCCGCAAATGAGTCCCGCCCCGTAGGCCCCGTCACCGCCGCCGCCGGAGACCGACAGATAGTTTGCCGGCGGCAGGCGTCCGTCCAGTCCAGCGATGATCCGTTCCCGCTCAAGCGAGTCCTGCCACTCGTTGACCAGCGCCGCGCCTCGCGTGTCGATCCAGGCCCAATAGCGGGCATTCACGATGCCGAGCACCGTGATTTCATCGGCTAGCTCCGCAGGGACGGGGGCTTCGTTCTCGGCTCGCAGTCCGGAGTGCCCTACGAGCGCGCGATATGCCAGGACTGCGCAGGTCGCCAATAGAAGAACCAAAACCCAGCGGCGAAATCGCTTGGGGCGGGTTCTTCCGGGCTGGCCGGTCCTGGTAAGCGCGCGAAACTTCATGTCCGACCCCCCCGCGACGGACCGAGTTTACCAGTTCTGAGTTCCGCATGCGATAGAGCCGGAGCGCGCGCGTCATTGCGCTGGATCAATGCAGCTCGACGGCAACACCGCGCATTGCATTCGCCGTTCGCCTCCGCTCAACTGGCAAAGCGATGCATGCGCCATTGCGACCGAAGCTCTGCAGCGAGGCGCGTCATCAACCGTGAAAATGTTGGCGGTATTATCGACTGGTTCAATATGAAGTTTCATGGCGTTAAAATGCAACCGCTTGCCTTTCGCCGGCGTTGAAACTCGCGGCGGGAAGCCTCTAGATGGCGCCGGAGGTCTTTGAGTTGATTCTTCCGAGTAGCTGATGACGCGAAGGCGGGAAAAAGCGACTGCAGCCGGCAAGCGCCGGTCGCCGGCCCGCAAGGCCGCCAAATCTTCGAGGGCCAAGGCTTCGACAGCGCTGCGGCACGGCGAGCACCACGACGAGCTGCTGCCGGCGCTGCAGCTGATTTATGACACCGCCCCGGTCGGCCTTGCGTTTCTCACGCCCAACGGCCGCTACGTGCGGATCAACCGCCACTTGACGGAAATCTGCGGCATCTCGGTCGCCGATCACATCGGGCGCACGGTTCGCGAGACCGTGCCCCAGGTCGCCGATCAGGTCGAGAGGATCGTGAAGGCCGTCGTGCGCACCGGCACGCCGGTGACCGGCGTCGAGGTGCACGGCCAGCGCGTCGACAAGGGCAACGCCGACCACGTCTGGGTGACGAACTGGCACCCGTTGAAGGGCGCCGACGGAAGCGTTGTCGGAGTCAACGTCGTCGCGGAGGACGTGACCGAACGCATCCGCGCAGAAAAGGCGCTGCGCGAGCTCAACGAGACGCTCGAGCAGCGCGTCGCTGCCGAGACCCGGGAGCGGCTGCGGGTCTGGAACGTGTCGCAGGACCTGCTGCTCGTCGCCGATCCGGAGGGCACGTGTCTCAGCGTCAATCCGGCCTGGACCGCGACGCTCGGCTGGTCGGAGGCTGAACTCGTCGGCACGACGTGGCGCCGGCTGATTCACCCGGAAGACGTGGAACGAACACGCGCCGAGCTTCAGCAATTGGCCGGCGGAGAGAAAGCGCTGCGCTTTGAAACCCGGCTGCGCCACAAGGCCGGCTCGCATCGCTGGCTGTCGTGGCACGCCGCGTCGGACGGCGGCCGCATCTACGCCATGGGGCGCGACGTCACCGAGCTGAAGGAGGCCGAGATCGAGCTCAGGGAGGCACGGCGCGAGCTCGCGCGGGTCGCAGGCCGCACCATCGTGGCTGCGATGACGGCGTCGATCGCCCATGAGATCAAGCAGCCGCTGGCCGCGATCGTCACCCATGCGAGCGCCGGACTGGCCTTGTTGGACGCGCCCAATGCCGATCTCGACGAGGCGCGCGCCGCGCTTGGCGACGTCATCGCCGACGGCCTGCGCGCGAGCGAGGTGATTCAATCCCTGCGCGCGATGTTCTCGAAGGACGAGCAGCCGGGGACACGCCTTGACGCCAACGGCCTCATTCGACAGACTCTCGCGATCGCCCGGGCGGAACTGGATGGCGCACGCGTCGTGGTCGAGCTCGACCTGTCGAAGGAGGCGGTTGCCCTCCACGGACATCGCGGCCAGCTTCAGCAATTGATTCTGAACCTCCTGGCCAATGCAGCCGACGCCATGCGGAGCGTCGAGGAACGGCCGCGCTTGCTGCGCGTCAAATCGGAGGTGGTCGCAGCCGAGAGCGTCGCAATCTCGGTCGCGGATTCGGGCACCGGGATTGACCCCGCCAGTATCGAGCGCATCTTTGACGCGTTTTTCAGTACCAAAACGGACGGCATGGGGATGGGCCTCGCAATCTGCCGGTCCATCGTCGAGACGCATGGCGGCACCCTGTCGGTCTCGCAGGGCGAGCCCCATGGTTCGACGTTCCGCGTGGTTCTGCCCCGCTGCAACGCGCCCATTCACCGCGATCGCGTCGAATGACGCGCGGTGCAGGACGTACTCGCCTGAGCACGCTGATCACGCCGCTCTACCTCATTTGCCAGCAGCAGTCGGATTTTCGCAGATTACCCTGACGCTGATCTACGCCCCTATGCGATCGGCAACATTGCCGCGCTTCTGTTCTTCGGCCGCGTCTCCGACCGCGTCGGCCGCCGGATGACCGCGCTGTCGACGTCCCGGGCGCTTACCGAGGCCACGCCGGCGGAGGAGTTCGCTGCCTCAAGCCGCCATGGGCTTTCGAGTTTTGACCAGCTCGGACCTCGCGGGGAGAACAGGTCGCTCCCTGACCGGAGCGCTCGGTCTTATACGTAAGTATAAAGCGGTGCGGTCAGCCAACTTCGGACAAATTCGACGGCGACCATGTTGCCCGAGCGCTGCTGCGGTGAAAGAGGAAACGTGTGTTGGACTGCCACGAAGGAAGCGACGCAATGGTAGAATGATTCAAAACAATGAGACAATCTGGCGGTCGTGACATGCTTGTCATCCGAAGTATGACATGTTTGTCATTATGTATTTACGGCTAGTAATAACCTATGGTCGGCGGATGGCATCCGCAACGTCAGACTATCTTTCGCGACCCACGTCGATGTTGGAGCGCGTCGTTGGAGACTACTGGAACAACACGTCACACCTGACGTTGCGTAAGCGTGCCACGCATCTCCTGGATATCTCGTTCGCTTGCCCCTGCAGTGGTTTTGGCGCTTGCCTTAATGCCGCTAACCGCGTCAGCCACCAATACATCAACATTTTTGATCAGCAGCACAAAGCTGGCTGATAAACTCAATGACCGCCTGCGCGCCAAAAAGCTGGACTATCGCGCGGTCGAGATCGATTGCGCGGCTACTCATGCGGGAGCGCAATGCCGATATGATATCGGAGGCGTGGTCGTTCTTACGACTGTCGCGGCTGCGCCTGGAGGTCTGATCTGGAACGTCGTGGCGGCGTACGAAGTTCGCAAGGCGAACACGGCTCACGGGCGCTCAGCCGCACAGCGCGCCGCGATCGCCATCTACACGGTGCTGATGGAAGTGCTTTCGCCTGGGTCGGGCCTCAGGGATCGCTCGGTCGCACTGGCAAACCTGATTTCGAATTTTTCCAGTTCAAAACAAGGGGCCGTCGAAGAACTGGATGGCGTCGAGTATCAGATGATGGCTGCGAGCGCCACGGAAGTATGGCTGATTGCCACCCCGACGAAAGATCGGCGATAGCGGTACGCGATGGCCGAACTAAAAAGTCGATCGTGCGGTAAGTACGAGTTTGTGCAAAAGGGTGCCGAGCGCGCGGACAAAAGCGACGCCCAGGGATAAAAACCTGGCCGTCAAAGGAACCGTTAGGCACATGCGATGTTACTAACGGGACCGGCAATACGCGACTTCGCGGGGGCGACAGTGTCATTTGAGTCAGCTTTTCGACGTTCACGGCTTCACTCAAGCCTGAACACCAGATCATCGCGGATAGCCAATCGCTATCGATCCCACGCGAGAAAATGCGTGGAACTGGCATGTCAGATGGAAAGAGCAAACGCGCGCGCCCAGTACCTTCGCCTCGCCATACACTATCTCGGTTTGGCGGAAGCCGAGGACGCGCGCACGACAGAGACTGAGCTGTCGAGCGCTCTGCACTAGCGCATATTCCGGGCAATGCCTGACCCGGACTTGGTCCGGGGCGCACCGTTCGCCGATAAGGATATGCGCCAAACAAGCGAATCCAGAGCACGTTTTGATTCCGCAGGACCGGGATCGATTAAAAACAGCCTAAGCCGGTGCAAGTGTCGCTTCTTGAAAGCAGCTCTTTGGCCACGGCAGGTCGTAGTGCTCCCGCAGGGTTGTCCCAGCGTAAGCCGTGCGAAAGAGCCCCCGCCGCTGCAGCAACGGGACCACTTCGACGCTGAACGTGTCCAGCATCGATGGCAGCAGCGGCGGCATGATATTGAAGCCGTCGGCGGCGCCGTCGGTGAACCAGTCCTCGATCAGGTCCGCGACCTGCTCGGGCGTTCCGGCAAACGTGAAATGACCGCGGGCGCCGGCAAGCGTCCCCAATAGCTGGCGCAGGGTCGGCCGTTCCCGGCGGACCAGACTCAGGATCACTTCGGTCCGGCTGCGGGCGGCTTCGACCGTCGAGGGCGGGGGAAAATCCTCCGGCGCCAGCGGACGGTCCAGCGGCAGATGCGAAAAATCATGACCGCCGAATCGGCCGGTTAGCCGCTTGCGGCCCACCTCCGGGTCGGAAAGCTCGTCGGTCTCGCGCGCCAGGCGCCGCGCCTCGCCCTCGGTGGAGCCGATCATTGGGCTGAGCCCCGGAAGAATCAGCACTTGCTCGGGCGGCCGGCCTTCGGCCGCGATCAATGATTTCAGGTCGGCATAGAATGCCTGCGCGGTTGCCTTTTCCAGATGCGCAGTGAACACCGCCTCGGCATGGCGCGCGGCGAAATGACGGCCCGTATCGGATGAGCCGGCCTGCACGAATACCGGCCGGCCTTGCGGCGTTCGCGGCAGGTTCAGGGGGCCGGTGACCTGGTAGTGTTCACCCTTGTGGCGGATGGGCCGAATGCGATCCGGCCTCGCATAACGACCGCTCGCACGATCGTCGATCACGGCGTCCTCGGCCCAGCTGTCCCACAGGCCCTTGACCACGCCCATGTACTCTTCGGCCCGCGCATACCGATCCGCATGGCTGAGCTGACCTGCGCCGCCGAAATTGTCCGCCGCCGTCGCGAGCCACGAGGTCACGATATTCCAGCCCACGCGACCATTGCTGATATGATCGAGCGAACCGAACTGCCGCGCCAGGTTGAAAGGTTCGGTGTAGGTGGTCGAGCACGTGGCAATCAGGCCGATCCGGCCGGTCGCCGCCGCGACGGCGGCCAGCACGGTCACAGGCTCGAGCCAGGTGCGAGGTGCCTGGGAGACGTCGTTGCCCAGCGCCAGCTGGTCGGCAAGAAAAATCGAATCGAACAGCGCCGCCTCGGCGCGCTGGGCGAGGTCCTGATAGTAGCGGATGTCGGTCAGCCCCAGCGGCGAGGAGGCCGGATGCCGCCACGCCGCCTCGTGATGGCCGCGGCCGTGGATGAACAGGTTGAGATGCAGTTGCCGTTTCATCGGAGCCTCAGTGGATGCGCTCGTGTCCCTTGATCTGGCTGCGATGCATGATGCGGCGCGTCTTCGGGTCGAACGGATCGCGTCGGTGCAGCACCGACAGATTGTTCCACATGAGCAGATCGCCCACCTTCCACCGGTGGCACAAGGTGAACTCCGGTCTGGTGGCGTGCGCCCATAGCGCATCGAGCAGCGCCTCGCTGTCCGCGACGTCGAGCCCGATGACGTAGGCATTGGGGCGGCGGCCGAGAAACAGCGCCTTGCGCCCGGTCGCGGACTCGGTGCGGACCAGGGGATGATGTGCGCCGACGGTGTGCCGCACGTCGATGACCTTCCGGTATCCCTTGCGCAGCATGCCGGCGCTGTTGGTCGATGCGTCGTGCACGGCGACGCGGCCTTCCGCCGCCGTCTTCAGGTCGGCCGGAAGCGCCGCGTAAGCGGCGAACATGTCGGCGAAATAGGTGTTGCCGCCGGCTTGCGGCGGCGGCACCTCGAGCGCGTGCAGCATCGCGGCCTTGGGCGGCACCTCGACATAGGTCATGTCCGCGTGCCACACGGCCTCGCCGTCGCCGAGATTGCCGATCGGCTCGCCGTCTTCCACGACGTTGGAAATGACGTTGAGCTCGGGATGGTCCTTGAGGAACGGCTTGCCATAGGGATTGGGGCCGGGCGGGTCGAGCTCGCCGAAGTTCCTGCTGAAGGCGACGAGCTGCGGGTCGGAGAGCGCCTGATCGTGAAAGACGACGACCAGCCGGTCGCGCCACGCCGCCCCGATCGCCTCGACGTCACGCGGCGAGATCGGACCCGAGAGGTCGATTCCCGAAATCTCGACGCCGAGCGGCGTATCGAGATGCCTGACGACCAGCGTCATCCGCTCCTCCTCGAAAAGAGCACCGTGAACTTTATCCGTTCGTCGCGACGAAAGGCAGAGGGCTGGCCCTGCGCGCGGTCGATCAGAACGAGATCCCGCTCGCCTTGATGGGACCTTCCCACTTCTTGATCTCGGCGGCGAGGAACGTCGCGAGATATTCAGGCGAGCGGCGCTCGTCCTATGCTACGCCGCCTTTGTCCAGAGTTGCGCCGAGGCGCGGCGTGCGCCTTCCGCGAGCGACTGCAGCTTCATCCACACGATCTTGGTGTCGACCTGAACCCGGCCCGCAAAGGTGCCGAAGCCGCAATCGACGCCGGCGATGACGTTCTCGCGGCCGACCACATTGGCGAAATTCAGGATGCGGTCGGCGACGACCTCCGGATGCTCCACGGTGTTCACCGTCGAGTCGATGACGCCCGGGATGATCACCTTGCCGGCGGGCAGCTTCACGTCGCGCCAGATCTTCCCTTCGTGCTCGTGCCGCCCGTTGGCGGCGGGAAACGACACCGCGGTCGGCTTGGCGGTCAGCACGATGTCGATGATGTCGATCAGCGGCACGTCGGTGTGACGCGGCGCCATGGTCGAACCCCAGCACACGTGCATGCGCATGCGCTCGGCCGGAATGTCGGCGACCGCGTGGTTGAGCGCGGCGACGTTGATCGCGATGATCTTGCGGAAATCGGCCAGGCTCTTGTCGAGATAGACGGTGTGACGGAGCATCGCGAGGTCGGGACAGTCGAGCTGCAGCAGGAAGCCGGCGTCCACGATCGCCTTGTACTCGCGCTTCATCACGTCGGCGAGCGCATAGACGTAGGCCTCTTCGGACTTGTAGTGCCGGTTCTTGAGATAGCGCGCGATCTGGCCGGGCGACGGCGAGGTCATGAACAGCTCGGTCGCGTTCGCGCCGGTCATCGCCTTCTTCGACATGTCGATGTCGGCCTGCGCGGCGGCGAAGTCCTTCCAGGTCACCTCGCCGTTGCAGGCCGGCCGGTGCTGGAACGGCGAGGCGAACTGTGCGAGCAGCTGCGCCAGCTCCGGGAATTCCGCATCGCCGGCGCCGAGCGGCGGCGTGCTCTCGCCTGCAAATCCGTTGAGCCGGTCGAGCACATGCACCGTGTAGTCCGTGCGGCCCTGCTCGCCGTCATTGACGATGTCGATGCCGCACTCGATCTGCTTGTCGACCACATGGGCGATCGCCTCGCGGACCGCGGCGTCGAGCTCGGCCTTGCGCGGCCCGCGGTTCTGCTGCTCGGCGAGGAGGAGCTCGACCACCTTGGCGGAGCGCGGCAGGCTGCCGGTGTGCGTGGTGAGCATCCGCTCGGTGCTGCGCTTCATGTGACGTCGCTCTCCGCGTGCTGCGTCCGCTTGGTTCCGCTTGTGCGTCACGCGCCGAAACGGCGCGCTCGAGACGAGCGGTTACGTCCCGACGTCGCGAATGGCCTCGTCTATGAACCCGAGCTCGGCGCGAATCTCCGCGTTGTGCTCGCCGAGCTGCGGCGGCGGCGTGTCGATGCGCGGGCCGCCATGCGCGAACGTGAAGGCGGCGAGCGGGACGCCGAAGCCGCCGTCGACCTCCGTCGCGCCCGCGTGGCGATGGACGACGCCGCGGCTGGCGATCTGCGGGTCGGCGAGCGCCTCGCCCATGGTGCGCACGCGTGCCGCCGGCACGTGGCGCGCCTGGAAGAATTCCTCCCACTCGTCCGCGGTGCGCGTCAGCATTATTTCCGCCAGCACGGCGGCCTCGCGGTCGCGATCCTCGTCGCGCTCGTCATTGGTGCGCTTGATCATGTCGGGGCGCTCGAGCGCGGTCCACAGACGGCGCTGCTGACGCAGGTTGCTGGCGCCCAGCATCACCATGCCGGATTTGGTCGGGTAGGCGCTGTTGGTCGCATGCGGATGCTTGTTGCCGTGCGGCTTCGGGTGGACGCCGTTGCGCAGATAGCCGGCGAGATGCGAGCTCATCAGGATCATCGCGACGTCGAGCATCGCCATGTCGATGCGCTGGCCGCGGCCGGTGCGCTCGCGCTGAAACAGCGCCGACGCAAGCGCGAAGGCGCCGGTCATGCCGGTCGCGTAGTCGATCGCCGGCGCGCCGAACTTGATCGGATGCACGTCCTCGGTTCCGGTCATCGCCATGATGCCGGACGTCGCCTGGATGACGTGATCGTAGGCGGTCTGCTCGCGGCGCGGGCCGGTGTGGCCGAACGCCGAGAACGAGGCGTAGATCAGCCGCGGATTGACCGCGGCGAGCGCCTCGTAGCCGAGCCCGAGCGCCTCCAGCGCGCCGGGCCGGTAGTTCTCGACGAAGACGTCGGCGGTGGCGACCAGCTTCTTGAGGACCGCGCGATCGCCTTCGGTCTTGAGGTCGAGGGTGATCGAGCGCTTGTTGGAAGCCTGGGTCAGGAACGAGGTGCCCATGTTGCGCCGGTTGAGCGCCTTGTCGGTGCCGGCCCCGCGGCTCTGGTCGGGCTCGTCCGGATGCTCGACCTTGATGACGTCGGCGCCCAGCACGGCGAGCTGGTACGCCGCGAACGGCCCGGCCAGCACGTGCGTGACGTCGATCACCCGGATGCCCTCGAACGGTCGCGTCATGGCGTTCTCCCTGCTGTGTGGCCGCCGGCCGCCGGCTTTCGTGTGACTGGCGGCGCGCTGCTCCCATTCTATGACCTCCGCCTCGCGATGCACGTACAATCAGGGCAGAGGCCGCGCCGCGCAGCCGCCGTCGGATGTCCGTCAGTAGCGTCGCGGTGCGCTGCCGCCTATTCTAGAGCAGATTATGGAGGGAACGGACATGAGGAAGGGATCGATCAGCTCCTACGTCGTGGTCGCATCGGCCGCCGCGATCCTGTCGTTCGCGGTCACCTCGGCTATTCGCACATCGGACGCCCAGACGGCTCCGGCGGCGCCCGCTCAGTTGCTGACCCAGCCGTTGCCGGATTTGCCGGGCCGGGAGGTTCGCATCTCTCTGCTCGACCGGGCGCCGCAAGCGATGAGCCCGCCGCATCGACATCCGGGTCATCACACCTTCGGTTATGTCCTCGAGGGGACCTACGAGTTCGCCGTCGACGGCGCGGCGCCGCGGACTCTGAAGGCCGGGGAGGTGTTCTACGAGCCGCCGGGCGCCCTGCACTCGGTGTCTCGCAACCCGAGCACGGACCAGCGCGTGAAAATTCTGGTCTTCATGGTGGCCGACCAGAAAAACCCGAGCACCGTCGCCCAGTGACTCCCGCACGCGCCCGGGTCAATAGCGCGAGAAATCCTGGCCTTCCTTGACGATGAACTCGAGCAGAAACGGCGCGCCGCCATTGACGACGTCGACGGCGGCCTTGATCGCCGGCACGATGTCGGCCGGCTTGTCGACCCGGCGCGACGCGACGCCCAGCCCCTCGGCGACCTTGGCATAGTTGCCGCCGACGTCGAGGGTGCCGTACTTCTGGTTCGAGATCTTCAGCACGCTGCGCTCGGCCGCCATGATGCCGTTGTTGAACACGATGGTCAGGATGGCGATGCGGTTGCGCGCGGCGGTCTCGATGTCGAGGCCGGTCATGCCGAACGACGAGTCGCCCATCAGGTTGATGCAGAGCTTGTCCGGCGCCGCGAGCTTCGCGCCTATGATGATGCCGAGCCCGTAACCGAGCTGGGTCGATTTTCCCCACCCCATGTACGAGTGCGGCGCAGTGGTCTCCCAGAACGCGATGAGCTGCTCGCGTGGGCTGCCCGAGTCGTGCGTGATGATGGTGTTGGCGCGGTCGATCGTGCGCATCAGGTCGCGGATGACGCGGTACTGGTTGATCGGCACCTCGTCGGAATCGAGATGCTTCGCCCATTCGGCGAGCCATTCCGTCTTGACGGCGGCGATCTGCTGCTTGAGCGCGTCCAGTGCCGAGACGTCAGACGCTCTTTGCCGTCCGACCTCGGAGATCAAGGCATCGAGCACGAGTGCCGCGTCGCCGACCAGCGCGAGATCGGCGCGATAATCCTTGTTGATGTCGCCCGGGTCGTTGGTCGAGTGAATGAGAGTCTTGCCGGCCGGCACGCTCGGCCCGAAATTCGTCTTGGTGACGCTCGAGCCGATCGCGAGCACGAGATCGGCGCCGTTGAGGAACCGGGCGAACATTTTTGGGCTCGACCGCGTCGCGGCGCCGAGCGCGAGCGGGTGGTTCTCGGCAATTGCGCTCTTGCCCGGATTGGTGGCGACGACCGGCGCCGGCAGCAGCTCGGCGAGCGCGACCAGGCGCTCGCTCGCATCCGCATAGTGCACGCCCTGGCCCGCCCACAGCACCGGATGTTTCGCGGCGAGCAGCATGCGCGCGGCCTGCTTGACGG
>Ga0126377_10001951_pt1 | contig 13904 bp, 11 predicted proteins | sample PanSoiMetPlot_22_FD_92647 | JGI IMG/M metagenome (GOLD analysis project Ga0126377, IMG submission 92647) | Tropical forest soil microbial communities from Panama - MetaG Plot_22 | ecosystem: Environmental > Terrestrial > Soil > Tropical forest > Bulk soil | place: Panama | collected 2016-02-17
ATAAAATGCAACAACGTAGGGGCGGGTTTTCCCCGCCCCTCTCCGTGATCAAGGCGATGGGGCGGGGAAAACCCGCCCCTACGTCAGGTTATGTGGTTGCGTTTAATTTTCAAAGGCCATCAACCCACGGCTAAGTTCAGGCGCCGCTATGCGGCGTAAAAATGTAAGCGTCTCTTGCTCGAAGAAATTCAAGCGTATTGCTTGCGAAAATTTATGCGCATCACTCGTGGCGCAGCGAAACCATCGGATCGACTTTCGTCGCGCGCCGCGCCGGGACGTAGCAGGCCAGCAGCGCCACCATGATCAACAACAACGTAATCGAGCCGAAGGTCAGCGGATCGGTTGCGCTCACGCCATTCAATATCGGAACTTCGAAGATCGAGCTTGTAAGGACTCGCGTCAGCGCCAACGCCAACAGCAGCCCCACGCTCAATCCGCAACTCACCAGGATCATTCCCTGCCGCATGACCAGACGCAGAATTTTTTGTTTGTCCGCTCCCAAAGCCATCCGAATGCCGATCTCGCGGGTTCGCCGGCTGACGGCGTAAGCGACCAGGCCGTAAATGCCCATGACGGCTAACAAGATGGCCAACAGTCCGCACCCGCCGACGAGCAGGCCGGACAACCGGTAGAAATAGAGGAACGGGCGAAAGTAATCGTTCAAAGTCTGCACGTCGGCGACCAGGATGGTTTTATCGAGAGATTGAATCGCGCGGCGCACGGCAGGAACCAGATTTTCAGGCGCGCCGTCGGTGTGAACCAGCATCGTCGTCCGCGTCGAGTGCGATTGCAACAGGGCGAAGGCAAACCAGGGCAGAGGTTCATTCCGCAGCGATTGGAATTTATTGTCTCGGACGACGCCGACGATCTCGCAAAATTGGTTCGGTTGCTGCCAGCGGAACTTCGTCAAATGTTTCCCGAGCGCTCGTCCGCCGGCGAAGTAGCGCCGCGCTAAAGCCTCGTTGACGACCGCCACGCACGGCGCGCCGTCGCGGTCACGTTCATCAAAATCGCGCCCTTGCGTGATTGGAATGTTCATCGCCGTCAGGTAGCCCGGGCCGATGGTATTCCTGTCAAGTTGCATGTCTTCGCCGGGAGCCGGTTGATACCCCTCGATACCGACTGAGCCGCGCGACTGGCCCAACCCCGGGATGAAGTCCACGAAAGTCACGGCGCGTACGCCGGGCAAGGCGCGCGCGCGATCCGCCAACCGCAGATAAAAATCCTGGCTGCGCGCGCGGTCGTATTGGCGTTCTTCAAGCGCAATCGGCGAGACCACCATGTTGAGCGAATCGAAGCCCAAATTGAGCGGATGGATGTTTCGCACGCTGCGCAACACCAGCCCCGCCCCCGCCAACAACACCACCGACAACGCGACCTGCGCGACGATCAACCCATTGCGCAACCGTGATTGGCGCCTGGCGCCGGCGAAGACCCCCTCTCCGTCTTTCAAAGCCGCGATCACGTCCGGCCTGGAAGCCTGTAGCGCGGGCGCCAGTCCGAACAACACCCCGACCAGGAACGAAAACGCCGACGTGTAAAGCAACACACGCCAATCCAGCCCCAGGTCAATCGCGAGGCGAACGCCTTCAGGCAACGTCGGGAGCGACGCCACCATGGCGTTCAGCAGCCACACCGCCAGCAATACGCCGATCGCGCCCCCGAGCGTCGCTAGCAACAGGCTTTCGGCCAGCAACTGCCTCGCGATGCGCCACGCGTCAGCGCCCAGCGTCAACCGCACGGCCATCTCTTTGCTCCGAGCCGTCGCGCGCGCCAGTAACAGGTTGGCCAGGTTCATGCATGCGATCAGCATTACCAGATTGACGATCGTCAACGCCAACGCGATTAAGGCGTAGGCCGCGGAGTGCGCGTCAGGATGGATTCTGGTCTCGCTCTCGGGCAGGACGGTGACCGACTTTTCGAGCGTCTCGCCGGACTCGCTCCGATTCTTCCGCCATGCTTCGGGATGCGCTTCCCGCAACTGGCGGGAGACCAGATCGAAGCGCGCGCGCGCCTGTTCCAGCGTCGCCTCGGGCTTGAGCCGTCCGACGATGAAGAGCCAACTGTTACCGCGGCTGTTGAGCATCGGCATTCCACGCTCCGGCTCCAACTGCGGAATCATCATCACCGGTATCCACAGTTCGGTCGACAGCGCACGAATCATTCCCGTGTACTGCGGCGGCGCTACGCCGATCACCGTCAGCGCCTGGTTGTTGATCGTGATCGTTTTGCCGATCAAGGCGGGGTCGGCGCCGAAGCGGCGGCGCCACAAACCGTGGCCGATCACCACCACCGGATGCGAGCCGGACGTTTGATCTTCCTCCGGCAAAAATGTTCGACCACTGAAAGCCTTTACTCCGAGCAAGTCGAAATAATTGCCGGAGACCGCCTCTCCTATGACCTGTTCCATACCGTCCGCCTCGCCCAATTTGAATGTCCTGACCGCATATGCTGCGAGGCCGGAGAAGACGTCGCCCTGTTCACGAAAGACCAAAAAATCCTGGTAAGCGGAATTCATATAAGGTCGCCGCGCGTCGCCGCTGTAAAGCTCGACCAACTGTTCGGGCCGAGATACAGGACGCGGGCGGAAGACGACGGCGTTGATGATGCTGAAGATCGCCGTATTTGCGCCGACACCCAGCGCCAGCGTCAATACCGCAATCATCGTGAAGCCGGGATGCTTCATCAACCTTCGCGCGCCGTAGCGCAGGTCTTGCCCTAAGCCTGTAACCATATTGCGCCTCCGATTAGTTCCGAGAGTGATGGGTTCCGGCCCTGCCTGCCTCTCGACTCGACGCAGTTCCTGCTGAAGCGTTTCACTCTCACTCAATTCCGCCAGCGTCCTGCGCTCGGCTTCCGTTGTTGTGACTCCGCTTGCCAGCAACTCCCCATAGTAGTCTTCGAGGTGTGCGGCGAGTTCATCGACAATCGCCGCTTCGCGCGTCGGCTCAAGCTTCAAATTTGCCAGCCGCCGTCCGATCTCTTGCTTCCAGTCAGGCATATATGATTGCGGATTGCGGATTGCGGTATTACTTCCTGAATCCGGCATCCACAATCCGCAATCGGATCATTCCTCTCGTAATGCCGACATCGGGTCCACACGCGTCGCCCGACGCGCCGGAACCAGCATGGCGGCAAACGCCGCAGCCGCTAATAAAATGGCGGCGATGGTATAGGTGATGGGATCCTGGACGTACATAGTGAATTCACCGAACATACCGTCCCGAAATGTCTGCGCTATTGTCGAAGTCGTACCCAAGGTGGTCACTAGCCCAATCAGTAATCCAACGGCCACCGGCCGCACACTGAAGCTAAGGACGGCGCGGTAGATGTCTATCTTCCCTGCGCCGAGCGCGATGCGAATCCCCAGTTCTTTGTTGCGCCGGGCGACGGCAAAAGCGACTACACCGTAGATACCGATGACCGCCAGGGTGACTGCCAGGGCGACAATGAAGACGATAATCCGACCTATTCTCCAAAGCCCTGCAATCTCGGAGTCCCTAAAAGATTGAATCGTCTCCGCGCTGACAGAGAGATCGGGGGCCATTTCCCGGATGGTTGTACAAACGGCGCGCGAGAGTAATACCCCATCACCCGAAAAACGTACGAACGCGTAAGCTTCATAGCCTTTAGGATAGGCGCCATTCAGATTCATCGGCCGATAGATCATCGGGTCATCCAACCTCCCGAGTCTCGTTCTCGAAATATCGCGTGCGACGCCCACGACTTCGAATGAATTCCCTTGTGGAGTGCGGAGCGTCTGGCCGAGGGGATTGCTGCCCGGCCAGAACTCGCGGGCGAGTCGCTGCGAAACCACTACGGAACAGCCATAATTTCTAGAGACATTGCCAGAGGTCTGGCCGCATGGAGGATCATCATCCCGGATAGCGCGCCCGCTCACGATGGGAATCCCCAGCGTAGTGAAGTAATTCGGCGACACCGAGACGCTGTTCACCTGGCGCGGCGCCAGGCTTGGCGCCTGGACTGTTATCTCCGGGGCTCTAAACGGATGGCGGTCTGAGTAGGCGACGGATTGCGCTCCCGGCAAAGCGACCAGGCGCTCGGTAAGCGTACGGTGAAAAGCGCCCCAATTGCGCTGCTCATCGCTTCGGCTCCGCATAATCAAGTCCGCCCAGACTACCTGCCGCGTTTCAAATCCTGGATCGATGGTAGATGCCTTCTGATAAGCGCGAATACTGACACAGGCGAAAACCAGCAAAAAGAAGCTCAAAGCAACCTGCGCTCCTATCAATAAGCTGTAAAGCCGCGAGCCGCGAGCCGCGCCGCCAAGCATGCTGCGACCGCCATTGAGCATTTCCGATAGGTTGACTTTCATCGACTGAAGCGCGGGTGTCAGTCCAGCCGTCGTCCCCGCCAAAACCGTCAACAGTGTCAGATAGCCAAACACGCGCCAATCCGGGACCAATGACCAGGGAAATGTCTCCTGCCATTCAGGCTGAGGCCGGAGCCAGCGAATCAAAGCGCCGGGAACGTGATAGACGAAGTAGACGCCCAAGAGACTGGCCATCGAGGCCAGCAAGTAGGTTTCGACAAGCAGCATCCGGACAAGCCGCACTCGGCTTGCGCCCAGCGCCAACCGCACGGCAATCTCCTTGCGGCGCGCGGCCGCTCGCGCCAGCAGCAGCGTAGTGACGTTGACACAGACAATCAGGACAAGGATCGTGAGCGCTCCCAGAACCAGGGAAAGCCCCAGGAGTGTTTTGTCGCCCCAATAGGGATCCTGGATCATCGAGCCATCAGTGACCGTGACCATAGTCGTCCGTCCTGGGCGCAGCCGACTTTGCTGGCTGGCTAATAGCTTGAGTTCCGCCGCGGCGTCCTGGCGTGAGAAGCCAGGATTCAAACGACCTGCGACAAAGAGCCAGGGTGTCTCAGCCGGTCTTGGCAGGTTGTCGCCCATCTTTAGATAGGTCTCCAGCGTGTAAGGGAACCAGGCGCTGGCTCCATTAACGTCGAGCATCCCTGCGAAGGTTGGCGCCACGCCCACGACAGTCACCGGCTGACCGTTGAAATGCACAGCCTTCCCGATGATCTGCGGGTCTGAGGCCAACCGCTTACGCCAGAGCGATTCGCTTACCACCACCACCGGGTTCGCGGCGGAACAGTCTGCGGGCTGCAGCAGCCTGCCCATCAGCGGCTGCTCCAGGTTGTAAAGCGTGAAAAAGTTTGATGTCACCAGGGCGACACGTACCTCGACCGGATCGTCCTGGCCGAGCGGCGCATCAAATTGGGCCCACGCCGCCAGGTCGCCGAGTGATTTCACCTGGTCGCGATAAGCCAGGTAATCCTCCAGTGTCGTATCTCTTGGACGTCCTGGGCGCGTGGGGTTTGTAGTGTAGGCCGAATAAACTCGCACAAAGGAATCGAAGTCTTTGTTCACGAGGGCGCGTAGCATTATTGCGTTGAAAAAGCCGAAGACGCCGGCGCTGACGCCAATACCCAGGGCGAGCGTCGCGATTACCACGGTCGAGAGCAAAGCGTGCTTGCGCAGGCCGCGCGCCGCGTAGCGAAAATCTTGCCACAGGTCCGCGATCATATTTATTCTCCTTGCTCCCAAGACAACAGGTTCGTGTATAACTTGCCGCTCGACCCGCCGCAGATCATGCGCGAGCATTTCTCCGTCGCTCAACTCCGCGAGCGCCGCGCGATGAGCGTCTTCCGGCGAGGCTCCTCTCGCCAGCGACTCCTTGTAGCGATCCTCCAGGTGCTGCGAGAGTTCTTCGACGATTTCGTCCTCGCGCGCCGGCTCAAGATTCAAATTCGCCAGCCGATGTCTGATTTCCTGTTTCCAATCAGGCATGTTCGGTTCCGGTGATGCGACTGATCGCGGCCACGAAGGACTCCCACGCGCTGCGCTGCGCCGCCAACACTTTTCTGCCCTCGGGCGTCAATTTGTAATAGCGCCGACGCCGCTGCCCGGCCTTCTCCACCCACTGCCCCTTGATCCAGCCTCGCTTCTCAAGCCGGTAGAGCAGCGGATAGAGCGAGGCGACGTGGAAACTCAGCGCCCCGCCCGAACGGGCCTCGATCAGTTTGGAAATCTCGTAGCCGTGCCGGGGCCGGACCTCAACGAGCGAGAGGATCAGCAACTCGGCGCTGCCCTTCTTCAGTTCGCGGTCGAAAATTCGAGTGTTTATATTTGTCATAGCCACATATTATGCAGACGCATATACGGCGTCAATAGGGGGCGGGTTCCGGGGAAAATTTCGGGGGGCGGGGGCGGGTTTTCCCCGCCCGGGTCCGTGATCGAGTCGATGAGGCCTTCGGCGAGCCGGCGCAGTTTCAATCCAACCCCAACTTCGGCGTCTTCGCGCAGGACGAATGGCGTCTTCGGCCGAGCCTGACGGTCAAAGCCGGTTTGCGACATCCCGTTGCTGGAAAAAGATTGAAACCTCTGATAATGAAAGACGGTCTGAAAGTAGAAGAAGTCCTATGCCCGAAAGGAACCGTCTCTTAATGATAAACAGATTTCTCGCGCTCGCCGTGTTGTTTTTAGCCACCGGCGCGAGCGCACAGATTCAGATCGGCGTGATCAAAGGCGCGGTCACTGACCCGACAAACGCGGTCGTGACAAATGCCGTCGTATGGCTGACCAACTCCATCACCGGCGAAAAGATCGAGGGCGTAACCGATGGCGCGGGCGGTTTCGTTTTCAATAACGTGCCGTTCAATCGCTACACGCTAAGAGTCGAGGCTAAAGGCTTCGCCCCGCAATCACGCCAGGTCACGGTCAATTCGAACCTGCCACTAGAACTGTCTATCAGCTTGGGCATGGCCGGAGCCAGCGAACAGGTCGTCATCACGGCGCGGGAGAATCTACTCGACCCAGAGTCGGCGAGTTCGGCGGCGACGCTGGCCGCGAATTTCATCGGGCGCGCGCCGCGCGTCAATCGCGGGCGCCAGCTTCAGGAGTTGATCGCGACGGCGCCTGGCATGGCGACCGAAAACAATGGGCTGCTCCACGTTCGCGGAGCCGATGACGGCGTTCTTTACGTACTCGACGGCGTCCCGGTCGCCGACCGCCTCGACGCGCTCTCGGCCAGTTCCTTCGACGCCGACACGATCAACTCGCTTCAGGTGATCACTGGCGGCATGCCCGCCGAGTTCGGCGGACGTAACGCCGCAGTCGTCATAGTGCAGCCGAAGTCCGGCATCGATCAGGGAGTCGCCGGTAGCCTGCGGACAGGCGCGGGCGATTTCGGCGCGAGAGACATCGCGGCGGCCTTCGGCGGCCGCGCCGGAAAGAGGTTCGGGTTTTTCGCCAATGCGGCGACGAACCGTTCGGACCGTTTTCTCGACCCGGTCGACCCGCGCAATTTCAACAATCGCGGCGGCGCGATCAATTTGAACCTGCGCGCCGACTGGCGCCCGAACAGGGATTGGGCCGCGCGAGACACGGTGTCGTTCAATGTGTCCGCCAACGGCTCTGATTTTCGCGTTCCGAATGACGCGATGCAGGAAGAGCGCGGGCAGCGGCAGCGACAGGAATTGCGCGACAGCAGCTTTTCGGTAAGCTGGCAGCGCCTCTTTTCGGACCGAACCGTCGGCAATTTCGCGGTCTTTTATCGCCGTCATCAGTCGAAATTATTCGGAAGCGAAAACGACGTCCCGATCTTCGCCGAGCAGGATCGCGCTCACACGCGCGCAGGTCTGATCGCCAGCCTGACGCGTCAAATCGGCGGACACACGCTCAAGACCGGCGTCGAAGCGAGCCGCGTCGCCCCGCGAGAGTTCTTCAGTTTCTACATCACCGACGAGGAAGTCGCCGAGGGGCGCGAGGTCGGCCATGAGGCGTTGAAGTTCGACCGCGATGACCCGTTCGTCTTCCGCGACCGCCGCGCGCGGGGACAGTTTTCGTTCTACGCGCAGGACCAGTTTTCGCCCGCGCGCAACCTGACGCTGCAGGTCGGTTTGCGCTACGACCGCAGCGACCTGCTCGTATCCGATCAACAGTTCAGCCCGCGCCTCGGCGCAGTCTATTTCATACCGAAGACGAAGACGGCGCTGCGCGCCTCGTTCAATCGCCTTTACCAGCCGCCGCAGGTGGACAACCTGCTTCTTTCGGCGTCGGCGCAGGCGCGACGGCTTTCACCGTTTGTTGAGGAGACAGGCGGCGGCGCGAACATTCACCCGGAGAAAGTTTCGGCCTGGGAGGCCGGATTCGCGCAGGATTTCGGCGGTTGGTTCCGGCTGGACGCGGCTTACTGGGGACGCGATTTTCGGAACGTCGGCGACCCGAACGTCTTCTTCAACACTACGATCATCTTTCCGAACAGCGTGGCCGAAGGCATCTCGCGAGGCGTTGACGTGCGGCTGGACGTTCCGGAGCGCAAAGGCGTGTCGGGCTGGCTGAGTTACACGAACATGCGATTGCTGCAGACCGGCCCGCTAAACGGCGGATTGTTTCTGACCGGTGAGTTCATCGAGATCGGTCCCGGCGTCAAATTCATTCCCGATCAAGATCAACGCAATACCGGCGCGTTCGGCGTCGCGTATCGCCATCAGCGGTCAGGCTTACTGCTGAGCTTCACCGGGCGCCACGAGAGTGGCTCGCCACTGGAGGTCGAAGAGGAGCGGCTCGATGAGCTGAAGTCCGCGCCCGGCGCCGAACTCGCGGACTTCGGGCGCGGGCGCGTCAGGCCGCGCACGACCTTCAATTTCTCCGCCGGCGTCAATCTGTTCAAGAAAGAAAAGGTGGTCTGCGCGGCCCAGGTCGACATTCTGAACATCGCCGGCAGGTTTTTCGCATACAACTTCGGCAATCCGTTTGAAGGGACGCATTTCGGTTACGGCAGGCGGTGGAGCGGCGGATTGAGGATCGAGTTCCACTAGTGTATTTTGCCCCGCCTTATGGTCTTTGAGAGTTAAATGCAACCAGTGGCGCCTGGGCGGCGCGCCCGCGTCCTCGCGGGCAGGCGTGTGGCCATGAACCTGCCCGCGAGGACGCGGGCGCGCCGCTAGTTGCGCCTAATTCTCAAAGATCATCAGGCGGGGCGCTTGGATTGCCGGGCTAAATCAGAATACATAAAGAGCCTTTGCGGACTTCGCGCCTTTGCGCCTTTGCGAGAAACCAGGCAGCATGAGACGAATTTCTCGCAAAGGCGCAAAGGCGCGATGATTCTCCTGGCAGATTCATTCATATGACGAAGCTCAATGAGGCGAATCTCGATTACGGATCGAAGTGGGCGTCGTTGACTTTCGAGATCATGCGGTAGAGATGACAGAGACAATTTGCCAATCATGCGGCGCAAGAGCTGCGCATCGCTATCAGTTGATCGGCTTAGGCAAATTCGGTGAGCCGGGCGACGAGCGCGAATTCACGCTTTGCGTCCGCTGCGCCCGCGCTGAACGGAAACGGCTGAGTGTCCGTCCTGTTACTGATAGCGAGCTGACGCGCGGAGAGCTGATCGCGGCGCTCGACCGTTTCTTCGCGTCGAGCGGCGTCTTCGACATCTGCCGCCGCTGCCACGAGCAGGGAACGGGGTGTTGTCCGCCGACCTGCCGCATGATGGGGGCGCGGGGCTGCGATCCGAACGACAGATACGGCAAGACCGTCTTCTGCGCGGCTTTCGTTTGCGGGGCTTTGCTCAACGCCATATCGGAATGCGACGCCGAAGCGGGGCGCGCGTTGAAATGGGTGAAGACCGAGCTCGGGGCGGCGGAGTTCCGCATCTACGAAATGATCACGCGTGTTCCTGCCCTGTCGCGCGAACCCGTCCGCCCGCTCGCGCTGCCGCGCCGTTATCCACAACCCGCCGGGTTGGAAAACGGCGGCAAGATCAAAGAGAAGTTGAGCGCGCTAGCTTCCGAGGTTCTGGAGATCAGGCGGCAGTGGCGCGAGTTAGAAATTGGCGACGTTCCGAAACAATGAAAATATCGGGAGTGGGGAGTGGGGAATAGGGAATAGGAAATTGGAGTCAAAGAAGTTACTCATCGATCCCCATTCCCCACTCCCCACTCCCCACTCCCGATATACTCGAAGGAGTATGAACAATGAGACCAAAATTGGTTTGCCTTGCGGCGATGCTGTTGATGGCGGGCATTGGCGCGCCCGCGCAGTACATCTCCGCCGACACTTATACGCGCTACGAACTACTCGCGCCAGAGACGCATCAATTTCGGATTTTTTATGAAGTGACCGAGACAAAACCGGGCGCGCGTTTTCACTTCAACGCCATTCGCCCGGGCAGCGAGGCTTCGGACGAAGAGATTTACGATCTAGGCGACGGCAAACAGCTGAAGTTCGAGATCGTCACCGGCTCACAGGCCAAGGCCGATTCGCCTGATGGGAATTTCGACCCTGCGACCAAATACATAAAAGTCCATCTGGCGCATCCCGTGCCCGCGCGCGGAGAGTACCGGTTGCGAATCGATAAGACCTACAAGGACGAAAAAAGCTATTACGCCGAAGGCGACCTTATCGTGTTCAAACGTCCCCTCGGAATTCCGCGCAACAGCGTAGTGTTGCCCGCCGGTTATGAGATAGTTTCCTCCTCGGTCGCCGCGCAAGTGATACCTGAACCGGACGGGCGGTTGAAACTGGCGTTTGTAAACCCGGGCAGCGGCGGCCAGCTTGAAGTAACAATCCAGGCGCGCCGGTTGGCGTCCGCGGGGAAAGGAGTGGATAAGCCATGACCGGCGCCGCCAAGTCTTTCAAAATTGGTTTCGTAATCATTGCTCTCTGTTTGACCTGCGCAGCCGTATGGCGAACGGCGGGAACAGCCGCGGCGCGACAGGACGCGCCGCTCGCGGAACGCGGCTACCAGGATCGAGAGATTCTTTACGAGTTGCAGGAGCCGCAATCGCATGCGTTCCGAATCACGCACGATTACACCGAGCGAAAAGAAGGCGCGAGTCATTACTTCAACGTCGTGCGCGCCGGCAGCCGCGTCACCGATCCCGAAAGCGTCGATCTGGACACTGGCGAGAACCTGAAATGGGAAATTCTTTCAGGCAAGCAGATCAAAGAACGCAAGCTGCCGCTGGCGGATGTTAATGACGGCGCCGAGGTAGTCGTCACTTACCTGGCGCGCCCCGTCGCCAAAGGCTCCTCTACGCGATTGCGGCTCAAAGAGACTTACACTGATCCGAAAAGTTATTACCTGGACGGCGAAGAACTGGTCTGGGATCGGACCTTCGGGAGGCTGCGAAACACAGTGGTGTTGCCTGCGGGATGGCGTTTGACGGCCCTGGCATCGCCCGGGATGATACAAACATTGCCCGACGGCCGCGTCTCGGTTTACGTCGTCAACCCCCGAAACGACGATGTTCGCGTTTATCTGCGCGCCCGCCGCCGCGCCGCGCGCTGAAAAATCCACAAACAGAATCCCTGACGCCTGCGACAAGCTCTCTGCCGACCGCGCCATATAACAGCCGTAGCCGGGTGAGACATCACTTCGCCCCACCCGGCAAAGCCTAATTCTGTATCTCTATTGAGCGTCGTTTCCTCGGCTCGTCGGCGGCCAGCTCTGCGAAATAGGCAACCCTCTAAGCCGCCAATTGCGCGCATTATGCGTACGATGGCTCGACGTGTCGACGTTCTCGAAGCGGGGCTACTTAGAGCCAGTCCCCGAAGGATGGGATCTTAGTCCGATGGGGCAAATAAGTTGCCGGTAACACAATTAACTTTAAAAGATTAGAGGCAGAGTGTGAGAAAGGTGCAAAAATGAGCTTTCAGCTTTTGATTGAAGTGACGCCCGGCTATCTCGCCGCAAGCTTTACCGGCTTGTGTAAATCTCACATTCCGCTCTCAAGCCAAATCAGCGCGTCCTCTTCAGTTGTGAATGCGTCGGCGGTAAAGCCTCTGTTGGCGGCTACAGTAGTCCCAAACTTCCGAGGGTCAATCATCTCCGGTCTGGCTACTAAGGCGACGCGAACGCCTCCCCCCGCGGCGCGCGCCCATTCCTGAATGAAAAAGTACCGCATGGCGACAGCCGGCGGCTCAAAGCCTGTCAAATTGGACGCGTCGACCAAAAGCTTCCGAATGTGGAGCGAGCGCGCAAAAGCAATCGCCCCCGTCACCAGTTCCATGGCCTGTTCTATGGAAACCTGACCCGTAGGCCGAAAAATAGCGCGTTCTTTTAGTATCTCAAAATGCTCTGGTTTACTCATATGTTCCCCTGCCGAAATTCGAACCAAGTCGCCAGGTTAATCGTTCGGCCCTACCGACCTATTTGACCAACCCCTATGGGCTTGTTGTAACTGGTAGTTGTAACTGGCAAAGGCTGTGCCGAGCTGAATGAAATCAGCGACTCTTTTGGATGCTCTTCGATTGCAGTGAGGCAACCTATTCGCCCATGCCCCAAAGCGCTGATAGCTCCGATTGGCGCGGAGTCGGAGAGACGGCGGGTATTCGCGCTTTTATTCACCTGTCGCGGAATTCTTCTCGCTCAGGTCCGAGAGCGATACACGGCGGCTTCAATCACCTCGCGCATTTTCGCCAGTTCTGTCGGCTTGGCTATCACATCGGTCGCCCCCGCCGTTCGAGCCTCTTCCCGAAGATTCTCTCCGGAAGACGTCATCGCCACGACCGGCAAGTCTGCAAGCTCGTCATTCGACCTGACAGCCACAATTAACTCTAAGCCGTTGAGAACCGGCATCACGATGTCGGTCACAACCACGTCGGGCCGATTTACTTGTATCTCGGCGAAGGCTTCGAGGCCGTTCCGAACAGCCTTTATCTTGTAGCCCGCTGACGCCAGCATATAGCCGTAAAGCGCGCGTATGTCGTCGTCATCTTCAACTAAGAGAACGCTCAATCTTTGCATAGAAAATACCGATGTGAGTGGATGAACAAGACGGGGGAAGGCGCCCAAGGCCGACATCAAGACAACGAGAGCGCCAGCGTGTTCCTTAACTTGGCGCCTTCTTCTATCTGGAGGATTGTAACAACACGATATTGCCTTATACCGTGTCGGGCGAGTCAGCAATCCAAACTTGGTTTAGAAATGAAGTACGCCAGCCGTTGCGGCAAAATGGGCGCCATGTTCTCGCCTTCCGCCAACCCCCTGATTCCGCAACGGGAGTGGCGTTCACTCAATTCGGAAGGCCGCGCGAGACGTGACATCTTGTCGCCGCGATGAGGGAATAGCGCGTCATAATGTAGCAGCAAGATAGACGGTTCGATTGTGGCGTTTCGGGACGCGCCTGGGCGCCGAAGCTGCGTGGTATTTCGGGACATGCCACATGCCCAACCTGGCGAAATGCCCTACACTCAACACGATCATTTTCGGCGCCGTAATTGCCATTCGTTGGATGGCGATTTTGGGGAATCGTCCGAAGACCAGCAATGCCCGCTGGTCTTCAGCTAGCATGTAGTATCTCCATCAGTCGGGTCCGGTAGCCCGGCTGCTTTTTTGCGCAAAATCGGCCTATAAGGTTTTCGCCCACACTTCACAACGCGACGCGCCTGACTTGAGAGCCTTCGATGGGAATCGTGTACGGCGCCAGCCGACTGAACCGCGGTAAATGACAAAGCCGCAACATCACAAATTCAGTTTAACCAGTTTAAACTGAATGAAATAGTCGTCTCGAAAATAGTTTTTGACAGCACTGCGTTCAATTTGTTACAGTCCGCCTCTCGTTAGATAAGTTCCCAATCCGCCAATACTTGCCTGAAGTTGTCTTGGACAAGGCCTCCTGCTGGCAGATTGACAAGCATGGCGTTGGGTCAGAGTGTGCTTATTAACGGCGGTCGAAGGTCCCTTTCATCTTGAAAAATCCACTTCGGGGAGGTCAGAGAACGGTCAAAAATGAAATCGGCCATCGCTGAGGTTGCTCAGACCTACGGCATTGAGAATTGGGGCGCGGGTTATTTTGACATCAATTCGCGAGGCAATCTGATTGTCCGTCCGGTTGAAGGCGACCCCCGCAGCGTGGATGTC
>Ga0126377_10001952_pt1 | contig 13898 bp, 12 predicted proteins | sample PanSoiMetPlot_22_FD_92647 | JGI IMG/M metagenome (GOLD analysis project Ga0126377, IMG submission 92647) | Tropical forest soil microbial communities from Panama - MetaG Plot_22 | ecosystem: Environmental > Terrestrial > Soil > Tropical forest > Bulk soil | place: Panama | collected 2016-02-17
CGCGAGCGCGGCGTGTCGATCGCGATCCACACCCACGTCAACCACGCCAACTCGATCACGCCGCTGGTCGCCAAGGCGACGCGGGCGATGCTCGACACCGGCATCCGCGACGTCCGCAACCAGGGCGTGCTGCTCGAGGGCGTCAACGCCGACGCACACACGCTGCTCGACCTGTCGTTCGCGCTGCTCGACGGCGCCGGCATCATGCCGTACTACTTCTACATGTGCGACATGATCCCGTTCAGCGAGCACTGGCGGGTCTCGGTCGGCAAGGCTCAGGACCTGCAGCACGCGGTCATGGGTTACCTGCCGGGGTTCGCGACGCCACGGATCGTGTGCGACGTGCCGTTCGTCGGCAAGCGCTGGGTGCACCAGCTCACCGAGTACGACCGCGACCACGGCATCTCGTACTGGACCAAGAACTACCGCACGTCGATCGAGCTCGAGGACGCCGAAGCGCTGGAGCGGCGCTACGAGTACTACGACCCGATCCACACGCTGCCGGAGGACGGCCAGGCCTGGTGGCGCGAGCACGCCGGCGAGGAGCACGAGGCGGCTGCCGAGCAGGCGGCTCGCGCGAGTCGCGAGGCGGCCGAGGCCCAGAAGCTCGCCGAGGTCCACTGACGCTCGGCCACCCCGACGTCGGCCGACTCAGCCGGCGGCCGTCTGGGCCTTGCCCCAGGCGTCCATCAGCTGGGTCAGCCCGGTCGGCGTCGGGAACAGCTTGAACGGCTTGGCGTAGGCGGCCATGTTGAGGATTCGGCCGTTCGGTCCCCGGAAGCCGGCCGTGGCCAGCGCCGAGTTGCCGAGCGGCGAGTCGACGTAGTCCGTCAGCTGCTTGGCGGTGCGGATCGCGGCCGGGTCGCCGTCGGTGCGGACGACCACCGGATAGTCGAGCAGCACCGTGCCGGTGTCGGGCAGCATCGGGGTCAGCTGCCAGTCGGTGTGGCTGTTGGCCACCCGCGCGAACGTCTGCTCGGTCACCGGGAACAGCCGGGCGGGGCCGAACTCGTGCTGCGACTCCCGGATCATCTCGCGGTTGCTCGGCAGCTCCTCGTCGAGCGCGTCCAGTCGTCGGACGACACCGGTCAGGTCGGCGCTGAGGTCGGCATCGGGGTCTTCTGCCTCCAGCGCCGCGATCGCGAACAGCGACTCAGGCGTGGAGATCGACGGCGGATGCATGTAGTAGTCGTGGGAGGCGAACGTGTCCTTCCACGATGCCGGCGGGGTCTGCGAGGTGGTCCGGGACGCGACCAGGATGATCGGCGTCGACGCCGCCTTGCCGACCACGTCGACCTTCTGCCGTACGTCGGGCTTCAGCTCGGCCAGCCGTGCCGAGGAGTCCAGGATCCACACGGTCGGTGTGGAGTTCGAGTTCGACGTGATCTGCTTCAGCGCGCTGTCCGGATAGACAGTCGCCACGTCGATCGTCACGCACGGGTCGGCGCCGGCGTCGGCCAGCATCGTCCGCACGGTCGCCTTCATCGAGCCGCTCAGATCCGCTGGTGTCGCGACCGAGACCTCGCCTGCTCCATCGCAGTCGCCGTCGCCGCCCTCCGCTGTCAGCCGCGGTGCGAGGTAGACCCCGAGCGCCACAATCAGGGCGACCGCGAACACCGCGGCCATGATCGGCCCGGCCTGCGACGGTCGTCTCGAAATCGTCGTGTGGCGACCTGGCATAAGGTCTCCGTCCGGTGAGGACTGGCTGCTCAGGATAGCCAGGTCAGCGCCGGGTTATGGGCCGGGTTCTCGGTTCGGGCGGAACGGCTCGGCGCAAGTCAGCCGAATACTACGCCCTGGTCACAGCGCTGGGGGCCGATGCTCGTACGGCGTCGAGAGCACGATCGTCGTCCGCGTCGTCACGTTGGCGGCGGCGCGGATCCGGGCCAGCAGCTCCTCGAGCGCCGTCGGAGTCGCGATGCGGACCTGGAGGATGTAGTTCTCGTCGCCGGCGACCGAGTAGCACGACTCGATCTCGCTGAACGAGTCGAGCCGGATCGGCGCGTCGTCGGGCTCGCTCGGATCGATCGGCCGGATCGAGATGAATGCCGTCAGCGGCAGGCCGAGCTTCTCGTGGTCGACTCGGGCGCCGTAGCCCTGGATGACCCCACGCTGCTCGAGACGGCGGACCCGCTGATGCACCGCCGATGTCGAGAGGCCGGTCGACTTGCCGAGATCGGTGAAAGACATCCGGCCGTCATTGGCCAGCAGCCGGACGATCTTGGCGTCGATCTCCTCCACGGAGCCAAATTTAGTCGTGATGGCCCGATTCGCCTAGCATGCGCGCTGGTCAGCCCGGAAGTACGCGCGCCTCGTGGGTCGTCGTGTTGAGCCGCTCGGCGCCGGACTCGGTCACGACGACGATGTCCTCGATGCGGGCACCGTGGCGGCCCTCGAGATAGATCCCGGGCTCGATCGAGAACGCCATGCCGAGCTCCAGCGGCTGGGTGTTGCCGGCGACGATGTACGGCTCCTCGTGGGTCTCGAGTCCGATGCCGTGACCCGTACGGTGCACGAACGCCCCGCCATAGCCCGCGTCGGTGATCATGCCGCGTCCGAGTGCGTCGACCGACTCGGCGCTGACTCCGGCGCGGGCGTAGTCGCACTGCGCCTGCTGAGCCGCCTGCAGCACGGCGTAGTAGTCGGCGAACTCCTTTGGCGGCTCGCCCCCGACGACATAGGTACGGGTGCTGTCCGAGCAGTAGCCCGACGCCAGGCTGCCGCCGATGTCGACGACGACCGGCTCGCCAGCCTGGATGACCCGGTTCGACACCTCGTGATGGGGCGACGCGCCGTTGGGTCCCGACGCCACGATGACGAAGTCGACCGTGGCATGGCCCTCGGCGAGGATCGCGTCGGCGATGTCCTGGCCGACGTCGCGTTCGGAGCGCCCCGGCCGCAGCCACTCGGCCATCGCGGCGTGGACCCGGTCGATGGCGGCGCCGGCGGCACGGAGCTCGGCGATCTCGTCCGGGCTCTTGCGCTGCCGCAGCGGACCGAGCACGTCGTTCCCCAGTCGCCACTGCGCCTTCGGCAGCGCCGCCTCGAAGGCCAGCACCTTCTCGGCCCACATGTGGTTGTCGACCGCGACCGCCTCGGCGCCACTCGGCACTCGCGCCGCGGCGATCGCATAGGCGTCCTCGGTCTCGTCCCACGGCACGACCGCCAGGCCGAGCGAGCCGACGGCCGACGCCATCGCCGCCGGCTGCTCGAGCCGTGGCACCAGCAGACTCGGATCGCCGTCGGCTAGGAGGACCAGGCAGGTCAGGCGCTCCAGGGGCTTGGCGTCGTAGCCGGTGAGGTAGCGCAGATCGGAGCCGGGTGACACAAGCAGGGCGTCGATGCCGGCGTCGTGAGTCGCTTTCTGTGCGCGGGTGAGTCGGTCGCGGAGGTCGTCGATCACGCGGGTCAGCGTACGCCGCTCGCGATGGCTAGCCGTCGGCCGGCGGGAGTAGCGCGCGGCCGGCCTCGAAGCGGGCCAGCATCGTGCGCAGCGCATTGTCTCGACAGCGTCTGATCTCGGGACGAGGATGCTCGTTCGAGCAGAGGGCGATCGTCCGGCAGAGCAGGAACTCGTCGAGCCGAGCCGGATATGGCGCCTTGCGAGACGGTGACATCTCGCTCCGCACTCATGCCCCCAGCCTACGAAGCAGTGTCCGCGATGCCTGCGACAATGACCGCCATGTCAGGTCAACGACGCCTCCTGCTCGACACCGCCTCGCTGTACTTCCGGGCGTTCTTCGGTGTGCCCGACTCGATCCGGGCGCCGGACGGCACGCCGGTCAACGCGGTGCGCGGGCTGCTCGACTTCATGGCCCGGCTGATCGGCGAGTACCACCCGACCGAGGTGGCCTGCTGCTGGGACAACGACTGGCGGCCGGCCTGGCGAGTCGAGTTGCTGCCGTCGTACAAGGCGCATCGGGTCGCGGACGAGGTCGTCGGCGGGGCCGATATCGAGGAAGTGCCGGATCCGCTCGAGACGCAGATCCCGATCATCCAGGACGTGCTGGCCGCGCTCGGCGTGGCGGTCGTGGGCGCCGACGAGTACGAAGCCGACGACGTGATCGGCACGCTCGCCACCAACGCGCCGATGCCGGTCGACGTGGTGACCGGCGACCGCGACCTGTTCCAGCTGATCGACGACGACCGCGGCGTACGCGTGCTCTACACGGCGCGTGGGGTCGGCCGGCACGAGCGACTCGACGACGCCGCCGTCCAGAAGAAGTACGGCATCAGCGGCAGTCAGTACGCCGACTTCGCCACCCTTCGCGGTGACCCCTCCGATGGGCTGCCCGGCGTGGCAGGCATCGGCGAGAAGACGGCCGCATCGCTGCTCGGCAAGTACGGCAACATGGCGGGAATCCTCGACGCGGTCGACGATCCCGGCAGCAGCCTCGGGCCGACGCCGCGGATGCGGTTGCGCGAGGCAGCCGACTACCTCGCGGTCGCGCCGCGCGTGGTCGGAGTCGCCCGTGACATCGACGTCGGTGATGTCGACTTGTCGCTACCCGATCCGGCGCCGGCCGATCCGGACGCCTACGCCGCCCTCGTCGAGCAGTGGGGCCTGGGCGGCTCGGCCGACCGCGTCGTCGAGGCGATCAACGGCTGACCCTCCACTGGCGGTAGCCGAATCCCGAAACACGCCAGCGTGTCTCAGGATTTGCCTACCCTCAGCGGCGCGGCGGCGGTCAGTCGGTCGCGAGCGAGGAATAGGCGACGACGCCGCGGCGCAGTGCGTCGCTCGCCTCCCGAGCAGTCGTGCGCAGGTCACCAGCGCCGGCCGCGTCGGCGACCTGGTCGATCACGTCGAGCAGCTGCTTGACCGCCCGGACGAAGTCACCGGCGGCGAAGTCCGCTTCGACGAGCACCTGGTCGAGGGGCGCGCCGCGGGCCCAGCGGTACGCGGCCCAGGCGAACCCGAAGTCCGGCTGGCGCAGGAACCGTACTCGGTGGGACCGCTCCAGTCGCTCGAGCTCCGACCAGATCCCGGTCATGATCTCGGCGGTGTCGCGTATCGGTCCGCGCGGCAGCCGCGGCGGCGGCGCCTCGTCGGGGTTGCGCGCCTCGTAGACCAGCCCCGACAGGCAGGCGGCGAGTTCCGGCGCGGTGAGCTCGTTCCAGACGTCACGCCGCAGGCACTCGGCGGCTACCAGGTCCAGCTCGTTGTAGAGCCGGGCCAACCGCTGTCCGTCGGGCGTGACCGTCTCGCCGTCGAGGTAGGCCAGCTCGTCGAGCACCTCGCACACCCGGTCGAACTGGCGCGCAATCGACCCGGTGCGCTGGTCGATCCGGCGGCGCAGGTCGGCCGCATCGCGCTCCAGCTTGAGATAGCGCTCGGCCCATCGGGCGTGGTCCTCGCGGTCCGGGCAGCTGTGACACGGGTGCGACTCCAGCTGCCGACGCAGCCGCTGGGTGTCAGGCGCTCCGTTCTCGTCACCCCGGGACGACGCCGTCTTGCGCGGCACAGCGGGTGGCATCGCCTCCGCCTTCTGCCGTAGCGCCGATGCGAGATCCCGACGCGACTGGGGGTTGCGCGGGTTGAGCTTGCGGGGCAGCCGCATCTGGCCGCGCGCCGCCACCGGGGTCGGGAAGTCGACGACCGATAGTCGCCGCGCCTGCCGCTCGGCGGTCACGACCAGGGGGCGCGGGCCGTCGCGGTTGCTGCGCATGCCGGGATCGACCACGACGGCCGTACCCGCATAGCGCCCGGCAGGGACGTCGATCACGTCGCCGGGGCGGAGTGCCTCGAGCGACTCGATGACCTCCTGCCGCTCGTCGGCTCGGCGCCGGCGCGCCTGGCTCGACTCGGCGCCGGCCAGTCGCTGCCGCAGCCGGGCGTACTCCAGGAAGTCGCCGCGATCGCACTGGGCCGACTCGGCGTACCCCTCGAGCCCCTCCTCGGACCGGCGCAGCTCGTTCGCGAGCCCGGCGACCGCGCGGTCGGCCTGGAACTGTGCGAACGACGACTCCAGCAGGCGACGAGACCGCTCGCGACCGTCGGTGCGGACGAGGTTGACCGCCATGTTGTACGACGGCCGGAACGACGACCGCAGCCGGTAGGTGCGGGTCGACGCGAGACCGGCCACTCGACGCGGATCGAGCTCGGGCTGCCACAGGACGACGCCGTGCCCTTCGACATCGATGCCGCGACGGCCGGCCCGCCCGGTCAGCTGCGTGTACTCCCCCGGCGTCACCTCGACATGGCGCTCGCCGTTCCACTTGGTCAGCCGCTCCAGGACGACCGACCGGGCCGGCATGTTGATCCCGAGCGCCAGCGTCTCGGTGGCGAACACCACCTTGATCAGGCCGCGACTGAACAGCTCCTCGACGCACTCCTTGAAGCTCGGGAGCAGTCCGGCGTGATGGGCCGCGACGCCGTAGGCCAGTGACTCTGCGAACTCCGCGTAGCCGAGCACCTCCAGGTCCTCGTCGGGGATGTCAGCGCACGCCTCCTCGACGTAGGCCCGGATGGTGCGCTCCTCGTCGGCGTCGGTGAGCCGTAGCCGGGCGCCCAGGCATTGGGCTACGGCCGCGTCGCAGCCGGCTCGGCTGAAGATGAACACGATCGCGGGCAGCAGTCCCTCGCGGTCGAGTCGCTCGACGACGTCGACCCGGCTCGGTGTCCAGTGCCGGCTTCGGTGTCGTCGGGCCGCGTGCTGTCGGCCCCGGCCGTGGCCGTTGCGGGGGCCGGGTCGGGCGGCTCGGGCCTCCTGGCGGCCGATGCGTTCGAGCGCGGGATTGACCCGGGTCGACTCCTCATGGGTGCCCGGCGCGAACAGGTCGAGCAGCTGGTTGCCGACCAGGACGTGCTGATAGAGCGGCACCGGCCGGCGCTCTTCGACGACGATGACGGTGTCTCCGCGCACCTGGGTCAGCCAGTCGCCGAACTCCTCGGCGTTGGACACCGTGGCCGACAGCGAGATCAGCGACACTGACTCCGGGAGGTGGATGATGATCTCCTCCCACACGGCGCCGCGGAACTGGTCGGCCAGGTAGTGCACCTCGTCCATGACGACCGAGCCGAGACCGATCAGCGTCGGGGACCCGGCGTAGATCATGTTGCGCAGCACCTCGGTCGTCATGACGACGATGGGCGCCTCGCCGTTGATGCTGTTGTCACCGGTCAGCAGGCCGACCTGGTCGTTGCCGTAGCGGGCGACGAGATCGGCGTACTTCTGGTTGGACAGCGCCTTGATCGGCGTCGTGTAGAAGCACTTGCGGCCCTGGTGCAGGGCGAGATGGACCGCGAACTCACCGACGACGGTCTTGCCGGATCCGGTCGGAGCGGCGACCAGGACACCGTGGCCGTCCTCGACCGCGCGACAGGCCCGGACCTGGAACTCGTCGAGCTCGAAGCTGTAGAGCCCGCGGAACTCACCCAGCGCCGGGTACGACTGATCTCGCCGAAACCGGGCATACCGCTCGCTCGGTGAGCTCATGAGCCCCAGCGTACGGCCCGTGGCCCGACGTGAGACTTGCAGTCGTGGCTGTCCGGGCAGCCACAACCACAAGTTTCAGGTCGACGGGAGCGGCGCGAAGATGTGCAGTGCGCCGGGCAGCGACGTGATCGTCAGGGGCAGCGGAGCGATCCGCTCGCCGTCGCCGTAGGCCACGATGTCCGGCGCCGCGATCGACACGGTCCGGACCCGATGCCGCTCGAACTGCCGGTGCGTCGTGTGGCTGCCGTTGAACAGCCGCGGGTACACCACCACGAGCTCGGCCTTGCTCACCGGCTTGATCACGACCACGTCGAGCAGTCCGTCGTCGATCTCGGCCCCCTCGCAGATCCGCAGTCCGCCGCCGTACGACGGGCCGTTGCCGACCGACACGAGCATGGCCTCGACGTCGTAGGGCTGGCCGTCCAGCTCGAGGGTGAACTTGATCGGCTCGAAGACCCGGAGCTCGGCGAGCGTGGCGAGGTTGTAGCGCATCTGGCCGCTGGGCCAGGTCATCTGGTTGGCCCGCTCGTTGACCTTGGCGTCGAAGCCGGTCGCGACCACGGTCGCCACCCGGGTGCCGGCGACGTCGGCCAGGTCGATGACGCGTACGTGACCGCGGATGACGGCGTTGGCAGCCTTCCGCGGATCCTTGCGGTCGATGCCGACAGAGCGGGCGGTGTCGTTGCCGGTGCCGGCCGGGATCACACCCAGCGGCAGCTCGGATCCGGCCAGCGCCTGGCAGGCCAGGTGGACCATGCCGTCGCCGCCGACGACGATCAGCGCGTCGAAGCCGTCCTGGACGGCATTCGCGGCCAGCTCCGCCGCCTCCTCATAGGTCCGTCCCTCGATCCGGCGGACCCGGATTCCGGCCTGCTCCAGATGCGGGATCGCGATGGCGGCTGCCCGCGCGCCGCGTCCCTTGCCCGAGGTCGGATTGACCAGGACGGCTACCTCGTTCGCCACCGGTGCAGCGTACCCGCCGGACGACGGCTAGAGACGGAGCACCACCGAGAGCTGGCTGGGTGGCACGCCGATCGCCTTGGCGAACCGGCGCAGCGCCTCGCACCCGGTGTCGGCGTCCCATCGGGTGGTCGGCACCGCGACCGCATGCCGCCCGTCGCGTACGAGGATCAGCACCTGACCGAAATGCCAGGCCTGGTGTACGTCATGGCGCTGCTGCTCGGAGACCACGGTGGCCGGGAAGGCGACGTCGGCGCAGAGCATGTCGAGTCCCAACGCGTGGTCGCCGTCGCCGGTCAGCCGACCCTCGATGAGCGCCGCCGAGCCGGTCTCCCTGGTGGTCCACCGCAGCTCCTCGGCACCGAGCCAGTCCGGCAGGTCGAACGGATCGGCGACCGACCACCCGCTTGCGGGATCAGTCATCCGACTCGTCCAGGCCACTCGGCCGGTCGTCGTCCGCGCTGCGGTCCAGGGCGAGCTCGGACTGCTCGTCGTCGTCCCATGCCTCGTAGTCGTGGATGCCTCGGCGTCGGTCGATCGCCCGGGCGATGACCTCGGAGAGCAGGAACAGCAGCGTCATCGGGATCGCGAGGAACAGCATGCTGATCGGGTCGGTCGACGGCGTCGCGACGGCGGCGAAGATGAAGGTTCCGAGGATGATCCACGACCGGAACCGGCCGAGCTGGCGCCCGGTGACGACGCCGGCGAGGTTGAGCAGCACGACGAACAGCGGGATCTCGAAGGCGATCCCGAACACGAGCAGCATGCGCAGGATGAAGCTGAGGTAGCGGCTGACCTCGATCAGGTTGGACACGTCGGCCGGCGTGAAGTCCAGCAGGATCGACAGGCCCTTGGGAAGCACGTAGTAGCCGATCCCGACGCCGAGCAGGAAGAGCGGACCGGCGATGGCGGCGAAGACCCGGGTCCAGCGGCGCTCGCGCGGATGCAGGCCGGGCACGATGAACGCCCAGATCTGATAGAGCCAGATCGGGCTGGCGATGATGATGCCCGCGACCAGACAGACCTTGATCTGCAGCGTGAAGGCGTCGGCGACACCGGTCAGCGTGAGCTGGGCGTTGAGGCCCTCGTCCCTGGCGAGATCGTCGACGACCGTCGTGAACGGCTCGGTCAGGAACTTGAAGAGCTGGTCGTAGAAGAAGAACGAGACGATCGTCGCGATCACGATCGCGATGACGCTCTTGATGAGCCGGTTGCGGAGCTCCCGAAGATGCTCGACCAGGGTCATGGTGCCGTCGTCGGACACCGGCGGCTCCGGCTCCGGCTCGTCGGCCTTGCGGCCGCGTTTCAGCGAGAAGGCCACGGCTGCGCCTTCCGCGGATCAGGACTGCTGCTGGTCGCGCGAGGTGCGAGTGGGGTCACTCGACTCCGTGCCGTTGGCGGTCTGGTTCGGAGTCGGCGGCAACGGCTGCGGCGGTTGCGGTGGCGGCGGCTGCTGGCTCTGCTGCTGCGACCTGGCGTCGTCGGCGGCCTGGTCCTTCTCGTCGTCGTCGACGAGTCCCTTGGTCTCGGCCTTGAAGATGCGCAGTGCACGACCGGACCCACGGGCCAAGTCGGGCAGCTTCCTGGCCCCGAATAGCAACACCAGCACCACGATGATCAAGATGATCTCGGGTGCGCCCAGACTTGGCATCTCGTTCACTCCTGACGGTGGACGTTCGGCGGCATCCTACGGCTGCCTCGAGTACAGCTGGCGAACCCGCGCTCTCTATCCACCGTACGCGGTCAGCGCCAGCCGTGCGCACTCGCGCACCTCGTCGGCCAGCTCCACCGGCTCCACGACCTTGGCCCCACCGCCCTGGCGCAGCACGAGCCGGCGCAGCCAGCCGGTGTCGCCGACCCGGAGCCGCACTCGCAGTCCGCCGTCCGGCAGGTCTTCGACGGTGTCGACTGCGTAGTACTCCGCCACCCAGCGGGCCGGCGGAGCGAGGTCCACGACCGCCTCCACGTTGCCGTCGACCGCCCGGAACAGGCCCTCGGACAGGTCGCGTCGCGGCACGTGCGGATGCGGATCGGCCGGGATGTCGAGCACGGTCGCCTCGACGACCCGGTCCAAACGGAACAACCGGACATCCTCCGCGAGATGACACCACGCCTCGAGGTACGGCCTGCCCTCGGCCGTGAGCAGCCGCAACGGGTCGACATCGCGCTCGGTACGTTCGTCGCGCGAGGGCACCAGGTAGGACAGGTGCATCCGGTGGCCGGTCGCCAGTGCCTTCTGGGTCGCCTCGTGTACGGCCGGATCGGCCTTCTCGATGTGTACCTCGATCGGCAGCGCCGCCCCCTCGCCGGTGGCCGACTCCAGCTTGGCCAGGGCGGACTCGATCGTCGGCAGCTCGGCCGCGCCCGCGATGTCGCGCAGCATCCGGAGCGCCACGATCAGCGACAGCGCCTCGGATGTCGTCAGCCGCAGCGGTCGTGACAGGAACTCGGCGTTGTCGAGGTAGACGACGCCCTCGGAGTCCAGCGCCTCCATGTCGACGTCGATCATCTCGCCGGTCACCGCGCCCGGCAGGCCGCAGAACCACAAGACGTTGAGGTCCTTGACGATCTGCTGCGGCGTGACGCCGAAGTCCTTGGCGACCTGGTCGACCGGGATGCCGTCGTGGGCGCGCAGGTAGGGCACGAGGGCCAGCATGCGTGGCACCTGGTCGCGGGCGCTCTGGGTCATGCCGCCTCCCCCGCAACCCCGCGGAGAATGACGATCACCGCGTCGCGAAGATCCGGCGGCGACTCGACGACGACATCACTGGCGTAGCTGGCGATCTCCTCGGCGGTCTGCCAGCGTCCGGCGTAGGGGACCTCGATCCGATCCCAGCCGGGGTCGATCTCGGTGGTCGACGTCGCCCGCCGCCGCAGTCCCCAGCCCGCGTCTTGGCGCACCCGGAGGACCGCCGATGCCTCCGGGGAGATCGAGCCCAGCCACTCGGCCTCGGCTCGCAGGTCGAGATCCTCGGGTACGTCGTACTCCCCCGGCGATCCCTCGGTCGCGACGTCGCCGACGATGCGGGACAGCCGGAACATCCGGGTGGCGCCGCGATCGCGATCGTGGCCGACGACGTACCACCGGCCGTGCCACGACATGATCCCCCAGGGCTCGAGGTGCCGCCGCCGGGTCGGCTGGCTGGAGCGGGCGTACTCGAAGGCCACCGGAGTACGGCTGATCACGGCGTCCCAGAGCGGCTCGAAGCTCGGCTCGCCGGCGGCCAGTTGCGGCTCCAGCGCGGGCAACGCGTCGGGCTCCACAGGCACACCGGCCGCCTTGAGCTTGACCAGTGCGGACGACGTCTGACCGGCGAGCCGCGCGTGCTGCCAAACCCGGGCGGCGAGTCCGACGACGGCGGCCTCGTCCGGCTCCAGCGGGATCTCGGGCAACTCGAACGTGTCGCGCTGGATCCGGTAGCCCAGCTCGTCGTCGAAGGCCCGCTCGTAGCTGCCCACGTCGATGTGCACGCCGATCTCGCGCAGCTCTTCCTTGTCGCGCTCAAACATCCGCTCGAACGCCTCGTCGGTCTGATCGTGGTAGCCCTCGACGACCTGGCGGATCCGGTCCTTGGTGAGGTATTGGCGGCTCACCAGGAGGGCGATCACCAGGTTCATCAGGCGCTCGCTCTTGCGCCTGGTCATGGGACGGCCTCGCTCACGCAAGCGACGTTACCTTGTGTCCGAACAGCTGTGCGGTACGACGGCCCGTAGGCTTCGCGCATGATCCGATGGCGTGACGGCATCGTGACCGAGCGTGGCACGGGGTGGCCTGGTGCGATGGAGCTGCAGGTCCGGCTCAGCGGTACGGGAGCCGACGACGCCGAGCCGGTCAAGGCGCTGGCGTACACCGCGCTCGTCGGCGAGCCCGAGGTCGGCGATCGGGTCCTGCTCAACGCCACCGCGCTACTGATGGGCCTCGGCACCGGCGGCTACGCGATGGTCGTGGCGGTCCCCGACCGCGTGCCGGCCGATCCGCCACCCGCACCCGGCCACCTCGTCAAGGCCCGCTACACGCCACTGCAGACCACGGTCCTCGGCGTCGACGAGCAGGACTCGGACGCGCACGAAGCGCTCCGGGACGCCGACGACCTGACGGGCCTGCCGGTCGTCGTGGCCGATCTGCACTCGGCGCTGCCCGCGATCCTCGCCGGTGCCCGGCTGGAGCGACCAGGCATCCGGGCGGTCTACCTGATGACCGACGGCGGCGCCCTGCCGCTGACCTTCTCGCGGGCAGTTGCAGGTCTCAGCGAGGCCGGTTGGCTGGCCGGGTCGATCACGATGGGGCAGGCGTTCGGCGGCACGCTCGAGGCGGTCACGCTGCATACCGGGCTGCTCGCCGCCCGGCAGGTGCTCTCCGCAGACCTGGCGGTTGTCGTCCAGGGACCCGGCAACCTCGGCACCGGCACCCGTTGGGGCTTCTCCGGGGTCGCCGCCGGGGAGGCGATCAACGCCGCGAGCGTCCTCGATGGGCGGCCGGTCGCGTGCCTGCGCGTGTCGGAGGCCGATCCGAGGGAGCGGCATCGCGGCGTCTCGCATCACAGCCTGACGGCGTACGGCCGGGTCGCGATGGCGGCGGCCGACGTCGCCGTACCCCTGCTGCCGGGCGACTTCGGAGCGCGAGTACGCGAGCAGGCGGCTGCCCTGGCGCCGAAGCACCGGCTGGTCGAGGTCGAGACCGACGGCCTGCTCGACGCACTGCGGGAGTCGCCGGTCCGCCTGTCGACGATGGGCCGCGGACTCGACGAGGATCCGGCCGGCTTCCTGGCCGCAGCCGCCGCCGGCCGCCACGCCGCCCGGCTGCTGGCCTGACACGTCCCGGTCGGACACCACGTTCTCGTGGTGTGTACGCACTCCGCATGGCGTCGAGACCGTGCGGAGTGTTCACGCGCCATGCAGAGTGTCGGTCGGGCGACGCCGACACCGCGCAAATCGCCCTAGGGTTGGCCCACGACGAAGGGAGCCCGCATGACCCTGGTGGCGGGAGTCGACTGCTCTACCCAGGCGACCAAAGTGGTGGTGTGCGATGCCGGGACCGGTGCAGTGGTCCGGTCCGGTCGCGCCGGTCACCCCGATCGCACCGAGGTCGACCCTGCCGTGTGGTGGTCGGCCTGGGAGCAGGCGTCCGACGGGCTGCTGGACGGGGTCGAGGCGATCGCGGTCGGTGGACAGCAGCACGGCATGGTGCTCGTCGACGACGCCGGCGTCCCGGTACGCGACGCCCTGCTCTGGAACGACAACCGCTCGGCTCCGCAGGCCGAGCAGCTGATCGAGGAGCTCGGCGGTCCCGGGGCATGGGCCGAGGCGGTCGGCTCGGTTCCGGTGGCGAGCTTCACGGTGACCAAGCTTCGCTGGGTCGCAGAGCACGAGCCCGAGGTGGCTCGCCGGGCGGCCGGTGTCGTACTCCCCCATGACTGGCTCACCCATCGGTTGCGAAGCGGTCCGGACGGCTTCGTCACCGACCGCGGCGACGCCTCTGGCACCGGCTACTGGTCCCCC
>Ga0126377_10001953_pt1 | contig 13897 bp, 17 predicted proteins | sample PanSoiMetPlot_22_FD_92647 | JGI IMG/M metagenome (GOLD analysis project Ga0126377, IMG submission 92647) | Tropical forest soil microbial communities from Panama - MetaG Plot_22 | ecosystem: Environmental > Terrestrial > Soil > Tropical forest > Bulk soil | place: Panama | collected 2016-02-17
ACCAGCAGATCGAGAACTACCTGCTGGCGCCGCGCATCACGGCCAGAACCATGCAGCTGCATCCGGCGGTCGCGTTCGGCGCCGCGCTGGCGGGGGCGGCGCTGAGCGGCCTCATCGGCGCCTTCATGGCGCTGCCGGCGGCCGCCGTGATCCAGTCGACCGTGTCCACCTATCTGAAGCGCCACGAGGTCGTCGACACGGAGCTGACCCGCGGCGACGAGGTCGGGCTCGAGGCGGCCAAGCTGAAGGCCGATGAGGAGGCCGGGTCGAAGCGCTGGTTCACCTGGTTCTCGACCCGAACACGCGAGGGCGGCTGACTCAGCCCTCGTCCTCTCTCGCGCGGTCGCGCCTTGTCCGAACCCTCGACACCGCCACCGCCACCACCGTCACGAGGTACAGCTGCCCGGTCAACCCCTCGATCGCCGCGAGCAGGCGCGGTAGGGGGTTCGCCGCCGTGAAGTCACCGTAGCCCACCGTCGCGAGCGTGACGTAACTGAAGTACGTGAAGTCCACGGGCTGTGCGGCCTTGGTCTGGACGAAGAACGGTTCCCCGCTGGCGATCGCGATGGATGCGAAGAGGGCGGAGAACGTCATCCCGATCAACAGGTAGACCGATAGGAGTCCGGCGATGGTCCGACCGCTCACGGTCTGCTCGAGCACGATCCGCCGAGCGAGCACGACGATCGCGGCCACTGGGAGGAGGATGCTGACGATCGCCCCCGTGAGCTCCGCTCCTCGTCCCGCCCCCAGTCGCGCTGCGATCCCGACGACGACCGCGATCGGGACCAGGACGATGGCGAACCGCCAGGCACGTCGGCCCGCCCGCGCCGCCAGGAACGCGAACAGGACCGTTCCCCCCAAGACGACGACCGCCACGATCTTCAGCCAATCCGTGTTCGCCGCGGTGAGCAGCATCGAGGCCAGGATGAGCAGGAACAGCACGCCGTAGCGGTCGTCCCACTTGCCCGCATCGTCCGAGTAGATCTCGTCGACCTGCTGGACCATGGGCCGAACCGTACTACTACGCATCGGGCGTGGCGCCCGGTTCGACACCCCGACCCCCCCGACGCACAATCGGCGAGCTCGTCCGAAAGGAGCTGCGATGGCGTCGACGAACGGACTGTCCCCCGAGGACGAGCGAACCAAGGAGCGTCTCGGCCTCCTGTCGCAGATGGTCTCCCGGCTGCGCGGGCGCACCTGGCGCGTGGTCCCACATCCGGGTCCGATCGCCGAGCAGCGCGCGGGCGGCCGGTCCGGGGCGTTGCGCGCGGCGATCTTCGGCGTCAACGATGGCCTGGTCTCGAACCTGTCCTTGATCTTCGGCGTGGCGGGGGCAGGCGTGGACAACGACGTGGTGATCGTGGCCGGGGTGGCGGGGCTCCTGGCCGGCGCGTTCTCGATGGCGGCAGGCGAGTACATCTCGGTACGCACGCAGCGCGAGGTGTATGAGCGCCTGATCCACCTGGAAGCGCACGAGATCGGCTCGGATCCCGAGGCCGAGCGCAGGGAGCTCGCCGAGATCTACGTGAACAAGGGCCTGCCGCGCGACCTGGCCGATCGCCTGGCGACCGAGCTGATGCGGGACCCGGAGATGGCGCTCGAGACCCACGCACGTGAGGAACTGGGGCTGGAGAAGGAAGGCCTGGGTTCGCCGTCGGCGGCCGCTGGATCCTCGTTCGTCACGTTCTCGCTCGGCGCGTTCGTGCCGCTGCTCCCCTTCCTCGTCTCGTCGGGGAACCCGGCCGTGGTGGCCTCTGCGATCCTGTCGGGCCTGGCACTGTTCGGCGTCGGCGCGGCCATCTCGACCCTCACCGGCAGGCCGTGGCTGCTCTCCGGCCTGCGGATGTTGGCCGTGGGCGGGGCCGCGGCCGCGGTCACGTACTTCGTCGGCAGGCTGCTCGACGTGAGCGTGCTGAACTAGCCGGCGACCAGGGCGGCGGCGGCGCGGTCGGCCACGACGTGCTGCTCCCGGGCCGAGACCCTGCCCGCCGGGATCGTCGGGTCTCCCGCCAGCAGGCGCGGCAGCATCGGGGCCTTGTCCTCGCCGGTGACCAGCCACAGCACCCGCCCGGATCGATCGAGCACCCGATAGGTCAGCGTCATGCGCCGGCGTCCGCGGTACTCGAGGGTGAGCCCGACGTCGCGATCGACCATCTCGACGACGGGATCGCCCGGGACGAGCGACGCCGTGTGCCCGTCGTCCCCCATCCCCAGGTGCACGAGGTCGAACGCCCCGGGCAGGGACGCCGCGTAGCGGTCGGCCGCCGCCTCGAGGTCGTTATCGGTGACCGGCATCGGGTGGAGATCGACCGCTTCATGCATGGCCTCGACCAGGGACGTCAGGTTGCGATCCGGATCGCCCTCGGGGGCGACACGCTCGTCCACCTGCCAGATTCCGATCGCCTCCCAGGCCAGGTCCTCGCCGGCGAGAGAGCGGAACATCGCCCACGGCGTGTGGCCGCCGCTCACCGCGAACGTGAACCTCCCTCGCGCCGCGATCGCCGCGCTCGCGGCCGCCGCGACCTCGTCCGCGCCTCGACGTGCCACGGCGGCGGCATCGGGCAGCACCTCCAGCGTTCGCGTGCTCACGCCTCCTCGAACCCCTCCCCGACCCCGATCAGGTACTCCAGCGAGTCGCGCAGGGCCTCGTACCGGCGCTCGCCGAGATCGCGACGGGCGCGCGCCTCGACCGCCGCAACGGAGCGGCGCGCCTCTGCCACGAACCGACGCCCGCGCGCCGTCAGCCGCACCATCTTTGCTCGCGAGTCGTCCGCGTCGGGCACGCGCCGAACGTAGCCACGGTTCTCGAGGTCGTCGACGAGCAGCATCATCCCCTGCTTGCTCATGCGGGCCCGTCGAGCCAGATCGGTCAGGCGCGTCCCCCACCGGCGGTCGATGTGCATGAAGAGCGCCGCATGCCCCGGCCGCGCGTCCGGGAACCCGCGTTCCTGCAGGCCGGCGACGATCTCTGCGCCAAGGACGCGCGAGGCCTCCAGCAGGAGCCGCGACAGGTCGGGGTCACCCACGGTGGCATCGTCGCTCGCGCAACGGCCGACCGTCAACCTCCTTGACCGCCGTGCCGGCGGTAGGCTCGACCGATGGCGATCGAGACGCGGCCCGCGAGGCCCGAGGAGTACGAGGAGGCCGGCCGAGTGACGGCGCTCGCGTATCGGGAATTCGCCGACAGCGACTCGTGGGACCGCTACCTCGAGGCGATCGCCGACGTCGAGGGTCGCGCCGACGTCGGGCTCGTGCTGGTCGCGGTCGAGGACGGCCGCATCCTCGGCAGCGCCACGCTCGAGCTGGACGAACGCATCGAGGAGGACGAGCCACCGCTCCCGCCCAACGAGGCCCACATCCGCATGCTGGGGGTCGATCCCGACGAACGGGGGCGCGGCGTCGCCCGAGCGTTGATGCGCGAATGCCTCGACCGGGCGCGCGATGCCGGCCGGACCCGGATGACGCTCCACACCACACAGCGCATGAAGGCCGCGCAGAAGATGTACGAGGCGCTGGGGTTCGAGCGGCTCCCGGATCGGACCTTTCCCGACGGGTTCGTCCTGCTCACGTACGCGCGGCCGATACCGCCGGCCTGACGCCCGGCGCTACTCGCTGGCGGTGCGGACCACCTCGCCGCTCGACAGGATCATCCCGTCCTCGGTGACGGCCTCGACGAGGCCGCCGCGGAACTGCTGCTGGTACAGGCTCGCGTACAGGCCGCCTCGCGCGAGCAGCTCGTCGTGGGTTCCGCGCTCGACGATCCGGCCGCGATCGACGACGAAGATCACGTCGGCCGACAGGATCGTCGACAGGCGGTGGGCGATCGCGATCGTCGTCCGCCCCTCCATCAGCGGGACGAGCGCCGCCTGCACCAGGCGTTCGGACGTGGTGTCGAGCGAGGACGTCGCCTCGTCCAGGATCAGGATCCGTGGGTCCTTCAGGATCACGCGCGCGATCGCCAGGCGTTGCTTCTCGCCGCCCGAGAGCTTGTACCCGCGCTCGCCCACCACGGTGTCGTAGCCGTCGGGGAGCTCGGCGATCCTGTCGTAGATGTTGGCCGCGCGAGCCGCCGCGTCGAGCTCCTCTTCGGTCGCGTCGGGCTTGCCGTAGAGCAGGTTTCGCCGGATCGTCGTGTGGAACAGGTATGTCTCCTGCGTCACCACGCCGATCAGGTCGCCGAGCGACTCGAGCTTGAGCTGCCGGACGTCGATCCCGTCGATCTTCACGACGCCGCGCTGCACGTCGTACAGCCGCGGGACCAGATAGGTCATCGTGGTCTTGCCGGCGCCAGAGGGTCCCACGAGCGCGGCGAGCTGGCCGGGCTCGATCGACAGCGAGACGTCCTCGAGCGTCCACTCCCTCGGCGCCTCGTTGGCGAGCGCCAGGTCGGTCGGCGACGCCGGGGAGGCGCCGCCCTCCTGGGGCGAGTCGTAACGGAAGGACACGTCCTCGAACTGCACCCGCCCCAGGACCTCCTGCGGCGGGATCGCGACCGCGTCGGGCGCGTCGTCGATCTCTCGGTCCAGGTCCATGTACTCGAAGATCCGGTCGAACAGCGCCAACGAGGAGTGGATCTCCGTGGAAACCTGCAGCATCGAGCCGATCGGGAAGAAGAGGCGGGACTGGAGGGTCGTGAAGGCGACGATCGTGCCCGCCGTCAGCGCGTCCGGATTGTTGCTGAGGACCCACCCGGCGACCAGGTAGACCAGCGCCGGCGTGATCGAGAAGAACGTTCCCACGATGGCGAAGAACGACCGGCCGATCATCGTCTGCTTCATCTGGAGGCCGGTCAGGCGCTCGTTCTCGCCCTGGAAGCGGTCGATCTCGTGGCGCTGACGGCCGAAGGACTTCGATAGCAGGATGCCGGATACCGACAGGGTCTCCTCGGTGACCGCGGTCAGGTCCGCGTACGTCTTGGCCGTGCTCGTCGCCACCTCCCGACGCGCTCGCCCCACCTTCACGGTGAGCCAGAGGAAGAACGGCAGCATGAACAGCGACAACACCGTGAGCTGCCACGAGAGCAGGAGCATGGCGACCAGCGTGCTCACGATCACGACGATGTTGGCCAGGATGTTCGACACCGTGTCGGTGAACACGGCCTGGACTCCCCCGACGTCGTTCGCGATCCGCGATTGGATCTCGCCCGTGCGCGTCGTGGTGAAGAAGCGCAGCGGCATGAACTGCAGGTGCGAGTAGAGCGCGTTGCGCAGGTCCTGCATCACCCGCAGGCCCACCCAGTTGGCGAGGTACGTCTGCCAGATGCCGATGACTCCGGTGATGACCGGGATCACGATCATGAGTGCGACGCCGACGTAGACGGTGTCCAGCTGCGGGCACGAGCCGCCGGCGCAGGATCCCGGCGGGTCGCCGAACAGGCCGTTGTCGAAGATCCACTTGATCAACAGCGGGTTGACGACCCCGAGGCCCGAAGTCACGAAGATCGCGAGCCCGACCAGGCTCACCTTGCCGCGATACGGCCGGAACGTGCCGATCACCCGGCGGATCGTGTGCGGCGCGATCGGTCGGTCGTCCTCCTCTTTGGGGACCCGCATGTACCGGCCGTGCATCATGGCCTCCAGGATAAGGCCGCCCCGCGACGCGATGTTCCCCGCGTTCGGGGACCGGACTAGGCTGGCGGAGTGAGGCTGGCGGCGCAGGCCGTGTTGATCGGGCGCATCGCACTCGGCGCGGCGCTCGGGTACGCGATCGGGTTCGAACGCGAGTACCGGGGCAAGCCGGCGGGCGAGCGCACGTTCGGACTCCTCGCGCTGGGGGCCTCGGCGGTGACGGGCGTTGGGGTCCTGTTCTTCCCCTCCTCCGCCGAGAAGGTCATCGCGGGGGTCATCACGGGCGTCGGGTTCCTCGGGGCGGGCCTCATCTTCCGCGAGCGCGACGAGGAGGGCGGTGGGCAGCCTCTCGGGCTCACGACCGCCGCCTCCTCGTGGGCGGCGGCGGCCGTCGGCATCCTGGCCGGCGCCGGGCTGTACCTGTCCTCCGTCGTGGCGTGCGTGTTCGTGCTGGTGATCCTCGAGGTGAACCGCGTGCCGATCTACCGCAGGATCGTTTCCAGCAAGGATCGGCACGAGCATGCGGGCGCGGGCGAACCGCCATTCGGGACGACGACGAACCCGGCGCGGGACGCGGACCGCCCCGACGCGGATCGCTGATCATCGTGCGATCGCGACCGCACGTTCGAACACCGCGTCCAGCATCTCGGGCGTGAGCGTGCCGGTGAACGTGTTCTGCTGACTGGGGTGGTACGCGCCCACGAGCGTGAACGGCCCGATCTGCGTCTCGGTTCCGTGTCCGAACCTCGGCCGCGGGCGGGTCCGATGGCCGAGCTCCGCCAGGGCCCGCAACGCGCCGTCCCACGCGAACGCGCCGAGGGCGACGATGGCGCGGAGGCTCTCGAGCGCCGCGATCTCGCGCACGAGGTACGGCAGGCACCTGTCGCGTTCGGCGGGCGTCGGCTTGTTGCCGGGTGGTGCGCACCGGACGACCGCCGCCACGTACGCGTTCGTCAGTCGCAGCCCGTCGTCGACCGCCGTCGACCCGGACTGGTTCGCCAGACGCTGCCGGTGCATCGAGGCATACAAGAAGTCGCCCGAACGGTCCCCCGTGAAGATCCGCCCGGTCCGGTTGCCGCCATGCGCGGCCGGGGCGAGCCCCAGCACGAGGACGCGCGCCCTCGGGTCGCCGAACCCCGGCACCGGCCGTCCCCAGTACGCCTGATCCGCGAACCGCGCCGTCTTGTCGCCCGCGACGCGCTCACGCCACTCGACCAGGCGCGGGCAGGCCCGGCACGCGACGACCTCGGCCGAGATCCGCCCGAGCTCGCTCACCGCCGTAGTTCGCGGAACCGGGCGGCCGCGGCCTCGAACGCCTCGAGCGGGGCGAGGAGGTCCCCGATCACCCCGATCAGCTCCTCGAATCCGCGGGGCTCACCACCGGTCGTGCGAAGACGCTCGGCGAGCCCGAGGGTCTCGAACAGGCCGACAGATGCAGCGGCCCATTCCGTCTCGACCTCCGGGGTCCGCCAGGCGGCCATCAGCACCTCCACGTCTCGCAGGTCGGTCTCGAACGCCCAGAGCGCCTCCGCCAGCGGCCGGCCCGGCAGCCGTGTGCCGGGGACCGCCTGGGTGAGGGCGGTCTTCGCGCGCTCGAGCACCGGCAGGAGTTCGTCCAGGGCCGTCGCCGGCGCCTGGAGATCCTCGGGCAGCCGGCGGCGGCGGAGCGTCACGAACGGGTGCGTTCGTCGAGCACGGCAAGCGCCATCGCCGGGTCGTTCGACGCCACGGCGTCGAACCCGCGGTCGAACAGCATCCCCACGGTCTCCGGCTCGTCGATCGTCCAGGTGCCGGCGTGCAGACCGGCGGCGTGCACCTCCTCGACGAACGCCTCTCCCGCCGGGATCGAAGCGCGGCTGCCGGGGAGCACCATGTCGTGCCCCTGGGCGGCTGCGTATCCGAGGGCCTCCCTCGGATCGACCATGTCGGTCGTGAGCAAGCCCGTGGGGACGTCCGGTGCCAGCGCCTTCGAGGCCGCGATCGATGCCGGATTGAACGAGATCACCAGCACCGCACCGTCGAAGCCCGCGTGGCCGAGCTCCTGGTGCACGGCCTCGACGATGTGTTCGCGAGCGGCGTCGAACGCCGGCTCGCCCGGCACGTTCTTGATCTCCACCGCGATCCCCGCGCGTCCTCGGACCATGTCGAGCACCTCGGAGAAGGTCGGAACCCTCGCCCCATCCGCAGCGTGCATCGAGGTGATCTCGGCCGCGCTGAGCTCGTGCACGAACCCCGACCCGTCCGTTGTGCGGTCGACCGCGGGGTCGTGGATCACGACGAGGACCCCGTCGCGGGACAGACGCACATCCAGCTCGAGGATCTGGGCCCCCAGCCGGATCGCCTCCTCGAACGACGCGAGGGTGTTCTCGGGTCGCGTGGAGGAGGCGCCGCGGTGCGCGACGACTGCCGGGAAGGCAAGGCTGGATCGGTCGAGACCGCTCACACGAGGCTCGAAGGGCAGAGGTGATGCACCGGGCACTCCTCGCACTTCGGCTTGCGTGCGATGCAGATCGCCCGGCCGTGGTCGATCAAGACGTACGTGAAGTCGAACCACCGCGGCGTGGGGATCAGGCGCATCAAGTCCTGCTCGATCTTGTCCGGGTCCGACTGCTCGCTGAACCCGAGCCGGTTGGCCAGGCGCTTCACGTGGGTGTCCACCGCGATCCCCTCGACCTTCCCGAAGGCGTTCCCGAGCACGATGTTGCCGGTCTTGCGCGCAACGCCTCGCAACGTGATCAGGTCCTCCATCGTGTCCGGCACCTCGCCGTCGTACGCCTCGACGATCCTCCGGCAGGCCTCGCGGATCGAGATCGCCTTCTGGTTGAAGAATCCCGTCGGCTTGATGTCGGCCTTGAGCTCGTCCTCGGACACCTTCAGGTAGTCCTCGGGGGTGCGGTATTTCTGGAATAGGGTCGCCGTGACCTCGTTCACCTTCTCGTCCGTGCACTGGGCCGACAGGATCGTGGCGACGAGCATCTCGAGAGGGGTCGAGAAGGCGAGTGCGACCTTGGCGTCCGGGTAGGTCTCGGACAGGATCCGGATGATCTCCGGCGCCCGATCCTCGATGGGCGCGTCGCGCCCGAGCGCTCCCGCCCCGCTCACGCTCGCTCTCCGGCGATCTCGAGCGGCAGCTCGAACGCCTCGCCGTCCGCGTACCGTTCCCACTCGCCCCCCGCCAACACGTGGATCTTCGCCGTCCCCATGACCCGCCACGAACGCCCGTCGCCCAGCATCGCGGTCTCCTCGTCGAGCGCGATGAACGTCTGCCCGGGCTTGACCGATCCCGCGATGAACTCCGTCGCGCCCGGGATCCACGTGTCGACGATGTCCCAGTGCGGCGCGAAGAGCGTGTTGTGAACGTAGTTGATGCCCGGGGCCCACACGGAGTCGAGATCCTGGCTGTCCGAGTCGAATGTCACCTCCGTCAGGCACGCGACGCCCGCGCTGCAGCCCGCGTACGGCAGACCGTCCCCGATCGCGGCCTGCAGCGCCCCCCAGAACGGCGTCCCGAGCACGACCTGGGTGAGCCTGGCCGGGTTCCCGCCCGAGAAGAAGATCGCGGACGCGTCACCGAGTCTGGCGATCACGTCCTCGCGCGAGGCGTCGACCCGCGTCTTGAGTGGCAGGACCTCGGCGGGGATGCCGAGTTCGCGATAGTGCTCGAGGCCCTTGTTCGCCCAGTTGTCGTAGGACTCGTCGCCCTCATGGGCCGCGGCGGTCGGACACACGAGCACCGGGCCACCGGGGTTGCGAGAGCGGGCGAGCATCCACCGCTCGACGGGCTCGGACCAGGGGTCGAACTCGCCCGAACCAAGGAACGCGTAAGAGGCCTCGCTCACCCGCGCTCCTCCCCCGGGCGGAACGCCTCGAACGACATCTCCCGCCACCACACCTGCGGGCCGACGGCCTCCACGATCGCCTCGACCTGGCTCACATGCGCGTTGATCGCGTTCACCTTCTGCTCCAGGATCTCGCCGCTGAGCTCGACGTAGAGCGCGAGCTCGTCGCGCGGGGTGATCGGGGGTGTCCCGGGCCGGAACACGTTGAACGGCTCCCAGATCGGGACGAACTCGGCCGCCCACTCCGGCGTGACCGTGGCGTACAAGACCTTCGAGCCGGGCTTACCCGCGTCCATCAGCGCCTTGGTGGCCCACGCGGAGACGTCCTTGTGCGCGGCGTGGTCGGTCATCCCGTCGGGCCCGAACGTGAGGATCGTGTCGGGCTGGATGTCGGCCACCAGGTTACCGACGCGCTCGAACCCCTCGTCGGGCAGCCCGGTCTCCATGTCGACGTCCTGCATGTCGAACCAGATGTGCTCCTGGACACCGAGGATCTCCAGGCTGCGCTCGAGCTCCCTGGTACGCACCTCACCCATGTTCTCCGGGGGCCACTTCTCCTCGTCCATCGAGCCGCCCTCGCCCCGAGTCGCCGTCACGCACACGACCCGCGACCCATTGCGGACGGCGCGCGCCATGATGCCCGCCGAGAGGTAGCACTCGTCGTCGGGGTGCGCCCAGACGCCGAGGATCGTTCCGAGCTCGTCCATCCCGTCCTCCTGGCCCGCCTCCCGGCCCGCCTCCTGGCCCGCCTCCCGGCCCGCCTGCTTGCCCTTCCTCGATATGCGTGCCGGGCCGCGCTCGGCCGGGCAACGCCTGAGCATCCTAGGCGTTGGGATGTCGTGAGGCATGTGATTCGCCCCATGCAACGGGCCCGGAAAACGGGAGAACGGCCCTGGACGGGCCGTTCTCCGATCCCGCGCGAGGGAGGGGGCGCGGGACGGTCTCCGCGACCGCGTCAGGCGCGGTCGTGCCGCAGGCGCTTGCCGCGGTAGTTCGGGAAGGAAACGTCCGAGTGCTGCCAACAGAAGTCGCCCTCGTTGTAGACGGACAGCTTGGTGCGGCACCCCTCGAACGCGCATACGCGACCCTGCTCCTCCGTCCTGGACGGGGCGGGTAGGTGGCCGGGTCGGGTTCCCTTCGTCACGCCCCGCATTCGACGCGGGTTCGAGAGGGGTTCGGCCGGCTCGGCGCGTTTCCGGGCGGCTAGGAGGGGTGGCCGTGCGGGTGTTCCACCGAGGCCCGGAGCCGCTCGATGAGCTCGGGCGGGATCTCGTGGCAACCGCACTTGGACCGGATCGCGTCCTTCAGCCGCTGTTGGAACTCGGCGTGCCCGCTGCACGCGCCGCAGCCGCCGAGATGACGCTCCACCTCGACGCGCAGGGACTCGACGAGCTCCCCGTCCAGGTAGAGCTCGATCTGCTTGAGCACGTGTTCGCAGTCAGTCGGTGACAAGTCCTCGCTCCCGTACCGTCTCCCACAACGCCTTCTGCAGGGCTTTCCTTCCCCGGTGCAATCGGGACATCACGGTCCCGATCGGCACGTCGAGGATCTCGGCGATCTCCTTGTAACTGAACCCCTCCACGTCCGCCAGCAGCACCGCCATCCGGAAGCCCTCGGGGAGGTCCTCGAGCGCGCGCTGCACGTCCTCGTCCGGGATCTTCTCCAGGACTTCGGATTCGGCCGACGCCTCAGCGTTGGCGCCACCAAGCTTGTCGTACAGGTACCAGTCCGGCATGTCGTCGTCCGGCACCGTCACGGGCTCACGCTGCTTCTTGCGGTAGGAGTTGATGAACGTGTTCGTCAGGATGCGGTAGACCCACGCGCGCAGGTTGGTCCCCTCTTTGAACCCGGCGAATCCCCGATAGGCGCGCAGGTAGGTCTCCTGCACGAGGTCCTCCGCATCCTGGGGGTTCCGCGTCATCCGTAGCGCGGCGCCGTACAGGTTCGGAAGCAGCGGCAGCACCTCGCGCTCGAACCGCTCCCGCAGGGCGGGGTCCTCGGGGGGCGCGACGGGGCTACGCGCCACGCTGAACCACCTGCGTCCTCGCCGTCACGCCATCGCCACCTCGAAGGTCGATCCGCACGGACGTCCAGTATCCCGCATCGTCACGTCCCGCCAACGCCGGCGCGCATGCGCAGGATGCAGGCACGGATGGGTCGTTCCTCCGAGGCGATGGGAAGATGAGGAACCGTGGCGAACAACGACCGGCGTGGACGATGGAGCGGGTTCGACCTGGGGGGCGGAGGCACCCCGGGAGATCCGCGACGCTTCCGCTCGTCCCCGTGGGCGTGGGTCCTCGGGTTCCTCGTTGTCCTGGTCCTGTTCAACTACCTGGCCTCGCCCCGCCCGAACACGATCGACTACTCGAACTTCCTCAGCCGGGTCAAGGACGGCCAGATCGTCGGCACGCTGGAGATCTCGCAGACCTCGGTCTCGGGAACCTACGAGGACTCGACCGGCCAGCACGACTTCACCACCACGATCCCGCCGATCCTGCAGGGCACCTCGACTCTGACGGACACGCTCGACGAGGCCGGGATCAGCTACACGGGCGTGACCCCGAGCGGCCTGCAGAGCTTCCTGATCGGGTGGGTCGCACCACTGCTGTTGTTCGGATTCCTGTGGTTCTTCCTGATCCGGCGCATGAGCGGAGCGCAGGCCGGCGCGGCCCTGAACCTGGGCAGGAACAAGGTGCGGATCTACGACCGCAAGGAGATGAAGACGACCTTCTCCGACGTCGCCGGCGTCGACGAGGCGAAAGAGGAACTCAAGGAGATCGTGGAGTTCCTGCGCAACCCGAAGAAGTATCAGCGCCTCGGCGGCAGGATCCCCAAGGGCGTCCTGCTGCTCGGCCCGCCGGGTTGCGGCAAGACGCTGCTCGCACGCGCCGTCGCCGGCGAGGCCAACGTGCCGTTCTTCTTCATGTCGGGTTCCGAATTCGTCGAGATGTTCGTCGGCCTGGGCGCGGCCCGCGTTCGCGAGCTCTTCCAGCAGGCCAAGGAGAAGGCGCCGGCCCTGGTCTTCCTCGACGAGATCGACACGATCGGCAAGGGGCGCGGCGGCGCGTTGGGCGCCGGCTTCGGCGGCCACGACGAGCGCGAGCAGACGCTGAACCAGCTGCTGGTCGAGATGGACGGGTTCGATTCGCAGAAAGGCGTCATCATCATGGCCGCGACGAACCGTCCCGACGTCCTGGACCCGGCCCTCGTGCGGCCCGGCCGCTTCGACCGCCAGGTGGTGGTCGACCAGCCCGATCTGAAGGGACGCGAGGAGATCCTCAAGGTCCACGTCCGGGGGGTCGCGCTCGATCGCAACGTCGACCTTCGGGTGCTCGCCGCCCGGACGCCGGGCTTCACGGGCGCCGACCTCGCCAACGTCGTGAACGAGGCCGCCCTGCTGGCCGCCCGGCGCGAGAAGGAAGCGGTGACCATGGACGAACTCGAGGAGGCGATCGACCGCACGGTGGCCGGGCTGGAGCGCAAGAGCCGCGTGATGTCCGAGAAGGACAAGGAGCGGGTCGCCGTCCACGAGATGGGGCACGCGCTGGTGGCGCTCACGGCGCCGACCGCCGATCCCGTGCACCGCGTCTCGATCATCCCGCGCGGGGCGGCCGCGCTCGGGATGACGATGCAGAGGCCGATCGAGGACCGGTACCTACTCACCGAGCCCGAGCTGAAGGACCGCCTGGCCGTCCTTCTCGGCGGGCGCACCGCCGAGGAGGCGCTGTTCGACATGGTGGTGTCGACGGGCGCGCAGAACGACCTCGAGCGCGCGACCGAGATCGCCCGCGCGATGGTCACCGAGTACGGCATGAGCCCGAAGATCGGACCGCTGTCGTTCGGCCACGATGGGTTCCGCGGCGCCGAGGGCCGACTCCTGTACCCCGGGGCGGCGCCGGAGCTCTCAGACGACCTGGCCTCGCTGGTTGACGAGGAGATCGCGCGGCTGGTCAACGAGGCCCACGACCGGGCGACCGACGTCCTCACGCGTTACCGCACGCCGCTGGAGCGGCTGTCGCAGATCCTGATCGTCACCGAGGTCATCGACGGTCCGGACCTGCAGGCGTACTTCGACGGCTCCAAGCCGATCCCCTCGATCGAGGAGCTGCGCGCGCAGAACCGAACGCCACCCCAGGGATCCGCCGCCCCGGCCTCCACCGGGCCCGACATCGTCATCCAGCCGCGCCAGCCCTAGACCGGCGGCCGGGCGGGCGGCTCGACCAGCAGATCGAAGCGACCCCGGAATCGTTCGAGGAAGCGGTAGTAGTTGCGCTTGGACAGCCGGTCGCGTTCGACGGGCGGGGTCGAGTGGTACGCGCGGTGCTCGTACTTGCGGACCGGAATATCGACCCGAAGCGCGCGCATCCCCGCCTCCTTGATCCTGAACGAACACTCGATGTCGGCGGTCCGGTACCAGGCGAATCGCTCGTCGAACAGCCCGACGTCGCGGATCACGTCCCGCCGGAACGCCATCAGGTAGCCCTCGATGGC
>Ga0126377_10001954_pt1 | contig 13895 bp, 11 predicted proteins | sample PanSoiMetPlot_22_FD_92647 | JGI IMG/M metagenome (GOLD analysis project Ga0126377, IMG submission 92647) | Tropical forest soil microbial communities from Panama - MetaG Plot_22 | ecosystem: Environmental > Terrestrial > Soil > Tropical forest > Bulk soil | place: Panama | collected 2016-02-17
CCCTCGAGCCGTAGACGGCGCCGGAACCGTACACGGCGCCGCCGTCGGTCCCGGACGAGCCGCTTGAGCCGTACACCGAGCCGCCGGATCCACGCGTCGAGCCCGCGCGACCGTCACGCCGCGCCGCGTCACCCGTACGCGAGGATCTCGCGTACGGGTCTCCGTACGTCGTCACGGGCGCCTCCGATCCACCGTGGTCAACTGTTCGTCACCCAGTCCGGGTGCTGGGCGATGAACTGGTCCACGGTGTCGTCGCGGACCGCGTGGAACAGGTCCAGGCTCGTTTCGTCGAGGTCTTCGGTGCTCTGGCCGCCGCGGCGTTGGCTGTGGAATGTACCCTCGTTGGTCTTGAGGGTCACGATGCTGTCCGGGTTGATCCCCTTGAGCGTGAAGATCCACTCGCTGTTGTCCCGGCCACCGCCGTCCCACTGGAACGCCTTGCCGAGTGAGGTCAGGAACGAGTTGATCTTCGTCGGGTCGTTGAGGCCCTTCTCGTAGACCTCCTTGAGCAGGGCCTTGATGAACTGCTGCTGGTGACGCTGCCTGTCGTAGTCCGCGTTCGGCAACCCGTCCCGGATACGGACGTAGTCCAGCGCGTCGTACGCACTGAGGTGCTGGTAGCCGGGGTAGTAGATGACCGGCCTGGTGCCCGGGACGTGCCGCAGCGGCGTGCCGGAGTTGACATCGATGATGTACGGCGACGCACGTACCGTCGGGTCGGCGATGAGCACGCCGTGGTGCAGTGACGTGGTCTTCTCGTCGACGGTCATCCACACGCCGCCGAGCTTGTTGACGATCTCGGTGAAGCCCTGGAAGTCGACGATCAGCGCGCCCTGGAAGGTGATGCCGGTCAGCTCGAGGATCGTCTGCTGGAGCAGCTTCATCCCGCCGGCGTTCCCGGCGTCGTTCCGGCTGCCGATGAGGAACGCAGAGTTGATCTTCCCCATGCCACCCGCCCAGCCGGCTGCTGAGTCGGTCGGGATGTGCACCCAGCTGTCGCGCGGGATCGAGACGAGGTTGACGCGGTCGTGGCTGGCGGGGATGTGCGCGATGATGATCGAGTCGGAACGGGAACCGTTGGCCGGGTTGTCCGGACGGGTGTCCAGGCCGACCATCAGGATGTTGATGGGACCGGAGATGGTCACCGGCGTGGTGCCGTGGTCGATCAGTACGGTCTGCGGCAGTGCCACGTCCACCTCGTGGAGCAGCAACCGCACGGCGTAGATGGCGGCACCGCTGGCAAGCATGATCAGCACGCCGAGGGCAATGACCAACTTGGCCCAGAGCGGGCTGCGCCGCTTGCGCCGCCGCCCCGCGCGCTTCGGGCCGCCCGGCGGCCGGGAGCCGGCCTTCGTGGCCACGCGGTCACCGGCGACACCGTCGGCGAGGGCGCGGCCGTTGAGGCGGTCGTCCCCGGTCACGCCCGCGCTGTCCGGGTCGTCGTCGCCGGGATCGGAGCCGCGGGTGGCCGTGCCCCCGCCTCCGACCCTGCTGGTGCCGCGGACCGTGCCGGTGCCGGCGACAGCGGCGGGGACGGCGCTCGTGCCGCGGGCCGGCCCGGTGCCGGAGGCGGTGCCGGCCTCGCTCCAGGTTGTGTCGTTCCAGGCCGCGTTGTCCCGCGCTGGGTCCTGCGGGGCGGTGTCGACGAGGGCGCTGTCGGCGTGGGCGCTGTCGACAAGCCCGGCGTCGACAAGCCCGGTGTCGGCAAGCCCGGTGTTGGTGTGCGCGCCGTCACGGGCGGGAAAGCCCGCTCGCGAGCCGAGCGAGGTTGCCTCGCTCCAGGTGGTGTCGTTCCAGCCCCAGACGTCGGGTGCCAGGTCGCGGGAGGACGGGACGGCCGGGCGGAGGCGCGCGACGCCGGTCGCGACGGCCGGTGTGGCGGGCGCCACAGGTGCCGGACCGTCCACGTGGGACCCGTGGGGCCCGGGGACGACGGCGAGGGGCGCGGTGGCCGCTTCGAGCGGTGCCGACGGCCCAGGTCGGAATGCTGATTGCTCATCGTCCGCTAACGGAGAGTGATCGCTCGCGCGTGGCCGCGGGATGGTCGGATGGTGAACGCCGGATAGCGCATCCGGGTCCGACTCCAACCATTCGGGCAAGTTACACCCCCGTGTAGGAAAGGAAGGCACCGCCGGAGAATCGTACGGGAACTCAACGTAGCGCGCCTGATCCCTTGTGGCCACCTTCAGCGACGTCACAGCGGAAGGTCGTGAGCGCCACGACCGCGCCCCACGCAGTGACACCTACCGATGCCCAGCCGTGGCGGTCACGAAACCCGTCAGCGGTTACTGGCCGTCATGGATGAAACGACCAAGTCGCCCGCGAGATGTTTCGTCCCGGTACGTCGCCCCGGCTTCCCGGTGTCAGGCTGGCACGTTCAGGACGACGGGTTCGCCGCGAGCCACTGACCGACCTGGTCGTGCACGACGGCGTTGTAGAGCGACGCGGCCTTGACCTTGTCGACGGCGACCGCGCTCTCCCCGTCGGGCTCGGTGGCGAAGCCGGAGAACGGGCTGGTGAGGAACGTCATGTCGGAGCTGCGCAGGTCGCGGAAGTCGTACGCGGTCGAGACCAGGTCGAAGTCCTTGTCCACGATGGTGGCCGCGGCGACCGCGGTGAGGAAGTCGTTGAGCTTGCCGATGTTCGTCAGCGTGCCCGTGCTGGTCGCCTTGTCCATGATCGCCCTGAGGAACTGCTGCTGGTGCTTCACCCGGCTGATGTCACCGTCGGAGAACTGCTTTCGCTGCCGTACGTAGTCGAGCGCCTCCGCACCGTTGAAGTGGTGCGGGCCCTTGGTGAACACGCGGTGCGGCTTGTGGATCGAGGTGATCGTCTTGTCCACCTTCATATCGACGCCGCCCAGCGCGTCGGTGACCTTCTCGAACCCGCCGAAGTTGATGAGCACCACGTGGTCGATGCGTACGCCGGTGAACTGCTCGACGGTCTCGACGGTGAGCGGCACGCCGCCCCACGAGAACGCGGCGTTGATCTTCGCGTCGGTGTCGCCGAAGGTCGGCTGGGACGGGCTGCGGGGGATGTGGATCCACGAGTCCCGCGGGATCGAGATCATGTACGCGTGCTGATGGTCGGCGTTGACGTGCATCAGGATGATGGTGTCCGTACGCCAGCCCTTGAGGTCGGCCTTTTCCGACGGGTCCCGCGAGTCGCTACCGAGCAGCAGGACGTTCTGGGCGCCGTCGACGACCGAGGCCGGCCGGTTGTTCGGGATGCCGGCGAACGCGTCGATGCGGTTCAGCTTGGCGTTGAAGTGGCTGATGAACAGGTACCCGCCGAGCACGACACCGCCGATGAGCAGCGCCACGACGATGCCGAAGACCAGCGCGATCCGGCCCCACCGCGGCCGGCGGCGCTTGCCACCCGGGACCGGGCCGCCCGACCCGCGTCCGCCGGTGGCCACGCGGGCACCGGCGAGCGGGGCGCCCGCGGGCTGGGCGTCCGGGTAGGCGGCATCCGGGAAGTCGGAGCCGGGTACGCGGGCGCGTCCGGTGGGGGGCGTCGGCACAGACATGGCTTCCAGGTTACGAAGACCGGTCCACCCGGGACCGGAACGACGCGGGCACATCGACCGGAATGTACCGGTACGCCCGGGCCGGCGAGCCGGTGCTAGCTGGGAATGCGCTGGTAGCGGCCCCTGAAGTAGCCGAGTGCGGTCTCCGCCACACCGAAGCAGATTTCGTCGATGCTCGCCTCGACCAGCAGGCCCCACCCGAGCGGGCGTGACGTGTCGACGGTGCACCCCGCCCAGGTCACCGTGTCGCCGTCGGGCACCGGCCCGTAGCCGGTAGAACGCCAGGATCCGAGGGTGAACGGGCCACCGGGCGTGGGCACGACCCCGGCGAACACGTCGGCCAACCGCTGCTCGTCGCTCGCCAGGCGGACCAGGGCGAAGCGGCCGGAAGCCTCGGCAGCGGCCCAGAGGTCCGACTCCGGATCGACGATGCCGAGCACCCGACCCGGGTCGCCGGCCACCACCAGCACGGACGAAACCGTCAAGCCGGCACGCCCGCCGCCCTCGCCCGCGGTCCACAGGGTCACCGGTGCCGGCAGGCGCCCGCGCAGTCGCCGTACCGGGGAGCGCCGCTCATCGGGCGTCGCGAACGGATCCGAGGTGTGGATGGTCACGCCGCAAACCTACGCCGGGGCGGCGTTCAGCCAACCGGTCGCGCTTACTGAAGCGCGACCAATCACGAAGTACGCGACTCTGCTGGCTGAGGCGCTTACTGAACCGCGCACCGCGCCGTTCAGTAAGCCCCTTTGCTCCCGAGGACGACGCCGACGGTGCGCCAGAGGATCGTGAGGTCGAAGGCGAGCGACCAGTTGTCCACGTAGTAGAGGTCGAGACGGACGGCGTCGTCCCAGGACAGGTCGGAACGCCCCGACACCTGCCAGAGCCCGGTCATGCCCGGACGCACCAGCAGCCGGCGGCGTACGTCGCCCAGGAAGTCGCCGTCCTCGGCGGGCAGCGGTCGCGGCCCGACCAGCGACATGTCACCCACCAGCACGTTGATCAGCTGTGGCAGCTCGTCGAGCGAGCTGCCGCGCAGCCAGCGCCCGACCCGGAAGACCCGCGGGTCATTGCGGATCTTGAAGAGCATGCCGTCGCCCTCGTTCTGGTCGGTGAGGGTCGCCAGCCGCTCCTCGGCGTCGACGTACATCGTGCGGAACTTCCACACCGAGAAGATCTTGCCCTCGCGACCGGCCCGGCGTTGCCGGAAGAAGACCGGCCCGCGATCCGACATCTTGATGGCGATCGCGATCACCAGGAACAACGGGGAGGCGATCAGCAGGCCGAGCGCCGCGATCGCCCGGTCCATCAGGTTCTTGACCAGCCAGGACAGGCCCGCGAGCTTGGGCTCCTCGACGTAGAGCAGTGGCAGGCCCTCGACCGGGCGGACGTGCACCCGCGGGCCGGCGATGTCGGTGAGCTGGGGCGCGACCACCAGGTCGACGCCGGTGCCCTCCAGCTGCCAGGCCAGGCGCCGCAGGTCGGCGCGCTCGCCGCTGGCCGGGCCGCACACCGCCACCGTGTCCGCACCCAACTCGTGCACGAGCGCGACCAGGTCACGGTTGGCGTAGACGGGTACGGGGGTCGGCCGGCGGGTCTGCGGCGCGCGGCCGTCGGTCAGGTGGATGGCCACCGGCACCATGCCGGCGTGCCTGGTGCGGGTGACCGCGGTGTGCACCTCGAGCGCCTCGGAGAGCGTGCCGACCAGCAGCATCCGGTGGCTCGCCCGGCCACGGCCGCGGACGAAGTGCAGCACCCGGCGGGCCACGAACCGCAGCAGCAGCACGAACAGCAACCCGGCGATCAGGGCGCTGGCCACCGAGATACGCGACAGGTCCGCACCCTTACGTAGAGTGAATGCGAAGAAACAAACGGTCGCCGTCACGGTCACGGACGCCCGGACCACACGTTTGAACTCGTCCGTGCCGACACCCAGGTAGCGGCGGTCGTAGGTGCCGTGGCCCCAGAGCGCGGCGAGCCAACCGAGCGGCAGCACGACCCACGCGACGATGTAGAACGCCCCGAGGTCGTCGCTGAAGTTGACCTTGATCCAGCCGGACGGGAAGATCTCCAGGACGGTCGCGGTCGCGAGGGTCACCGCGAGCGCGTCGATCAGCACCAGCGCCGTCGCGTACGGCCGGTGCCAGCGGGACAGCCGGCGGGACCGGTTCCACGCGGAAGTCCGGGGCACACCGCGGTGGGAAACTGGCTCGTACGCGTCCTCGCCGCCGTTGATCGAGGTGCGACCGGGATAGGGAGGATGGTTCGCGGCGGCCGGCTGGAGGCCCGTCGTCGCCATGGGTGAGTCCTCCCGCGCCGCGCCGTCCGGCGCCGGGGCCAGCGCGCCGGCGGGGCCGGGCGTGAGACGAGCGGTGCCGGTAGGACCGGCGTGAACCTCGCCGGTCAGTCCATCGAACGTAGATCCGAACCTGCCGTCATCGGCACTTACGGACCGGCCCACCTGGGGCGCCGAGTCTGTCACGGTGCCTTTAGTCTGCCATGTCGCGCCTGCGCACGATGTCGACCGCCCGACAGTAGTGCCCCCGGGCCGGCGTGTCGAGATGCGAGGCCGCTTCGCGGTTACTCTTTGTCATCAGTTCGGGTTGTCATCAGTTCGGGTTCCTACCTGATCAACTTCGAGAGCCGCCGGTCGGCGAGCGGCTTGCCGCCGGTCTGGCAGCCCGGACAGTACTGGAAGTTCGAGTCGGCGTAGGAGACCTCGCGGATCGTGTCGCCGCAGACCGGGCAGGGCAGGCCCGTCCGGGCGTGTACCGCGAGCCCCGAGCGCTTCTCCCCCTTGAGCTCGGCGGCCCGCTGCCCGACCGAACGCGCGACCGCGTCGCTCAGCACCTTCCGGGTCGCCGCGTAGATCCGGTCCAGCGCCTCGTCGGGCAGCCGGTCGGTGATCGCGAACGGCGAGATCTTCGCCGCGTGCAGGATCTCGTCGGAGTACGCGTTGCCGATGCCCGCCAGCACCTCCTGCTCCTTGATCACGCCCTTGAGCTGGCCCCGCCGCGCCTTGAGCCGCGCGCCGAACTCCTCGCGCGACACGGCCAGCGCGTCCGGCCCGAGCCGGGCGATCCCCGGCACCACCCTGGCATCCCTGACCAGATAGGCGGCGAGCTTCTTCTGCGTACCCGCCTCGGTCAGGTCGAATCCGGAACCGTCGTCGAGCAGCACGCGCACCGCGATCGGTCCCTTGCCCGGCCGCAGCGGGGCCGGCGCGATCGAGTCGCGGTAGTGCAGCCAGCCGGCCCGTGCCAGGTGCACCACCAGGTGCAGGCCGTCCTCGATCTCGATGTCGAGGAACTTGCCGTGCCGGGTCGCGCCGGTGATCAGCTTGCCTTGGGCGGCGGAGGGCGGGGGGTCGAAGGTCTTCAGGGCGCTGATCGCGGCGATGTCGATCCGCGCGATCTTGTGGCCGGCCGCACGCTCGCGCACGTACGCGGCCAGCGCTTCCACCTCGGGCAGCTCAGGCATGCGTCAAGTCTGCCGCACCGCGTCGCGCACGGCTCGCCACGAGCCGCCCGGCATGCCCGCGTACCGTGTCGGCTGATGAAGGTCGTGATCGCGCACAACCGGTACTCGTCCACGCAGCCCTCGGGGGAGAACGTGATGGTGGACGCCGAGATTGCCCAGCTCCGCGCCGCCGGCGTCGAGGTGGTGCCGTTCATCCGCAGCTCGGACGAGATCGGGTCGCTGCCGCTCACCGGGAAGCTGACGCTGCCGATGTCCCCCGTGTGGGCGCCGGGTGCCCAGCGCGACCTCACCGCGCTGCTCCGCGAGCACCGCCCGGACGTGTTCCACCTGCACAACCCGTACCCGCTGCTGTCGCCCTGGGTGGTGCGGACCGCGCACGCGCACGGGGTGCCGGTGGTGCAGACGGTGCACAACTACCGGCACGTGTGCGCCGCCGCGACGTTCCTGCGCGACGGCGCCGTCTGCCGCGACTGCGTCGGGCGGCGGTTCGCGGTGCCCGCCGTGGTGCACCGCTGCTACCGCGGGTCGCGGGCGCAGAGCGTGGTGATGGCCGGGACGCTCGCCGCGCACCGGGGCACCTGGCGCTCGGTCGACAGGTTCGTCGCGCTGACCGGGGGCGTCGCGGACTTCCTGCGTGAGTACGGCATCCCGGAGGACCGGATCACGGTGCGGCCCAACGCGGTTGACGACCCGGGCCCGGCCCCCGAGACTCCCGGCGACGGGTTCCTCTACCTCGGACGCCTGGCCCCGGAGAAGGGGATCGGCCTGCTGCTGGACGCCTGGCGCCGGCACCCCGAAGGCAGCCTCGGCACGTTGCGGATCGCCGGCGACGGGCCGCTGCGCTCCGCGGTGGTGCAGGCCGCGGCGGCCCGCACCGACATCGAACACCTCGGCCTGCTGGACCGCCCGGCGGTACGGGAGGCCATCCGCGCCGCCGCCGCCGTCGTCACGCCGTCGACGTGGCACGACGTGCTGCCCACGGTGATCCTCGAGGCGCTCGCGAACGGGCGGCCCGTGCTCGGCACGGCGCTGGGTGGGATCCCGTACCTGATCGGCGAGGGCACCCCGGCGCCCGCCGGATGGGTGGTGGCGCCGACCGTCGACGCCCTCGCCGCGGCGCTTCCCGCCGCCCGGGACGGCGCCGCCGGGCTGTCCGCGGTGGCCCGCGCCCGCTACCTGGCCACGTTCACCCCGCAGATCGTGCTGGGCGAGCTGATCGGCGTGTACGAGCGGCTCGCCGGCGCGCGTAGCCGCTGATCCGGTGCCGCGCGGTCGCGGATGCGAGGGGCACGGGTTACGGGGTTTGTGAAAGTGGCACGCGACCGGGGGCAACCGGTCGCAAACGCCGGTCGTTGCTCTACTGGGCGCCGCGCCCACGACGGGACACCCTCTCCACGGCGCCCTTCGGGGAGGAGACATGACTGTCGACCTGACCGTGACACCCCCGGTCGACCGGTCCCGCAAGGCGGAGATCCTGCTCGGTCGCGACCTCGCGATGATGGCCACGGCCGCGAAATACGACCTCGCGCAGGCGCGTGAGGGCACGCGCTCGTTCCACGAACTGACCTGCCTGTTCTTCAGGCTGGCGGACGCGCTCCGGACGGACATGTTCATCGAGGTCACCGACCGGGAGACGACCCTCGACGACGCGTTCGGGTGGTCCGAGTTCAAGCGGGCGGCCTGCCGGATCGCCTCGACGGGCGCACCGAAGGCGGTGCTCACCGGCGCGCGGCACGTGCTGGGGCGGACCGCGCTGATGATGATCGAAGTGGAGGACCGCCGTTACTGGAGCGGCCAGCGCTGGCCGCGCCCGCAGGTGCTGTCCTACCTTTTCGACCTCGGTCTGGTCCCGGTCGCCCGCGACTTCCGGTCCCGGTACGTCTACGACATCCTGCTGCTGCGGGGCGAGCTGCTGGACAGCGCCGAGCCGATACGCGGGATGTTGCGGGAGTTCAACTCGACGTCGTACCAGTCGTACCAGGGGCGGTCCCGCCAGCACCGCTAGGCGGCTCGGCCGGCTCGGCGGGTGGGGCCGGCTCGGCCGGCGGCGGGACGCGCAGGCTGCTGGCGGTCGCGGCGGCGATGCTCGCGAGCAGGAACAGGGCGTTGACGGCGGTGAAGGCCACCATCACCCAGACCAGCCATTTCGGCACGAACGCGATCGCGAGCGCCATCAGAGTGATCATGGCGCCGTAGTCGCGTACCAGCTTGACCACCCGTACCGGCAGCGACGTCGAGGTGACCAGGCTCTGCGCCTGGGCACCGGTGGCCAGCACCGATGTCACCAGGTTGATCATCCAGCAGCCGGCGAACGCGGCGACGAACCAGGCGGGCGTGCCGGGCCGGTAGCGCACCGCCACCGCGCTCACCGCGCACACCAGGGCGATCTGCACCGCCACGTCGCACAGGATGTCCAGCCGCGCCCCGACGGCACTGGTACGCCGGGTGACCCGGGCCAGCTGCCCGTCGGCGCAGTCGAACTGGTAGGCGATGTGCCACGCGACCAGGGCACCCAGCCCGACGGCGAGGGCCGGCACCCGGCCGTCGCGCATGGGTCCGGCGAGCGCGACGACGGCGAACGAGGTGCCCACCCCGATCACCAGGTTGACGACGGTCAGGGCGGACGGCGCCAGGCCCAGCCGGTGCCCGGCGAGCGCGATCCGCGCCCCGACCGGCTGGTCGACAGCCTCCGAGAGCAGCCCGCCACCCCGGTTGGTGGCCAGGAAGTCGGCCGCGCGAGGGCGGTCGGGCGGCGGTGTCGACACGGTGGCTCCCGGTGGTCAGGCATTCCCCGAGAACGTAGCCGCCCGCCTGGGCAGGCCGCGCCCGGGGGGATCGGACAGCGTGTCCGCGCACGTCGCGGCACATCGCGGCGCTCGCGTCCCAGCAACAACAGCCGTGACAAAAGCGACCATTGTCGCCGGGACCCCCTTGAGAGTTGACTGTGAGCGGGTGACGATATCCATACGGTCCGGAGTCGAGGGGTGATGGCGAATGTACGTACGTGACGCGATGACCAAGCCCGTCCTCGTGGTCGGGCCGGAGCACACTGTCCGTCAGGTCGCCCAGCTGATGACCGCCCGCAGGGTGGGCTCCGCGATCGTGGTCGATCCGGATTCCGCGGGCGTCGGCATCCTCACCGAACGGGACGTCCTGTACGCGATCGGACGCGGCCTCGACCCCGACGTCGAGCGCGTGACCAACCACCTGACCTGGGATGTCGTATACGCCGGTCCGACCTGGACGCTCGACGAAGCGGCGGCGGCGATGCTGCGGGGCGGCTTCCGCCACCTGGTGGTGATGGACGACGACGAGGTCCTCGGCGTCATCTCGGTGCGCGACATCATCCGGGTCTGGTCCGAGCAGCGGATCACGTCGTCCGCTGCGTAGCGAGTTCCGCTGCCTAGCGAGCCTCGCGACCGTTACGTCCGGATGGTGGACATCCGGGCGGGCGCGGTACGGGACGGCCCGGGCGTCCGTACCCTGATCGCATGACAGCCGAGCAGCTCATCTCGTTCGCCCGGGGCGCGCCGTCGCTCGACATCGTCGACGTCGCCGGGCTCAAGGCGGCGGCGGGACGGGCATTCGACGCGGACCCGGCGGGCATCACCGCGTACGGCACGTCAGTGGGTTACCTGCCGCTGCGGCAGTGGATAGCCGACCGGCACGGGGTGACTCCCGAGCACGTCATCGTGACCAACGGCTCGCTGCAGGCCGACGCGCTGCTCTTCGAGCACCTGGTCAGGCCCGGTGACGACGTCGTCGTGGAGAAGCCGACGTACGACCGGACGCTGCTGAACCTGCGCTCCATGGGGGGCCAGGTGCACCAGGTCACCCTCGACCGGGACGGCATCGACGTCGACGAGCTCCGCGAGCTGCTGGAGTCCGGGGTCCGACCCAAGCTCGCGCACGTCATCCCCAACTTCCAGAACCCGGCCGGTGTCACCCTGTCCGCCGCCCGGCGCAGCGCGCTGCTCGGCCTCGCCGCCGAGTTCGGCTTCACCATCTTCGAGGACGACCCGTACGCCGACATCCGGTTCCGGGGCGCGCCGCTGCCGAGCATGCTGTCGCAGGACAGCGCCGGCGTCGTTGTGCACGCGGGCTCGTTCACCAAGACCGTGTGCCCGGGCGTGCGGGTCGGATTCCTGATCGGACCGACCGACACGATCGGCGCGATCGCCGCGCGCGCCACCAACCTCTACATCTCGCCGAGCATGGTGGCGCAGGCGACCGTCCACCAGTTCTGCGTCGCGGGGGACATCGAGGTGTCCATCAAGACGGTGTGCGCCGCCCTGGGCGAACGGGCGACCACGCTGTCCGCGTCGCTGCGCCGGCACATCCCGGGCGTGCGCTTCACCGAGCCGGACGGCGGCTACTTCCTCTGGGTGGAACTCCCGGACGATGTCGACACGCGCCGGCTCGTTCCGGCTGCCGCGGACCGCGGAGTGGCGGTCGTCAAGGGCAGCGACTTCCTGCTCGAGGGTGGGCACAACGCGCTGCGGTTGGCGTATTCGGCGGTCACCGTCGACCAGATCGACGAGGGCGTTCGGCGCCTGGCCGCCGCCATCGAGGCAGTCCGCGGCTGAGGTGGCAACCCGGCGGGCGCCCACCGAGATCGGTGTCCGTAGCCTCGCGCCCGCTAGCTGATTGAGCAGTCAGGATCGGCGTTTATCAAATCGCAACCTTGGCTCTCCTTCCGTTACCCCGGGAGCGAGGATCAAAATTCCGCTGCGGACGAAAGCCGCCAAAGCTTCAACCCTGCTCCACCCGGCACCGGGTGGGCCGGACGTCAACCCCACCCCCGCGTCCGGTCCGCCCGGTGCCATCTTTCTGCCCCGAACCTCCTTCACCCCGAGTTCTACCGCACGGTCCGAGGCTCGCCGGGCGACGCAGAGCAGCCTTCCGGCCCAAAGACCTGGACCGCCCCGGACCTGTAGCGTCTGCGCCGGGGGCACGTCGTGCCTGCCCGGACACGGACGGAGGTGATGGCGGTGGCGCACGAACGTGATCATCGAGGTATCTCGCGGGCGCTCAACGCGGTGACGCGCATTCTCGGTACGACTCCGGTGCGAAGTCCCGGCGACCTGCACAGCGACCACCACGCGATCGTCGACTGTGCCGTGTACGTCAAGGGGCAGCGCCGTTCGGGCGTGTGGGACTACGCGGACGCGCTGGCCACCGTGCGGCGCACGCCGCACTCGTTCATGTGGCTGGGCCTGCGCGAGCCGAGCGCCGACGAGCTGAACGACATCGCGGAGACCTTCGAGCTGCACGAGCTGCCGGTCGAGGACGCGCTGCAGGGCTACCACCGCCCGAAGATCGAGCGCTACCCGGCGATGACATTCGCCGCGCTGCGGACGACCCGCTATGTCGAGCACGGGGAGCTGACCGAGACCTCCGAGGTCGTGGAGACCGGCCACGTGATGCTGTTCCTCGGGAAGGACTTCGTGATCACCGTGCGGCACGGGGCTCCCACGGAACTCGCCTCGCTGCGGGCCGACCTGGAGCACAAGCCGGACCTGCTGGCCCAGGGTCCGTGGGCGGTGGCACACGCGATCTACGACCGGATCGTGGACTCCTACGTCGACGTCGTCGGGCAGATCGAGCTGGACATCGACCAGCTCGAGGACAGCGTGTTCGCCCGCGACCGGCAGAGTTCGATCCAGCGGATCTACCAGCTCAAGCGGGAGCTGGTCGAGTTCAAGCGGGCGGTCCTCCCGCTGCAGCGGCCGGTCGCCGACATCGCCGCGGGCCATGTCTTCGACGTACCCGTCGAACTGCAGCGCTACTTCCGCGACGTGAACGACCACCTCACGCGCACGGTCGACCAGGTGGTCTCCTTCGACGACCTGCTGAACTCGATCCTGCAGGCGCGCCTGGCGCAGATCACCATCGACCAGAACAACGACATGCGCAAGATCGCGGCCTGGGCCGGTATCGCGGCCGTGTGGACCGCCGTAGCCGGGATCTACGGCATGAACTTCAACTACATCCCCGAGTTGAACTGGAAGTACGGCTACCCTGCCGTGCTCGTCTTCTGCTTCGTGACCTCGATCATCCTGTACCGCCAGTTCAGGAAGTCGGGCTGGCTCTAGCTCCCGCTGGCCCAGCTCCCGCTGGCTCTAGCGCGGGCACGCCGAACGGGGGCGCGGGACCTGACCCGTCCCGCACCCCCCGGGTCCGGTGGCGCTACATCTTGCCGTCCTCCGACGACCGCAGCAGCTGGTCGACCTCGTCAGCCATCGACCCGGCCTGGGCCGAGCCCGCTGAGCCGCCCGCCGCCGCTGAGCCGCCCGCCGCTTCCGGTGGCTGGCCCGACTTCTTCGACGAGGGCTTCTTCGCCGAGGCCTCGCCCCGCATCTGGCCCGGATCCCGCATCTGGCCCGACTCGTCTGTCAGATCCCTGGTCACCTCGGTACGGGCGTCCGCGACGCGCTCATTGAGCTCGTCCATGGACCGCCCGCCACCCCGGGGCATCCTGCTGCGTACCGTGCCGACGGCCGACTTCGTGTTCTCCCGGGCCCAGGACGCCAGCTTGGACGTGGCACCCGGCCGGTCGCCGCCGATGCCGGACATCGAGTCGGCGTCGGACTGGAGCTCGGAGGGCTCGTACTCGGCCCACCGGGCGCGGTTGCGCCGCCTGGCGACCAGGGCGCCGGCGGCGCCGATCGCCGCACCCGCGGCGAGCAGGCCGATCAGTCCGGCCGACGAGTGCCCCTCCTGGTCACCGTTGCCGTTCTTCGCCTTCTTGGGCTTGGGCGCCTCCTTCGGCTTGGCGGCCTTCGGGATACCCAACTCCTTCTCGGAGGGCAGGACCGTCGCTCGGGCCGAGCCGTCCCTCGCCGCGTCGGCCAGCGGTGTGATCACGGCAAGCGTCGAGGTCCAGCCC
>Ga0126377_10001955_pt1 | contig 13894 bp, 14 predicted proteins | sample PanSoiMetPlot_22_FD_92647 | JGI IMG/M metagenome (GOLD analysis project Ga0126377, IMG submission 92647) | Tropical forest soil microbial communities from Panama - MetaG Plot_22 | ecosystem: Environmental > Terrestrial > Soil > Tropical forest > Bulk soil | place: Panama | collected 2016-02-17
ATGACCCGCGGGACGGTGACCAAGAAGTACGCGCGGCTCAACCACCCGCGCTGGTACCGCGAGACCACCGGCCAGAAGTCGTCGGGGGCGGGGGCCACGGCGTCGGGGTCGGCCTCGGCGTCGGTGGAGGCATCGTTCGAAAAGCCAGGTGACGTCGACAAGCCGTAGCGCGGCGCGAGGACGCGCGGCCGAGGAGCTCGAGCGGCGCGCGGGCCGCGCCGACGCGCTGGCGCCCGCGTCGCCGAGCGCGCAGGAGCCGCTCGCGTTCGCCGCCGGCCTCTACCGCGCGCAGGCCGACCTGGCCGCCGCCATCGAGGGAGTGCCGCTCGCGGGCGCGCTCGAGGCCGATCTCGAGCGCCTGGCCGGCGAGCTCGACGGCATCATGCGCTATGCGGCCGCGAAGGGCCCGCCGGGTCTCAGCGGCGACGCGCGCGCGCGCGCGGGCGGGGGATGGGCGGGTCTCCTCGAGTGGTGGCGCGGCGGCCGCTCGGGACGCGACGACTACCTGTCGCGCGCGCTGCTCAGGCCGTACGCCGGTGCGCTGGCCGCGGCCGGTGTGCGCCCGGAGCCGGGCGGCGCGGACGCCGCCGGGTCGCGCTGTCCCTTCTGCGGGGCGCCTCCGTGGATCGGGTGGCGCCGGGCGGAGGCGGGCGAGAGCGGCGCGCAGCGCTTCCTCGGCTGCGGCCTGTGCGGCGGCGAGTGGAACGTCAACCGCATCCGCTGCGCCGCGTGCGAGCAGGAGGACCCGCACAAGCTGGCGGTCTTCCACAGCGAGCGCTACCCGGCGGTGCGGCTCGAGGCGTGCGAGGTCTGCCGCCGCTACGTGAAGTCGATCGATCTCACCGTCGACGCCCGGGCGATCCCCGAGGTGGACGATCTCCTGTCGCTGGCCATGGACCTGTGGGCCAGCGATCAGGGCTACACGCGCCTCGAGCCGTCCATCGCGGGCATCTGACCGGGCGCGCGCCGCGTCGGCCGCGGATCAGGGAGCGGCGCGCATCGCGGCGGCGGCGATCTGGTGGCGAAACGCCGCCGCGCGGTCGGGCCGGGCCAGCGCCTCGTAGATGGCGACCAGGTTGGCGCGCGCGTCCGCCACCCAGTGGACGTCGGGGGCGGCCGCGGCCATGACCGCGAGGCCCGCGAGGCTGTGCCCCTCGGCCTCGGCGAAGCGCTTCTGCCGCGCCAGCGCGTCGCCGAGGCGGATCTCGGCGACCGCGATGAGCGGGTGATCGGCCGGCAGCGCCGCCCGATAGAGAGCCACCGCGTCGCGGAAGAGGTGCTCTGCCGTGCGCGGGTCCTGGCGTTCGAGCCACACGCTGCCCAGGTTGACCAGCACGATGCCGTGCAGGTAGTGCTTGTCGCGGAACACCGCGCGATAGATGTCGCCCTGGCGGCGATAGAGCGCCTCGGCCTCGTCGAGCTTGCCCTGCTTGCGCGCCAGGTGGCCGAGCTCACCGACGGTGCTGGCGACGCGCGGGTGGACCTTGCCGTAGGCCCGCTCGAAGATGGCGAGCGCCCGCTCGAGCACGGGGCCGGCCTCGGCCAGCCGGTCCTGCGAAAGGAGCGCGCGGCCGAGGTGGGTGAGCCCCGAAGCCACCTCCGGGTTGTCTCGCCCGTAGAAGGCCTCCTCGATCGCGATGGCCTCGCGGTGGAGCTTCTCCGCCGCGGCGTAGTGGCCCCAGATCTGCTCGATGGCGCCCAGGTTGAAAAGATCGTCGGCGACCGATGGATGCTTGGGGCCGGCGAGCCGGCGGTCGACCTCGAGGACGCGGCGGTTGAGGTCCTCGGCCGCGGCGTAGTGGCCGAGGAAGTAGTGGGCCACGGCCAGCATCCCGCGCGTGATGGCGATGTCCTGCTCGGCCGCTCCGTGCGAGGTCTGCAGGCCCAGGGCCTCCTGGAGGAGCGGGATGGCCTCGGTGCAGCGATCGCGGTTGATGAGGACCCGGCCGAGCGCGATCTCGGCCCGCACCGTGCGCGGGTCGCCCTCGGGCAGGTTCTCGCGGCCGAGCGCCAGCGCCCGGCGGAAGAGCTGCTCCGCCTCGGCGTAGCGCGCCTTGACGTCGCGCAGGAGCCCCAGCATCACGGTGGTGTCGATGGTGGTGCCGCTCTTCTCGCCGTAGAGCGCCATGTCGCGCTGGAGCGCGGCGCGCAGCAGAGAGTCGGCGGTGTCGTACTCGCCCAGCGACTGGTAGAGGCTGCCGAGGGTCTGGAACAGGTCGGCCTGGACGTCGGGGTCGGCGTCCATGGCGCGCGCCTCCTTGGCGCCGATGTCGAGGAGGGTGATGACGCGCAGGTCCTTGCCCGGCCCGACGTCCTCGTCGCCGCCGGTCAGCATCCGCTCCATGAACTGCCGGATGCGCTGGGTGCGGGCGGCCTCGGCCACCGCGGCGTCGCGCGCGATCGCGAGCCGCGCGGTGAAGAAGACGATCAGGCCGACGATCAGCAGGATGGTGGCGGCCGCGGCCACCACCGCCCGCCGGTGCCGGGTCGCGAACTTGCGCAGCCGATAGCCGACACCGTCGGGCCTCGCGTCGAGCGGCTCGCCGCCGAGGTAGTGGTCGATGTCGCGGATGAGCGCGTCGACCGAGCCGTAGCGCCGCTGCGGGTCGGCGTGCATGGCGGTCAGCACCAGCACGTCGAGGTCGGTCCACGCGGACCTGCTCGCCGCCGCCCCGGCGGGCGACGACGCGGCGGCGGCGGACGGCCGGGTGGGCTCGCGCGCGGCCGCCAGCACGGCCTCGGCCGGCGAGCGCGCGCTGCGATCGAAGGGCAGGCGGCCGGCGAGCAGCTCGTAGAGCACGACGCCGAGCGAGTAGACATCCGTGTAGATGCCGACGCGATCGCCGGTCAGCTGCTCGGGCGCGGCGTAGGCCGGCGTCATGAGCCTGAGGCCGGTCCTGGTCTGCGCGGCCGGCGCGTCGAGGTGCTCCAGGTGCTTGGCGATGCCGAAGTCGAGCAGGCGGACGCTGCCGTCGCTCTTGACCATGACGTTGGACGGCTTGATGTCGCGGTGGATGATGGCGTGGCGGTGCGCGAACTGGACCGCCTCGCACAGCGAGCGGAACAGGCGCAGCCGCTCCTCGAGCGGCGCCGTCCGGTCGCGGCAGTGGTCGGTCAGCGGCACGCCCTCGACGTACTCCATGACGAAGTAGGGCGTGCCGTCGTCGAGCGCGCCGGCGTCGTAGAGGCGGGCGATGGCCGGGTGATCGAGCCGGGCCAGCGTGCGCTGCTCGGCGGCGAAGCGCTCGCGCCGCGCCGGCGAGAGCCACGAGTCGGACAGGATCTTGATCGCCACCTTGCTGCCGAGGTCGGTGCGCTCGGCCAGGTAGACCACGCCCATGCCCCCCTGACCCAGGCGCCCGACGATGCGGTAGGGACCCAGCTGGCGGGGCGGCGGCGCGACCGATCCGTCCGCGACATCGTACGCCGCCTCGGCCACGCCGCGGTCGAGGGGCGACGAGTCGTGTCGGTCCTCGGAGAAGAGGGCCATCACGTCGGCCATGAGCGACTCGTCGCCCGCGCAGCGCGAGCTGACGAAGCCGCGCTGCTCGCCGGCCGGCAGATCGACGGCGGCGTGAAACAGCTCCTGGATCCTCTCCCAGCGCGCACTCTCCATGCTCTTGCTCAGCTCCTGCGGCGGAGGGCCCGCGCCAGCCATGCCTTGACGACCCGCCAGTCGCGCAGGACCGTGGCCTCGGATATGTCCAGCAGCCGCGCCGTCTCGGCGACGTCGAGCCCGCCGAAGAAGCGGCACTCGACGATGTGCGCCTGCCGCGGCTCGATGCGCGCGAGCTCCTCGAGCGCGTCGTCGAGGGCCAGGATGTCGCCCGGGGTGCTGCCGGCCGGCGCCGACTCGTCGAGGGTCACGAACGCGACCGCGCGCCCGCCGCGCTTGCGGGCGTACTTGCGTCGGGCCGCCTCGACCAGGACCTGGCGCATGGCGCGCGCGGCGATGCGCTTGAAGTGGAGCGGCGAGGTCGCGGCCACCGCCGGGGTGGCCGCGAGCTTGGCCCACGCCTCGTTCACCAGCGTGGTGGGACTGATGGTGAGCCCGGGCGAGCCGCGCCTGACGCTGGCCGCGAGCCGGCGCAGCTCCTCGTAGGTGGCGCTGTAGAGCTCGTCCAGCGCGCGGCGCTGCCGCGACGTCAACTGCTCGGCGGCGACGGAAGACACGTCCGCCGCGGCTCCGGCTCCACGCGCACCCCCCACAGGTCCCCCCAGCCAGAGAAGAAGCAAGTCAACGTAACCGCGGTTCTCCGGCGCCGTCAAGCGTGCTCTCGCTGACCTGCGGCGCACGTGACGGTCGGCGGCGGCGGCTTGCGCAATGTGCGGGTGAACGGCCACCCACACTCCAGCAAGGAGTCAATGCGATGCACGCGAAGCAGATGCAGCGGTTCGTTGTCGCGATGTTCTTTCTCGGCGCGGGCGCACCCGCGATGGCAGAGACCACGGGCCCGGCGGCGCCGCCGGCCAGGGCGGTGGAGGCGGCGCCGGCCGCCACCGCCGAGCGACAGGCGGGCCTCGACAACACCTTCTCGGCGTTCGGGCTGCTCAGCTACTGGTACGCCGAGTCGGGCGTCGGCGTGGGCGCTCGCTTCCAGAAGACGGTGGCCCCCGAGGGGCTACTCCATCTCGCCGGTGTTCACGACGACGTCGGCCTCGAGGGCGGAGCCGACTACGCTCACTACAGCTTCATCGGCATCTCGTACAACGAGGTGGCGCTGCTGTTCGGCGGGGTGTGGAACTTCTGGTTCCTGCAGGACCGGCTGGCGCTCTATCCCAAGGTGGACCTCGGCTATCGATTCGGATCGTGGTCGGGGGCCAGCCTGGGCGGCTACGGGGGGCTCGTCTTCCAGGGCTCGGCCGGCGTGGCGTATCGACTGGCGCGGCTCACGCTGCGCGCCGAGGCGGGATCCGGCTCGCTCCGGCTGGGCGCCGGATTCGCTTTCTGAGGGATGAGGCGAGAAGGGAGGGGCAGACCATGAATCGGCGAGCGATGCGATGGGTCGTGAACGGGCTGTGCGCGATCGCGGCGGCGAGCGGCGGCTGCGGAGGCGGCGACGGCGACGGCGGCGGCGGCGGCGGCAACGCGGCGGCCGACCACGAGTTCGAGTACGGCGCCCCGACCCCGGCGAGCGGCGCGCAGGCGACGGTGCTGGATGGCGCCCTGTCCAGCGCCGTGAGCCTGGGCGACTCGCCCAGCGCCGCCGCGGCGCTGGGCCTGGCCTCCATCACCAGCCTGACGACGGCGCTGCTCGGGACGCCCGTCGGTGTCGCGGCGGCGAGGGAGATCCCGGCGCTCGCCGCGCCGCGGGGCGGCTTCGACGACGACTGCATCACCATCACCGACACGGCGATCACGTTCGACCACTGCGAGTTCTCCAGCGGCGGCAGCTCGACGTCGACCGACGGTGAGGTGTCGATCGGCGACGGCGGCCTGGCGATCGAGTGGGATCTGACGGTCACCAGCGAGCTGGCGGGGGAGGGCTTCTCCAGCGATGCGCGGTATCACCAGTCGGGGAACCTCGCGTTCGGCGACGGCACGATCAGCGGCGAGATGCTCGGCGAGCTCAGCGCCACCACCACCCTCGGCGGCACCACCGTGTCCTACGAGATGTCGGAGGCCGCGATCCTCGACCTCGAGGTTCAGCTGAGCCCGGCCTGCGTCATCGGCGGGAGCCTCGAGGCGCGCCGGGTGTGGACCCGGAGGCCCGAGGGCTACCCGGCCACCAGCACGCCGGACGTCGGGGTCCTGATCGAGTGGACCGGCTGCGACCAGGCCACCATCGCCACGTCGATGTGAGCGGGACTGCGCGTGCGGGGCCTCGCCGCGCGCGCTGTGCGTCGGCCTGCGCAGGGCGATGGAGTGGATCCGGGCGGACGGCGTCGACCCTCGTGGCCGGCGCCGTCCGCGCGTCTGGCATCCTGGGCGCGCGACCCGGTGCCGCTCGGCGTGAGTCAGCGCGGCTCAGCCGACGTCGCCGCCGCCGTCGCTGCCGCTGCCGCCGCCGTCGTCATTGCCGCCGTCGTCCTGGCCGCCGTCGTCGCCCGTGTCGCCGCCGCCGTCGTCCTGGCCGCCGTCGTCATTGCCGTCGCCCACGCCGCCATCGTCGTGCCCGTCGTCGGAGCCGTCGTCGCAGTCGCCGTCGTCCTGGCCGTCGCCGCCGTGCGGGGCGCAATATCCGTCGTCGCACTCGAGGTCCGGGCCACAGTCGGTGTCGGCGGCGCACTCGTCGCCCTGCGGATCGCCCGCGGTGCCGTCGTCGCCGTTGCCGTCGCCGTGCGGCGCGCACAGGCCGTCGTCGCACTCGAGGTCCGGGCCGCAGTCGGTGTCGATGCTGCATTCGTCACCCTGGGCGGCAAGGCCGAGCGCCTCGGTCCCGCCGCCGTTTCCCGCATCGCTTGCGCATCCCCACAGCCCGGTGGCCAGCACCACCGTCATCCCCATCATCAGTCTGCTGCTCATTGCTTGTCAGTCTCCTTCAATGCTCGCGCGCGGCCTCCTGGCCGCGCACGGAGATGCTGCAGCGCCGATGCCACGCGCGGCCCCGCGCGCGACGCCGAGTTGCGGGCCAGCGCGGCCTCCGCTGGACACGGCGTGCACAGCTCGCTGGACGCGCGTGGGACACCGCGACCCGCCGCCGCGCAACCGATGCGGCCTCGGGCGGGCCCGCCGGTTGACAGCCGGCGCCGGCCCGGATACGACGGGTGTGCCGTCATGAGTCGCGCCACCAAGCCCGCCGCGCCGCGACCGAGCGCAGCCGTTGCCGGCCCGACCAGCGCGGCGCGTCATCGGCGCGGCATCTGGGCCGCAGCGGTCGTCGTGGCCGGCGCGGCGCTGGTCATGCTCACCAGGTGCGGCGACAGCACCCAGCCGGGCAGCCCGTCGGCGCGGCCAGCGACGTTCCAGGGCCGCCGCGCGTGGGAGGACCTCCGCCGCCAGGTCTCGTTCGGCCCGCGCCCGCCCGGCTCACCCGAGCTGGCCCGCACCCGGGCCTACATCATCGAGCAGCTGCGCGCCTCCGGCATCGAGGCCCGCGAGCAGCGCTTCGAGGCCTCCACGCCGATCGGCCCGATCGAGATGTCGAACATCGTGGGCACCATCCGCGGCGCTCGCCCCGAGCGTATCGCCCTGGCCAGCCACTACGACACCAAGCTCGCCGCCAACCTTCGCTTCGTCGGTGCCGACGACGGCGGCTCGAGCACGGCAGCCCTGCTCGAGCTCGGCCGCGCGCTGTCCGCCCGCCGCAATCCCTTCACCATCGAGCTCCTCTTCTTCGACGGCGAGGAGGCGATCAACTGGGACTGGGACGAGCAGAGCTACGACCACACGTACGGCAGCCGGCACTACGTCGAGCAGGCGCAGTCCGACCGCACGCTGGCCGGCCTCAAGGCGCTCATCCTCCTCGACATGGTGGGCGACCGCGACCTCCGCTTCCGCCGCGACACCACGTCGACCAGATGGCTCACCGACGCCATCTGGGCCGCCGCCCGGGAGCTCGGCCACGCCGCCCACTTCCCCGACGAGGACATCGCCATCGAGGACGACCACGCCGCCTTCCTGGAAGCCGGCGTGCCCGCGGTCGACATCATCGATCTCGACTACGCGTACTGGCACACCGCGCGCGACGACCTCCAGGCCGTGAGCCAGGACAGCCTGCAGATCACCGGCGACGTCGTCCTGGCCGCGCTGCCGCGGATCGAGAAACGCCTGCTTCAGCCCTGACGGCGGCGACCCGTCGCGTCGAGCTCAGCGCGGCGGTTGCAGTGTCGATGCGGCCGCGGCGGGCGCCGGAGCCGCGGCGGGCGCCGGAGCAGGCGCCGGAGCCGGGGCGGCGGCGGGCGGCGGGGCAGGGACTGACGTCGCAGCAGGGGCTGCGGCCGAGGCTGCGGTCGCCGCGGGCGCGGTGTAGACGATGCAGGTGCCGTAGAAGCCCTTGCGCCCCCTGGGGTCCTCGACGACCCACGACTCCACGTCGGCCACACCCGGGTCGCGCGTCGAGGCGCCGCCGACCACGACCGCGTCGCAGCCCATCGCGGCGCCGTGCTCGCGCAGCGAGCGGAGCATGTCGGCGGTGTCGGCGACGCTCAGGCCCGATGCCTCCTCCGCCTCGATGAGCGCCACATCCACATGGGGTCGAGGGGGCGCGCCGCTGGTGAAGATCTCCACGCTCTCCGGCGGCCGCGGCTGCATGGCGTGAGGTGGCGAATTGATGGCCGTGGTTCTGATGGCCGTACCGCACGCCACCGCGGTCAGCATCGCGAGAAAGGCCAGCCTGGATGGCTTCATGCGCCAGTGCCGAGCATCCCTCGTGCCAGCCGCGGCCTCCTCCCATACGCCTGCGACACCTGCGTGACTGGTGAGCTTCCCGCGCGCGCTCACGGCAGTTTCTGCCACATGTGAAGAGGCAGCTGAGGCGCGCGCGACTCAGCGCTGGCCGTCTTCCCTGGCGTCGGCGGCGCCCCGCGCGGGCGCGCGCGCCTGGCGATCGAGCAGCGACGCGGCGCGCGGCAGCGAGGAGCCGCGACGGCGGCGGCGACGCGTGACGGCCGCGACGACGCCGAGGAGCGAGGCGGTGGCGAACGCGGCCAGGCCGCCCAGGAACCCCGCGAGCCAGCCGGGCGGCGCGGGTGGCGAGGATGGCGCCGCGCCTGCGATCGGCGGGGGAGGGGCGGCCGGCGGCGCGCCGGCGGCGCGGATGAGCACGCCGGTCGCGGTGGCGCGATCGATGCGCAGGACCGGCGACGACCCGGTCGCATCGCAGCCGGCCAGCGCGGCCAGGTTGCGGTACTCGACGTCCGAGGTCTGCACGTACGTGGTCGCCAGATCGATCGGCCGGCCGTCGACCAGGACGTCGGCCAGGCCCGCGCCGGTCGGGTGCAGGGCGACCGCGGCGACGCCGATCGGGCGGCCCGGGGCGGCGTCGCCGCACGCCTCGCAGAAGACGATCATCCGGGCGCGGCTCGACAGCTCCCGGGCGGCGCGCGTCGCGACGGCGCGATCGGCCGGTCCGGTGCACGGCTCGGCCCGGGCGGCGGGCGCCGCGCTCGCGCTCGCCACCGTCCAGACGGAGACGACGACGGCGATGACGCCGATCGCGATCCTGCTCTCGACCCTCATGCTCGACCTCCAGGTTGATCGGCCCGCTCGTGGCGCGAGGAGCGCATCGCGCGCGCCTGCGTTCGCGCCGAGGCGGCCGCGTCGGACGCGAGCTGGGCCAGGAAGACGAACGCAGTCACCGCGGCGCAGCCGCCGGCGACCCAGGCGATGTGTCGGGCGAAGCCGGAGCGCGCGCCCGCGCCGTTCAGGAGGGGCAGGAGCGCGGTCACCGCGAGATAGGCCGCGACCGGGACCACCATCCAGCGAAGTCGTCCGGCGCGGCGCGCCGCCCGTTCAAGCAGCCCGCGCATGTCTGTCGTTCCTCTCGCTGCGGTCATCTCTCTCCCTCTCCTCGCGTCCGCTCCTCGGCCCGGACGCGCCGGCCAGGCGGTAGAGCGCGCACAGCCCGCCCAGGTAGACCACGACTCCCTCGATGCGGTGGACGTCGCCGGGGGTGAGGCCGCCCAGATCGACCGCGCCGCGGTGGAGCGCGATCGCGATGGCGATGCGCGCCGTGTTGACCACCAGCGTGGCCGCATAGGCCAGGGCGGCGGCCGCGGCGAGGCGTGCGGCGACGTCGCGCCCGGTGCGCATGGCGCCGAGCCACCCGAGCGTGAGCGCCAGGAAGGCGGCGAGGGCGAAGTTCACGCCGGCGCAGCCGGGCGCGATGATGAACCCGAGCTCACGGCTGACCCAGCCGGCGCCCGCCTCGGCCACGAAGTCGGCGCCGGACACGAGCGACACCAGGTGAGCCGTCGGGGACAGGAACAGCGCGAGCTGGCCGGCCGAGGCATGGCTGTAGCCGTGCTTGGCCGCGGCCACGACCAGCAGGGCGGCGGCGATCGCGGCGGCTCGCCAGCGGGTCTCCGGCCGATCGAGGCCGGCTGCGATCCTGGCGGCCCAGCGGTCCGGCGCCGGGGGGCATGCGGTGGTCACGCGATGCCTCCGACCGTGCCGCGTCCGCGCCGGCGCCGTCGGGTCGCCCCGGCGAGCGCCAGCGCGAGCGCGACGAGCCCGAGCACGAGCGAGAGGGGCGGCTCGGCGCCGCTCTCGACGCCGACGGCGTCGTCGCTCACGCCCGCCGGCAGGGGCAGCGGCTGATCGACGTCGACCGCGCGACCGTCGCCGCGCACGACCTGATCGACGGCGATGAACGAGGTGAAGCGGGTGAGCAGGTTGTACTGGAGCCCGAGCGCGACCACGGCGTCGCGGTTGGCGTCGCCCTGGCTGTAGTCGGACAGATCGGCGATGCGAGTCCGCGCCCACAGCTGGGCCAGCGCGTGGTTGGCGGGGTCCGCGCCGACGCTGCCGACGTCGATCGTGTTGACGAAGCGCCCGCGCCCCGAGACTCCGGTGAGCGTGATGCGCCCGCGGGCCGGGCCGCGCCACTTGCCGAACACGACGACGGGCCGCTCGGCGAACACGTCGGCCAGCGCGGCCGGCGCGGCGTCGTACACGTCGAAGCCGTCGTACGCGACCGAGACGCCGGTCAGGACCGGCGACTCGACGTAGGCGCGGAAGCGCGCGGCCACCTCGGTGGCGCCGGCGCTGTCCAGGGCCACGAACGGCTCGCCCTGGCCGGCCCGGGCCAGCCCGTCGATGAGGTGGCGGTTGACCGACGAGCCGATGCCGAACGCGAACACGCTGGCGTCGCCCAGGTGGTCGCGCACGTGCTGGAACATGGACGCCTCCTCGGCGACGTAACCGTCGGTGATCACCACGAAGCTGCGCGCGACGCCGGGCGCCGGGCGCGGCAGGGCCAGCGCCCGCTGCAGCGCCGGCAGGAGCTCGGTGCCGCCGCCGCCGGTCTGGGCGTCGATGAAGGCGATCGCGCCGTCGATCTGCGTGTGCGTGGCCTCGACCGAGCGCTCGGCGTACAGGCTCGAGCCTCCCGCGAACAGGAGGACGTCGAAGCGGTCGGTCGGGCGCATCCGCCCCAGCAGGTCGCGCATGAGCTGCTTGCTCACGTCGAGCGGGAAGCCGGACATCGAGCCCGACACATCCACGATGAAGACGTACTCGCGCGCCGGGATGGCCTCGAGCGCCGGCCGCGCGGGCGGCTGCACCATCATGAGGAAGAAGTTCTCGCCGCCGGGGCCGCCGGGATAGAGGAGCAGCCCGGTGGCCAGCTCGGGGCCGCTCAGCCTGTAGCGCAGCACGAAGTCGCGATCGCCGCCGCTGGCCTCGCTGGGGTCGAGCTCGACCGCGGCGCTCGCGCGCCCGGCGGCGAACTGCGTGCGGATCGCGTGGCTGGGCGACTCGACCGACTGGATCGGCATCCCGGCGGCCAGGCGCACCTTCAACCCGAAGCGGTAGGGCGGGTCCTTGCCCTCGTGCTGGTAGGGCGAGGCGACGAAGCGATTGTCCGCCGCGGCCGGATCGGTCGACGCGCTGGCGTAGCGCGGCCCGACCACCGTGGGATAGACCAGCTCGTAGACCCCGGCGGTGGGCACGAGGAGCTCGGTGTAGCGCAGCTCGACCTGGATGTGGTCGCCCGGCAGGATGTTGGCCACGTTCATGGAGAAGACGTTGGGCCGATGCTCCTCGAGCAGCGACGCGGTCTTGCCCGCCTTGCGCGCCTCCTCGAACTCGGCGCGAGCCGCCTCGCGCTCGCGGATGCGCGCCTGGATCACGCGCTTCCCGATCGTCATCTTCAGCCCGTACACCGCCGCGCGCGTCGAAGCCGGAAACACGTAGCGCGCGTTGATGGCGCGGGTGCCGTCGTTCCGGTAGCTCTGGGTCACGACGACATCCGCGATCACACCAGCGATGCGGACGTCGGCGTTCGTGCTCTCGAGCGGCAGACGGACGGTCCCATCATCGGCGCCGTCGATGGCGAAGTAGGGCGACAGGCTGCGGTCCAGAGTCGGCTCGCCAGCGCGCGCGAGATGCGGCACACACACGAGCGCGGCGGCGAGCAGACCCGAGCAAACCACGAGGCAGCGGCGAGGCGACATGCCGTCCCCGTAGAGCAACGCCGATGCCAGCCGGCGCGCCGTGCAGATCGGCTCCGCGGCAGCACTTTCGCCGAGCGCATGGCGAGCGTGTGCCGTGGTGCCCGCCCCTTGCGGCTCGCCGGACACGCTTTGCGCGTTCGAGCCTCCCGATCGGATCGGATCACTCGGACCAGGTCGGGCCGGCCGCCAGGGCGTGCGCGATGGGCTCGGTGCCGAGGAGCACGTGGTCGGTGGACGACACCTCACAGGCCCGCTCGCGGCCGGTCCCGCTGCGGACGCAGCCGCGCTATCATCATCGACATGTCAGCTTTCAAGGCCCAGGTGAAGAACGGGCGCATCGTGGTCGACGAGCCGACCGACCTGCCCGAGGGCGAGGTCATCGATCTGGTGCCGCTCGACGAGGTGCTCGCCCGGGGAGGCGACTATCTCGACCACGAAGAACGTGAGAGGCTGCATCGTTCTCTCCGCGAAAGCATCGAGCAGATGAAAGCAGGTGAGACCATCGACGCCGACGCGGCGCTGGCCGAGCTCGACGCCCATCGATGAAGGTCCGCTTCTCGGCACGAGCCCTGGCCGAGGCCAAACGAATCAAGACCTGGTGGCGGCGGAACCGACGCGCCGCCCCTCATCCGTTCGAGCAGGAGCTGAAGGCGGCGCTCGCAAGGATCCGAGCGACGCCCGACCGCGGCATCGCCTATCAGCCGGGTCGCTTCGAGGTGCCCGTCCGCCGAGCGCTGCTCCCCCGGAGCCGACACCACGTCTACTACGCTGCCGAGCAGCGCGTCGCCGTGGTGCTCTCCGTCTGGGGTGCGCAGCAAGGTCAGGACCCCTTGCTTTAGGACTCACGGTCGCTTGTGTCGAGCTCGACCAGGCGAACCGTGGGTCGGAAGCGGTACCGACGGTGTCGTGGGATCAGTACGACCAGGTGAGGCCGACCGCCGGGGCGTGCGCGATGATCGGCTCCGTGCCGTAGAGCAGGTAGTCGGTGGACGACAGCTCGTAGGACAGCTCGCCGACCAGGGCGCCCGGCTGGCCGGGCTCGCCGGCGAGGCGCACGCGGGCGCCGGCGGCTGCGGCGTGGGCGCGGATCGGGCCGAGGCGCACGTCGCCGGTCATGAGCGGGGCGATGTCGGGGTAGCGGGCCTCGTAGAAGTCGGCCGCCCACTGCTCGTAGTACTGGTAGCGGACCCAGCCGACGCCGCGCTCGCCGATCTCGAAGGCGAACGCCGCCTCCGGCACGAGCGCGCGCACGCCCCAGTCGTCGCGGTACCCGCCCTGGCGCAGGTGCAGCGCGGTGCCGGCGCCGAGGTCGAACGAGGCCTCGACGTATCCGGTCGCGCGCAGCCGCACATCCGGCACCGACTCCGGGAACAGGCTGGTGCGCACCAGCGCCCGGCGGTACGGGCCGGCGAGCCGGCCGGACTGCCGGGTCAGGGCCGCCGCACCCGACACGACGATCCTCGGGCTCAGGATCTGGCTGGCCGACAATCCGGCCTGCCACCGGTGATGGCCGGCCGGCCACGCGTCCTTTTGCCCGGGCGGGGCCTCGACCGGGCTCACCTGGTCGCGCCCGTACCCGGCGAACCCGCCGATGGTCAGGTTGCGGTCGTAGAGCTCGACGTTGCCGCCGACCACGGCGGAGGCGGCGGCGTAGTCGGGCTCGTGCGAGGCGCGCAGCGACGCGCCGGCGATCCACGGCCGATCGCTGCCGGGCCGCGCGCGCGCCTCGATGCCGGCCAGGCCCTCGATCCGGAACTTCTGCGCCACCTCGCCTCCCTTGGCCAGGGCCGAGGCGCTGGTCACGGCGTCCGGCTCGTGCGGCGGGTGGCCGCCCGGG
>Ga0126377_10001956_pt1 | contig 13893 bp, 13 predicted proteins | sample PanSoiMetPlot_22_FD_92647 | JGI IMG/M metagenome (GOLD analysis project Ga0126377, IMG submission 92647) | Tropical forest soil microbial communities from Panama - MetaG Plot_22 | ecosystem: Environmental > Terrestrial > Soil > Tropical forest > Bulk soil | place: Panama | collected 2016-02-17
AAGCGGTCGCGTCCGGAGCAGCCTCAATCGTCCCATACAGCACCAGTGACGTTTTCGAGGGAAGGGTAAGCGGAGTATCGCTGACCTTATAAATCCCGTTCAGAGTCAAAACGATCGGCGAGTCAGGATTGGCGGCTCTCGCCTGATCGAGCTGCCGTTGAACTTCGCATAAGGGCAGCGATCCAAGATCTAGCGCAACGCGACTTTCCGATGGATCCAAAATGAAATTGTTTGCGGGCGCCGTATACAGGCCGCTGCGGTTTGGCCCCTGAGCCACGGCGAGTAAACTCGCCGAAGATAATGCAATCAAGAAAACTGCGCTGCAAAAAATAGCGCGGCGACTTTTGCAGTGGCGCATGGCGAATCTCCTCTTTACGTACAATCGCATCTGCGTCACTGCCCGGAGCGACATAGAGAACAAGTCAGGAATCAAGAGTGAACTTTTCCGCATTGGAGTCGTTGGAGTCGTTTTCAATGGAAACATGGACACCTCATTAGCTGGCTGCGTTTTGAACATGATGTTGAACAAGAGAACTAAAGATGACCGGCCTCGATAGAAGCCCCAGGAGCTGATCTTGAACCACAGCAAAGCAGGCCCAGTAGCCCGCCCTCCGCGTCTTTTTTCGTCGGATGTTTAACGGTTCGTTACCGATAACGGCGATTTATAGGCGTTATCGGTAACGATATCAAGACTGAAAGAGGATTGCCGCAAATTCGGGCAGGAATCGAAATATGGAGAAAGACGAACGGCAGGAGTTTCATAATCCGACATAGGGCTTTTTTCGATTGTGCGCGTAGAAAGTCCGCAGTAACTGACCACCCGGCGCGCGTACTCAATCCTGAATGACTCCATAATATCTGGCCATCCAATACGGCAGCATGTAATCGATCCCCGCAGTTTCAATCGTGCCAGCGCCTCCGCCAAATAGTAGGAACGGACTGCGTTGCCAGAGGAAATCGGTGTTGACGCGATCCGCCACCGCGATCACATTGCAAGATCTGTCGTCGCCACATGCGGGGTAACGCGGGTCACCGCGCCAGTCACGAAAGAGGTCTCGGCGCGGACGCTGTAGCCATTGCTGCAACAGATCTCGCGTCTCAGCGTCTCGGCGGCTGTCGGCGCCTTTCAGTCCGCGGTCGATCATATTGAAATGGGCGTTGCCGTGATCGTCGGTAGTGCGACGTAACGTGTTATATACCTGCGTATAGTTGGCTTTGAATATAACGTTCCCTTCCAGCCGAATCAGGTTGTAAAGGTTGATCGTATCCAGATTGAACTTGAAATATGAGCTGTGATCGTCGAGGAGGTCAAAATATATCGCAACACCCACAGTAGCGATGTCGGCCACACGCTCGCTTTCATAAAGCGAGCTGAACCGCGATGAATTCACTCGCCGTCCGACGATCAGGAAGCTGAGCCGCTGGTCGGGATTGGTGAGGAAAGTCGCGCTGATCGAACCATCCGGCATGACGATATTCCATCCATTGGCGATCAGAAAATCGAGCATCCGCGTAACCAGCGAACTGATCTGGGATCTTATTTCAGCGTTATCGACCATGTCGTAAGCGACGCCGAGGCCGAACATCGCGCCTGAATACTGGTCGCGCGACGTATTTCCGATCCAATAATATTCCTGGCCATTCAAAAAGTTTCGGTAAATTCCGTGACGGCTTTCTTCAGCGATGATCCCCGGCGCATAGACCGAATCCACCGGAATCAGACATCGAGCCATCACGTTCGTCCCGGTGATATCGTTGAGCGAGCGGATACTGGCGATCGCCCTTCTCACATTATCGAACGCTTCAGGAGAACCGGTAACGCGATAGCGAAAGGCTTCAGCCGCGAGATAATGGCCCGTCCAGATTAAAGAATCGGCGGCCCTTGTATAACCGACTATTTGATCACTATCAGGCGAAGCGAAGATCGGATCGAGGATTGTGCCGTATGGCAGGTGTCGTTGCTGGATGTTGTTTGAGATGGCAACCGCATCATTCTCCGAGGCATAAGACGTAACTTCGACTGTGAACGATACGGCTATCATCAGCGCTAGAGCGAAGAAAACGCGCGGATATTTCATCGGAACCTCCTTGTTGCGAAAGTTGGTGTTTGGTAACGCTTATTTATAGGGGGATGTGGGCGTTGATATTCCACCATTTAACTATTGGTAGATAGAAAAGCCGGGCATTGAACCCGGCTTTTTGACTACCCGGTCTGTTTTCAGCCGCTGCGGTGCGACGGACTACAAAATCCCCAACCCCGTGCCGAGCCGAAGCCTCAGCAGGGGCCTGGGGCGCCGCAAGTCTTGGCTCTCGTCTCGCTGATGACGCCGCAAGTCTTGGCTCTCGTCTCGCTGATGACGCCGCAAGTCTTGGCTCTCGTCTCGCTGATGACGCCGCGAATCGTCGTAATCGCGGTAGCGATAATACTCTTCCGACTGATAGCGTCTGTGGACTTCTCGTTCATTCCACTCGTGTCCTCTCTGGCGCCGCTGATGGTCACGAAAATCATCATTACGGCGTCCACGGTCACGGTCGGAGTCGCGGTCGCGGTAATACCTCTCCTGCGCCGAAGCGACCGAGCCGCCCGCGACGGCCATAAGAACGACGAAAGCTATTGCGAGAGCTGCTGCGCCGATCAATCTGGAAAACCCTGAATATGACACAAATCCTCCATGTCGTTGGTCTCATCCGACTGTGCGGACGGGGTGATCCGCACTCACGGAAGAGAATTGAAGCCGACCTGAGGTAGGCATATGGCGTTCCTTATTCGACATTTCTCAGCGAGAATCGCCGGATATTCCTTCACCAAAAAGTGAAATGATTGGAGGAGCGGGAGATGTGAGTTTAGCAAATGATCGACTTATCAGCATCCAGCCGCCAGCGTATACGATGTCGAATAGTAATGTGGCAAATGGCGCCCGGATGTGTGGGCAATGTCTCGAAATACCCCAAGTTTTAGGATGCAGGCGTGTCCCGAAACGCCACACAGGTTCTGCGGCGTTACGCCCTGCTATCTCACCGTCTCTACGCCAATCGAGGCTGCGCGCACACCGGAAAGGCGTCCGGCTTCAGTCCCTGAGAATGTCCCTAAAAGGTTTGAAAGGCGGAGATGAATGGCTAACTTTTTGATATGTCGGCATCTGGACGCGGGCCGCGCGCGCTTGATCCCTGAATCTGAATCAACGGTTGCTCCCCGACTGACCGCTGGCGAAGGAGCCTGGCCATGATCTTCTCCTCGCGCGCGTTCTTTGGGACGCCCAGTTCATCGAGGTCGGTCTGGGCGTCCGATTGGACGGCCTCCTGATTCAGGCTGAGCGAGTGCGCTGTCGAGGCTATGGGCGCATTCTTGCCGCCCGCGAAAATCTCATGGCGGCCATGCTCTTCGTACCATTTGGTGAGCGTCGCCGTCATATGCATCTTCTCGATTATTTTGCGCCAGCCGATGCCTGTGTTGTATGCGCAGAAAGAAATCTCGCCCTCCTGAGTGCCGTAAGGTATGATGCACATCTCGGTGCGCCGAAAGTCGTAATTGAACAGATCCTGAAACCACATTCCCGCGATAAACAGGAAGTTCCAGCGGTCCTCGCGCCGCTTGAAGACGTCCTTGAGACGGTCGTCGTCCCCCTCAAATTCAATGCTGCTCGTGATCCGGCTCCCTCGCCCGCGGAGTTTCTTGTCGAATTTCTTCATGAGATCGAAAAACCGAAAGTGAGTCGGCGCCTTGAATGAATCGTAGTTGCGAAAGAGCGCGAGCGTCATCCCGATGACTGAGAGGATCAACCCTCGGCCGGCGTCAGTTATCTGCGCCACGTCCCTGGCCAATTGCTCGGTCCGGAGGAAGGTCGTCAGAGGCGCCGCTTCGCGGGTTTCCTTGTCCACCATCACGGCCATTCCGACGCCGCAGTTCGGATGGCAGCCGCAAGCGAGCTGTCCCCATTGGGAGTCAGGCCCGTGAACCAGGTCGGCCCAATCAGTGAAAGTGGACAGGAAGGAGATGGGGAACCAATCGCGGGACGGCTCGCCGAGCCCTGTTTGCCCTTTCACGTCGCGCGCCAGATGGGACAGCGTATAGCGCTGCGCCCGGCGGCGCTCGTCCGTGATCGACTCGTCGCGGCCCGTGAACGAGACCGGCTGAAAAGCCAGGAAGGAAATCTTCCTCGGATTGTCGAGCGCGAACTCGATCATCCGGCCCACCTGCTGGTTGTTCACGCCATTGACGATCGTGATGACAGGCACGACGTTGACTCCGGCATTGTAGAGGTTCTCGATCGCCTGGAGCTTCACGTCGAAAAGGTTCCCCACGCCGCGATGAGAGTTGGCGGCGTTCCCGATCCCGTCGAACTGCAAATAGGCGTAGCGCAACCCGGCGAGCGCGGCCTCATTGGCGAACTCCTGGCTCTGGGCGAATTTGAGGCCGTTGGTGGCCGCCTGAACCGAGTTGTAGCCGATCTCACGCGCGTAGCGCACAGCGTCAAGGAAGTAGGGCGAGAGCGTCGGCTCGCCGCCTGAAAACTGCACCGACAATTGTCGCCGCGGCTTGATCTCGATCGAATTGTTCAGAATCTCGGTGATCTCATCCCAGCGTAGTTCGTGGACAAAACCGATCTGGTTGGCGTCCATGAAACAGGGGTCGCACATCATGTTGCAGCGGTTCGTCAGATCAATCGTGAGCACCGCGCCGCGCCCGTATTTGATGGAGCTGCTCCCGTGGTTATGCAGCTTCTCGTCGTTGTGCGCGCTGATGTCACGACCGGGGAAGACCTCCTCGATGTGCTTGAAGAACGCCGTGTCTATCGCAATCGTGTCTTCGTAATGGCCGTGGAACGGACAGTCTTTAATCATCAGTATATGGCCGTCCCGCTCGAGGATGGTCGCCTTGATCTCACCGACCTTCTCGTTGAGTAGAACGCTGACGTCGCTTCCGCCATCAATGCCATTAATGCCGTCAATAATGGATGCTCGCGCTTCTCTTACGCAGGCCGGGCAGAGCGAATCGGTCTGCCGCGGCCAGCCGAGCGGCGGACGTGTCTTTTGATAGGACTTGAGCATCGGCTTGTCTGACCACCGGGGCGTCCATGACGGCTTCGGTCGGATTCGGTTGAGCCTGCTGAAAACGAACCAGGCGCCGTTGGCCGCAATAGACAAAGCTTTCTCGAAGTATTTCACGGGCGCGCGCATAAGATGTTCCTCCGTGAAAACGTCCATGGCAATTGCGATACCAACGGCGCCGCGCTAGTAAGCAAGCGGGCGCCATTGCATACAGCAGCTTGCCTACTCGCGCGGTATTGCGCCGGTGTCCCAATCGTTGCGTGGCGCAATCTGAACCTTTCACATGTCCGATGATTTCGACAGTTGATCCGCAGCGGGGAAGCGCTTTCATTCAAAGCCGGCTTTGATCATCGTTTCGATCATCAACGGAAGACTTTAAAACTGATCCATCCATATATTCCTGTCCTACATTTTCCTGTTGGCAAAAACCGAACAGGAAAATGTAGGACAGGAATATATTTGGCGCCGGTTTTGCTAGGACTCAGAATTCTCAAACAGAGTGAAGGGAGAGTTATGGCGTCAATCATCGCAATTATCCCAGCGCGGATGGGTTCGTCCCGGTTTCCGGGCAAGCCTCTTGCCCGGATTCTGGGCCGACCTATGATCGAGCACGTTTATCGACGGGCGGCGATGTGCGAACTCCTCGACGCGGTTTACGTCGCGACCTGCGATGAAGAGATCCGCAGCGTCGTCGAAGGGTTCGGCGCGCCGGTCCTTATGACATCGTCCGCCCACGAGCGGGCCAGCGATCGCGTCGCCGAGGCGGCCTCATCGCTCGGCGCCGATATCGTCGTGATGATCCAGGGGGACGAGCCGATGATCACGCCAGGCATGATCGGCGCCGCAGTCGCGCCCATGATTGAGGACCCATCCGTGACATGCGTAAACCTGGCGCGCCGGATCTTAAACTGGGAGGAATATTTTGACCGCAACACCATCAAGGTCGTGATGGATGTCCGCGGGAATGCTCTCTACTTTTCCCGCGTTCCCATCCCCACGCTCGAGTTCGCCAGCGTCGAGCGTGGAGAGGCGTTCAAGCAGGTATGCGTGATCCCGTTCCGGCATGACTTCCTGCGTGAGTTCGCGCGTCTTCCGCAGACGCCTCTCGAACGAGCGGAATCTATTGACATGCTCCGCGTGATCGAGAACGGCGCCCGTGTGCGGATGGCGCCGACCGAAGTTGACACTCATGCGGTGGACACGCCCGAAGACCTGCGTCTCGTTGAGTCGCTTATGAAAGACGACCCGCTTCTTCTCAGATACGGGATTTCTCGCGTGGAGGCGCAAGTATGAAGTGGCGAGTCCTGATCAGCGCGCCGTATTTGCTTCCGGCGCTCGACGAGTTTCGTCAGCGCCTTGAGGCCGAAGGCGTTGAGATAATCACGACGCGCGTAAACGAACGGTTGAGCGAAGAGGAACTCCTACCCCTTGTCGGGACGATAGACGGCGCGATCTGCGGCGATGACCGGTTCACCGAGCGGGTGCTTCGTAAAGCGCCCCGGTTGAAGGTCATCTCGAAGTGGGGGACTGGCATTGATTCCATAGACACTCGCGCGGCGTCGAAGCTGGGCATTCGGGTCTACAACACGCCCAACGCATTTACGGACGCCGTAGCGGACACTGCGCTCGGCTATATCCTCTGCTTCGCGCGGCGACTGCCGTGGATGGATCAGGATATCCGCCGTGGCTTGTGGGCCAAGCCTGACGCGGTCTCGTTGAGAGAATGCGTCCTCGGAGTGGTCGGAGTCGGGAATATCGGTAAGGCCGTGACACGCCGCGCGCGGGCGTTCGGGATGGCGGTGATCGGGACCGACCCGGCGCCGATGCCCGAGTCGTTCATCGCCCAAACCGGCCTTCGCCTCGTCACCCTGCGAACATTGCTCGAGGAAGCCGACTTCATATCGCTCCATTGCGATCTCAATCCGACATCCTGGCGCCTGATAGGGCGCGACGAACTTGCGGTCGTGCGGCCCTCGGCTTATCTCATCAATACGGCGCGCGGCCCTTTGATTGACGAACCAGCGCTCGCTGAGGCGTTGAGCGAGCGACGAATCGCCGGCGCCGCGCTCGACGTCTTTGAAGTCGAGCCGCTCCCCTCTGACAGCTCGCTGCGCGCCATGGACCGCTGCATGCTCGCGCCTCACAACGCGAACAGCAGTCTCGCCGCCCGCAGGCGAGTCCACGATTCCACAATCGCCAACCTCTTCAGGGGACTTCGGGAAATATCAAACGCCAAATATCAAATGGAAAATGAAAAACGATCACATCTCTGATGAACGCGCCTGGCTGCTCTGTCGCGGCGTCAAGAGTCTTCTCCGCTGCGACGAGGCCGAAGTGATCTCCGGGATCGCCCGCTACGTCGTCTCTCAACATGCCGGTTTGCGGCTTCTGTCGGCCTTAATCGAACGGAGACGGCGAACTCTGTTCCCGGCCTTGATCGCTCTTGTCGGAGGGATGAAGAGTTTTCTCGCCATACGCTCATTGCAACCAGGCGATCCCTCGGACGGCATTGTCTGGATCGCCCGGCTGGGGAACGAACGCCGCGCCATCGAGCCGCTGGTCAGATCGTTTCCGGAGTTGGATTGGGCCGAACTGAAGTTCCACTGGCGCCCCGAACTTGCGTCGCTTTACGCGCTGGGCTGGAAACTCGGCGCGGCTTTGCGACGGCTTCTCAGGATGGCGCGCCTGCTCGACCGGCGGTACGAATTCTTCAAGACTCTCCGCGTTTGCGAGCTTATCGCCTACTACAAGCGATATCTCGGCATATTCCAAAACACGCGCTTCCGCCTGGCGGTGACTTCAAATCACAGCAACCCGCACGGCATCGCGTTCAACATGGCGGCCAGAAAATGTGGCTTGCCAGTCGCTCTCATAACGCACGGCATGCCGGTGCTGCCCATTGCGAGGCTCTCCTACGATCTGGCGGTGGTCCATTGTGAAGCCGCGCGGCAGGCGTATCTGGAGGCCGGCTGCCGAATGGATCGCGTCTTCATCCATGGCCGGCGGCAGGATTACGCTCCGATACCCACGGGGCCGCTCCCTGACAGACTCGCCGTCGGGATATTTCTTTGCAAAGAGGTGAACGAGGAGCGGCTGCGCGCCCTGGTCGAGCGTCTTCTCAACAGTCCGCGAGTGTCGCGCATCCTCGTTCGCCCGCATCCAACTAACCTTTGGGCCAACCTCAGTGCGGACATTGGCGCGTGGGTCGCCTGGCGAAACAATCCACGCCTGCGCTTTAGCTCAGGCGGCTCCTTATCCAGTGATCTCGAAGCTTCGGATATCGTACTCGCGGGCAACTCAAGCGCGCTCGTTGAGGCGGTGACCGCAGGCTGTCCGAGCGGCTACATTTCGGGCTTGGATTATGGCTCTCCGGACCTACACGCGTTCGTCGCACGCGGCCTGATCTATCCAATTGATGATAAGCTCAGCTTCGATCCTGAAGCGATGCTCCGTTTCTACCATCAGCCAGGCTGGACGGACAAGTTACGGTTATTCGCCAATATAGATGAAGACGAGGAGTCCGTCGCGGCGCGGGCCGGCGCCGCCATGCGCGAACTTCTAAATACACCATGCCAGAAACCCTTTGAGAGTGTGAGGGGCGCTGAAGGCTGCTCGTTTAGGTCCGCTGAACTTCTCGCAACCGCCGCTCGAGAAATCGGCGCTCGCTCTCATTCGTAACCAGCGCCAGCGCCCGCCCGTAACTCTTCGCCGCTTCCGCCGAGGAGCCAATGCGACGCAGCAGGTCGGCGCGCGCGGCATGCAGCAGGTGATAACCGTCGAGGTCGCCGGCGAGCGCGCCAATCAGCTTGAGCGCCACATGAGGGCCGTCAACCATTGCGACCGCCACGGCCCGGTTCAGCGACACTATTGGAGAAGGATCGAGACGTTCAAGAACGTCGTAGAGTCGAACGATCTGAGGCCAGTCCGTATCCTCGGCCCGAGCCGCCTGGCAATGCAGGGCCGCGATCGCCGCCTGCAACGCGAACGGACCGGCCCCGCCGCGAAGCGCCTCGTCGACCAACGGCAGCGCCTCGGCGATCTGCCCTGGATTCCAGCGGCTGCGATCCTGCTCTTCGAGAAGTATCAGATCGCCGGCTTCGTCGAGTCGGGCGTCGCGCCGCGAATCGTGTAGCAACATCAGGGCGAGAAGGGCCGTCGCTTCCGCGGGTGGTTGCGGAGCCGTCAACATCCTCACCAGACGCCCGAGGCGTATGGCCTCGGCGCAGAGATCGGCTCTCACGAGAGATTCGCCTCGAGTCGCCGCATAACCTTCGTTGAAGATGAGATAAATAACTGTCAACACCGCGCCCAGCCGCGCGGGCATATCATAGGTGTCAGGCGTCGTATAAGGAATGCCGGCGTCGCGAATCTTCCGCTTAGCGCGCACCAGTCGCTGCGCCATAGTCGTGACGGGGACGAGAAACGCGCGCGCGATCTCGTCCGTTTCGAGGCCGCCGAGCATGCGGAGCGTCAGCGCGACTTGAGCCTCTAGCGCAAGCGCCGGGTGGCAGCAGGTGAAGATCAGCCGAAGACGATCGTCAGGGATTTCGCTCGTGTCATAATCCGGCTCTTCGACGGTTTGGACCAGCCCGGACGTGACGTACGATTCGAGTTTCTCCTCGAAGCGCGTCCGGCGCCGGATGCGGTCAATCGCCTTGTGCCGGGCCGTCTGGACAATCCAGGCGCGTGGGAACTCGGGGACACCGCTCGCGGGCCACTGTGCGACGGCGGCGGCAAAGGCTTCCTGCGCCGCCTCTTCGGCCACGTCGAAGTCGCCGAAGAACCGGATTAGTGTGGCGACGATCCGGCCCCAATCGGAGTGATAAACTTCGTCAATAGCGGTACTTGTGTCCGGAACCATATCTAATAATAAAAAAAATTCTGGCGGAGTGTCGATTCATGCCTTCGCCGTTCGATTAACCGATGGAGGACGACAAATGAGATATATGTTGTTGATTTACCTTGACGAGCAATCCGTTAGCGAAGCCGAGCGGGAACACTGTTATGTGGAGTCCGCGCAATTCGCGCATCAACTCAATTCGAACGGGCAATATTTGGCCGCCGCCCCACTGCATCCGACCTCAACGGCGACCAGTGTCCGGGTGCGCGAAGGCAAACGGCTCGTCACCGACGGCCCGTTCGCTGAGACGCGAGAGCAGCTCGGCGGCTACTTCCTGGTCAATGCCAAGAATCTCGACGAGGCGATAAGCGTCGCAGCGAAGATTCCGGGCGCGCGCCTGGGCACTGTCGAAATCCGTCCCGTGATAGAGATCGCGGGAATGCCGGTTGCGACGCCCTGAAAGAAATAAAATCCCATCCACGAAGCCACACGAAGAGACACTAAGGATTGATTTTATCTTCGTGATTCTTCGTGTGGCTTCATGGATGATTTTCTTAGGAGAATAGAAATGTCATTTGAGAACAAGCAGGTTGTATCGAGGGAGGAATGGATCGAGGCGCGTCGAGCCTTACTCGCGGAAGAAAAAGAGTTCACGCGGCGGCGCGATGAACTCAACAGCCAACGGCGCGATTTGCCGTGGGTGAAGATTGAGAAGGAGTACGTCTTCGACGCGCCGAAAGGGAAGGTCACGCTAGCCGAACTGTTCGACGGACGCAGTCAACTCTTCATCAAGCACTTCATGATGGGACCCGGTCAGGTCACGCAATGCGTGGGCTGCTCCTTAGAAGTCGACCATATCGAAGGCGTGCTCGTACACCTGCATAACCATGATATCACTTATGCCGTCGTGGCGCGGGCGCCTATCGACGAGATCGAGACCGTCCGTAAGCGGATGGGTTGGCGCTTCCCCTGGGTCTCTTCCTACAACTCGGATTTCAACTATGACTTCAACGTCTCCTTCACCCCCGAACAGCTCGCGGCGGGCCGCGCCTTCTACAACTACGAATACATGAATCCCGGGCTGGAGGATCTCTCCGGTGACAGCGTATTCTTCAAGGACGACAGTGGTCAGATCTTCCACACCTATTCGACCTTTGGTCGCGGCGGCGAGGAGTTCCTTGGGATATACAGGTATATTGACACGACGCCGAAGGGGCGCGATGAGCGAGGCCCGTACCGCAGCCTCGGCGACTGGGTTCGACCCAGAAACAGGTACAATGAGGGCGGTATTGTGGAAGCCAACGGGCGCTACCACCAGCCCGGCTGCGCCTGCTCAACCCACATCAATTCGGAGGAGGCCCACTCGTGAGCGCTCATCGTTGCTGCGAAGGCGCCGCGCGCGGCTTAGGGACTGAGCCGCAATCGCCGACCTTCGCCCGGCGTTGTCTCGACATCGCCGGGTGGATAGTCCCGGGCGCCATCCTGGCGCTCTTGCCAAAGTGCCCCGCCTGTCTGGCGGCTTACATTACGATTGGGACCGGGATCGGACTCTCGGTGTCAACAGCAACATATTTGCGGATGCTACTCGTGAGCCTGTGTGTGGCTTCGCTCGTATACCTGGCGGCCGGATTGGCGTGGCGCTATCGCCGATAAGGAGCTGAGCAATGAACACATCTCTATTGCTGTTTAGCTTTGATAAAAATGATTGATATTCCGGCGATGGAGAGAGAAAATGCCAGGCAAGCGGGAATAATGGAACAGACCGAAAGTTCAGACAGAATAATCTGGGTTTTTCAGGGTAAGTCGGGGAAGCAGACGGATTCATTCTCGAATGCTCTGATTTTGCCAGAGAGTCCTATCTCCGGGCTTTCTCGTCTGTTCCGTTATTCCCGTTGATTTTAAATTGTATTGTTGACGCGCCTGCGGCCGCGCGACGGGGCTTGCCGGCGCCAAATCGTCACATAGATCGCGAGATTGACGCCCAAGACCAGAAACCCAAGGGAGATGTGCAAACTGCGCGTAAACGACGCCGGGTAAAGCGCTGGAAGAAGATATCGCTCGATAAAGCCGGTTTGATAGCCGACCTCTCCACCCAGGCGGCGCAGCCAATTCTCCAGCGGGGTGAGCGGACACTCCCATCCTGTGAATTCGATGAGCGCAGCCCACAGCGCAGCCGGTATGTGGAACCATGCCGCGCGCCGCCACTTGAACGCCAAGATGCCGCCCATCGCCGCGAACAGAACGAAAGCCATATGGAGAACCACCACGATGTCAGCGAGCGCCCGATAAGCGCTGATGGAAATATTTTGAGGTGAGATCATGTTTCATATTCCATATTCAATTTTAGATTTGTCATTTGTCATTGCTCGTCATGCGGTTCCGCCAATGACAAATGACGAACGTAATATGGAATATGAAAAATGGAAATGCCTCAAAATCTTTGTCTGACCGCTTGAATCATCTATGAATGGTCCTGTTGCGAAAGACAAAGGGCCGGATGGAACCGGCCCTTCTGAAGGTGTGAAAGTCAACCGCCGAATAACTCGGCCATGATGCCATTACCAGCGACGATAATACGGGTAACGCCCGAATCTATTATTATACCGGTAACGCTCGAAGCGTTCGTGCCTCCGCCATGCATCCCGTTCGCGCTCTCGATTGCGCAGCCAATAGTACCGCTCCTGTTGCCGATGCCGGATGACGGCATTAGGGCGATTCCAATGATAGTTGCGATAATACCCCTGCGCCTTGGCCTCCGACCCGCCGGCGAAACCGGCAAAGGCTACGAAAGCCAGAGCCAGAGCAACAGCGGTCAAAAATTGTGAGAGTCTTCGATAAATCATAAACACTCCTTTATGTGAGTCTTTCCGGCGCTATTCGGATCAGCGGATCGGAGCCGCCGGAATAATTTTGCCTGAATAATCTTCATTGATGATGTAAACATACGCAGATGGCGTGCCTGACCGCCATTGGAACGAGTAAGTGATTGAGCCCAGACGGGATGCGCGCTTAACGATGGGCGAATGGCCGTTTGCGATAGTGTCAGGTTTATACGATGTCGGATAGACTGGGTCGCAAATAGTGTTGACCACTCCACCAAATCGTTGACGATTTTGACAGTGTGGGCCCCACGCATGTATTTATTTTCGCGTTATGCTGAAATTTGGCTCAAGGCACTGTTCTTTCGCTTACCATATAGTGGAACTCAATGAAGAATCAGAAGCGCCAGCCCGTTAGCGCTGTTGCCTGCCCGGGATGCAAAATGGGAACCGCAGTAAACAAGCGTGAGGCTTACCAAGCCTTTCATTCGAAGAAGTATTCCAAGCGCCGGAAGGCGTTGAGATCCACAGCGCAAAAGATGGCGCCTCAAGTCGGTAAAGACACCAACATCGAGTATGTATTGACTGATCCAACTTTCGCCGAGCAGGTGGCGCCTCCCAAACTGCTGAATGAGGATGATGATTTCATTCCCAAGATAATTATATGGGGAGTGGCGATAATCACATTTCCAATTGCAATTGCTTATCTAAATCCGCCAAAGAATACTCCATCCATAGCCGCAGGCTTGGATGGAGATGAATTTGGCATCGTGGGCGCTTCGCCCGCGATTATTAGTGGTTACTACGTCCATCAATTGGATGTAAAATATTCCGGTGATAGTCCAAAAGGCTTTCAAGTACCGATTCTTCCCCACTGATGATCAGGCCCTGCAGTTGGCCAGAACCTTCGGCTGCGCTCGCTATGTTTACAATCAGGCCCTGGAATATCGCATTACGGCCTGGCAGCAGGAGAAGAAATCCATTGGCTATCACGAAACCGCATCTAAACTTACCGAGTGGAAAAAGGCGCCTGACCGGGCCTTCCTTTCCGAGGTCAGTTCGGTTGTTCTTCAACAATCGCTGCGCAATCTCGATAACGCTTTTACGAATTTCTTCGAGAAGCGAGCGCAATATCCCCAATTCAAATCCAGACGCGACCGCCAATCAGCCCGCTACGCCACCAAC
>Ga0126377_10001957_pt1 | contig 13891 bp, 13 predicted proteins | sample PanSoiMetPlot_22_FD_92647 | JGI IMG/M metagenome (GOLD analysis project Ga0126377, IMG submission 92647) | Tropical forest soil microbial communities from Panama - MetaG Plot_22 | ecosystem: Environmental > Terrestrial > Soil > Tropical forest > Bulk soil | place: Panama | collected 2016-02-17
CAGCGAAGGCGGCTTCACCGCCTACGCCAACGACTTCCTCGACCCCCGCTACACCGACCGCGCCCACCACAACTACCACCTCCAAACCGGCAGCCCCTGCACCGGCAAAGGACCACGGCAGTAGGACCCGTTTAGCGCCGTTTCTCCAGCACGAGCCGCCTGAGCTTGAGATAGCGCTCGCCGCCGATCGCCTTCACCGCCTTCTTCGCCTCCCAGGACGCCAGCATTCGTCCACGCGGGCCGGGCTTGCCGAGAGCGAGGTCGACGGCGCGCTCCGCTGGCACCCCACGGACGATCGACAGCCGTCCCCAGACGTTGCAGCCGTCGACCTGCTTGACGGTGAGCACGGGCTCGGAGGTGAAGAGATGCTCGATCTCGGCGGTGGCGGCCGCGCGGGCGACCGCCGTGCTGTACTCGCCGCCGGGGACCGACGCGACCCGGACGGGATGGCCGAGGATCTCGCCGAGGGTGGCCGTGCTCCTACGCCATTCGTCCACCAGTGCATCCCAGCTGCAGGCCGCCATGCGATGTGGATGCGAGCACGAATGCGATCCGATCACATGGCCGCCGCCGTCGAGCGCCTGAATCTCCTCGGCCGTGACGAACCCCTTGGTGCTGATGTAGTCCGTCGTCACGAAAAAATGGCCGCGCCAGCCGCGCTCGGCAAGCGTTTCCCCGATCGCGGGTGCGCTTGCGCCGCCGTCGTCGAACGTCAGAAGCCACGGTAGTGAAGACCCGCTGTCCACGACTTCAGCCACGGTCGAGGGCGGGAGCCCCGGCCGCTCGCTCAGGGCGCGCAGGTGAGCGTCGAACTCCGAGGCGTCGAGTTTGTAGCGATCCGGGCCGGCGCCCTGGAAGCCGCTCGCCTCGAACCGGCCAGCTTCGACGACGTCGTGATAGAGGAGTGACGCCGCTTTCAGCGGGTGATTCCCCGAGCCGGCTGCTCCCACCGTGCCACCCTCCGAGCTTGCCGCTTCCACCGGATGTACTTCGTAAGCCGCGGCTGCCCCCATGCTGCGGACGCTCGTCCCGACGTGTCGATCGGCGTCGCCCGACCGGACTCCACTTCGAGCAGACGGTCCCTCAATGCGTCGAGGTTCTCGAGCATCATCCGTAGCTGGATCACCTCGTGCGACTCGTGAAGCTCGTCATACGGATACGTGAAGTAGCCGAAGACGGGCCCAGTGTCGACGCCTGCATCGATTCGCAGCAGGGTCAGTCCGACGTGCTCGAGGTCGCGATTGGCCAACGCCCAGAAGCAGCCATGGGAGTTGCGGTACTCCGGAGTGATGCCCGGATGCATGACGAATGTGCCGAGCCGTGGGATCGAGAAGATGCTCTCGTCCAGCAAGACGCGACTGCGCGCAACCATCAGATCGGGTTGCGCCGCCGACACGAACCGCTGCGCTTCAGGACTGTTGGGGCTACTCGTCACGACTGTCGCGAGATCCGCGGGCACCGGCGGGAAGCGGCCCTTGAGCTCAGCGAGCTGCCGAGTTTCCCAGCGTCGGTCTCGATTGCTGAGCAGCAGCCGCCTGTAGACCCGATATGCGAGGACGTCGAGGAAGCGGATCGGGCCACTGCGCCGCAGCTCCCGGCGGATGCGCTTCAAGCGCCGTGATCTGGGCTCCTGGACGACCACGACCCCGGCGAGTGTCGAGAACGACGCGAGCCAGGGAGCGACCATCTCTCGGCTGAGCTCGGAATCGTCGTAGTAGATGAGAACGGTGCGCATTCGTCGTTCCTCCCGCCGAAAACCCAACGACGCGCCCGATCCCCGGTATGGGGACGATGGTGGCTAGCCCGGCCGAGCCGCAGATCCCTTGCCTCAACGACGGTGGGTGGTCGAAGGACGAGGACGAGTAAACCGATCCACGCGATCGTGAGGAGCCAGCCCCCGATCACGTCGAACGGATAGTGCCACGAAAGATAGACCAGTGCAGCCCCATAGAGACCCACGAGTGCACCGCAGAGAACGTACGTTCGCCGTGGGATCCCGTCAACGAGCACGGCAATCGCGAGGAGGATCCCCAAGGACGCCATCGCGTTGCCGCTCGGGAACGAGTACTCGCCGGGGTGAGTGATCGAGGGGCGTTCGAAGATCGGCTTCATGACGAGGTCGAGAGCGAGGAGCCCTCCGAAGGTCAGAAACCAGAAGAGGGCCGGGCGCCAGTGCCTCCGGAAGAGCAGCCCGAGCGCGGTCACAACGACCGCCAACACCACGAAGACCATTCCCGCGGTGACGTAGGCGTTGCAGAGCCGGGAGAGCGAGTTCGGCTCGTTGTACCGAGGGATGTGCCCGAGGACGCGGGCATCGAGCCACGGGAGGTCTTCGTCGGTCACGCGCGCGGCAACGACGGCGAAGAGGGCGAAGGACCCCAGGGTCGCGGCGAGGAGCTTGTTCACGAGCGGCTCCTGGACAGGGCTCCCTTGAATGACTGGAGCGGCCGGTACACGGCCGAGGTCTTGAGGCCGACCCGAACGCTTCCGTCTGATCGGTAAAGGTCCACTCGGGGGACGGCGAAGGTGTCCACGCCCTTCGCGTTCAGGGCGAAAGCGCCCTCGTAGCCGGCCGCACGCGTCGCCGCCCGCACACGTTCGTCGTGCTCCCCGTACGGGTAGGCGAGGAACCGGCAGGGACGGCCGAGCTCGTCCTCGAGCCGCTCCTTTGAGCTCGCCAGCTCGCGCGTGAGCTCGGAGTCCTCGAGCCTTGTCAGATGTGGGTGCGAGACTGTGTGCGACCCGATCTCGACGCCCATGCTCGCCCGTTCCCGCAACTCGTCCCATCCCATCGTCAGCACCTCGTCCTCGAAGCCTCGCACCCGGTCGACGAGTTCCGGCACCACGAACGGCCGCGGATCGTCGGCGAACGCCGAGCAAGCGAAGACCGTCACCGGCACGCGCAACGCCGTCAGTTCGTCGAGCACAGACCCGACGTTCCGGTACGCATCGTCGAACGTGACGTGCAGCACCGGCCGGTCGGCCACGGCATCCTCCGCGCTGCCGGGCCGGAGACCTCGGTCGACGAGTCTCCGGACCTGGTGGGCGAGGGTCCCGGGCGGGATCGCGAGCTCGTCTGGCCACGAGCTCGAGACAGCGTGGTAACAGAGCACGAGCCGGCGGGCGCGCGTCACGATGAGCCCGTGGGCAGGATCGACCGGATCTCCGTCATCGTCCCCATGCTGAACGAGGCCGCCTTCGTGGAGCAACTCGTTACCGACCTCGCAGCGCAGGATTTCCCGGGGCAGGTCGACGTCATCGTCGCCGATGGAGGGTCGACCGACGACTCGATTCCCCTTCTACGCGCGGCGGCGAAGAGGTTCGATCTCTCCCTCGAGGTCGTCGACAACCCGGCCGGCTGGGTATCGCAGGGTCTCAACCTGTGCCTCCAAGAGGCCGAAGGCGACCTCATCGTCCGTGCAGACTGCCATTCGCGCTACCCGCCCGACTACCTGCGACGATGTGCCGAGACCTCGCAGGCGACGCTGGCGGAGAACGTCGGCGGGCGCGTCGTGGCCAGCGGGCGCACGCCGATGGAGCAGGCGGTCGCGTCCGCGATGGACAGCCCGTTCGGCGGCATCGGCTGGACGCGACATAAGACGTCCGGCGGGCCGGTCGAGGTCGACACGGTCACGTTCGGCGCCTTTCGGCCCGAGGCGTTCAGGAAGGCTGGCCTCTTCGACGAGACGCTCCAGCGCAACCAGGACGACGAGTTCAACCTGCGGCTGAGGCGCAACGGCGGCCGGATCGTCCTCGACCCGTCGATCGAGCTCTACTACACGCCCCGCGGCTCGGTGCGAGGCGTCTTTCGGCAGTACTTCGACTACGGCCGCTGGAAGATCCCCGTGATGAGGAAGCACCGAGAAGTGCTCGGGTTGCGGAGCCTCGCACCGGTGGCCTTCGTGGCCTCGCTAGGTGTGCTCGCGGTCGCGACCGCGCTCTGGCCGCCTGCGGGCTGGGCGCTGGCGCTCGAAGTGCTCGTGTACCTCGCAGGTGCGGTCTACTTCGGGCTACGGGCGTTGCGCTCGCAGCGCAAGCCCGTGTGGCTGCTCCCGCGTGTCGTGTCCGCCTTCCTCGCCTTTCACCTCGGCTACGGCCTCGGCATGGCGCGCGGGCTGGCGGGCCGGACGTGACGAGCGAGCCGGGTCCACGCCGCGGGTCCCTCTCGGGAGCCGCGCTCTCGACAATGACGACGAGCGTTCTCACCGCGACGCTCGGCTTCGTGAACGTCTTCATTACTGCCCGCGCGCTCGGGCCGGAGGGTCGTGGCACGCTCGCTTTCCTAACGACGATCGCCATGCTCGCATCCCAGCTCTCGTCACTCGGCGTCGAGGAGGCGAGCGCGAACATCGCCGGCATGCGGCCGGAGCGGCGGCCGACCCTCGCGACGAACGCGGTCGTCCTCGCCGTGCTCTGCGGCGCAGCCGCAATGGGGATCATCGCCGTTTCTGTGGCGGTATTCCCGTCCGTCGGCGGCGATGCATCGACGAGTCTGCTCTGGCTCGCGCTCGCATCGATCCCGTTGCTCGTCGCCCAGTTCTACTTCCAGTTCCTCGTACGCGCCGACTACGGCTTCGGAGTCGCGAATGCGGCCGCGCTGATTGCGCCGCTGCTCAACGTGACCGCGAACGGCGTGCTAGCCGCGTTCGGGTTGATCACGGTCGCGACGGCGATGTCGACGTGGATCATCGGCCAGCTGTTGGCGACGCTGCTCCTGGCCCGCTACATCGCCAAGAACCTCGTTGGGTTCGGGCGGCCGGACCGAGCGCTCGCGCGGGAGTCGGTCGGGTTCGGGCTGAAGGCGCACGCAGGGCGCGTGATGAAGACTGGGAACTACCGGCTCGACCAGTGGCTCCTGGGCTCGATCGCTGGGTCCACCGAGCTCGGCTACTACACGATCGCGGTCGCGTGGACCGAGGCGCTCTTCTTCCTGCCCGAGGCGCTCGCGGCGGTAATCCGGCCAGAGATCGTCCGCGCCGATCGGAGAGAGGCCGGCGTGCGGACCGCGTTCGTCTTCCGGATCGGCCTCATGCTGACCGCGCCGGGCGTGCTCTTCCTCGTGCTCGCGGCGCCCTTTCTCTGCGTGACGATCTTCGGCGACGAATTCCACAGCTCGATCAACGACCTGCGGGTGCTGGCCCCGGGCGCGTTCGGGATCGTCGCGCTGAAGGTGCTCGCGAACGCTCTCGTCGCCCAGCGCCGCCCGCTTCTGAGCACGGCAGCCGTCGCCGTCGCGTTCCTCCTGACGATCGGACTCGACCTCCTCCTGATTCCGAGTCATGGCGGCCTCGGCGCGGCGATTGCCTCGACCGCGGCGTACACGGCCGGCGGCATCGCGACCGTGGTGCTCTTCGTCCGCGCGCTCGGGATTCCGGTCGCAGAGCTAGTGCCGCGGCTCGGCGACCTGCGAGCGGTCAAGGACCGCGGCGCGGAGCTCGGTCGCCTTGTGCCCCGGAGGAGGTCTGTCTAGCGTTCGCGCGATGGATACGCAGCACCCGGTCGACCCGCGCCACGCCTGGCTGGGCGTCGTTCTGCCTGTCCGCGCGCGCCGGTTTCGTGTCGACGACCCCATGCTCGCCTGGCTGCTCGCCGAGGCCGGCGCTGAGGTCGTCGCGAGCGAGCCGGAGGTGGAGATCGCGCCTGCGCCGAAACTCCGAGGCGACGCCGAGATTGCGGTCGTCCAGTTCGATCGAGGACTCCTCGGCACCGGCTCGCGACTGCGCCGCGGCGCAGGGCGTCTCGTTCGCGGCGCCGGACTCGCTATCGCGACGCGCCGGGCCGCGCGCAGGTTGCGCCGAGCGGGGTACTCGCGGGCGGTGACGATCGCCTGGGAACGGTCCGTCCCCGCGACCGGGCGGGGGCTCCCTGAGGCGGAAGCGCGCCGCTTCGCACATCGATTTCCGCTGAACGCTGTCGTAGTCGGCCACCGCGGCGAGCCGCCGCTGACGATCCTCGGCGAGGCCGTTGCCGCAGCCGACCGGGCGACCGGAGCGTCTCTTCGTCCTCTGCGCGTTGTCTTCGGCTCGTCGGGCGTCGTCGTCGCCGATCTCGGCGCCGCGATCCTTCGGCTCACCGTCGGGCCTGCGACGGCGAGGATCGAGGCTCACCGCAAGACTGTGGAGCAGCTGCTTGCGCTCGAGCCTCCGCCGCTAGTCAGGGAGCGGGTTCCGCGTGTGATGGCCCACGGCCGCGCGGGTCTCGCTGCATGGACGCTCGAAGAAAAGCTGGCGGGCGGCCACCAAGCGCGGCTCGATCCCGCGGCGTTGCTCCAGGCCGCGGACTTTCTCGCGGGCCTCGCGCGGCTGCCTGCCGCGGGTGCCGCGCGAGCCCGGTTCCTGGCCGCCGCGGAGACGATCGGGCGGGAGTGCGCCCGCGGAGTGGGGGAGGACGTGACCCGGACGGCGGCGAACGCAATGGACGATCTTGCCGATGTCGCGAGCTGCTTCAGTCACGGAGATTTTTGGGCGGGCAACCTCCTGCTCGAGGACGGCCGGCTCACCGGCGTCATCGACTGGTCGGCCGGGGGCGCGGACGGGCTGCCGACGATCGACGCGCTCCATCTCCACGTGAGCGCGACGAGGCAGGAGACCGGAGAGCCGCTCGGCGCTGCAGTTGCGACACGCCTTCGGGCGGCCGATCCGCTCGGCGACTCCGACTTCCTGCGCGCATACACCGCGCGCACGGGCATCGGGCTCGGCGACGGCGAGCGGCGCGCGATCGTGGTCGCGTACTGGCTCGACGCGCTCGCCCGCGAGCTCAGGGATCCCGACAGCCCCCGTGAGCCGGATACGGCGCGATGGGAGCGCAACAACGTCGCGCCCGTGTTGGCCGCGCTCGATGCAAAGCCGAGAGCGGAGGAGTCGAACCACGCTGTGAGCACGCCGACGTGAGCGCCGAGCCGACAGTGGACTGGGCGGGCGCACGAGCTCTTGTCACCGGAGCTGCGGGGTTCATCGGCAGCCACCTCGCCGAGCGGCTGGCCCGGAACGGGGCTCAGGTTCGCGCGTTCGTCCGTTACAACTCGCGGAACGATTACGGCTGGCTCGAGACGCTCGACCCGGACCTGCTGGACCTGGTCGAGATCTTTCGCGGCGACCTCGCGAACCCGGAGGCCGTCGTGCGCGCGATGCACGGCTGTGAGGTCGTCTTCCATCTCGGAGCGCTGATCCCGATTCCCTACTCGTACGTCCACCCGCGGGAGTTCCTCGAGGCGAACATCGTCGGCACGATGAACGTGCTCGAGGCTGCGCGCCGGCTCGAGCTGCGGCGGCTCGTCCATACGTCGACTAGCGAGGTCTACGGGACGGCGCGGCAGGTCCCGATCAGCGAGCAGCATCCGCTGAATCCGCAGTCACCGTATGCGGCGACGAAGAGCGCGGCCGACCAGCTCGCGCTCAGCTACTGGCGCTCGTTCTCGATCCCGGTCGCCGTCGCGCGCCCATTCAACACGTTCGGCCCGAGGCAGTCGGCGCGGGCGGTGATCCCGACGATCATCAGCCAGGCGCTCACCCGCGACGTGATCGAGCTCGGATCGACGCATACGACGCGGGATTTCCTCTTTGTCGGAGACACCGCCGCCGGCCTGGAGGCTTGCGGCCGTGCGGAGGGCGCGGTGGGAGAGGTGACGAACCTCGGCACTGGGAGCGAGATCTCGATCGGTGAGGTCGTGGAGCGGGTGCTCACGATCGTCGGACGGGACCTTCCAGTGAAGTCGGCGTCGGAGCGCATGCGCCCGGATAAGAGCGAGGTCGAGCGGCTGATCGCCGACTGGAGCAAGGCGCGCGACCTCCTCGGCTGGGAGCCGCGGGTCGACTTCGATGAGGGCCTGCGGCGGACGATTGAGTGGATCCAGGCGGTGCCGGAGATCTTCAAACCCTCGCTTTACAACGTCTGACGGGTCAGGGCCGTTCGATCCAGCAGAGCAGGTGCGTGCGGAGGAACGGCAGCGTGTTCGCGACGGTGTAAAGCTTCGGATGCAGCCGGGTCACCCTTCGGCTGATGGGCGGCGCGAGGCAGATGCGCCACGAGTTCAGTGCGCCTTCGGGGAAGAGCTGCCGCACCCGGTCGCGCGAGACGCCCCGCACGTCCGGGTTCGATGGATTGTCGTACGTGAAGTCGCACCAGAGCACTCCGCCTCCCGGCTTGACGAGGCTCCACATCTTGGCCGCTAGCCGCTCCTGGAGAACGTCGTCCAGGATCGACGTGAAGACAGTCGACTGGTACACGACGTCGAACGAGCTCGCGGGGAGATCCGCGTCGGAGGCGTCTCCGTGGTGGATCGAGACTGCTGCGGGCAGGCGCTCCCGCGCGACTCGCACCCGCTCGTCGAGCAGCTCCCAGCAGGTCAAGTTCGCAGGCGTGAAGCCGAGCTGGATGAACTCGAGCAGATCGCTTCCGGTCCCGCACCCAACCTCGAAGAGGCGCTTGTCGTGGAGCGGTGCGAGGCCGCATGAACGAATCCAGCGGACGAACGCGCGGTACTTCTCCTGGGCGGCCATGAACTCGGCCGGGTTGACGGCGTCGTACCGGTTCGAGATCTCATCCCGGGCTCGACGCGCGTACCGTGCTCGGATCTTCTGTAGCTCGCCCATCAGTTCAAATTGCGGTTCAGGATTCTCTAACTATCATGAGCCTTGTGAATAGAACCTGCCCTTCAGTCAGCGGCAGGTGGTCTCTGCGGCCCAGTACCGAATCGAACGATGGCTGACGCTCGGCGGAACCAACCCGATGAGCACGGCGACACCGCGTCGTTCCTCGCGGCCGTTCGCGACCACCGCGGCTTCATCATCCTCGCACTCTGCGTGGCAGCGGCGGCTGCCGTGGCGTACTTCGTCATCGCGCCCAAGCGCTACCAGGCCGAGGCGGACGTGCTCGTCACGCCGATCTCGACCGACGACGAGGCGTTGAAAGGGCTCGGCCTGCTCGCAGATCCTGCCGGGAGCGTCTTCACGACGGCCCGCCTGCTCGAGCGCCCACAGGTGACGAATCGCGTCGAGCGCCGGCTCGGGCTCGACATCCCGCGCCAGGAGCTGCTCGCCAAGATCAAGACCACGCCACTCCCGCAGAGCGACCTCGTGACGATTCAGGCGACCGAGTCGTCTCCGAGCAAGGCGGCGATCCTCGCTAATACCTTCTCCGACGAGCTGATCGCCGAGCGGAGCGAGGTCTTTCAGACACGGCTCCGAGCCACGATCGCGAGGCTCCAAGCGCAGATCCAGGCGGAGCGAAAGGCGAGCGGAGTGACGAACCCGGCGCCCGGCACCGATCCCGCGCAGCTCCTCGTCGACCGCCTCGGAACCCTCCGCTCGTTCCGTAAAGAGGGCGACCCGACCCTCACGGTCAACACCGCCGCGACGGCGCCGGACGCCGCCAAGCCGAAATCGGTGCTGACGATCGCGGTGATCTTCGTTGCTGCTGCCTTCCTGGCGGGCGGCGCCGGCCTGGCCTTCGAGTTCCTTTCGCCTCGCGTCCGGCGCCGGACGACGTTGCCCGGCGGCTGGACGCTGCTGGCGGCAGTGCCGTCGGTTCGGCGAGGGGCGCTGCGCGAAGCGCTCGCCGGGGCGAGTGAGCTGCCGGAGTCGTTCTGGGACGCGTGGCGGCTCGTTCGGTCACGTCTGGTTACGGCCCTCGGCGGGCGCGACAATCCAACGAGCGTGCTCGTGACGAGTCCGTCGCGGCAGGAAGGAAAGACCGGGGCCGCGGCCTGCCTCGCCGTGACACTCGCTGCGAGTGGGACCGACGTAGTACTCGTGGATGCTAATCTCCGCGACCCGCAGCTGGCCAAGCTGTTCGGCCTGCCGGAGAAGCCCGGTCTCGCAGACGTCCTCGAAGGGCGAGTCGACGTCGCGCACGCGCTAGTCACGGTGAAAGGGATGCCCAGGCTGCGCCTCCTGCCGGCCGGGGAGAATGCGCGCGAAGTCGTCGATCTGCTAGAGCCAGCCGCGATCGGCGAGCTCCTCGCGAGTGGCAAACGGGAAGGTGACGTCGTGATACTCGACGGGCCGGCGCTGACCGGCTCGGCCGAGGCGGTCGCCCTGGCTGCGGCGGCGGACACGGTTGTCGTCAGCGCGCGCTCGGCCCTCACCCGGCTCGAGAAGATGAAGGAGCTGGCTGCGATCCTCGGCCGGCTCGACGTGCACGTGCTCGGTGTCGTGCTGGGCGAGCGCCAGCGGGCGCGAGGGACGCGAATCCCAACTCCACGGCTCCGAAGCGAGCCCGAGCCGAGCGCCGCTCCGTTGAGGTCCGGAGTGGCTTAGGGCCACACGGGGTTCCTGGGGTGGAAGCGCGGTTCCTTCCTGAAGCACGGCCGGTGCTTCCGACCTGGGCGTGGGGCCTCGTCGCCGCCTGCTCAGGCCTCGTCGCCTACACGTCACTTGCCGGGAGCGCCCCGGTCACGAGCTTCCTCGTAATCGGCGCGGTCTTCGGGCTCGGCTTCGTCGCGCTCGCCTACCGCGACCTGGCCGCGGGGCTCGCGCTCTTCACGTTCCTGACCTTCTACGACACAGCCGGCGCAACCGTTACGCCCGGGTTCACGTTCTCGAAGCTCGCGGGGATGGTCCTGGCGCTGATTTGGGTATTTCGGATCGTCACGCCGGGCAATCGCGGGCCGCTGCTCTTCCGCGACCAGCCCATCCTCGCATCGGTCACGCTGGCGCTTGCTGGCTGGGTTCTGCTCTCGACGCTCTGGGTGCCGGAGTTCACGACCGGCCTCGGCGAGGCGTTCCGCTTCTTCCAGGGAGTGATCCTTGTGTTCGTCGTCTTCACGGCAATCACCCGAGCGCGAGACGTCCGCCTCCTGATCCTGGCATTCGTTAGCGGCGCAATGCTGGCCGCCGTGCTCGGGCTCACGAGCTCTCCCGCAGCGAACGGCGGCCGCATCTCCGGCGGCTTCGATGACCCGAACGAGCTCGCCGCAGTGGTCGTGCCAGGGATGATGCTCGCGGGCTTCGCGTTTCTCGCCTACCGCGGGCGCTGGTTTCGCTGGGGCTTCGCCGCGTGCGTCCCGATCCTCGGGCTCGCGCTGTTGCGCGCGGACTCCCAGGGGGGCATCGTCGCGCTCACCGTCGGCGCCCTCTTCGCCGTCATCTTCGGCGGCTCGGCAAGGAAGGTGATCGCCCCGGTCGTCGCCGCTCTCCTAACCGTCGGCGTCATCGAGTTCGTTCTGCTTGCGCCCGCATCCCACCTCACGGAAGGCGGCGCGAGCCGGAAGGACCTCTGGAGGCTCGGACTCTACGTAGCACACGATCACCCGTTCTTCGGGGTCGGAGCCGGCGGGTTCACGCAGGTCGAGCCGAGCTACGCCATCGCCAACCTCAGCCTGGTGCGGATCGATCTCGTCGCGAAGGCATACGTCGTCCATAACACGTACCTCAACGTGCTCACCGACTACGGTCTCGTCGGTCTTACGCTCTTCGTCTCGCTTGGCGTGATGGCGCTGGCCCTAGGTGTGCAGGCCGCCTGGGCCTTCTCCCGCTCGGGAGACAGGCAGATGGAGCTCATCTCGAGGGGCGTCGTCTGCGCGGTGATCGCGATGATGACGGCCTACACCTTCATCAGCGCGCAGTACGAAAAGCAGCTGTGGCTCCTCGGGGGCCTGTGTGCTGCGCTCTACAACGTGACTCCGAAGGTACGGAGGCTCCAGGCTCGAACGCTCGACCGTGGCGCATCCGACCGCGGTTCCTAGAGCTGGCCGCCGTTTGGGGCGCCGCTCGTCCAAGCGAGGCCCTCGCCGCCCCAGGCGGCTTCGTACATCGCGATGCGCTTGATCACGAGCGGGCCGAAGCTCGCCACCTGCGAGCGGTACTCGTCGATCGCGCTGAACTTCGCACGGCGCGCGTTGCGGTCGGCCGAGGCTGCCACCCAACGCGGAGAGCCCGGAAGGAGCTCTTCGAGCTCGCTCGAGAGCTCGGGCTGCTGAAGATCCCTCGCCCCCGGAGTGCGCAGCGCGATCTTCAGCGAGTTCGTCACACCCTGCCACGGCGTAAGCCGCGCGGCGCCGGTGCGGCCGCCTCGCCCCATGAGGCTCCACGCAGCATACGGCTGCTCGACGTAGAGGCCGACAGTGGTCGACGGGAGGGGACGTCTCAGGAAGAGCCGGGTCAGCCAGAGATGGTCGGGCTGGGCGAGCGGAAAACCGGGAATAAGCAGGACTTTTCCTTCACCGACCACGCCCGCCACGGCGGTCCAGATCTCGTCATCATCGTGCTCCGCCCCATACTCGGCATCCGCGAACGGGAGCCAGACCGGCTCGGCACCGAGGATCTCGCACGCCCTGACGTCCTCCTCGCGGCGGACCCGCGCGGCTTCCTCCGCCGAGGTGAACCCGCAGGTGGCGTCCCACGCCCGCGCCGGTCCGACGTGTGCCGGGTCGTAGGCGAAGACGGTGATGACGCGCACGGTGTTCCCGTTGCGCGTCGCGCGCGCGATGCTGCCGCCGAGGGAGAGCGCCGCGTCGTCGAGGTGCGGCGACAGCACGACGACCTCCTCGTCGGGGAAGGTCGAGTCGCTCCGGGTGGCGCTCAACTCGCGCCGTCGTCGGCGGTGCTGGGCGCCTGGCGTACGTGGTAGCCGTGCAGCCAGGGCAGACGGCCGGCCAGCGTATGGTTCCGGGGCACGACGAGCCGGAAGCAACCCTTGTGGACGAAGGACCGGACGCGGTTGAGTGGGCTCTCCTGATAGCGCTCGAACCGCGCCGCCGCATCCGCGAGCTCGGGGTGGGGCGCGAGCTGGTTCAGGGCCTGGAGCTGGTTGATGTGGAGCACATGGTACGAGGGGCTCGCGACGTTGACGAACCCGGGGTGCGGGTAAAGGTCGTAGCGCGACCAGTAGCCGATGTCGTATCGGCCTATGTTCGAGGCGAGTGTCTCCACCATCGCCCCGAAGAGATCACCGGCGTCCTCGTCGCCGAGTCCTCGCCAGGCGTCGTAGGCGCCCCAGACCGCGTAGATCGCGCCGTTGAGAACGAACGAGGGAGGGGAGGTCGGGTACTCCTCGGGGAACGTTCCGCCGTCGAGCTGCGCCTCGACGCCTCCGTCCGCGGTCGGCACCTTGAGCGGGCGCAGGCCCGCGCGGGCGGCCTCGGCGAACGCGTCGGAGGGCGCCTCCCGGTTCGCGCGGACGAGCAGGCTGACGCAGTGACCCTGTGCCATCCCTGACAACCACGGGCCGCGCATGCGGAGCGTGTGGGGATAGTCCTCGGGCTCCGGCCAGGCGCCGTCCGACTCCTGCGTCTCGACGAGATGCTGCGCCGCCTCGACCACCGGAGGGAGCCACTGCTCGCCCTCGCCAGCGATGTAGCGCTCGAAGCAGCCGAGGCCCCACTGCCCGATCGCGATATAGCGGTGAAAGCCGGGGAACGGGAACCACTCGGGCGGCCAGCTCGGAGTCTCGGCCTTCGAGCGCATGTCGATGTAGTAGCCCGTGACCCGTTCCGGCTCGACGTGCTGACCCAGAGGGAGATGGAAGATGCTGGCCTTGCTCATGGGGGAGCGGGCGCGGTGAGCGGCACAGGGCCCGCAAAACCCAGAATACTTGCGCCGGTGAACCGCAAGCTGCGCGTGCTCGTCCTCATCGACCGCCCGATCACGACGGGCGGCGGCGAGCGCGTCGCCTCGGTGCTCGCAGGGATGCTCGACGCCGACCGGTACGAGCGCGTGCTGTGCTCCTCGCGCTCGACGACCGCGCAGACGTTCGAGGAGGAGCTGACTGCAGGTGGCGTCCGCGTCCTCGTGCTCGAGCGCACGTCGAAGCTCGCGCTCTGGGCGTGGTGGCCGCTCGTCTCTTTCCTCCGGCGCGAGCGGATCGACGTCGTCCACGCACACAAGTTCGGCTCCAACCTCTGGGGCAGCATCCTCGGCCGGCTGAGCCGCGTGCCGGTCGTGATCGCCCACGA
>Ga0126377_10001958_pt1 | contig 13889 bp, 8 predicted proteins | sample PanSoiMetPlot_22_FD_92647 | JGI IMG/M metagenome (GOLD analysis project Ga0126377, IMG submission 92647) | Tropical forest soil microbial communities from Panama - MetaG Plot_22 | ecosystem: Environmental > Terrestrial > Soil > Tropical forest > Bulk soil | place: Panama | collected 2016-02-17
CGCTTTGCCGAGCGAACTTCAAGACGTTGCTATTGCGGCGCAGAAGAACCTTCGGCAGCGCAAATATCGAACCGCGGAAAAGCAGTATAAGACAATCCTGGAGAAGGACCCCAACAATCTCGACGCGTTATCCAATCTTGGCGTCGTTTACTTTCGCAGCGGCCAGATCGGAACTGCGGAATCGACGCTGAAGAAAGCCCTGGCTATTGCGCCGAATGACGCTTCTGTGCTCACCACGCTTGGCATCGTCCATTATCGCCAGTCGAGGTTCGACGAAGCGCTAAAGGAATTAAGGAAGGCAGTCGAGATTAATCCGAACAGTGCCACTGCGCACAATTATCTGGGTATTACTGCCAGCCAAAAAGGCCGGCAGCAGGAGGCAGAAAAGGAAATGCTTCAAGCCATCGCCGAAGATCCGAACTACGCCGAGGCGCATTTTAATCTCGCGGTCATTCTTATCACGACGCACCCTCCGTCGAGAGAACTTGCGAGGGAGCATTACGCACGCGCGACCGCGCTCGGCACGCAACCAAGTCCGTCTTTGGAAAGACTGCTGCAGTGATGAGAACAACGACCTGCAATTGATTCTGTAGCGTTGGTCTCTGATTGTCGCACCGTAAGACGTGCAACCATTCCTGACGGCCAACTGGCGTTATTTGGCGATGCTGAATTATGTGGTCGATCCTCGGCTGATCGCCCCGTTAGTTCCGGTCGAAACCGAGATCGATTTCGAAAATGGTGAAACATTCCTCAGTATCGTTGGATTTTTATTTCTCGACACACGCCTGCTGGGCCTGCCGATTCCGCTGCACCGCGATTTCGAGGAAGTGAATTTGCGTTTTTACGTTCGGCGAAAATCGGCGGATACGTGGCGGCGCGGCGTGGTTTTCATCCGGGAACTTGTGCCGCGTCCCGCAATCGCTCTCGTTGCGCGAGCTTTTTACGGAGAAAATTATGTCGCGGTTCCGATGAAGCACGAAATCGAACACGTCGATCACAATTTGAACGTGGAATACTCCTGGCGCCGCGGCCGCAAATGGGAATCACTCAAAATGACGTCGACTGGCGAAGCGCAATCTATTCCAGCAGGATCGCACGCCGAATTCATCACCGAACATTATTGGGGTTATACGGCGCTGCGGAGCGGCTGCAGCGAATATCGCGTCGAACATCCGCGCTGGAAGATTTGGAACGCGACGAGCTTCGAACTCAAGGCCGACGTTGCAACTCTTTACGGCGAGCAATTTGCTCAAGTGTTAAATCAACCACCACGCTCCGCATTCATTGCCGACGGCTCACCGATTACCGTGCAAAAGCGCCAGGTGCTGTAGGGCGTCTGTGTCAGACGCCTCCCAAGGCAACCAGTAGAAATCGTCCACAGTTCAAAGCGACTTCGCTGAACCTCACGTCGGTATTTTTGTAAGTGTGGAACTGCATTGCGCGCAAAAGATTTAACGCTCAAAGTCAAAGTCACACGAATTATTTCATCTCCTAGTGAAACAACAGGTCGCCACGCCTGTCGGCGTGGCGACCATTTGTGAACTCGTTAGTCCTGCGGCGTTCAGCGTGCTCGGACTCGCTTGAAGTAGTGCTTCTTGAGGTGGTGAGCGACCTTTTTGCCGAGCGCTGCACCCTGCGTGTCGGCGGTGCGGAAGTGGATGCCGCCCCACACACGAGCGTCAATGACTTCCTCGATCATATCTGAGAACCGGTCGAAGCTCCGCGTGGTACAGGATTTGTTGCTGAAGGCGCTGAACGTGATCCTGTCCGTGCCGAAAAAGTTCTTGAGCGTGTGCACGTACGCACCAATCCCGCAGCCGTGACCGGAGGGATGATCGGGGAACGGCGGCGTGACGAGCGCCGGCGGATTGCAGACCGGTGTCGCTGGATCGAACAGCGGCAGCCAGCTCGGGTCGGACTCAGTCGCCGGGTTGCCGTCGGTGTCAGCCTCGCGAATCGCTGTGATGGGCCGCCAGAACCAGTAGTAGTACTTGTCGTTCCAACCGCCGATGTAGGCGTCGGCGCCAGCCATGTTCTCCATCGCGAACAGGCGAGCGCTCTCTGCGATATTCAATCCCTGCTGCACTGCGAGACTGCGGAATAGCCGGTTCATGAACGCCGGCAGGGCGTCCTGCCAGAAGATGGCAAGATCAGTCTGATCCGGCGTTCGCGTTATACTCGTGAGTGAGCCGAGCTCCTTCACCTCGTTGAAGTCCTCCGCGTATTTGGCACTGGTGAGCGCGTTCGGCCCGTGCGTGCGGAGCATCTCTGCGCTCGGAACGAGGAATGGCCGCACGTTGCCGAGCCACGCGGCGGGCTCGTTCGCGAAGAACGGCGGCGTCGGCCGCCAGATGCCGGGTGCTATTGGGTGCGGCGTGGGTGACGGTCCGCCGCGGCCATCGTTGAGTCGGTTAGTGAGCATTGCCGTTGCCGTCGCTTCGCCGATAGCTACCCCAGCTGCCCTCGAGCCCGGCGGATCGTCGGGCAGGTTCCCCATGTAGGTATCGTACTGCTGCTGCAACGCTAAATGCTGCGCTGGGAACAGCGAATCAAGCACGCGGAACGCAGCCGTTGCGGTGGCCGCCTCTTTCGAGTCCGTTGGATTTGAAGGAGGCTGTACGAGATACGGCTGATGGCCACGGTCGATCGCGTTGACTGCGTCATAGACCGCGCCTTGCACCATCGCAAAGCTCAACGTCGACACTGTCGGGAACTGGGCAGCAGTCACGACGATGGCGTTCGAGGCGATCTCGTTCCATTCGGTTACGGCGTCCGCGAGTGCGACGCGTGGTGTCGCGAGGGCGACGAGCGCCAGTGCAATGATAAGTGGCAGGATTCGTATTTTTTTGAAGTGAGTCAGAGGATTCATTCTGTTTTCTTCCTTTCGTTGAGGTGAGTGGTTTCACCTGCTAAAGGGCGAAACGGCGGCCGAAAACCACCATTGAGAGAAAGAATTTTTTTGAGGCAGCTTGCGTTCAGTCAAGAGTAGCTCGCGAAAAGCAGCAGAGGTTTGTGATGCGGTCCGTGTCACCCGCGGCTGGTGAGTCCCGCGAGACTGCCCCATGCGAGGTGGCGCAGCAGATCGAGTTGGAACAGGCGGTCCTCGAGCTTCTGGCGCTGGTTTTACTGTCTATTTAGAACCGTTTGCGGTACCGATTTCTTCATCTCAAGCTGAGTGCTCACTTTTTCTAAGCCCGAGATGAGCGCTCGAATTTGCTTCTGTTGCAGCGCAATAGTCGATTCCAGCTTCTTCACGGTTCTGTGCTCTTTGAGGAACTCGTTGAGCAACATCGCGTTCACCGCGTCGTAGCGTACGGTGTAAATCTCGCCCCTCTTATCGCGCACGACGAGATCAGGACTGACTTCGGCAACTTCTTCTGCGATCAATCCGAATTCAGATCTGTTGCTGTTGTCACTCTTGTAGTGGAATGTCACCGGTTTAAGTGCCAGGATCGCTTCGCTGGCCTTGTCCATTGGTTTGATTTCCTTCTTGAAGCGGCGCGAGGAGCTTGCCGTGCCGAGCTGGCCATCTGAGTCTATTAAGACTGCTACAGCGTCGTTATTTCCGGTCGCCACTCCACGAATGCCCGCGATAAAGGCGCGTGTCTGTAAGCCGTTGCCGATGCGCATAGTGTTGGATTCACCAGAAACAGCGTCGTTGCCAATAGCGATATTGTGATCGCCCGTGGTGAGAGCATGACCGGCAAAAGAGCCCACCGCGATATTGCTGCTGCCAGTTGTGTTGGAACCGAGCGCATTCGACCCGAGGGCTGTGTTGCCGCTGCCGGTGGTGTTGGGGAAAAGCGCACCAGCACCCTCGGCGGTATTGCTGAAGCCAATTGTGTTGCTACGGAGTGCCGCAACACCGTTAGCCGTGTTGGAGTTACCAGTTGTGTTGTTATGGAGCGCGTAACCGCCAGTGGCCGTGTTGGTGCTACCTTCGGTGTTGTTTAAAAGGGCGGCAACTCCAGTGGCTGTGTTTTCGAAGCCGGTGGTGTTGAATAAAAGCGCCGCCGCGCCAACGGCAGTGTTTTGGGTTCCTAAAACACTTTGTTCTCCGACGTTGAAAAGCAGCGTTCCTGTGCCGACAGCGGTGTTGAAACTACCAGCACTGTTGCTAGAGAGCGAAGACCAGCCAACTGCTGTGTTCCAAACGCCGGTCGTGAGGCTAAAGAGGGCGTTCTGCCCTTCCGCGGGGTTTTGTCCGGGATAGCCGCCGTCCGGCGGCGGAACGACTGCTTGGGCGGCGGGTGAAGGCCCAAGGCAAACGAGTGCGAATAGCGCGAGCGCCGAATAGATCACATTGGTTATCGTTTTCATGTGTTTTTCCTTTCTAGTGCTGTTAAAGGGAAAAACGGGCCATAAATACCACCATTTGAACCGAAGTTTCTGGGGGAAGGCGTTCTCTAGGTGCGCTGAGCCGAGCCCGAATCGCCGATTCCAGTTCCGGAAACGCCGTCAGCTTTTCATCCGCGCGCACGTTTCTGCGCGAGCGTTATGAGATCGGTAGACAACTCTTACTGATTATTCAGGACGGTTTGCGGAGCGAGTTCGCTCAGTTCAAGGTGCACGCTCACTTTCTGTAGGCCAGCAGTAAGCGCTTCAATTTGCTTTTCCAGTCGCGCAATTGTCGCTCCCTGCTCCTGCATCTTCTTCTGCTCTTTAAGAAACTCGTTGAGCAACATCGCGTTCACCGCCTCGTAGCGCACAGTATACGGCTTTCCATCCTTGTCCGGCAGCACCAGGGCGGGACTGACCTTTGCGACTTCCTCGGCAATTAACCCAAATTGCGGTGTACCTTTGGTGTCCGTCTTGTAATGAAAGGTGACCGGTCGGAGTGACATGATTGCTTCACTGGCCTTGCCCATGTTGGCAACGTCTTTCTTGAACCGCTTCGAGGAGGCGACCGTGCCCAGTTGGCCGTTGTCGGAAACGATTACCGGCGCCGTTGTGCCGCTTTGCGTAGTCACGCCGTAGACGTTGCCAATCCAGGCGGTGCCGTTCACATTCTCCCCATACGTACTAGCGCCGATGCACGTGACGTTAGAGGCTGTCGTCACTGCGGCGCATGCACCGATGCCCAAGGCCGTGTTGGTGGAGCCAGTTGTATGGTGGAGGAGCGCATTATATCCAACAGCCGTGTTGTAAACGCCCGTGGTGTTCTCATTGAGCGCGAAATAACCAACGGCAGTGTTGGCGAAACCGCTCGTGTTGCTCGCGAGCGCGCTAACACCACTCCCCGTGTTCCTCTCGCCGCTAGTGTTGCCATAAAGTGCAGAATCCCCGGTAGCTGTGTTGTAATTGCCCTGGGTGTTGGAGACGAGCGCATTAAGACCTGTGGCCGTGTTATTGCTACCAATAGTGTTGTTAAGCAGTGCCTGAAGGCCGATTGCCGTGTTGTGAAAACCGGTGGTGTTGTTAAAGAGAGCGAATGCTCCGTCGGCCGTATTGTTGGTGCCGGTGGTGTTGCTTAAAAGTGCGCCGCAACCCGTGGCTGTGTTGCGGTCTGATGTGTTTCTGAGAAGCGCCCCCGCTCCAAGGGCCGTGTTGTAAGTGCCGTCGGTGTCGTAACCGAGTGACGCCCAACCAACAGCCGTATTATAAAGTCCGCCAGCGAGATGCAGAAGAGCATCTTGGCCCTCCGCTGTGTTTTGTCCGGGATAGCCTCCATCCGGTGGCGGAACAACGGCCTGGGCGGGGGGTGAGAGCGCAAACCATGCAAGCACAAACGCGATCACAAATACTGGAGTTGCTTTTCTAAACCGACTCAGTGCATTCATAGACATTTCCTTTCGTTGTCCTGGTCGACTACTGGTGGTTCTCAGCCACTTGCGCTGTGGACTTATTGAGTTCGAGCTGTGCGTTGACTTTCTGCAGACCCGCAGTGAGCGCTTGAATTTGTTTTTGCTGTTGCGCAATAGCCGCCTCGAAGTCTTTTCGCTGCCGCGCAATTGTCGCTCCCTGCTCCTGCACCTTCTTGTGCTCTTTGAGGAACTCGTTGAGCAACATCGCGTTCACAGCGTCGTAGCGGACGGTGTAAGGTTTTCCTTCTTTATCGGGCAGCACCAACGCAGGGTTCACCTTAGCGACTTCTTCGGCAATCAAACCAAATTGAGGCGTGCCTTCGGTATCCGTCTTGTAATGGAATGTGACCGGCCGAAGTGATAGGATTACTTCACTGGCTTTCTCTATGCTGGCGATGTCTTTCTTGAACCGCTCGGAGGAGGCAATCGTGCCAAGCTGACCATTGATGGACACCACGACTGGGGCTGTAGTCCCGCTTTGGGGAGTAACGTTGTAGACGTGCCCTATCCAGGTGCTACTGCTCACGTTCGCGCCTGAAGAGCCAATACAAATAACTTCATTCGCCGTGGTGACGGATCCGCCGGAAAGACTGCCTAAGGCGATATTAAAATTGCCGCTGGTCTTAAAATAAAGCGCCCGATGGCCGATCGCAATGTTGTCTGCTCCCCCGGTGTTGTTGAAAAGAGCCGATTCACCGACCGCGGTGTTGCCAGGGCCGGTGGTGTTGCTAATGAGGGCGGACGCACCGATCGCTGTGTTTGCGTTGCCAGTCCTGTTGCTTGAAAGCGCTCCTGCGCCCGTGGCCGTGTTAACCTGACCAGTAGTGTTTAGCTGAAGCGCTTGCGAACCGGTGGCTGTGTTTTCGTTGCCTTCGGTGTTGCTAATGAGGGCGAACGCACCAGTCGCCGTATTGCTGTCACCAACCGTGTTGCCAAAAAGCGCCGCCGTTCCAGTGGCCGTATTCGAGGCACCCGTAGTGTTTAGCTGAAGCGCAGCCGAGCCAATGGCCGTGTTGCCGTTAGCGGTGTTGCTTGTCAGTGCATAATAGCCGATGGCCGTATTGTCGAATCCCGAAACGTTAGCATTAAGGGCGGAATAACCGTCGGCCGTGTTTCTGTCACCCGTGGTGTTACTAAACAGCGCACGACCACCCAAAGCCGTATTGGTGCTGCCTTCGGTGTTGCTAAAGAGGGCGAACCCACCATTGGCCGTATTGCTGTCACCAACGGTGTTGCTAAAAAGAGCTCCTGCGCCCGTGGCTGTGTTTTCAGTTGAAGTGTTGTTAAGCAGCGTCGCTGCGCCGACCCCCGTGTTGAAGTTGCCGGTGACGTTGAAATCGAGCGAACCCCAGCCAAGGGCCGTATTGTAAGTGCCACCAGCGAGATGCAAAAGAGCGCTTTGGCCCTCCGCCGTGTTTTGTCCGGGATAGCCGCCATCCGGTGCGGGCACGACTGCTTGCGCTTCTGATAGAAGTGTACAGCAGGCAAATGCGGCGAGAATCGGGCCGGCAATCGGGAGTGGCAGAAACGCTAATTTTTTGAAGTGACTCAGTCGATTCATTGTTGTTCCATTTCTTTGCGGTTATTGTTTCACTTGCTAAAGGGCGAAACGGCGGCCGAAAACCACCATTGAGAGGAAGAATTTTTTGCGGTGGCTTGCGTTCAGTCAAAAGCAGCTCACGAAAAACAGAGGAGGTTTGTGATGCGGTCCGTGTCATCCCAACAACAGATCACGCAGCTCCTCTGCGACTGGCGGGACGGAGACGAGCAGGCTTTGGAGAAATTGATCCCGCTGATTCAGCCGGAGCTGCACCGTCTGGCCCATGCTTACATGAGTCGGGAACGAGCCGGGCATACGCTGCAAACCACTGCCTTGCTTGATGACGCCTACATGCAACTGGCCGGACAAAGCGGTCTGCCGTGGCAAAACCGCGCCCATTTTTTTGCGATAGCCGCGCAGCTCATGCGCCGAATCATGGTGCATCACGCGCGGAAGCGGCGTGCGCTAAAGCGCGGCGGTGCTGCCGTTATGGTGGAGCTTGATGAAGCGTCGGTTCCATCGGAAAAGCGCAGCGCCGACCTGGTTGCGCTGGATGAGGCGCTGGAAGAACTGGCGGCCTTTGATCGACGGAAAGCGCAGGTGGTGGAGATGCGCTATTTCGGCGGCCTAACGATGGAAGAAATCGCCGAGGTCCTGAAAGTGCACGTCAATACGGTGTTGCGCGACTGGACCGCGGCGCGGGCGTGGCTTTTTGCCAGGCTGACCGGACAACAGACTCATGCGACCTGAGGAATGGCATCGCTGCCTCGAAATTTTTAGCGCCGCATTGGAACGGCAACCGGAGGAGCGCGCAGCGTTTGTCGAGCATGCCTGCGCGGAAAATGAATCACTGCGGCGTGAGGTGACCATACTTCTCCGTTCGCACGAGGAATCAGGCGATTTCATTTCAACGCCAGCATTCGCGGTCGCGCCGGATTTGCTAGCCGACGATCGGGACGCGCTGATCGGCACGCGGATCGGGCCGTATCGGGTTGAGTCAGTGCTGGGCAGCGGCGGCATGAGCGTGGTCTATCTCGCGCACGACGAGCGCCTCGGCCGCAAGGTTGGGCTAAAACTGTTGCCGCAGTCGTTGATCGCAGACATGACACACCTCTCGCGATTGGAGCGGGAAGCGCGCACCGCGTCCGCGTTGAATCATCCAAACATCGTCACGATCCATGACATCGGCTCCGACCACTCGACCCATTACATAGCTAGTGAATTGATCGAAGGCGAAACGCTCCGCGAACGTCTGATGCGCGGCCCAATCCAATTAAGCGAGGCTGTTGACATCGCCAGCCAGGTGGCGAGTGCGCTTGTTGCCGCCCATGACGCTGGTGTTGTCCACCGCGACATCAAGCCAGAGAACATAATGCTCCGACCGGACGGGTACGTGAAGGTGCTGGATTTTGGCATTGCAAAGGTTGCCGAATCCGCCTTCGCCGAACCAGCCTTCGCAGCCGTTTCGCCGGAGTCGGCGGCTACGGCGGACGGGGCAGAATCGACGACCGTCGCTGATACCAACTTGGGGTCGATATTGGGAACCGCTCGTTACATGTCGCCCGAACAGGCTCGCGGCGCGCCGGTTGATAAACGCACCGACATCTGGAGTCTCGGCGTGGTGTTTTATGAAATGGCAACGGGTCACGCGCCGTTCGCGGGCGACACACCAAGAGAGGTGATGTCTGCCATTCTCGAGAAAGAGCCACTGCCGCTCGCGCGCTATATCCCGCACGCTCCCGCTGAGCTTCAGCAGATCATCAGCAAAACGCTACGCAAAGATCGCGAGCAACGGTATCAGAGCGCTCATGAGTTGCTCCAGGCGCTGAAAAATTTTCGTCGGAAATTGGATGCCGAATTGGAACGCGCCGCTGCTCCTTTATGGCTTCGCTGGGCGCGATCGCCCGCAATTCTGCTGCTTGTATTGATCTTCGCGGTTTTCGCGCTTGCAGTTCCGTTTTACCGACATCGAAACCTAACGACGACTGCGCCACCTGAAAAAAGCATCGCCGTTTTGCCGTTTGAAAACCTGAGTGGCGATCCCGGTAACGCCTATTTCGCCGACGGCATTCAACAGGAAATCCTGACACGGCTGGCTAGCATAGCAGGCTTAAAAGTGATTTCACGTACCTCCACGCAGCAATATCAGGACAAACCCAGAAATCTGAGAGAGATCGCCAAGCAGCTTGGGGTGGCGAACATTGTTGAGGGTAGCGTGCAAAAGAAGGCCGACCAAGTGCGGGTGAATGTGCAATTGATTAACGCGCAGACCGATTCCCATCTTTGGGCAGACACCTATGATCGGAAATTGACCGACATATTTGGCGTAGAAAGCGAGATCGCCAAAGGAATCGCAGAGTCGTTACAGGCGAGACTAACGAGTAGCGAACAGCAGGCGTTGGCAATTATACCGACAAACAACCCAGAGGCCTACGATGCTTATTTACGTGGTCTGGCTTTTGAAGTCCGCTCCCCAACCGAAGCCGTCGGTTTTTACGAACGGGCGGTGCAGCTTGACCCGAATTTTTCGACCGCTTGGGCGCGCCTTTCTCGCGCGAACGCGCTCGTTTACTTTATCCAGGATGACACTACTGCGGCTCGCCGCGATGCAGCGAAAAATGCCTTGCAGAATGCGCAGAAATTGGGACCGAACTCGCCTGAAACCCTACTGGCGTTGGGTTATTATCAATATTGGGTACTGCGTGACTATGGGCCTGCCAAAACCATCTTCAGTCGCGTTAGCAAGATGTTACCAGGCAGCAGTGAGGCGCCGATGGCGCTCGCCTTAATTGCTCGACGGGAAGGGCGTTGGGATCAAAGCATTGCCCACTACGAGCAAGCACTTGGGCTGGACCCACGAAATGTGGAGTTACTCTTGAAGGCGGCAGTGCCTCACGCCGAGCTTGGACAATTCCTGGTGGCGCTAAAGCTGTTCGATCGGGCACTGGACATTGCGCCAAACGATTCGGATGTGATGGCGAAGAAGGCCGATATTTATCAGGCCCAAGGTGACTTGCCGCGAGCCGCTAGATTCTTAAGGAAGGTAAACGCGCAGACTTCTTCGGGCGGGGCCTTTGGAACGAAGATCAATCAGTTGAGACTTGAACGAAATTACGGTGAGGCCGTTCGATTACTCAAAGTCCGACTGGCTCAATTCCATTATGATTCTGACTCCAACAGGGCCAGGGCCGATGATCAGGTGGCGCTTGCTTTGATGCAGCGCCTGGCTGGCGATACGGCTGACGCGAGGGTCACAGCCGAAAAGGCTCGCAACACGCTAGAAGAGCTGTACAGAGATCAACCAGACAACGCCTTCCTCGTGGCAAGCCTGTGTCAGGCGTACGCTGAGATGGGGCAAAAGGACTCGGCTCTAAAGCTAGCGGAACGTGCAATCATGCTTGTGCCGCGTGCTAAAGATCCAGTGTTCGGACCTACTTACGAAGAAAACTTGGCGGTAATTCAGACGATGTTCGGCGAGACTGGCCGCGCGATCTCGACTCTGACGCAGTTGTCGAAAACACCATATCTTAGATGGCTTTACGGCTATCCTGTTACGCCAGCGCTTCTTAGGCTCGATCCGATCTGGGACCCTTTGCGCAACGATCCTCGTTTTCAAGAGTTGACGGCAGAAGAATCTCCGTTGCCGGAAAAATCGATTGCTGTGTTGCCGTTGGAAAACCTGAGTGACGAAAAGGAGAACGCGTTTTTTGCCGCCGGCATTCACGATGAGCTGCTATCGAACCTCTCCAAGATTGCGGACTTGAAAGTGATTAGCCGCACTTCGGTCATGCAATACAAGAGCGGCGACCCACGAAACATTCGGGAAATTGGACAACAGCTCGGCGTGGCTCACGTGCTCGAAGGGAGTGTTCAACGCACAGGCGGGCGAGTTCGGGTGAATGTGCAGATGATCGACGCGCGCAACGATTCCCAAATTTGGGCCGAAACATACGACCGCACCGCTGCCGATTTGTTCGCGATCCAGAGTGAGCTCGCGGAATCAATCGTTTCTCAGCTCCAGACGAAACTCTCACCTCAACAGAAGGCCGACATCGAGGCGCGTCCGACTCAGGACTTGGTTGCCTACGAGCTGTACCTTCGCGCGAAGCAAATTATCGACAGCTATCTCATTGCCAATGACGTCCGGGCTGCGGTGTTATCCGCTCTGCAATCGTTGGATCAGGCAATAAAGCGCGATCCTGATTTTTTATCTGCATACTGCTATATCACGCGCGCGAACGACTTGCTCTACTTTTTCGATCTCAATCCAACACCGGACCGGATCCTTCTTGCGGAAGCAGCAGTAAAAGCAGCGCTGCGGCTTCGGCCTCATTCATCCGAAGCACATTTTGCGATGGCGGATTTCCTGTTCCGATGCCACCGCGACTATGATGGCGCACTGAAGGAACTCGCGATAGCGCGTCCCGGCCTGCCGAATGACACGGCGTTCTTCATTCTTTCGGGTTACATCAACCGGCGTCGAAACAATTGGGCTCAAGCGGAACGGGATTTCTCGGATGCGGTCGCGGTCGATCCGCGCAATCCCAATGCTTATAATCTGCTAGCAGATACCTACAATCTGCAACGCAGACATCTGCTGGCGGCGCAGGTTTATGATCGTGTACTTGCTGCGGGCGATCGCACGCCAATCGTTTTTTATCGAAGGGCCTCAGCCATTTTCGATCGAACGGCAGACTCAACAGAGTTGCGCGACGTGCTGGCGAAAAACCCGGACATGGATGTGGGCGGTGGGCAAACTCCTTACCGAGTATACCTGGCGTTGATCGACGGCAATTTTGCCGAAGCAGAGCGAGTGCTTGCCGCGTCACCGCGCGAAGATTTTCAAGACATCGATTACAGCTTCTACTACCCAAAGGCCTGGTTTGAGGCGATGATTGCGAGAGCAAAAGGCGATTCGACGTGTGCGGCTGCTGGCTTCGCCGCCGCGCGCAACATCCTGGAACAGAGATTGGCCGTTAAGCCAGAGGACGCTCGAACGATTGCGGTCCTCGCCCAAGTGGACGCAGGTCTCGGGCGCAAAGAATTGGCGATTCAAGAAGCGCAACACGCGGTCACTTTAATGCCACTTTCCAAAGACATTTACGATGGCGCACTAGTGCTTGAGGGATTAGCGCAGGTCTACACGTGGACCAATGAACCTGATCGCGCTATCGAGCTATTGCAGAAGCTTGCGGCAATGCCGAGCTACGTTTATTACGATCGACTCAAACTGCTTCCCATGTGGAATCCGCTCCGCGGTGATCCGCGCTTCGACAAAATCGTTGCCGCAGCTAAGGCTGCTAGCAGATAGTTACTTCGCCAGCAGTTGCCGCAGCACAAACGGCAAAATCCCGCCGTGCCGATAATAATCGATCTCGATCGGAGTATCGATCCGAAGCTTCACTGGCACTGATCGCTTTTGTTCGCTCTTTTCGATCTCGAGCGTGACCTGTTGGCCTGGTTTGATCGAGTCGGACAGTCCCGTGATCGAAAACTTTTCCGAGCCGTCGAGCCCGAGCGATTGCACGGATGTGCCTTCAGGAAATTGCAAAGGCAACACGCCCATTCCAACCAGATTCGAACGGTGAATTCGCTCAAAGCTTGCGGCGATCACCGCTTTCACGCCTAACAAACGCGTCCCTTTCGCCGCCCAGTCGCGTGACGAACCCGTCCCGTATTCGTGACCGGCGAGAATAACTAACGGAGTTTTTGTTTCCGCGTATTTCATTGCCGCATCGAAGATCGACATCTGTTCGCCATTTGTTGAAGGCGAGGCGCCTTCACCAGCACGCGAGGGAGCGTGCGCTCCCCAGAAGTTCGTCACGCCGCCTTCGGTTCCGGGCACCATCAGGTTTTTGATTCGCACATTCGCGAATGTACCGCGGGTCATCACCAGATCGTTGCCTCGGCGGCTGCCATAGCTGTTGAAATCTCGCGGCTCAATTCCACGTGACACCAAATATCTTCCGGCCGGTGAACTCTCTTTGATTGCTCCCGCAGGTGAAATGTGATCGGTCGTCACCGTGTCGCCGAAAATGCCAAGCGCGCGAGCGCTTCGGATTTCGGCGATATGCCCGGGTTCCATCGAAAAGTTTTCGAAGAAGGGCGGGTCATGAATGTAATCGCTTTTTTCGTCCCACTGATAAATGTCGCCTATGCTCGATGGAATTTCGTTCCACTTCGGATTTTGCTCTGAGAAATCGCGGTAAAATTTACGGAACGTTTCAGGTGTGAGCGCTTTTTGCATCGTGTGTTGGATCTCGCTAAGAGTCGGCCAGAGATCGCGCAGGAAAGTTTCTTTGCCATCCTTGTCTTTACCAAGCGGATCACGCGAAAGATCGACGTGAACTCGGCCTGCGAGTGCAAAAGCCACCACCAGCGGCGGCGACATCAAAAAATTCGCTTTGATGTGCTGATGAACACGGGCTTCAAAATTCCGGTTTCCCGAAAGAACCGAAGCTGCAACCAGATCGTATGTGTGGATCGTCTTCTCGATGTTTGGATGGAGCGGCCCCGAGTTGCCAATGCAAGTCGTGCAACCGTAG
>Ga0126377_10001959_pt1 | contig 13889 bp, 11 predicted proteins | sample PanSoiMetPlot_22_FD_92647 | JGI IMG/M metagenome (GOLD analysis project Ga0126377, IMG submission 92647) | Tropical forest soil microbial communities from Panama - MetaG Plot_22 | ecosystem: Environmental > Terrestrial > Soil > Tropical forest > Bulk soil | place: Panama | collected 2016-02-17
CCGGAGCTGCCGTCATAGTTCTTCGGAGACCAGGTATCCTCGCTGCGCTTGCTGGCTTGAATGGGCGGAAGCGCAATGTCCTGATCACGTACAAGCGTGTTCGGCTGCAGGCCCTTCTGCAAAGCGGCGAGGTAGGTCAAGGGCTTCAATGAGGAACCCGGCTGACGATAGGATTGGGTCACGCGGTTGAGCTGGCTCGCTGCATAAGAGAAGCCACCTGCCATCGCGAGAATACGGCCGGTCTTGTTCTCCAGCACAACCGCGGCCCCCTGAACGACGGGGCGAACGCGCAGCTCCGCGCGCGCAGTTTTCCCCTTCCCTTCCGCGACCTGAACCCAGATGACGTCGTGAAGCATGAGCCTGCGAAGGATTGATGCCGTGCCGGAGAGCGGCAGAGTGCGGCCGTCCGTCAGGCCGACGCGGATTGGCTGGCTCCTTCTCGCGCCGCCGCTCTCAATGACAACCGCGGCCTTCCATTGCACGTCGTGAGGCAGACGCGCGCTCTTCAATGCTCGCAACCAGTCGGGGCTTGCCGATGGATCGGGTTCCGCTTTGGCGCGCTCGATCGCGGCTGAGAGATTGAGCTCGGGTCCCTGGAAGTCCACCCGCCCCGCACTCTTCTCGTAGCTCCACAAGCCCTCCTGCAGGGCAAGTTCCGTTGCCCGCTGCAAGTCAGGCTGCAGAGTGGACCGAATACGATATGAACCAACGCGAAAAGCGCTCAGGCTGCTCGTTCCCGCGAGCTCGCGGCCGACATAGTCCGAGAAATACGATCCAGGGGCCCGCTCGATCTGGTCATCCGGCACGATCGCCGGGAATGCAGCGAGTGCCTGCTTGTTCTGCTCAGCTGTGATCGCTTGATCTTCCTGCATGCGACCCAGCACGTACCGGAACCGCTCCCGTGCGCGCTCGGCATTCCGGACCGGATTGTAGTAGTTCGGTCCCTTGGTGATCCCGGCCAGCAGGGCGCCTTCGCCCAATGTCAGGTCGCGCGCCGATTTCGCGAAATAGCTGCGCGCAGCCATTTCGACGCCAGACGCTCCCCTCCCAAGGAAGATGGAGTTCAAATAGAGTTCCAGGATTTCCGGTTTGCTGATCGTGTGCTCGAGTCGCGACGCCAGGACCATTTCGCGCATCTTGCGCTCGTAGCTGAGCTCATCTCCGACCAGCAAATTCTTGACGACCTGCTGCGTGATCGTTGATCCGCCCTGCGGACGCCCGGCCTGGGTCAGATTCCCAATGAAACTGCGCACCAGCGCACGTTCATCGATCCCTTTATGTTCATAGAAGCGCTTGTCTTCTGCCGCGATAAAGGCCTGCTGCACGTGAACCGGAATCTCAGCCAGGCTAACCCAGACCCGGCGCTGGGCGCGCTCATGGATCTCGCCAAAACGCTCACCCTTCAGGTCGAGCACCTCGCTAGCGCCGGGCAATTGCCCGCCCTTGAGGCGGGTATGGTCGGGGAGATCGGTAAGCGTCCGATTGTAGAATTCGATCACGTCTTTGAGATCGACCACCGGGGTGGCGATGGTCTCGTTCTTGCAGAACTGTCGATAAGCGAGATGCAGGTCGGAGATTTTGATCCCCCGAAATGCCGCATGACCGCCGGTGGCGGCCTCCGGATCGTCCATAGCGGTCGCAATCAGATCGTCGAGATTGACGGCCTCGATATCAAATGCGCGCTTCATTCGGTCGCAACCAGCGCGCAAGAGATCAATCACATGTTGCTGATCCACAGTTGGATCGAACGATGTCCTCGGTTCCGGTTCCGTTGCGAGCTGACTGAATGTCAAGGCAACAGCGAAAATCTTGACGAGGACAGCTTCCATTTCAGCTCACAGCGCAGTTGAGGTTGCACCCTAAGAACCATTCCGGCGCCTAGCTGTTCCGCTGACAGGAAACGTTCATCGATGTGACCACAACCTAAGTGCAAGGGCCCGATGAGGGACTGGCCCCGCGGCAAGAATCGAGGGGCGGCAGGGGCTAGGCGCAAAACGGAACGCGCAGACTAGCCCGATCCTGGGCTCAGTCACTTGTACTTACGATCATAGCGCCTGTACTTACGGGCATAGAGCCGCATCAAAGGCGCTGAGCTGGCTTTCTACCGGCGACAAGGTAGCTGATGCCCCCGCCTGCACTTGTATAAGTCTCCGCGGCGATGGCTTGGTCGACCTTCCTGTCGCCGGCAATTGCGATCGACCACAACGCGTCAAACTCGCCCTCGCGACCACCGCCCGCCAGGAAATAGCGGTGCGTGTCCTCGCGGCTCCAAACCCAGAACTCGCGATGCTTCAGGTCGGCGCGCTCTTCGAGCATGGCGCGCTCCTCGAAGCTGCCGTAAGGCGGCAAAAAGACGTTCGTTTTGTCGTTCAGGTAGACCCGGACATCGATGAGCCCGCCTGCAGCAAAGAGGCCGGGCACGAGACCCCCAAGTGAGTTGTTGCCCTCGCCCAGAGCTGCCTTGCCACGTTCACAGGTGAGCTGAAGACGCACGCGAGCGATGATCTCGTCGACCGGATCGTGGAAACTGAGCGAGTCCAGAATGAGCGAGTTCGCAATATTGTTGGGCTCGGCTGCCAGCACAAGCCCGCCCGGACGCGCAACACGGACCATTTCGCCCACAACGGCGGCCGGATCGGGCATGTGGATCAGGACGGTCTGACAGGTCACGAGATCGAAGCTCGCATCGGCGAACGGCAGGGTTTCGGCGACAGAGACCTGATAGCTGAAGCGCTCGGCAAGGTGACGAGCGGCGGCACGTGCGCTCGCCTTCTCTACCCAAAACGGGTCGCGATCAACGCCTAGCACGCGCGCGCTGCGTGGCAGCACATGGGCGAGCAGCTGCCCCCAATGACCGATGCCACAGCCGACGTCGAGAACATCCTGAACACGATCAAGCGACAGCCTTCTGCCCATCAGCTCCAGAAAATCGAGATTCCACCAATAATCGCGAGTCTCGCCGAAATACTCGGCGGAATGGGACTCGAGCGTCCGAAATTCATTGGCCATCATGCCTCCGGCTCATGACAAGCGCAGCGAAACACCGTGACGGGCGGAGCCCGCGACAACCAGCTGCCGCGAGCAACATTGCGATGACAGACGAAGGCGCCCCGACGCCGCGCTTAATATTCATCGAACATGCGCTGGATCTCATCCACGTTCGACGTCTTGGTCAAGGCGAGAGTCAAAAGTAGCGCCGCTTTCTGCGGACTCAAGTTGTCCGCCACCACCATCCCAGACTCGTACCAGTTGTTGCCGCGCACGATGCGGCCTTCGCCCACGCGCGAGCTCTGCACCACCACGGCACTGCCCTTCCTGATGATCTCTTCGAGCTCCTTGTCGAGCCCGTTGGGCGCGCCGGCGCCGACGCTGGCAATCACGATGCCTTTCGCACCGAGGCCGACCATCGCATTGGCCATTCCGGCACGCGTGCCGGTGTGGATATAGGCGACCTCGACGTAGGGCATGCTCTGGACGCCCGCGAGGCTGAACTCGCTGTTGACGGTGTGGCGCCGAAGCGGCGTGCGGTAGTACTCGATCTTGTCCGGGTCGATGTAGCCGAGCAGGCCCAGATCACGCGTGCGGAAGGTTTGCAGATGGTAGGTGTTGGTCTTGGTCACATCGCGAGCGGCGTTGATTTCGCCGTTGAACGCCACCAGTGTGCCCTTGCCGCGGGATGCGGGTGCGCAAGCAAGCCGCACCGCATCGAGGAGATTCATCTGCGCATCCGAGCTCAGCGCATTGAACGGGCGCTGTGCGCCAGTGACCACGATCGGCTTGTCGCTGCGCACGGTCAGGCTGAGGAAGTATGATGTCTCCTCGATCGTGTTGGTGCCTTGCACATAAACAAGTCCGTCCACATCCGGCGACCGCAGCACCTCCTCGGCTCGCAGCGCAAGCTTGCGCAACTCGTCGTATGATCCCTGTCCGTAGGGATTGCCCTTGTCGACCTCGATCCGCGCGACCTTCGCGATCTCGGGCAACGTTTCGAGCATCTGCTCGCCGGTGAGCCGCGGGTTGCCGCTCAGCCGGTAACGCAGCAAATCCATCCGGTCCTTGCCAACGCTCGGCAGGGTCCCCGGCCCGATCAGCAACTGGATGCGCGGCAGATTACGCGTTCCTTGCACGGAAGGCGAAACAGGTTGCGCCTGCGCGACTGTGAGAGGTTGATCTGCGCTGACGCGCGTCGCACCCAGCGCAGCCGATGCGCCACTGGCTGCACCGAGCGCCGTCATATCTTGCAGGAAGCGGCGGCGGCTTGCTGATTTTTCCATGACCGATCTCCTCTTTCCTTCCCATCATTCATGGCGGTTGCTCATTGTGGCGAATCCTCGGAATGGGCGCAATTGACGGGTGGCGATTCCCGGTTGTGCGCGTTCCCGAGTAGGGATTAGATAGCCGGAAACAAAGCTTCGACAGGGAGGACTGGCCATGGACGTCACTCGACGCACATTCTCCGGCATGCTTGCCGGCGCGCTTGCTACGCCGCGTCTGGCGTTTGCGCAGAGCAAGAACAACTGCGCCTTCTATTCCGGCGTCGGCGGACAACTAACCCACTACGAAGTCGACTTCAGCGCTGCCACATTGGCCAAACGGGCGGCCGTCACGCTCCCTGGCGGCATTCAATACGCATGGCCACATCCGGGCAGGAGATACCTTTATGTGGCGACGAGCAGCGGCGGAGTTGGCATCGCACCGGTGGCCGGATATCCGCCCGACCAGCACTATCTCGCGGCATTTCGCGTCTCGCCGCTCGGCGAACTCGCGCCGCATGGCGAGCTGATCAAGCTGCGGCAGCGGCCAGTCCACGCGAGCGTGGACCACGCCGGCGAACATCTGCTCGTCGCCTACAACTTCCCCTCCAATGTCTCTGTCCACAAGATCAAAGCCGACGGCAGCATCGGCGACGAGGTGAAGCAGTCGGACACGCTTGAAAAGGGCATCTACTTCCATCAGATCGTGGCAACCCCCGCCGACAAGACAGTTCTCATCGTCGCGCGCGGCAACAATCCTGAGGGGAGCAAGCCGGAGGACCCGGGCTCGTTGCATGTCTACGATTTCAAGAGTGGTGTGCTTTCTCACAAGCGCAAGATCGCACCGAACGGCGGCTACGGTTACGGAGGCCGGCACCTCGACATTCATCCCTCGCAGCCCTGGGTCTATCTGTCGGTCGAGCGCCAGAACCAGCTGATTGCCTACAAGATGACGCCGGATGGCGATCTGACACCAGAGCCGTTGTTCACAAAGCCGACCTTGGCGGACCCCGCCAACAAGTTCCGCATCCAAAGCGCCGGTCCGATTCACGTCCATCCGAGTGGCCGGTTCTTGTATCTCGGAAATCGCTCGGGCTTGGCGACGACGGCTGGTCCCGGGGTGGAGAACGTGGAAGGCAAGATGGTGTTTAGCGGCGGCGAGAGTAACATCGCGGTGTTTGCCATCGATCAGCAGACCGGCGAGCCAACCGCAGTTCAACACGCCGACATCCGCGCTGCGCATCCGCGCACTTTCGGACTCGACACCGGCGCACGCTTGCTGGTTGCCGGCTCGCTATCACGCAGCGCGCGACGCGAGGAAGGCAAAGTCGTGGACATGCCGGCTGGTCTGACCGTGTTCCGGATGGGTCAGGACGGCAAGCTGACATTCGCTCGCAAGTACGACATCGACGTTGGACCGTTCACCCAATGGTGGACCGGGATGATCCCACTGGCGTGAATCAGAATACGCGTGAAACAGAAACACGCGATGAGAGCTGGAGCGTGATCCCGAAAAAGTCTGCCCCCGGCTTGACCCGGGGGCAGAAACCGGTTTTCGGAAGAGATCATGCTCAAACAAAAGTTAAGAAAGGCACCGACATGGATCCGATCACACCGGCGGCCGCGGCACCGCAAGTCTATGCTCAGCAGACCGGACAAGGCGGAGCGGCCAAGTTCTACGAACGAGGCCCCGTTCGCATTCGTTATGATGAAGCCGGCTCCGGCTTCCCGCTGCTGCTCATCGCCGGCGGGGCGTTGAACTCGCGGATGGCAGGCCTGCTCACCAGCCCGTTCAATCCGATCGAGGAGTTCAAGGGCGAATACCGCTGCATCTTTGCGGACCTGCGTAACGCCAATGGCGGCGAGTCGACCGGGCCACTCGAGATCGAACGGCCGTGGGATTCTCATACTGACGACCATCTCGGCCTGATGGATCACCTGGGCATCGACAAGTTCATGGTGCTGGGCTTCTGCATCGGCGGCCCCTTCATCTGGAATCTCCTGAAGCGAGCACCCAATCGGGTGGTCGCGGCCGTGCCGGTGCAGCCGGTCGGATTCCGACCGGAGATGCCTACGCTCTCCTACAATAACGGCATGACCGGATGGGGTCCGGAGCTGGTCAAGCGTCGACCCGAGATCACGATGGAGGTGGTCGACAAGTTCCTGACCAAGATGTTCCGCACCAACCCAGACTTCGTCTACACCGTAACGCGCGATTTCGTGCGCAGCTGCCAGACGCCCGTCCTGGTTCTGCCCGATGACATCCCAGCGCATCCCTACGCCGTCGCGATGGAGTGCGCGATGCTGGCGCCGAAAGCGGAGGTGAGCATGTTTCCGTGGAAGGAGCCTAAGGAGCGGATCAACCTGGCCGTGCGCCAGATCCGTTCCTTCCTGAGAGCCCACCGACCAGCATCTGCTTAGCTAGTCTTGCCGTGCCAGACGCTTTGTGTTGTGAAGCTCTGAAGTCTCCCAATAGGGCCTCTCCCGCGCCAGACCGCGCAACACACAGAAAAATTCAGCGCCTCACGCAGTTCGGCCGTATGACTCGACCACCATCTTGCCCGAATCAGGGGGAGTTTGTGGGGAGATGAACCGTGAGACCATCATGGATGATTTCGTTGAGGCTGTTCGACAGGTGGATATCTCGGAAAGGCAGGTCGCCGAGCAACGCCGAATTGTTGATCTCCTGACAGAGTTTGGGCGCGATGCAACTGCGGCGCGTGAACAACTCACAACGCTGGAGCAAGCTCACGCCCACAACATGGATCGGCGGGATCAACTTCGAGCACTCCTCGAGGAATAAGAACCTCAGGCGACGACGCCGGTTCACCCTAAGCGCAATAGCTCACAGCCTATTGGGGCGGCTTCTGGTGGCTTCTAGAGTTGCCGGAAGCTCGCTATCATCAGCGACGAGTTCGTGCTCACATCTCACGCTTGCCCAAGAGCCCAAGAGGAGCCCAAGAGGAGGAGCCTTATGGCCCGTTCTAATTGTCCGATCCGGCTTATCGCCGGCGCCTCACTTGCGTGCACGCTCGCAGCGCCCGCCCTTGCCAAGGAATGCTACACGCCGGATGCGCGCTCCCAGGAGCGCGCCTTCTCGCGCGCCGTCATCACCGAAGGCGGAAAGACCGTGTGGCTCGGCGGCCAGACCGGCTCGCCGGAAAAGAACTTCGAGGGTCAGGTGCGCGACATCTTCGCGGAGCTCGACAAGACCATCAAGGCCGTGGGTGGCGCCGGCCTGCAGGACATGGTCACCATGACGGTGTTTATCAACGACGTGCGGCTCGGTGATCGCCTGACTGAAATTCGCAAGGAGATCTTCAAGCAATGCTTTCCGGGCAGCGCGCTCATCACCGTCACCGGCTTCGCACGACCCGGAATCTTGATCGAGATTCAGGGCATGGCCGTGATTGGCGGCAAATAGTTGCCGAGCCAGATTCATGAGGTTCGCGGCAAAAGTATGCTCGCACCGCCGCCGCGTGGCAATCCAGACTCCGGGCGCGGCTATGGCGTGCGATGCCGATCGAATTGGGCAGGCTCCTGCAGTCGCGGCTTGCCGGGGCCTTGCTGAGTTCGATATGTTGCGGACATGAATGTGACCCAGAGACCGTTACCAGATCATACGCAGCAAGATCGGGATTACGCTCAGTCTATTCCAGTGTTGGCGATTGTCGTGCCGACTCTCAACGAGGCGGCCAATATCGAGGCGTTGCTCAGCAGGATCGAAAGCGCGCTTGCGGGCGTTCGCTGGGAAATCATTTTCGTCGATGATGATTCACAGGATCGGACGCGTGACATCGTCCTGCAGCGCTGCCGGATCGACCCTCGGGTCCGCCTCGTTCACCGCATCGGCCGACGGGGCCTGTCGTCTGCGGTCGTCGAAGGCATATTGAGCTCATCGACCCGTTACGTCGCCGTCATCGACGCCGACCTGCAGCACGACGAGCGGCTGTTGCGGCCGATGCTGGAAGCCCTTCAGGGAGGGGAATGCGATCTCGCGGTTGGGACTCGCTACGCGACAGAAGGCGGTGTTGGCGACTGGGCCGAGCGCCGCCAGACCATCAGCCAGATTGCGACGACGTTATCCCGGTTGGTCGTGAAGGTGAAGATCAGCGACCCCATGAGCGGCTTCTTCGTGATTCGACGCGACCTGTTCGACACAGTCGTGCGCGGGCTTTCGGTACAGGGCTACAAGATCCTGCTCGATATCATCACCTCGTCGCCGTCATCATTGCGTATCAGGGAATTTCCCTACGTCTTTAAATCAAGGCAGCATGGTGAGAGCAAGCTCGACCCGCTGGTGTCGCTCGAGTACCTGCTGTTGCTGCTCGACAAGATGGTCGGCCAGTGGGTGCCTGTGCGCTTCATCTTGTTCATGGCCGTTGGTGGGTTGGGGGTCATCGTCCACCTTGCCGTTTTGACGATATTATTTGAGACGGCCAGCACGAAATTTGTGACTGCCCAAAGCATAGCGACCATAGCAGCTATGACTTTCAATTTCTTTCTCAACAACGTCTTTACCTATCGTGATAGGCGGCTAAAAGGCTTCTGGCCAGTGCTCCGAGGCCTTCTCAGCTTCTATCTGGTGTGCTCAGCCGGTGCTGTTTCAAATGTCGGCGTCGCGAGCTTTTTATTCGTGCGGGATTTCTCTTGGTGGATGTCGGGTGTCGCTGGCATCTTGGTAGGAGCCGTCTGGAACTACGCGGCGAGCTCAATCCTGACATGGCGCAAGCCGTAGTTGTCGCTTCGGATTCGTCCAGCCCCCCAGCCCGCATAGGTGAAGCCGCCCCAAAACACGCTTCCCCAAAAGGTCCGTTAGCCGCCGTAGAGCGAGTAGCCCGGATAGGTGAATTGCGAGGGGTTGCCGGCCGCGTTGGTGTCAACACGATGACACGCATGATCGGCCCAATCAGCAAGTTCTTGCCATGATACAGTTACAAGGCACAGCTATTAGGATCCGTTTTGAACGCGACCGCTAGGTTAAGTTTAAGTGTGGATGCTCGCCACTACCTAATTTATCGATTTTCATTTGATCAGTCTGCCTAACCGGCTACTCTCGATACGCCGGAGATCACGCCCTGTCGCAATGCCATGCGTGACAGCACCATGACAGAGAATGGCGGGTTTTTGGCCGATGCCGACCATCCTTTGTGGAGACGATTGGATCATTTTCTGATCGTCGTCTGGAGCGTCTGGAGCCCCTGGCCTTGAATTTCAACTCGCTGGAATTTCTAGTCCTCTTCCTGCCGATTACGTTCGTCGCATTCTATCTCGTGCCGATGCGACTGCGTCTCTGGGTGCTAGTCGTCGCCTCGTTGGTGTTCTACGGCGCGTCCGGGCCGGAAGTGCTTGTTGCCTTCCTGATCGCGATTCTGTGGGGCTACGGAACCGCCTTTCTGTTCGGCAGATGGCCCCGAGCAGTGGCGATCGTGACTGCGATCTCGGTACCGGCGCTGTTCCTGATCATGTTCAAGTACCTGGGCTTCATCCTGGACACAGTCCAAGCTCAGCCGGAGACCCGCGATCATTTCTGGCTTTTCTTCAGCATCGTGCTGCCAGCCGGCATCAGTTTCTACACTTTCGAAATCGTGTCGTACTCGCTCGACGTCGCCGACAAGAAGATCGACCCGGAGCGCGACCTGCTGCGCTTCACGAGCTTTGCTACCTTCTTTCCGCATCTGATCGCCGGACCGATCATGCGCTATGCCGATTTGCGGCAGCAGCTGCAGGCGCTCAGCTCCAAGCCGGTTCTCAAGCCGAACATCGTTTCCGCGCTGAAGTTTTTGTCCATTGGGCTCATTTTCAAGATCTTCGTGGCCGACTTCAGCGGGACGCGGGTTGCGAAAGCGAGCGATCTGCCGCTCGAACAGATCTCAGGGATCGACCAGCTCACCGAGATCGCATTCTGGTCTGCGCAGATCTACTACGACTTCTGGGCGTATTCGGTGATGGCGATTGGCCTCGGCCGGCTGTTCTGCATCGAGCTGCCGGTCAATTTCCGCGAGCCCTACCTGTCGCGAGACCCGCGCGAGTTCTGGCAGCGCTGGCACATTACGCTGTCATATTGGCTGCGCGACTACGTCTACATCCGCATGGGCGGGCGCGATTCCTATGTCAGAAACATCCTGATCGTGTTTGCGCTTGTCGGCCTCTGGCATGGCGCAGGCTGGAACTTCGTCGCCTGGGGTCTTTATCACGCGGTCCTCGTCATCCTGTATCACGTCTCGGCCCCGGCTTGGGATCGGCTGCCGCGGCCGATCGCGGTCGCGGCGACCTTCACGCTGGTCAGCTTCGGCTGGCCGCTGTTCTTCTTGAGCCTGGAAAAATATGTCACGTTTCTGGGGCACCTGGTGACGGCGGCTCCATGGCAGACGTCGGTCTATCGCATATACGATTGGGTTTATCTGGCCGCAGTCGGTGTCGTCATCTTCGGCACTCGCGAGCGCAACTGGCTCTACAATGAGCCGAGCAGCCGCAACCTCGTCACCGATTCGTCCTATGTGGCAGCGTTCCTGATGTTCATCGGGCTCCTGTCCATCTCGTTGAGCCGGACCTTCATCTATTTCCGCTTCTGATCATGCTGACGATCGAACCATATCAGCGCCGCTGGCTCCTGGCATTCGGGGCAACACTGGCGCTCCTCCTGAGCGGCGCGGTCGTCTTGAGCCTGCGTCTGCCAAGTTTTCGGGAGCCGGCGTTCAATTTCTACGCCATGCAGCCGGGCCAGATTTTCAATGTGTACGGATTGACCCGCCGCCAGGAGGGCTCCGTCAAGCTTGGCTTCGCGGAAGCCTACCCGGCGCCTGAGATTGCGGCCTATGGCAATCACATCATTGCGTTCTTCGGCGCCGACGCGTTCGGCCGTCCGGAAGACGCGGAATACTTCTTCAACTATTACTACGCCAACCTGTCATTGCCGGAGATTCGCCGCTACTTGCTGCGCGTGGCGCAGCGCAACCACCTGCCCAAGCGGCTAATCCTCGTTCAGATCACACCTCCGAACGCAGACAATGGCGGTTTCATCATCGACCGCGGCAACGAGTTGCCGCCTGACCTCCTCCTGAGCGGCCGCGAGGACGGCGGCGACTCCGGTCGGCTCCTGCCGATGGTGGCGCTCTCGTGGGAGCTCGTCAGCAACTGGCTGCACGAGATTCTAAATTACAACACCGTGATCATGAGCCTTTTTCAACACGGAGATTACGAGGATCGGACGCTGAGCCCAGCGAATTGTCACGACAATCCGCCGACATGGCTGAGGCGTCTGCCGATCGGGCTGCAAACCAGGCTCGGCACCTACGGAGGTCTGCGCTGCGTGCCGCAACTCTGGTCGGGTGCCCTGCGCCGCGATGGCTCGCAACTTGTCCTGGGACCTGAGAAGCGCACGCCGCTCGTTCAGAACGAGAGCGCCCTGAAGGAGGCCGACCGGGCGTTGCAGACCGGCGATGAGCAAAAAATTGCACAAGAGATGCAGGCCATCGACGGCATCGGCCGCCGCCATGGCGTCAAGGTCGTTTTTATCGTGCCGCCGGTCTACGAGACTGATCGGCGGGACAGCGTCGTCAATCGGATTCTTGACCGCGCGCTCGCGCTTGCACCGGATATCGCAGTGGTTGATCATCGCGCCATGCACAGCGATCCGTCGCTGTTCGAGGGCGGGATTCACGCGTCGCCGCAATACTATCGCGTCCTTGCCGAAGAGCTTCGCCAACGCGGCCTTGTGAACTGATCGGGTTTTGACGCAGCCAATTTTGAGAAGACCGCCACAGCACAAAACAATCGCAGTGCCAGTTTCTCGCAGCATTGACGTCGGAGGTATTATATAGCCTCGAACATGCGTACCGTTGAGCATTACTGTCAGCAAAGCGACACTGATTTGCAACAGAGTCACTTTATTCGAATCAATCGGAGTCCGACGATTGTAATTTCAGCAGTGCGGACGCAAGCCTTTCGTCATCGCGCGACATTTGATTGGCGTGCCTTTTGTCACATTTCAGGATCGACTATGGTCAGCAAAATCATTGCAGTCTCAGTTCTTGGCTTCTGCGCGGTCGCAACCGTGGCGTGGACCACCTTCCTTGGTTGGGGCTTGTACGAGTTGCTACATTAAAGTCTGTAAAGTCTGTCGCCACTCGAAGACGTGTCGTCACTGGGCGCTGCTTCCGGTGCTCGGAAGTGAGACTTACGCAAAAGAATGCACATCAGCCGGCGGCGGACGGTGCAGCAGCGATTGAAGCCATTGCTCTTTGCGTGAGCCAGTAGGATTGGGTTGAGCGCAGCAAAACCCATCTCAGCTCGCAATGAGGTCCACTGCGCTCAACCCTCCAAGCGTCCATCGCTACGGCCTCCTTCCATCGCTGGCATCGCAGCCATGTCTGTGAAGAGCCGACAAAGTCCGGCGCGCACCCCTTCGTCTTGCAGAAAACTTCACCCACCCCAATCGCTACTATAGCACCTCAATCAAACTTGCTCCGGATTGGAACCAAACTGTACCACCCATTAAACTTCCGACTGGCTGCGGCTTTGACTGGGCTGCATGGCCACGGCGGTCGCGCAGACGCCAACGGATACCGCAAGTGTCACAGCACAGATCACCAGCCATATCATGCTCAATCCCCCTAATTGTACCGTGGCCAGAGATAGTCGGGCCATGATGTTCAAAATTTGTCGCGATCGAGCCGAAATGCCGCCTGTCCAGAGCTTCGCGATGCGTATCATATTACCCTAAATCGTCTTGAGGTGATCGAGGAATGACCGGCAACGTCCTCGCGACAATTAATGCGGCGATGCCGATTGCAAGTTCCAATAACGACAAAGTGGATCGCGGGAACCGCGTGAAACGCGCGTCCGTTCGGATTGATTGTGATTGTCCAAGTGCGCTGGCGCCACCTGCGATATGGTTAACGCGGTTCCCGAGTTCATGCCGCGCCTTGACCGTGCGCAAAACTCAAAGCGCCCGGTCACCGCCCGGTCACCGAAATATATTTCAATAGCAGTGAACCGCCGGTCCAAGCGCCCCCACTAATGCGAGAGCCCAGAACAGCAGTTCTCTTCCGGCGGCAATCGCATCATGAATGCACCTTTTCACATCGATCACCCAGAAATCGTCGATCCCGAGAGCTCAACCAGCACGCCGCCATCCGACCGCCGATCTGGGTGGCTCTGCATCGCTATGCTGATGATTGCCTTGCTCGCAACCCTGGTGTGGATCGCCGCCCTCGGATGGCTCGTAATCAAAGCTTTCAGCCTCTGGTGACGCAACCGACCAGTTGCGGCCCGACCTGTTGGGCGGCCAGTTTTTGTCGACTGCCCTCCCTGATTGCGACCCTTGGCAATCCTCGTTGGCAAACGCTAGCCGGCAGGATGGAGCTGAGCTCCCCGGCCAGGAGTCATGCGTCCGAGCGTCGCGCAAGGCGCCATAACTCAACACGCCATGCGCGGAGCGCTCAATCCGGGTGGGGTGCGCGCTGTGCGACCGAATGGATCGCCTCGCCACGCTCGGTCTCGTTGGCGAGTTGCTCGTAGGCCGCAGCGAGTTCCCGATAGCCCGGGCGCGTGGTCTGCTGGTCGCTTGCCAGGTTCTGAAACGCCTTGGCGCGATTTCGAAACAGCACCGATCGTGGCGTCTCTTCCGGCACG
>Ga0126377_10001960_pt1 | contig 13885 bp, 11 predicted proteins | sample PanSoiMetPlot_22_FD_92647 | JGI IMG/M metagenome (GOLD analysis project Ga0126377, IMG submission 92647) | Tropical forest soil microbial communities from Panama - MetaG Plot_22 | ecosystem: Environmental > Terrestrial > Soil > Tropical forest > Bulk soil | place: Panama | collected 2016-02-17
CTCTTCAGCCACGTGGGCCGCCTCGATCCGCGCCTGCTGGCCGAGGTCACCGCCGGCTACCTCGAGCACAGCGCCGACGACGTCCTGCCGACGATCGCCGTGCCGACCCTGCTCATCGCCGGCGATCGCGATCAGCTCACGCCGGTCGCCACCGCCGAGCGCATGCACCGCGCCATCCGCGGCAGCCGGCTGGTCGTCTTCCCCGGCCACTCGCACCTGGTGCAGGTCGAGACGCCGCGCGAGGTCCACGCCGCCATCGACGCCTTCCTCGCCGAGCACGCCCTCTGACCTCGTCGGCGCGGCGCGGCGACAGCCTCATGACGACGGCACCACCGCCACCGTCATCGCGTTGGGCGCCTCGTTGCCGTTGACCAGGATCGAGACCGGCACCCGGTCCCCCTTGGCCCACGCGTCTCCCGAGGCGCGCCGCATGGGCCAGTCGAACTCGACCTGACCGTCCTGCCACGAGCGGGGAACCACGCTCGCGCCCTCGACCAGGATCATGCGAGTGGCCGCCTGCTCGCCGAGGTTGGTGCCCAGCACCACGACGGGCTGGCCCGGCGTGGCCACGCCCGGGACCACGCCGGTGATGCGCGGCGTCTGCCTGGTCGTCACCTTCTTCGCCAGGTAGCCGAGCTGACTGAGCCCGGTCAGCGCCATCATGCTGCCGTCGATGTCGACCAGCACCGGCGCCGAGGCGTCCTGGCCGAGCAGCCGGATCACATAGACCGCGATCGCGATGACGCTGAACGAGACCATCTGCACCTTGCTGAGGTCGGGCACGCCGCGGTCGTCGGTCAGGAGGCCGCCGCGCCGGGCGCCCGCCCCCGAGGCCGACTTGTCGATCAGGCCCGCGCTGCTGTACGCGACCGCGATGCCCTTCGCCGTCGCCATGGTCGCTGCGCTGAAGCCCATCGCCACGAACAGGTGGACCGGCATCTGCGGGTCGGTCGCCAGGGTGAGCGGAACGCCGCGTATCAGCCGCTCGACGAACACCTCGACCAGCGCGAACAGGACCACGACCGTCCACAGGAGCCACTGGAACTTGGACGTGCTGAGCCGGGAGTCGGCGCCGTCGACCAGCCCCGAGACCGGGCCGCGGCGGCACGCGGGGGCGGCGTAGCGAACCGCGAGCGCCAGGAACGCCAGCACGCCGAGCGAGATGAGGCTGGCGGCGAACCTCGGCACGCTCTTCTTCCGAAGCATGGGCCGCGCCAGCCGCAAGTGGCCGGACGCCGGGCCCCGAGGTCGAGGGCGCCGGCACCGGCGGGGTCATGGTTGCCGCCATGCGAGCAACCGTTGCCGGGTCGGCGGTCGCCGGATGACCCCGGTGGGGTGAGCTGCCGCGCCGAAGTGATCGACGACCCGAGCGGAGCGCGGGGTTATCATGCCGCGGGGGGCAGGGCCGGGTGAGGCCACCCGAGCGAACCGAGAGGCAGGACGACTCCGCCGCGTACGCTCCGGACAGCGCGAGCCGGTCAGCGCACCTCTGCGTCGCGCACGGTGCAGCCCGGCGCGACGTCTTCCACCTCGACGGGGGCGGCGCGGTCGTCGGCCGCGACGGCGAGTCGGACCCCGCCGAGGTCGCGCTCGCGGACCTGCGCATGTCGCGGCGGCACGCGCGCATCGTGCGCGGTGCGACCGGCTGGTGTCTCCACGACCTGGGGAGCCGCAACGGCGGCTTCGTCGACGGCGCGCCGTTCGCCTCGGAGGCGGCGGTCCCGCTGGGCGACGGCGCGGTCATCCGCCTCGGAGACTCGATCCTGGTCCTCCGCCACGGCGATCCGCAGGATCCGGACGGCGCCCAGCTCGAGGCGTTTCCGGGGAGGTCGCCGGCCGCGGCGGCCGTGCGGCGACGCCTTCGCCTCCTCGCGTCCGCTCGCGGCCACATCCTCATCCTGGGCGAGACCGGCACCGGAAAGGAGCGCGCGGCGCGCTTCATCGGCACGTTCGCCGCACCCGGCGAGTTCGTGGCGCAGAACTGCGCCGAGCTGTCGGCCGAGCTCGGGCGCTCGGAGCTGTTCGGCCACGCGCGCGGGGCCTTCAGCGGGGCCGCCGGCGCGCGCGACGGCCTGGTCGACGCCGCCCAGGGCGGCGTCCTCTTCCTCGACGAGATCGGCGAGCTCCATCTCGACGTGCAGGCGGATCTGCTGCGCTTCCTCGAGGACGGCAACTACCGTCCGGTCGGCTCGACCGAGCTGCGCACCAGCCGCGCCCGCGTGGTCGCCGCCACCAACCTCCCGCTCGAGGACGCGGTCCGCTCCGGTCGATTCCGGCGCGATCTCATGGCCCGTCTGCGCGCGACCAACGAGCCGCTCGAGCTTCCTCCGCTGCGCGAGCGGCGCGAGGACATCCTGGGCTGGGCGCGCTTCTTCCTCGACGAGGCGCTGCCCCCCGGCGGCCCGGCCGAGCCCTGGAGCGCGGGCGTGGCCGAGTGCCTCCTCCTCTTTCCCTGGCCCGAGAACCTGCGCGAGCTGCGCGGCGCCATCCGATCTCTGGTGGAGCGACCCCGCTGGCCGGCGCCCACGTCGTCGCTGCCGGAGCGCATCGTCGCCCACCGGCGCGGCCTGCGCGTGGCCTGGACTCACCCGAGGCACATCGCGATGCGGCCTCGTGACGGAGATCCCGACCGCGACGAGATCACCAGTGCGCTGGCCGAGACCGGGGGCCAGATGCTGTCGGCCTCGCAGCTCCTCGGCATCGACCGGCGCAAGCTCTACCGCCTCTGCGAGAAGCTGAGCATCGACGTCGGTCGATTCCGCGGCGACGGATAGCGCGCCGGCCTCGAGAGCAACCGTTGCCTCACCGTCGGTGCGGCGCGTGCAACTGTTGCCTCGCCGGCCCAGCCACATGGCCCACGACGGGCCGGTTTGCGCGGCGGCCGCGCGTGGTCTCTGCCTTGCACACGGGACTCGCGCTCCGTCATCAGAGCTCGACGGCTCGGACGGTGGGAAAAGGGAGGGATGACTCGATGACGAAACCAGGCCAGTGCGACACGTTGACCAACATCGCGAACCAGACTGCCGCCACGAATCGAAACCCGAGGCGCGACTATCACCGCATCGCGAACGTCGTCATCGAGTCGGTGTCGCCAACCACCAGCACGGTCCAGTTCTCCGCCATCGGCACGGATGGCAACCGACACACGTTCGCCGCCGAGGTCTGGGGCGACGAGAAGGTCATGTGGGCCTACTGCCCGAGCACGCTCCCCTCGGACGCCGAGAACCCGGGGCCGCCGGCCATGCCGGGTCCGGTGCCGGCGCTCCACGCCGCCGGCGTCCTGTTCCTCGAGACGAACTATTGCCAGACCAACGACATCGCGATTCCCCCGGACGAGATCATCAACGGGATCATCACCCCCAAGTGGCCGCGCAACTTCGGCGACCCGCCGCCGGTGGGGAAGCTCCGGCTGGAGGCGACCAGGCTACTCCTCGAGGGCAGGCTGCTCGGCCGCGCCGGAGCGCAGGACGTGCAGCTCGACCTGCTCGCGCGCGAGCTGGTGCCCGATCAGCACATCCACATCGGCGAGGGAACCGTGGAGGTGCGGCTCACCGCGGCGGGCTTCCAGCACCTGAACGTTCCGGATCCGGCCCCGGCCTCGGGCGTGGCGGTCTTCGCGCCGACCCACCTGCTTCTGACCGGGCGGAGGAGAAACGCCCCGGGACGAGAGCACGAGGTGGACCTCATGGATCTCGCGCTGGCTCCCCGCGAGCAGGTCATCGAGCTCGACGGCGGGCCGATCGACGTGGTGCTCACGCAGGAGGGATTCCGGGCCTTCGCCGGGGCGTTTCAGCCCGGGCCGGCCTCGCCGCGAGCCCCGATCCGGCGACCGGGTCGCCTCCGTGCGGCCGTCCGGGCCGCGACCGAGATGACGAAGACGATCACCATCCTCGCGCGCGATCGGCGAAGCAACCCCGACGGCGACTCCGTCCTCCAGCAGCTCAAGACCAAGCTCGACGCCCGGCGAGACAAGGTCAACCACCTGGTGGCAGAGGCGCCGACGGTCGAGCACCTGCGAGACGAGATCGACCAGCTGTCCGAGCAGCTCGGGCAGCCGCACCGCGTGCAGATCGTCGGTCACGGCACATCCGGCATGCTCTCGCTCGGGTATCACTGGGGACACCGCTACTCGGACGGCCCCGAGGGGCTCTACTACGTCCTCGACGCGAACCACTTCGTGTACGGAGTCCTGGCCGGCGCGGTGAAGCGGCCGACCGAGGTGTGGATCCTCGGGTGCTCGGTCGGCGACAACGGACAGCGCATCCAGACCGGCGTGGCGCGCGGGCGCACCCTCCTGTTCGATCTCTCGCAGATGTGGGAGTGCGTCGTGCGAGCCCCGCCCGGTGTCATCTCCGCCGACGACTTCGACAGCGAGGGGATCTTCGCGCACCCGAGGCGCCTCAACTCGGTGGACGGAGAGATCTTCGATGACGCGACCGAGCTCGCCCCCATGCCCGAGGACATCACCAACGGCGCCAACCTCGCCGAGGTGAAGCTCACGAAGCTCCAGCGGGCGCCGATCCTGGGGCCGCGCGTGGGCATGCGCATGGATCTGGACCTGTCCTCCACCAGACTCGGCAAGCTCCACCATGCCTACAGCAGGAAGCTGCGCCTGCCGCCGCTCCTGGCCCTGCCGGAGGTCATCTTCGACGCGACCTGGAACGGCGCCAAGGCCACGTGCGAGCTGATCGGCAACGGACGGGTGCTCCGCGTCACCTGCCGTGGCGCCGTGCACCACTTCGAGGCGAAGGACGGCGACGTCGACGCCCTGCACGGAGAGGTGCAGGCGCTGCTCACCGTGCCCTGAGCGGGTCACTTCCGTGGTGAGTCCCACGGCGGCGCTCCGCCGCCGGCCGCGCAGCGGACGCCGCTCGTGAAGTCGAAGAACCTGGCCTCGCGCTCGTTCCTGAACACCGTCGTCGTGTGCTGCCGCTCGGGGGGCGACATCGTCGATCCGCCGCGGAAGACGCGCAGCGGGTTGTCTCGGTCGGTCTGGCCCTCCCGCGAGATCCACTCGGCGACGTTGCCGGCGAGGTTGAGGACGCCGTAGGGGCTGGCCCCGCAGGGGAACGACTCTGCCGGGGCCAGCCAGTCCACGCCGTCGGCCATGCCCTCGGCGTTGGCGCAGCGCTCGGCTGCGACCACGCCCCACGGGTAGAGCCGGCGCGGATGGGGGTTGGGGCGGCCGCGGAGCTCGAGCCCGCCCCGCGCCGCCTTGGTCCACTCGTCGTCGCCGGGCAGGCGCTTGCCCATGTAGCGGCAGAAGGCCTCGGCGGTGAAGGCATCGATCGAGGTCACCGGGACAGCGGGCTCGTTCGAGCCGGGGAGAGATCCATCGGCTGGATACTTGGGCGTCGGGTAACCGGTCTGGGCCTCGAGGGCGGCGAACGGGCCGTAGGCCGCGTTGGTCACCTCGGTGCGATCGATCCAGTAGGTCGGCAGCGACACGGTGCGCTCCGCCTCGACATACTCGGCGAACGCCGTGGGCGGCTCCCCCGGCCCGCCGTAGATGAACGGACCGGCCGGGATCTCGACCATGCCTGCCGCGCTCGCCCGGCAGGTGGGGATGTCGAGCCGGATCCTCGGCGCGCTGCCGCGATCGGCGTAGCCGGGGAGCGACTGCAGCCGGATCCAGGACGGGGCGCACTCCTCGCCGGCACGCCCGCGGCCGTCGATGCGGAGGAACGTCATGCCCCCGGGCGCCTCCACCCGCACGACGATCTCCGACGGTCTGGCGCCGACCAGCTTCTCGATGTGCACCAGCTCGGCGTCGACCGGCGCCCCGGGCCGGTGGACGTCGCCCCGCGCCGCCGCGTAGAAGCGGGGCGAGAGCCGCGGCAGCTCGGCGGCCGCCACCGGCCGCGGCTCGCCGCCGACCCAGTCGAACGGGTGCAGCTCCAGGTCGACTCGCCCCAGGTTGCCCCCGGCCAGGCGGAGCGCGGCCGCCTGGGCCTCGGCGGCGATCTTCTTGTTGCGGAGCTCGCTGGCGATCGCGATCGAGCCGATGGTGACGATGGCGGCGACCAGCGCGGCCCCCGCCACGCGCAGGCGCGACCGGCGTCGAGCCGCCGTGTGCCGGCGCTCCCCCTCGGACAGGAAGACCTCGACGGCCGGCGGGACCACCACCGCGAGCTGGCGGATGCGGCCGCGCGCCAGGACCAGCTCGTCCGCGCTCCAGGTCTCGTCGAGGTGGCGGCCGCGCCGGTCCCAGAGCGACGCCGCGCCCTCGAGCTCCTCGAGGAGCCGGCGCTCCTCGCGCGACTCGTCGATCCAGCGGGCCAGGTGATCCCAGCTCTGGAGGAGCGACTCGTGGGCCAGCTCGATGAGGAAGCCCGCCTCGCCGTGCGAGCGCCGCTGCGTCACCAGCCTGGCCGACAGCAGCCGGTCGAGCACCCGGTCTGCCCGCGGGTCGAGGCCGCTCAGCAGGGCCCTGCGCTCGACGACGCGGCGGGTGGTCGAGCCGGACGCCAGTCGGGTCAAGAGCTGCCGTGCGAGCCGCTGCTCGCCGCCCGACAGCTCGGCCATGCAGGCGTCGGCGTGGCGGGCGAGCGCGCCGGCCACACCGCCGAGCCGGCGGTAGCTCTCGCGCAGGAGCACGCGGCGCTCGGTGTCGCGCGCCTCCCACAGCGAGCGGCACACGAACTGGAGGAGCGGCAGCGTTCCGGCGGCGTCGCCGATGTCGCTCAGGATCTCCTCCATCATCGCCGCGTCCTCGAGCCGGTACGCCGTGCGCTCGAGCGGCCCCGCGATGGTCCTGCGCAGGTCGCCGGCGCCCAGGCTTCGCAGCACGAACAGCTGGCGCAGGTCCGGGAAGCGGCCGAGGAAGTCGTCGCGCACCGTGAACACCGCCCGGACCGGCTCGGCCGGGTCGTCGCTCGCGCTCGCGAGCAGCTCCAGGAACGCGCGGACGTCGTCCTCGGGGAGATCGTGGGTGAAGAGCTCCTCCAGCTGATCGATGGCGAGGAGCACGCGCCCGCTCTCGGCCGCGGCGACGGTCGCCAGGCGCAGCGCCAGCAGGGTCGGAGCTGCGCGAAGCTCGGCGGCCAGGGCCTCGGCCGCCGACCGATCGGCCGACTCCGGCGGCGCGGAGGAGCGCGCGCAGGTGACGAGCAGGTGATGGGCGAGCGTGGCGAACGGGTCGGAGCCGGGCCGCATCGCGATGACCGTCCAGCGCTCGCGCGCGCGCAGGCGCGGGATCACGCCCGCGCCGAGGAAGGAGCTCTTGCCGGCGCCCGAGGGGCCGACGATGGGCAGGACCGGCGCGCCGCGCAGGCGCTCGAGGAACGCCTCGATCTCGGTCTCGCGCCCGAAGAAGGCGTGGGCGTGGGCCTCGTCGAACGCCGCCAGGCCGCGGTAGGGGCTGGTCTCCGACGCCAGCGGGGAGGCCGGCGTGAGCACGTCGTCGAGGATGCGGCACCACTCGCGGCACGGTGGACGGCCGGCGGGATCCCGGCTCAGCGAGCGGGCGACGATGTCGACGATCCGGCTGTCGAGGCCCTCTCGCTCGAGCGCGGCCGGGGGCCGGCTGGCGTCCAGCACGACGGCGCAGCGCTCCGCGGCGCCGCCGCAGTCGCCGAACGGATGCGCGCCGGCCAGGAGCTCGTGGACCATGACGCCGAGGGCCCAGACGTCCGTTCGATCGGTCACCGGCTCGCGGCGCCACTGCTCGGGCGCCATCCAGTCGGGCGTGCCGCCCACGCCTCGCGATCCCGCGTCGGGACCCTCCGCGTGGGCGAGGCCGAAGTCGACCACGCGGATGCGGCCGTCGTTGGACAGGACGACGTTGCTGGGCTTGAGATCGCAGTGGCGAACGCCGGCGGCGTGCGAGTGGGCCAGCGCCTCGGCGACGGCGCGGGCCAGGCGGAGGACCTCGTCCATGCTCAGGTGCTCGCGCCGGGCCCGCTCGTGGAGAGACTCGCCGTCCAGGTACTCGAGCGCGAGATAGGGCGCGCCGCGGTGCTCGCCGACGTCGTAGAGCACCACGATGTGGGGATGGCTGAGGCGGGCCACGATGCGCGCCTCGGCGATGAAGCGATCGACGTCGTCGGCGTCGAGGCGCTCGGTGCGCACGATCTTGAGCGCGACCGATCGCCCGAGCGTGACGTCCCTGGCCAGGTAGACCCGGCCCATGCCGCCCTCGCCGATGAGCCGGCGCACGCGATAGCGGCCGACCAGGTCGCCGGGCGCGAGGGTGCCGGCGGCGCTGCCGGCGCCGGCGACCGCGCCTGCGCCGCCGGCGCCCAGGTCGCCTGGCTCGGTCGCCGCCGTCGGGCGCGTGGCCGACGACCACGTCGCAGCTCGATGGGCTGGCTCCTTGGCCATCCCCTCCCCCATGACCGTCGAGGATACGACCGAACCGGCAGCGGAGAAAGATCGGCCTTCGCCAGCACCGCTCGCGAGACCGCTCGTGTGCCGCACACGGTGCGCGCATGTGCAGCTCCTGCGGGATCGGCCGCATGTGCTGGATCGAAACGGACCGGGAGCTGCCCGGGCGCTGGCCCGGAGCTTGCGATGCGTCGGGAGGCCGGCCGGTCGGGACGGTCACCGCGCAGTACGCAACCGGGGGAGGGAGCTACCATGCGCGAACGCGCGCCAGTGGCAGTGGATGCTGCGCCATCAGGCGAAGGCGCGCCGGCCGACCTGGCCGGCCGGCGGATGTATCTCGGTGATCGAGAGGTGGTGATCGGCGATCCGGTGATGGCCCGGGCGTTCGATCTCCTGGAGCGCCTCGGCGCCTCCGACCTCCCGGTCCTCATCATCGGCGAGACCGGGGCGGGCAAGGAGCATGCGGCCTGGGCGGTCCACCATCACTCGCGCCGGAGCGCCAGGCCATTCGTGCCGCTCAACTGCGCGGCCCTGCCCGAGACGCTGGTCGAGAGCGAGCTCTTCGGCCATGACCGCGGCGCGTTCTCCGGCGCGGTCAACGCCCGGGCGGGCCTGCTCGAGAACGTCGCGGGCGGCACGCTCTTCCTCGACGAGGTCGGCGAGCTCGCGCTGCCGGCCCAGGCCAAGCTGCTCCGCGCGCTCGACACGCAGCGAGTGATGCGACTCGGCGAGCACCGCGAGCGCGTCATCGACGTGCGCGTGGTGGCGGCGACCCACCGCGTGCTCGAGGACGAGGTCAGGGCGGGGAGGTTTCGCCAGGACCTCTTCTTCCGGCTCGCCGCGGCGCGGGTGGCTCTGCCGCCGCTCCGCGATCGGCCGCGGGAGATCCCGCTCCTGTTCCGGGAATTCGCGACCCGCGCCGCGCGCAAGGCGGGCCGCTCCGCTCCGGATCTGACGCCGGAGGCGATGGCCGAGCTGCTCGCCCACGGCTGGCCGGGCAACGTGCGCGAGCTCAAGCACGTCGCCGAGTACGTGGTGGCGACCGTGGCCGGCGACGCGATCGGCGCGGGCGACCTGCCCGGCCAGCTGGCGGAGTGGCGGATGCGCCCGCCCGCCGTCGCGCCGGCGGCCGGCGGCGAGGCCGGCGCGTCCAGCCCGGCGGCGGCCGTTCCACGGCGGCGTCTCGCCGACGAGGTGCAGGAGCTCGAGCGCCGCCGCATGGCCGAGGCGCTGGAGGCGACGCGCGGCGTGAAGACGCATGCCGCGAGGCTGCTCGGGATGCCGATCCGCACGTTCACCTGGAAGCTCCGCCCCGATCGCGACCGCGCCCGCCGGCGGCGCGCGCGCCTGCAGGCGGCACACGCGGCGCTGCCCGCGAGCCTGCCCGGCGGCGGCCACGGCAAGAGCGAGACCGGCCGCGGCAGCAGCGACAGCAGCGGCGCGCTCGGCTGACCGCGGCGCGGCGACCTGCGCGCGCGGATGGCGCGCGCGAGTCGTATGTCCGGCGCCGGATGGGAAGTCGGCCACTACCGATCACGGCCAGTTGGGCCGCGGCGTGCGGATTGCTTTGGCGCACACGCGACGTGCAACGCGCACACCGTGGTGTGGTCAGCCAAAGGAGTCGGACGTGAAGAAGCTCTCGTCGATGGTGGTCATTGTCATTCTCGGCTTCGCCCAGCGCGCACACGCGTTCTGCGTGCCGGGCGACGAACAGGCGTGCGTCCTGAACGGAAAGCACGGCACGCGAACCTGCGGCAGCAACGGCATGTACGGGCCGTGCGTCGTCCCCAGCGATCCACCTCCGCCCTCGGGCTACGCGCATCCCAGGTACAAGATCCTGACAGTCGTGTACGCGCCGCCGGGGCGCCAGGGCGGCGGCAGCCAGAGCTCGGTGGTGTACGGCTCGGGGAGCACGTGGGGCTCGACCAGCTCCTGCACCAGCTCCTTCAAGCAGGGCTACTCGGCGACCGTCACCGCGACCGGCGGGTTCCTGTCGAGCTCGACCGCCAGCCTGCTCTTCAGCTATGGCCGGTCTTCCGCCGACAGCACGGCGACCGAGATCAAGAAGTCGGCCTCGTCGCAGATCAGCCAGGCCGGCCCTGCGGTCGACGGCATCGACCACGATCGCGACGAGATCTGGCTGTGGCTCAATCCCAAGCTCTACGTCTCCCTGCCCAATGCCACGTCGATCGAGTGGCAGGTGGATGGGAGTCAGCCGATGGACGTCCAGTTCCTCTACGTCGGGTGGCTGAAGAACCCGTCGCAGATCCCGCAGTTCCTGGCCGACCACCTCGCCGCCCTGGGGTTCACGGCGGACGACTATGCCGAGATCCTGCGGGCCGATCCGTTCGCCAGCGGATCGACGGAGATCGACCCGCAGCGCTACGTCTCTCTCAACACGACGTTTCCGTACGAGCCGCCCTTCGCGCCCGGCGATCCGGGGCCGACGCTCAACTTCAACGCCACCTACTCCAGCACCACGACCACCGGCCACGAGGTGCAAAGCGAGATCAAGGCCGGGGTCACCTGGGAGGGCGGCCTGAGCTTCATCACCCTCGTCGAGGCCAAGCTCAAGGTCGCGGGCGAGTGGACGTGGACCGACAAGACGAGCACGACGGACTCCAGCGGCACCACCGAGACGGCGACCGTGACGGTCGGCTCGCCCTCCTTCGGCTACACCGGCCCGACCGACATCGCGGTCTACTACGACGTCATCTACAAGTCGTTCGTGTTCGCGCCGTACGAGGGCTTCGCGCGGTCGCCGGTGCAGGGCTGGATCTACAGCCGCTCGAACCGCGATGTCGCCGGCCAGGAGGTCGTCCTGGTCGACGCGCGCGGCGTCCGCCACCGCACGTTCGCCGACGCGAGCGGAGAGTTCCGCATCCTCGATGCGCCGGGCGGGCGCGCCCGGCTGCTGGTGGGCGGGGTGAGCACCGACGTGCCGGCGTCGGCCGACCCGGTCGACATCGAGCTGCCCTGAGAGGCGAGGGAAGGTAGCCCTCCGGCTCGGGGTAGAAGGGGGCTTTCGAACGGCGGGGAGGACCAGCGATGGCGCGCTACAAGGACGAGCTTGTCACCGGAGTGCTCGGGCAACAGTTACACCCGGGCGAACAGCTGTATCACTGGGCGTACGGGGTGAAACAGCCCAACATCGGGCTCATCATCCTCCTGTTCGCGCTCGCCATCCTGCCCGGCGCGATCGCGGTCGCGCTCCTCACGAAGGAGTACATCATCGGGCTCACCTCCTATCGGCTGCTCGTGCTTCAGGTCTCGGGCGGCAAGGCGACGATCAAGCAGATCACCGAGTACGACATGCGCGGGCCTCTGCCGGTGCGGACCTCGATGGGCGCGCTCTTCACGCACATCAAGATCAACGACCCGCAGCGCCCGTTCGCGGCCAAGTTCCACCGCATGGGCATGTCTCACAATCGAGAGCACTCGCAGGCCATCGCAGCCGCGCTCGAGCAGCGCAGGGCGGCCTGATCATGGACGCGTGGGGGGGAGGCGGGGGGCAGCGACCGGGCGGCTTCGCCATGCCCTGCCCGTTCTGCGGCGCTCCAGCCGCGCCCCCGCGCTGCGCGACCTGTCAGCGCGACCCGACCGCGATGCGGCGCATCTGCGCCGGCTGCCGCCGCCAGACGCCGGCGAGCGAGCCGGTTTGCATGCACTGCCAGCGGGCCCCGGCGAACGAGATGGCCTGGAAGATCCCGGTCATCGTGCTGCTCTTCGTCCTCGCGTTCGCCATCAGCATCGCGATCGCCCTGGCCCGCTGATCAGAGACCCTACCCGCGGAAGGCGTCGAACTGGTCCTGCATGCGGCCTTCCTGCTCGGCCGTGAACTGGTCCATGCAGTCGTCGTCCACGTAGTCCATGAAGTTGTGGATGGGATCGGTGCCGGGGAACTTCTTCCCGGTGCAGCTGTCGCGGTCGATGCAGATGAACTGCGGCTCCGCCTCGGCCGGCGTGTCGGCGATCTGATCGTTCTTCTTGGTGCAGCCGCCCTGGAAGGTGTGGAACAGCCCCAGCCAGTGGCCGGCCTCGTGGGTCAGCGTGTCGCCGGCGCTGTAGTTGATGATGCCGTCCGGCTCCTCCGGATCCGGGAACTCCAGCCCGCCGCCGGGCAGCGAGATGTCCAGGATGACGATGCCGTCGAGGCGCGGCTGAGCGTCGAACGACGAGGGGAAGGTGGCCCAGCCGAGCAGGCTGCCGTCGTTGATGCCGGTGTAGACGTTGAGCGTGCCGGCGTCTCCCTGGCGCAGCGCGCGCTTCATCTGCCTCTCCTCGGGGGAGTCGATGCCCGCGGCGTACCAGGTGTCGTTCTCGGTCACCTCGATCGCGATCAGCTTGAACTTGAAGCCGGCGCGCGCGTAGGCGGCGTTGAGGACGGCCATCTCGGCGGGCACGAGGTCCGACACGTCTCCCTGCCCGTCGCTGGTGGTGATGATGTGGAAGTAGACCGGTATCTGCGTCTTGCCGCGCCGCACCCGCAGCATGTTCATCTGCGCCGCGGCGGTCTCGGCGGCGTCCTGCTCGGTGACGCCGGGCTCGGGCGTGGCGCATCTGACCATGCCCGTCGCGCTCGGCGCGCTCACCGCTCTCGCGGTGGAGTCGACCTCGTCGTCGACTCCGGCGGTGTCGGGGTCGCTGCATGCGGCCAGCGCGACCGTGAGGGCAATACTCGAGCGGAAGAGCTTCGTGCCGTGCATACGACCTCCCTGTGTCCTTGATCGAGCCCCAGGCTACGGCGGCCGATTCGACGGGGTCAAGCACAACCTCGTCCGCCGCCGGCGTAGACCGCGGGCAGCGCGCGTGGAGACTCCAGTCCGCGCCCCGGCGCGCGCTCCGTCGGACGGCGCCGCGCAGGTCACGAGGACTCGGACGCGAGCCGTGGATCACGGATTGCTTGGCCGACCATGCATGTCCAATCCAGACAGCCCAGACAAGCAACCAGACAGGCAACCAGACAACCCGTCCGATGATCCGCTGCGAGAGGTCGATCCCGAGAACCTCGAGGCAGCCACCGGCGGCATGAGGTACGACGCGAACTCGCGCGAGTCGACGAACGTCATCGACTGTCGCGGCCCGACCTGCGTCGACTCCACCGGGAAGACCGACTGGAAGGCGACCATGCAGCACAAGTACGGTGTCGGCAACGAGGCCAAGCCGCTGCCGAAGGGCGACGGCGGGCCCCTGCCGGGCCCCAAGGTGCCGAGGCGGTAGATCGACGGGACGCCGCGCCCCGATCTGGGGGTACGATCCGGCGATGCCGACCTGTCGCGAATGCAATGACGAGGTGGAGAAGCTGGTGACCGTGAAGGTCGCGGGCAAGTCACGCAAGGTGTGCGAGGACTGCGCGGATCGCCTGCGCGAGGAGGGCGAGATCGCGGAGGCGAGCGAGGGAGTCATCCAGGGCATGATGGGCTACAAGGGCCGCCGCTGACGGGCAGTGGCCCTACGACGAGGATGATGCTGCAGGCAGCGTGAGGCGCATCGCCGGACGCCCGAGCACCGTGGGCGCGCTACCGGTGCTGCATGTGCGGAGCGACGCGGCAGCGATTGC
>Ga0126377_10001961_pt1 | contig 13883 bp, 14 predicted proteins | sample PanSoiMetPlot_22_FD_92647 | JGI IMG/M metagenome (GOLD analysis project Ga0126377, IMG submission 92647) | Tropical forest soil microbial communities from Panama - MetaG Plot_22 | ecosystem: Environmental > Terrestrial > Soil > Tropical forest > Bulk soil | place: Panama | collected 2016-02-17
GGCCAGGACGTCACCGAAGAATTCATCGATCTCGAAGCTCGGCTCAAGACTCAGAAAGCCCTGGAGTTGCAGTTCTTGGAGATAATGAAACAGGCTAAGAAGGTGGGCGATGCGTTGGAAGTTCAACGTCAAACCGCGGACGTGAGAACGGAGATAGAAAAACTCGAGGGCCGAAAACGATTTCTCGAGAACCGAGCAAGCTTGTCTACGATCACAGTTAACCTCCAGTCGCCAGCGGTCATCGTAGTGAGCACGACCGGTTTCAGACATAGCTTGCGTGAGGCGGTGTCCGACAGTGTCGACCTGGCATCCGGGATCGTTCTCTTCCTGGCTCGCTTCGTGATCATGGCGATTCCAGTCTTCGTTTTCTTAATATTGCCGCTGGGGTTTATCGGTTTCTATTTTGTCCGGCGCGCAAAGAGAGTTCGCCTGGCGCAAGCTTTACACGCAACTCCAGCTTCCGATTGAGAAAAGGAAAACTATTGCTGACTAGAAAATTTGTCCTGACAATTCTGTTTATCATCGCCCTTGTCTTTGTCGGGTGTAAGCGCGCCCCCGTAGAGACAACCAACCAAACAGCTCCAGCTTCTCCTGGTACTGCGCGCCGCTCAGTTGATGTGGTGAAGGCCACACCGCAGCCCGTCGAGATCGCTGCAGGCAAGTCTGCGGAAGCACTGGTGAAGGTCAACATCGAAACTGGTTTTCACGTCAACGCCAACCCGCCAACTTATCCCTACCTGAAACCCACTGAACTTGAAATACCGCGCTCGGAGGGTGTCTCAGTAGCCTTCATCGCCTATCCCAACGCCATCTCCCGAAAACTACAGTTCGCGGAAAAGCCGTTGGCAATCTATGAGGGCGAGATCACCATCAAAGCAAACCTGAGTGCCGACAAGGGAATGAAGCCTGGCCAGAAAGATCTCGCCGCCAAGCTTAATGTACAGGCTTGCGATGATCAGGTTTGCTACGCCCCTGGCACGATCGATCTGGTGATTCCGGTGAACATAAAGTGAAGACGTTCTGGATTTTATTGGCCGCCACTTGCGGTGTGGCGGCGACAGTTCTCGCAGTGCTCCGCGATTTTGACAAGGCGTTCATTGTCGCTACGATAGGAGCGGTATGTTGGTTCTTAAACTACCGCACCCAGATGAAGGCGATTCTCCCCAATACAGAGGAAGAGCAGGAACCGTTATCGGATGAATCGGATGAAACATAAAGTAGTACTGTGTCTCGCGCTGGTCGCGAGCTTTGTTGTGTCGGCCGGAGTTGTCCGGGCCTCAGATGAATCGGACGTTCGCAATACAGTTGAACGCGTATTCGGACAACTCAAATCGGGTGATTACAACGGACTGTACGATGTGTTACCCAGTTCGGCCCGAGCACGAATGTCTCGCGATCGCTTCACGAGTGCGCTGCAACGAGCGCAGGATCTTTACGTGCTGGACCGAATGGAAATTGGGTCAACCCGCATACTCGGCGACCTGGCAGTGGTTGATACCGTTCTCTACGGACGTTTAGTTAATCCAGTGCAGGCCGAGGGTAAGATTGTCGTGCAACAATATCTCATGCGCGAAGAAGGAAAATGGCGAGTTGCGACCGGTGATCAAGCGGCAGTGCGAAAGTTTCTGGCGGCGAATCCAGCTTACAGCAAGGGGTTCAAAATCCAGCGACCGCGAGTCTTTGTCAAACAAGAGGGAAAGTGGGTCGAGTTTAATCCGCCAAGGCGTCGCTGAGAGTGGTTAACCGAGTGTGAAATCGTCAAAAGATAACTGAGCATCATCGACGCGTTCAGCATATTCACCATGACGGATCCGGTAACGCGGTACTTCCAGTGCTTCTCTCACTGCGTCGAGATGAAACCTGATGATGTGCGGAGTGAGACGCACGGAGGGTATACGGCGCTTGCGAGCGAGACGCCGTACAGTTGATTCACTTACCTGCAGAACTTGAGCGAGCTGCTTCGCAGTCAAAAACTCTTCGCGCTCTGCCATGGTTTATCTCTAAGGCTTGGGTTTGGGTGGTAACGAAAGGGCGACGCGATACACAGCTGCTCCATCTATCTCGACGTCCTTGGTGACAGGATCCGCATTCGCTAGTTTCAAACTCACCCGATACTTTGCGGCCTCGGGCGAAAGCCGAAAAGCAAAGGAACCAGTTTCAGTGGTCAAACGACCATCAATCTTTTTGGTCGTTCCGTCTTCCATCACGCGTGATAATTCAACCTTTGCGTTTGGCACGCTCCGTCCCTGGTCGCTAAATACGCTCCCGCGGATAAAGGCAATCGAGCCTTCATCGATCGTCAACACCAAACGATCGCCCAATGACCGCGTCTTACCTGCCTTAACTTCTACATTCTCGATCGAACCGATGCTCAAACCGGGTTTGCGAAAGGTCAGGCCATACAGTCCAGGGGCCAGGCGACTCACCAGGAAATCGCCGTTCTTTTCAGTCTTGACGCGAGTCACCTCGCGGTCGCCTTGACGCACCGTGACATCTACCCCGGTTGCCTGCCCTGACTCAACCCTAACCTTGCCCTTGATACTGCCGGTCTTTTCCTGGGCAGACGAGATGCCAACTGCTACCAGGATTGTTGCTCCAACAAAGAGCATTCTGCCCAATTTCATCACGAAGCCTCCACCAATTTGTGCCGCGAATGATAGCACCCTTTGCTGACGGGAGCGCAGGCGGCCCGCCTGCTTGCGATATGACTGACTAGCGACGAGCAGGCGGGCCGCCTGCGCTCCCATCGAACCTTGATGCAGCACTGTTCGTAGTTGTTGCCTTGGGGACATGTAGCCAGACGCAATTCGGGCTGTATAATCCAGCGAAAGTTTCTTCGTCCACGAAAGTCGTTGATGTCACGCAAACAGGCGCTTCAATACTCATTTCTCCCCGCTCTGCTTACCATGGCTTTGGCAGTTTCGACTTTGCCCCAGGCGCCTGATACCCCGGCCCAACGACCGCGGAAAGTCTTTCCCGCTGAAACAGAACCAGCCGACGTTTTGCGTTTCGATACAGACCTGGTTTCGGTGGACGTCACCGCCACTGATGCCGAAGGCCGGCCGGTGCGCAATCTTCGTCAACAGGATTTCAAACTCTCATTAGACGGAGCGGAACAACCAGTTTCGTTCTTTCACGTGGAAAGACGTGAAGGTGAACCGCGCCCGCTGGCGGTCGTCTTTGCGCTCGATGTTTCCGGCAGCATGACAATTGAGGAGATGGAACGTCTGCGTCATGCGCTCCAATCCTTTTCTTCTCAACTGGCCAACCATCCGGTGGTGTACGCGGTGATGACGTTCGGGATGAAGGTCAAGACATTACAAAAACTAACTTCAGATCCGGGAAAACTGGATGAGACCCTGGAGCGACTCATGCGCGAACCGGCGAATGGCCTCTCCACTCACACTTTTGATGCTGTCGACGACGCTGTTCGGATGCTGGTGAGACAGGCTCCTCGGACCAGGGAAAAGCGTCTGATGAAGCGTGCAGTACTGGTCGTTACCGACGGCTTCCCAGTCGGAGATACAGTTTCGCCGCAAACAGTTATTGAACGCGCGAACCTCGCTGACGTTAGCGTTTACGTGGTGACCTTGCCGTCGTATTCGCGGTCCATCCCGGCCTCGGCAGAAACACCGCTGCCTACACCGCTCGATGTAAGTGGCCTGGCGGAATTAACTGGTGGCAGAAATGTTTATGCGAACGAGAAGGATTATGGACCGCTCTTTCGCGCGCTGGCAGAGGAAGTGAGTTCAGCGTATGTGTTGGCGTTCTATCCACCGGTGCCCAAACGACAAGACGGTCAAATGCACACGATAAGGGTTGAGGGGCCGCCTGGTTTGACGCTCCGTCAAAGTCGTGCTGAATATCGGGCGGGCAGCAAAAAGTAGACAGAAGGTAGAAGAAAAGGGCAGGCAGCAACTCCCATAACTGGGAGCGCAGGCGGCCCGCCTGCTGTTCTACACGAAGATTGAAGCTGAGCAGGCGGGCCGCCTGCGCTCCCATCGAACTCCCAGACGCTTAACCCTGGTTAGCAAAAGATCAATGGGGTAACTCGCTGCTTAATTGACTACTACTGCACGCCCTCTTTTTAGTATTCGTCTTCGTCCTCGTCCTCGTCGTAAGCGTCCTCTTCTACAATGTCCAGTTCGACAGGGTCGAGACCAACGACTTCCAATTCAGTAGAGCACTCTTCGCACGTGACAATTTCGCCCTTGTCCGTGTCCAAATCTACGTGAACATCGGCATCACATTCCGGGCAAGTTCCGGTCGGCACTTTTTCTTCCTCCCGCGGATTTTCAGTGAAGGCAGTGGGCGCCCCACAAGTCGGGAGAGACCTCTACCTTAAGTCTTATATGCCAAACCAATCTAACCGCCGACGCTGGATTTTGCAATACTCTTTTTTCCATCCCGGTGATGGGCCAAGATGACCGATTCCGCTACCTTTTCTGTGGCCTCAAAACTGCTTTGCGGAAAGACTAAACCGCGCAAACGCAATCTGCGTATTGCGTAGAGAAGGCCATTGAAACTAGAGTTATATTTGGTCGGCAGAGAGCGATAATTTTGTTAACAGAAACTTTCGCCGAACGTCATTATTATTAGGCACTCCAGCAAGACGAAAATAGATCCTGTTCAGTCGTGGTGGAACCCGAATGAGAAAGATAGTTAAGCCCGCCAGGAAACCAGCCTTAGGCAAAACGATCTTGGTCCTGCTGGTTATCTTGATCACACTCACCGTTCCCTCCTTTGCGCAACAACGACGCACCCAACCAGTGAAAGCACCTCAGAAGGTCGTTCCAGCGCAACCGGCCCCAACTTTTGACACTTTACTCGCCGCGGACAGTTACAAGATCTATGGTGAAGTTCGCGGCGTGGGACAACTGATTCGCTCTGGCTCTGTGAACGAGTTGCTTGAGCCAGTGATGAAGTTGGCGGCTCCGCCCAAAGAATTTAAGACTGCAGTGAAGTGGCTTACCAATCACGCTGATGCCCTGACGACGTCGCGTTTGATGTTTGCCACCTGGCCCACGTCGAGTAAAGTGCCTGACCTACTGCTGGCCGTTGAGTTTGCGTCACCAGAAGAGGCGACCGAATTTGAACAACAATTGAATCAGTTTCTGCCGAAGGTTTTGCCGACTCCCAAGCCTGAAGCGTCGCCCAAAGAAACGCCGGAAAAGGCGGCGAGTGCGACTGCCAAGGAGACTCAAACAAATCAAGAGGCAAAACCGAACTATTATTTGAAACGTGCTGGTGCTTTAGTTTTCTTAACTAACACTCCACTGACGCTAAAGAACCTGCGACCAGCCAACAGCAAGCCACTTGCTGAAGATCCAAATTTCCGCGTCGTCCACGATCGGTTTATGTCTGAGCCGGTGCTCATTTATGTAGATCTGAAATCAATCGACAAGGAGCGGAGAGAGCCCGAGCGCGAAAAAGTCCTTGAAGGACTCAACCAAGGTCAGGAAGCGGAGATAAAGGAGGAAAAGAAGGACTCTCAAGAGCAGGGCCAACCCCAGGACCAAACTCCAGTGGAGGTCGAGGTTGCCAGTGATCCAAACTCGCCAGGTGATCGGCCGCAAGCAACTGTGAAAGCCGTACAAGCCCCGGATCCTATGTCGATGGCCATGATGCAGTTGAGTGGTGCTTTCTTCAGTGATCCAAAGTGGCCGGATGCATTTGGCATCGCGGTGTCGTTCGAGGCTGATTCCTACAACCTACGCGCCCTGTTGGTGAATGCACCCGGTGAGAAGCCGCTTGCGGTTCCCTTCTTTCCCCAACTCCTGACTGGTCCACCGATAAACCCTGAGTCACCAACCATACTTCCGGCGGATACTGAACTATTCGCCACAATGTCGCTTGACCTGCCCCAGATTTATGCGGCGATGAATAAACCACCGGTCCCTCTGACCGGTGGCGGTGTATTTGTAGCCGCGCCGAACCCGCCGGCAGGTGCGATGCAACCGGTTAAGGAGGAAGAGTTCGTATCCCCGTTTGCCGCCATCGAGCAGAAACTCGGCATCAAGCTGAAAGATGATTTACTGCCACTGGTCGGCAACGAGATCGTATTTAGCCTGCCCATAAAGAGTCTTGGATTTGGTACAGCAGCACCGGTCGCTTCCCCTGAGGCGTCACCAAGCAACGAGAGCGAAAAGAAAACTAATCAGGCGAGTCAAGCCAGCGATCCAAACCCCATCGTCGCCATCTCTTTACGGGACAAGGAAGGGATGCGGAGACTCCTGCCGAGAATTGTTGACGGCCTGGGGTTCAAGGGAGCGAGTTCGTTAGCGCAGACCGAACGTCGCGAAGATACGGAGATAGTCTCCTACGTGGACGCTTTTGCCTACGCGTTTGTGGGCAACTTCCTGGTCCTGTCTCCCGACGTCAAGGAAATTCGCCATGTAGTGGATGCTTACCTGAAACACGACACACTCAGTTCCGAAACTCGCTTCCGGAACTACACTCGCTGGCAACCAAAACAGTTGCAGGGCCAGGTTTACGTTTCACCGGCCCTGATGGAGAACTACAGCTCATGGGCCACTGAACCGAGCGCCTTGATGAGTGAACAGACGAGGGAATTCCTTACTCGACTTGGCAGTATCGCAGAGCCAATTACCTATTCCCTTTCCAACGAGGGTATGGGCCCATTACATGAGGTGCATATACCGAAGAATCTGGCACTGATGGCCATCGCAGGACTCTCGGCCGAAACTAACCAGCCAGCTACGGTCGGAAACGAACGTACAACTATTGGCACGCTATATTGGATCGCCAATGCCGAAACACAATTCAAGACCGATAAAGGCGGGAGCTTCGCGACGTTGGAGCAGTTAATCAAGGAAGGCCGCATCACAAAGGATGCCGTTGAGGATCATGGTTACAAGATTGAGGTGATGATCACCGGCGACAATTTCGAAGTCACTGCCGTCCCGATCGAATACGGTAAAACGGGCAAGACGTCCTATTTCATCGACCAGAGCAACGTCCTTCGCGGAGCTGATCACGCAGGCGGTCCGGCGACGGTGGCAGATAACCCCATTCGCAACTAGAGAACCCGGAGCGGCAGCGACGGGTTCTATTTCAAGTTCTCAATCTCCACAGGCGTCACGGGGTCCCCGAGTTCAAAGCCGAAAATCCGTGAATAGAAATAGAGTTCCCCATCAAGTGCGCGTTTGATGTTCTTTGCCTGCCTGAATCCGTGCTGCTCACCCTCAAAGGCAACGTACGCCACCGGAATGCCTTTGACCCGAATAGCTTCCACCATCTTTTCGGCCTGGTCCGGCGGCACCACTTTGTCTTCCAACCCCTGAAAGAAAATTACCGGGCACGAAAGCTTCTCCGGGAAGTTGATTGGCGATCGTTCGTAATAGATATCTCGTCGCTCAGGATATGGGCCCAGCAAACCGTCCAGGTAGCGCGACTCGAATTTGTGCGTGTCACGCGCCAGCGCCTCCGCATCGCTGACACCGAAATGGCTGGCGCCTCCCTTGAAAGCATCGCGAAACGTTAGCGCGCAAAGGGTGGTATAGCCTCCCGCGCTACCACCTGTGATCACCAGCCGCGCGCCATCCACCACGCCGCGTTGGACCAGGTAGCGCGCTCCGTTCACGCAGTCATCCACATCCACGATGCCCCATTTATCCTTCAATCGCTCCCGATACTCTCTGCCATAGCCCGAGCTGCCGCCGTAGTTAACGTCCAGGACCGCAAAACCCCTGCTGGTCCAGTATTGAATGGACAGACTCTGGGCGGTCGTCACTGCCGCAGTTGGTCCACCATGACTCTTAACGATCAAGGGCGGCAATTCGTTGGCTGGCGCCTGGTAGTCCGGGTTTCTTGGGGGATAGAAGAACGCGTGCGCGGTTAGACCTTCCCCGGTGGGAAATTCAATTGCCTGCGGCACTGAAAAGTATGAGGCATCAAGATCCAGGTTGTTGGACCGGCGCAAAGTTTCAAAAGTACCGCTCTCGACTTGCAAGCGAACGATTGCAGCCGCGGTTGTTGGTGAAGCAGCGCGAAAAACGGCGTATCCGTTTGCCGCCCGCAGATATTGGATATCAGTGAGTGAAGAATTGATTTCCGCTACTTTGCCCGTCCTGGTATTAAAAGTTGTCAGCCGCGACACTCCCTGGTCGACATGACTGCAGATGATGGAATCCGCTGAGAAGAATGCGTATGACGACATGCCAAAGACCCATTGCGGCATGCCCAACTCGGAGTTTCTCTCAAGCAGGCATTCTGTCGCCCCGTCCAGCGAAAGACGGTGCAGATTCCACCAGCCTCGTTTGTCACTGGCAAAGTATAAAGTTCCGTCCGGTGACCACTCGGGTTGAAAGATTGATTCGGCGAGGCCACCGGCAACTTTTCTACTCGAGGTAAGACTTCCGTCAGCAGCAAAGCTACCTACCCAAAGTTCACATCCATCCCAGGGCATATTTGGATGATTCCAGGTGAGCCAAGCCACCTGACCCCCATCAGGACTCACTTTGGGGGAAGAATAGAAATCATTACCTGCGGCGAGAATCAATCCCCCATCGTCGTTTCCTTCAAGACTCAAACTGACTATGGTGTTCGTCGCTTCGACGCCAGGCCTGGTGTGATCTTCCCGGACGCAAATGATTCGTTCTCCCTTTTTGTTGATACAGGCATCCGCGTAGCGCAGGTCCATTTCGGGTGTAATTGGTACCGGTTCGCTGGGAGGAGTTTGCCGATAGAGTCGCTGGTCGCGGAAGTTTGAAAAGTAGACGGAGCCTTCATGTACTTTATAGTCGCCACCACCGTACTCATGCACACGGGTCCTGGCGTTAAATGGTTTCGGATTGACATCGGTCGAGGCCCCATCTCGCGCTCTCTTCACGATCACATTGCGGCCACCTTCAACCGGGCGGCTTTCCACCCAGTAGATATCGTCCTGGTCGAAACTTGGCTGACCAAGGCCGATGGACTCACTAACGATCAGTTCGGACGTAATCGGGGATTTCCATGAACCGTAGGGTGATATTTCGGGTTTGCTCGCCAAATCTTCTCCTTTATTCGGTCGCAAAGCTCCAAAGCTACGTAGATTTACCTAGCTGTTTTTGGTTATATGGTCCAATGTCACGTTTTGAGAAACTTTTGTCACAACCTCGCAAAGCCTTTACAAGACTTATGCAACCAACCCCCCTGAGCGGTTGGCTAATATCCGCCCGTCGTTAATTCTCCATGGGAGAACTGAGATAAAGGCAAGGGCGCTGGTCTTGGGGGAGGTCAGCGCCCTCTCTTTTTGTTCGATAAACGCCTGACATCTAACCCCAAAGAACCTTCCTGAACGTTTCCTGACAGGTCCTGAACCCGGCGGTTCGCTCACCCAATCTCAAGCTCTACAAAGCTAAGATAGCACGAGGATTCACTGCAATCATTTGGCCGCGGCGACCGCAGGCTGCGATTGAAGCAAACGCCGGCACCAGTTGGTTAGGCCCACGGACACAACCCGAGTCTGATCCTTTCTCAGAAACTGAGACGCCCACGGGACTCGGGGTGACAAAATGGAACCCGATTTCTATTGACTGTCCGCCAAAACAGGTTAACAATTCCGCGGCCTATCCACTCAAGACGTAAATCACGAGGTAAAACCGTCAATGTCAATCAACCGAGTCGTTGCCATAGCCGTCTTCGTAGCATTAGCACTGGCAAGTGTGCCCTTTCAGTCCACCAGCGCGGATACATTCCGGCCAGTAGTACGTGGCAAACGGGGCGTTGTCGCAGGTGGGCAGCCACTCTCAGTTGAAGCCGGCTTGCGCATCATGCGGCAAGGCGGCAACGCGGTTGATGCCGGCGTGGCGACGATCCTGGCCGCATCTGTGATTGAGTTTTCCCACTTCTCCTTCGGTGGCGAAGTTCCGATCCTCATCAAGTTGAAGGGACGAGACGTGGTTGTTGTCGAGGGGATGGGCCAAGCGCCAATGAAGGCGACGCGGGAGTTCTTTGTTAACCGAGCGAGGTCCGGTAACAGCGATAACGCCGCCACCGCGCCCGATTCAGCGCGAGCCCAACGCGCAAGTTTAGACATGCCGAGCATGGCCGGCGCTAAGTCTGGTTTGATCCCTTCCACTGGCCCACTCTCAGCCACTGTTCCCGCGGTGCTCGACGCCTGTGTCACGGCGTTGGACCAGTTCGGCACAAAAACCCTGGCCGAAGTTATCCAGCCGGCCATCGAACTTGCTGACGGGTTCCCGATTGATGAACTGCGGGTCCAATACATTAAGACGCGCCAGCCAATCTTTTCTCAATGGGCGGAGGCGAAAAAACTTTTTCTGCCGGGCGGTCAGGTACCAAAAGAAGGAGACATCTTTGTCCAGGCCGATCTCGCCCGCACCCTCCGGGAGATTGTCCAGGCCGAGCGACGTGGTGCTCGCGGCCGCGACAGTCGCCATGCGGGGCTAGTGGCGGCGCGGGACTATTTTTATAAAGGACCAGTGGCCAAACGCATTGGCGACTATATGCAAACGCACGGGGGGCTGATTGCCGCCGAAGATTTTGCGCGTTTCCAGGCGAAGGTGGGCCAGCCAGTGGAGACTGACTATCACGGCTACCAGGTTTATAAAGCGGGCTTCTGGACCCAGGGTCCAGCTTTCGTGGAAACTTTGAATCTGCTCGAAGGTTATGACTTAAAAGCAATGGGCCACAATTCCGCAGCCTATATTCACACGCTCACGGAATCACTAAAACTTGCGCTCGCAGATCGCGATCGTTACTACGGCGATCCAAACTTCGTGAAGATACCGACGCGTGAATTGCTCTCGAAAAACTATGCCGCGATGCGCCGCGATTTGATCGATCAGCAGCATGCCTCTTTGGCCCAGGTACCGGGCGACCCGCAGAACATGAAACCAATTCTCGCCAGCGCCACTCAAACAGTTGGCCGCACCTCAACCGTGCCCGCGCTTGAACGAGCCAACGACACGACCTGCGTGAATGTGGTTGATAAAGACGGCAATCTGTTTAGCGCTACTCCCAGTGGTGCGTGGCTGCCGGCGGTTGTCGCGGGCGATACCGGTGTCTTGATGGGCCAACGGCTGCAATCTTCAATGACGGATCCTAACAGTCCGAACGTGGTGGCTCCGGGTAAGCGACCCCGCATCACTCTTACACCAACCCTGGTGCTGAAAAACGGCGAACCTTTTATGGTTTTGAGCACTCCTGGTGGCGACAATCAGGACCAGGCGCTCTTGCAGGTGTTTCTCAACATCATCGAATTCGGCATGAATCCACAGGAAGCAGTCGAAGCACCGCGCTTCGACACTCAGCACTACGTGAGTTCGTTTGACGATCATGAATTCCTACCCGGGTCGCTCAATGTCGAATCACGCATCAGTCCGGCAGTGATTGAGGAGTTGAAGAAAAAGAATCACAAGGTCAAGGTACAAGGCGATTGGGGTACGCTCTCTTCACCAACTGTCATTCTTTATGATGGCGCGAACGGTGTGTCGTCCGCTGGAGCCGATCCACGGCGCGGACGTTACGCAGTAGCCTGGTAGATTTTTTCTTGCGGAACCGCAGCCTGTGAGGAAGAGAACGTTTACCGCCGAGCTTCTCGCCGGTCACAAAGAAGACGCCCTCCAACTCCCGTTCGATCCCGTGGAGGTTTGGCAGATTCCACCCGTTGCTCTTTGGCGCGGTCGTCGGGGTCACGTCGTAGCAGCAACAGTGAATGGCGTTAGCTTTGAGACCTGTGTGGTTCCGCGGCAAAAGAAATTCTTCCTGCTGGTGGACCAGAACACAAAAGCGCTTGCCCGGCTGGCTACCGGCGACAAGGTGAGCGCCAGTGTGAAACCGCTGATTAACAAATAGAAGGGATAGAGGAAACCAAAATGCCAGTAACAGAAGGTCAACGCTTTGTAGATTTCAATTTGCAAAATCAGGACGGGAAAACCGTCTCGCTAGACGATTTCGCAGGCAAATGGTTAGTGGTCTATGTCTACCCGAAAGACGACACCCCGGGCTGCACCATCCAGGGCAAATCTTTTACGGCCACAAAACAAGAGTTTGACGACGCCAACATTGCCGTGGTCGGTGTGAGCGAAGACGACGTGAACTCACACAAGAGTTTCTGCAACAAGTTTGGCTTTACGATCGATCTGCTGGCGGATCCCAAGCACGAATTTTTGCAAGCAGCCGGCGTCGATCAAACAGAATACAAGGGTACGATGTACTGGAGTCGCACCAGTTTTGTTATAGATCCGCAGGGCAACTTGCGTAAGACTTATTTAAAAGTGAACCCGGAAGGTCATGAGCGCGTGTTATTGAACGACATCAGTCAGCTGCAGGCCTCAGCTTGAGGGGAAGGAGCCTTTCGCTATGAAGCAGTCACAAACCGTAAGCAAAGTCGTTTGCCTTCTCGTTTGCCTATTTGGGGTCAGTGCGGTCCAGGCGCAAAGGTTCGACTCGGCGACCCAGGCAAAGGCGGTGCAGGACCTCAGCCAGTTTGAGGAGAAACTTAAAGCGGCCGGCGATCGACTCAACGGGTTTTACCTGCTGACGAGAATGGCGCCAACAGCACTGGCAGCGGGCGACAGTGTTAAGGCTGGGGACTACGCCAAAACACTGCTGGCGATGGCGAGTGATCTGCAAAAGGATTGGAACTACGGTAACGCGATCCACGTTGGCAATTTGGTGCTCGGTGAAATCGCGCTCGATGCAGGCGACCTCAAGGAGGCCAAACGCTATCTGCTACAGGCCGGGGATACGCCGGGATCACCGCAACTCAACAGCTTCGGGCCAAATATGTTGCTGGCCAGAGAGTTGCTGGAGAAGGGCGAAACCGAGGTCGTATTGAAATATTTTGAGTTATGCCAACGCTTCTGGGAAGTGCATGGACCGGAGCGGTTGGAACAATGGCGGGCAGACGTGGCTAACGGTCGCATTCCTAAATTCGGCGCCAACCTGATTTATGGCATGGAATACCGGGCCCAGGTGGCAATGAGATAGAGATCTTTGGGAGTCAAACTCGATAACACGCTGGTCCTGCTCATTGGGTTTGCCGGCACTGGCAAGTACACGGTTGGTCGAGAGCTTTGCGATCGCACCGGCGCAAAGCTCATCGACAATCACCTCATCAACAATTCCATCTTTACAGTGGTCAACGCCGACGGCATCACGCCACTTCCCACCGGTGTCTGGACCAAAGTAAAAGAGATCAGGCAGATCGTTTACAGCGCGATTCGTGAACTTGCGCCTCCGCACCTCAGTTTTGTTTTTACGATGGAAATGATTGAGGGGAAGCCAGGCGAGCTGGGGGGCTTTCTCGATCTGGCGCAGTTGGCCGCCGATCGCAACAGTCTGTTCGTGCCTATTCGGATGATCTGCGATGTCGACGAACTGTGTCGCAGGGTTACGGATCCGGGGCGCGTCAAAATGCTTAAAGCGATTAGTGCTGAAGCAGCGCGACGGAAAGGTACCGAGGAGATGGTCTTGAATCCCACTCACCCGAATCTGCGCACTCTGAACGTGACGAATATGTCGGTTAAGGAAACGGTTGAGTCAATCTTGCGGGAAATTGATTTGCTGAAAGGTTTGGTGAAGGATTAATGCTCGCCTATGTTTTCTGGCACTGGCCCAATCAAGGTATTGACCAAAAAGTCTACCAAGAGAAACTGCGGGATTTTCACCGCGTGCTGGCAAGCAATCCATCACCCGGTTTCAAATATTCAGTCGCGCTCAAGCTGAACAATCCCCCATGGTTGCAAACAAGTGGCGACGCCTACGAGGATTGGTACCTGGTGGATGATTCGGCAGCGCTCGATCTCCTCAACGAAGCCGCGATTTCTGGCCCCCGTGAGCAACCGCACAACCAGGTGGCCAAGGATGTCGCTGGTGGTACCGCTGGTTTGTATCGAGTCAAACAAGGCGCA
>Ga0126377_10001962_pt1 | contig 13879 bp, 17 predicted proteins | sample PanSoiMetPlot_22_FD_92647 | JGI IMG/M metagenome (GOLD analysis project Ga0126377, IMG submission 92647) | Tropical forest soil microbial communities from Panama - MetaG Plot_22 | ecosystem: Environmental > Terrestrial > Soil > Tropical forest > Bulk soil | place: Panama | collected 2016-02-17
AGCACAGCGGCACCACGAGAAGGATGCGCAGCGTGGTGATCAGATTGGGCAGATGGCGCAGCATCGGCGCCGGAACCTCACTGGCCCAGCGCGAGCGTCGCATCGACGCCCTCGACCGGCGGCGCTGCGTTGACGACGGTCAGCATGCGCTCCATGCCGACCGCGTCGAGGAAATGCCTGAGATCGGTCGCGAGCGAGAGCTTGACCAGGAGGCCGTCCCCGCGCGCCTCCCGCGGCTGCGCGCCGCGCACGAGGTTGCTCTTGCCGAGGTAGGCGATGACGCGCGCGTACTGCTCGGCCGAGCGGATGCCCGAGATCCAGACGGTCGCCTCGCTCGGCGTCGCGTCGAGCGGCGCCGTGCCGATCGCGTCCTTGAGGCCGAGCTTCTGCAGCATGTCGTCGACGGCCGCGCTGTCGAACTCGGCGACGAGGACCAGCGGCGGCCCGGCGCCGTCCACGGTGGCGCGCTTGTAGCGGAACTGCAGCACGTAGCGCTCGGCCTTGGCGACCGCTGCAGCGACGTCCGAGCGCGCGAGCACGCCGGAATCGCCGGTCTGGTCGATGACGACGCTCGCGAGCGCGGTCTTCAGCGCCTCGGCGCGCTCGTCGTCGGACTGCGTGTTGACCGGCGCCTCGCCCGTGTAGGTCGGCGGGCCCGCGCGGACGGGCCGCGCGAGCGCTAGCACGCACGCGAACGCGAGCATGAACACGACGGCGAGGCGGCACCGGTCGAGCGAAAGAGGACGGACATCGGCTTCCGGCAAGCGCACGCGCACGTTCGTATTCCGTTACGTGGGATGGGCGAAGTCTCTCGGAATACGCCGGATGAGGGAAGGGGGACCCTCGCCTGCTATCATTCGCGCCCCGCGAAATCCGCTCCCCACGATGTCCGCCGAGACCGAATCCTTAAGCTATCGCGCCGCTGGCGTCGACATCGACGCGGGCAACGAGGTCGTCGAGCGCATCAAGCCGCTGGTCAGGCGCACGTTCCGGCCCGAGGTCATGGCCGGGCTCGGCGGTTTCGGCGCGCTGTTCGAGCTCGCCGGGCGCTACAGGGATCCGGTGCTGGTCTCCGGCACCGACGGCGTCGGCACCAAGCTCAAGCTCGCGCAGGAGCTCGGCCGCCACGACACGATCGGCATCGACCTCGTCGCGATGTGCGTCAACGACGTGCTCGTGCAGGGCGCGGAGCCCCTGTTCTTCCTCGACTACTTCGCGACCGGCAAGCTCGATGTCGACACGACCGTTGCGGTCGTCGGCGGCATCGCCAAGGGCTGCGAGCTCGCCGGCTGCGCGCTGATCGGCGGCGAAACCGCCGAGATGCCGGACATGTATCCGCCCGGCGAATACGATCTCGCCGGCTTCTGCGTCGGCGCGGTCGAGAAATCCGCGCTGATCGACGGCTCGGCGATCGAAGTCGGCGACGCAATCATCGGCATTTCGTCGAGCGGCGCGCACTCGAACGGCTATTCGCTCGTGCGCAGGATCGTCAAGCGCGCGGGAAGCCCCTTCGATCTCGATCTCGGCGGCGTCAAGCTCGGCGACGCGCTGCTCGCGCCGACGACGATCTACGTCAAGCCGATCCTCGCGCTGATGCAGGAGCACGCCGTGCACGGCATGGCGCACATCACCGGCGGCGGGCTCAAGGAAAACATCATCCGCGTCGTGCCGGACCGGCTCGGCATCGCGCTCGACAGCACGTCGTGGCGCCTGCCGCCGGTGTTCGACTGGCTGCAGCGCGAAGGCCGCGTCGCGCGCGACGAGATGTTCCGGACGTTCAACTGCGGCATCGGCTACACGCTGATCGTGCCGGCGAAGGCGCAGGGCACGATCGTCGCGGCGCTCGGCAAGCTCGGCCTCGACGCGCGGCAGATCGGCGAGATCGTGCCGGCGCGCGGCGATCGCGTCGAGATCGCGTGACGCAGCCGCCGATGCGCGTCGTCGTGCTCGCATCCGGGCGCGGCTCCAACCTCGGCGCGTTGATCGCAGCGCAGGATCGATTCGGGATCGTGCTCGTCGCGGGCGACAAGCCCGAAGCGAAGGCCCTGCGGCTCGCCGAAGAGGCCGGCATCGAGACGCTCGCGCTCGATCCGCGCGGCTACGCCGATCGCGCGAGCTTCGACGCCGATCTCTTCGCGCGCATCGCCGAGCACACGCCGGATCTGATCGTGCTCGCGGGCTTCATGCGCATCCTCGATCCCGCCGTGCTCGCGCCGTGGGTCGGCCGCACGATCAACATCCATCCCTCGCTGCTGCCGAAGTATCGCGGCCTGCGCACGCACGAGCGCGCGCTCGCCGCGGGCGACGCAACGCACGGCGCGAGCGTGCATTTCGTGACGTCGGAGCTCGACGGCGGCCCGGTGATCGCGCAGGCGGAGCTTGCGGTCGAGCACGGCGACACCGCCGCGACGGTGGCGGCGCGGCTCCTGCCGATCGAGCACCGGCTGCTGGCGGCGACCGTAGACCTCTTGTGCGCGAAACGCGTCGCGCTCGATGGCGACCGCGTTCGCTTCGACGGCGCGCCGCTCGCTGCGCCGCTGCGGCTCCGCGGCGGCACGCTCGCGGCGTGAACGCGCCGTTCAGCCGCGCGCGGCGACACTCGCGCCGTCGAATGCCCGGAATCGCCGCATGAAAATCCTGATCGCCGCGCTCGCGCTCGCCGTCGCGACGCCGGTGTTCGCCGACGAGGCGCCGCTCGCGCCGTTCCGCGCCGAATACGACGCGGTCCGCAACGGCGATGCGCTCGGCAGGACGACGCTGGAGCTCAGCGACAACCACGACGGCACCTGGACGCTGCGCAGCGAGACGCGCGGCACGTCGGGCCTCGCCAAGCTCGCCGGCATCCACATCGTCGAGACGTCGCGCTTCCGCTGGCACGACGGCCGGCCCGAGGCGATCGAGTACGACTACAAGCAGGACAGCGCGATCAGGAACCGCACGCGGCATGCGACGTTCGCGAACGGCGAGGCCAAGGTCGAGGAAGGCGGCGAGTCGTTCAGATACGCGATCGTGCCGGGCCTCGTCGACCGTCACGCGGTGACGCTCGCGATCGCGCTCGATCTCAAGCACGGCGCGACGTCGTTCGACTACAAGATCGCGGTCAAGGACCACGTCGAGGACATGCGCTACGAGCGCGCCGGCAACGAAAGTCTCAACGTGCCGGCCGGCACGTTCGACGCCGTACTGATGCGCCGCGTCGGCGAGCCCGGCAACGACCGCAAGCGCGTCGCGCGGAGCTGGTTCTCCGAGAAGCTCGGTTGGCTGCCGGTGCAGATCGAGCAGGCCGACAAGAAGGACACGATCACGCTGAGGCTCGCGGCGGCGCCGAAACGCTAGCCGCGTCACGCCGGCTCGCCCGAGTCGGCGTATGCTTGCGCCGTGCGGACCTGGGGAGGGATGCGCGATGTTCCGGCGTCGTCTGCTGTTCGCTTTCGCTCTCGTTTTCGCCATGCACGCCGTCGCGGCCGACGCGCCGCCGGCGGGCGATTACGCGTGGCCGAATCTCACCGATTTCCTGAAGCAGCTGATCGCCAAGGTCGGTGCGCCGGTCAAGGTGTATCGGCTCACGATGGATCGCGACGGCAACGTCGATCTCTGGATCCAGGACCAGCAGCGGCGCGATCTCGTCGACAGCTACGAGTACGAGAAAGGCGTCATGAGCGAGCCGATCCCGGTCAAGTTCGAGCATTACCCGAGCGTCGGCGCGGTCGATCATCACGTCATCGAGCTCACGACGATCGATTTCCAGCGCCTGCCGGGCATGGTCGCGACGGCGAAGGCGAAGCTCGGCCTCCCCGATGCGCGCGTGTTCCGCATCGAGCTCGAACGCGGCGACTCGCACGGCTTCCTGACCTACACGGACGTTCCGATCTGGACGATCCACGTCGACACGCCGCGGCACGACGGGCGCGTCGAGTTCAGCCTCGACGGGAAGGTGCTCGATGCCGACAAGGATTGAAGTCGCGCTGGTCGCGGCGCTCGTCGTCGCGTGCACGGAGGCGCTCGCGGCGGAGCCGGTCGCTCCGGCCCATCCGCTCGACGATCCGGCCGCGGTGAAGGCCGCGTTCGCCGCGCGCATCGGCAAGCCGGTGCACGTCATGCAGTTCGGGTTCGGCGAGCACTACTCCGACGCGATCGTGCAGAACGACGCGGCACAAGACGAGTTCGACCGCTACGAGATGGTGCCCGGCCAGCCGATGAAGGAAGGCACGCCGCAGAAATCCGGCAGCGTCGACTGCAAGAAGAAGATCGCGTTCGCCGATCTCGATCTTGCCGCCGCCGCGCGCGTGCTCGGCGAGGCGCGCGCGATCGCCGCGGGGAACGGCTACAAGCAACCCGAGAACGTGCAGCTCGGCGCCGACGTGTTCTGCAACGACTTCGGCTGGCGCGCGTACCTGACCAGCGAGACGAACTCCGACGCGATGCTCGAGATCGTCTGGTCGCCGGCCGGCGCGTCGCCGAAGGCACGCCGGCTCAAGGACGACGGCTGGGCGAAGGTCGACATGAAATCGCTCGCGGCCGGCACCGCGAAGGCGCCGCCCGCCGCGCCGAAGAACGAGCCCGCGCCGACGCCGGGCGACGGGCGCGAGCGCGATTTCACGCACGGCATCGAAGCCGATCTCGCGCGCGTCGAGGCCAAGGTCGGCGCGCCGCTCGGCTTCAAGCACATCCGCGTCGACAAGGAACAGCTGTCGATGGACGTGTTCTCGCCGTCGAACAAGAAGCGCGTTGCGACGTACCTCGTCGACAACAAGGGCGAGATCCGCCTCTGGCGCGAGGACGACACGATTCCGTTCGACTGCAACAAGCCGTTCTCGGCGTCGGACGTGCCGATCGCGCAGTTGCCCGCGATGATCGCCGGCGCGCCGGCGCTGATTCCGCCGATGGCGCAGGGGTGGGTCAAGGACGTCAGCATCTACCGCAGCGGGTTGTGCGGGGCGCCGCACGTGTACATCCAAGTCGAGGACGATCGGGGGTACGGAAACGTCGAGTATGACCAGCGCGGGAGGCTGGTGAGCGCCGAGGTGCAGTAAAAGCGGCCCTCACCCTGCCCTCTCCCGCAAGCGGGAGAGGGGAAAGAAGTGCGCTACGACGGGAGACGGCGGATGCGTGCGCCGAGGCCGCCGAGCTTCTCTTCGATGTTCTCGTAGCCGCGATCGATGTGATAGATGCGGTCGACGACGGTGTCGCCGTGTGCGACGAGGCCCGCAAGCACGAGCGAGGCCGATGCGCGCAGGTCGGTCGCCATCAGCGGCGCGCCCGACATGCTCGCGACGCCGCGCACGATCGCGGCGTTGCCTTCGAGCTGGATGTCGGCGCCGAGGCGCTGCAATTCGAGCGCGTGCATGAAGCGGTTCTCGAACACGGTCTCGGTGATCACGCCGACGCCTTCGGCGACGCAGTTGAGCGCGGTGAACTGCGCCTGCATGTCGGTCGGGAATGCGGGATACGGCGCCGTCGTGATGTTGACGGCCTTCGGCCGCTTGCCGCGCATGTCGAGCTCGATCCAGTCCTCGCCGGTGTTGATGTGCGCGCCGGCGTCCTCGAGCTTGCCGAGCACCGCGTCGAGCGTCTTCGGCCGCGCGCGTTTCGCAGTGATCTTTCCACCCGTGATCGCGCCGGCGACGAGGAACGTGCCGGTCTCGATGCGGTCGGGCAGCACTTCGTAGGTCGTACCGGAGAGGCGCTCGACGCCTTCGATGACGAGCGTCGCGGTGCCGGCGCCTTCGATCTTCGCGCCCATCGCGTTGAGGCAGTTGGCGAGGTCGATGACCTCGGGCTCCTGTGCGGCGTTCTCGATGATCGTCGTGCCCTCGGCGAGCGCGGCGGCCATCATGATGTTCTCGGTGCCGGTGACGGTGACGAGATCGAGGTGGATGTGCGCGCCCCTGAGGCGCTTCGCGCGCGCCTTGATGTAGCCGTTCTCGACCGAGACCTCGGCGCCGAGCGCCTGCAGCCCCTTGAGGTGGAGATCGACCGGGCGCGAGCCGATCGCGCAGCCGCCCGGAAGCGACACGTCGGCTTCGCCGAAGCGCGCGACCAGCGGCCCGAGCACGAGGATCGACGCGCGCATCGTCTTGACGAGGTCGTACGGCGCGAAATAGCGCTTGGCCGGCCGCGGGTCGACGTGGATCTTCATGCGCTCGTCGAGCACGAGCTGCACGCCCATCTGGCCGAGGAGCTCCATCGTCGTCGTGACGTCGTGGAGATGCGGCACGTTGCCGATGGTGACGGGCTCGTCGGCGAGCAGGCACGCGGCCAGGATCGGCAGCACCGCGTTCTTGGCGCCGGAAACCCAGACGTCGCCCGTCAGGGGTTCGCCGCCGTTGATGACGATTTTGGCCATGTGTGAAGAACGTCTGGACGTCGGGAGTAAAGGTGAGGACGCTGATCAGAATCGAAGGTTTGTACAGTCTTTCCCGGCTGTCGGCGCGGCCCTGCTCGCGCCGGACACGCCGCGCCTAAGCGCCCCTGTCCGCTTCCTCGGGCGTCAGGGTGCGCAGCGAAAGCGCATGGATCGCCCCGCCCATCAGCTCGCCGAGCGTCGCATAGACCATGCGGTGCCGCGCCAGCGGCAGCTTTCCGGCGAACGACGGGCTCACGACCAGCGCCTCGAAATGCACGCCATCGGGCCCGCTGACCTCGACCTTCGCGTCGGGCAGGCCCTGCTGGATCAGATGCTGTACCGTCGTCGTGTCCATTTGCTGCGCGTCAGGAGGCGGTTCGGGGACGATCCCGGTGTGAAGATCGCGGCTGCGACGCTGGCGCCGCCCCGTCCGTCAAGAGCGAAACCCTGGGCTAACCGTTACAATGGGGCGGCGAATGGTACTCAAAAACCTGCGGCGCAGAAATCAAGAGTTCGCCGATCTTGCCTATTCGTACCCCTGCCCCGACTTTGCGCTCCCGATGAACGCCCAGATGCAAGCCGCTTCCCTGCCGCTCACGAGTCCGCTCCTCGACGGGGCCAAGCTCGTGCGCAGCGCGCGCGCGGTGATCGCCACCGAGGCGCGCGCGATCGAGGTGCTGCACGACCGCATCGACGGCCGCTTCCTGCGCGCCTGCCAGCTGATGTACGAGTGCGCGGGCCGCGTCGTCGTCTCGGGCATGGGCAAGTCGGGCCATATCGCGCGCAAGATCGCGGCGACGCTCGCTTCGACCGGCACGCCCTCGTTCTTCGTGCATCCCGGCGAAGCGAGTCACGGCGATCTCGGCATGATCACGCAGAAGGACGTCGTGCTCGCGCTGTCGAACTCGGGCGAGACCGACGAACTGCTCACGATCCTGCCGCTGATCAAGCGCCAGGGCATTCCGCTGATCGTGATGAGCGGCAACGGCGAATCCTCGCTCGGGCGGCTCGCCGACGTGCACCTCGATACCAGCGTCCCCGCCGAAGCCTGCCCGCTCGGCCTCGCGCCGACCGCGAGCACGACGGCGACGCTGGTCATGGGCGATGCGCTCGCGATCGCGCTGCTCGAGGCGCGCGGCTTCACCGACGAGGACTTCGCGCGCTCGCATCCGGCCGGAAGCCTCGGCCGCCAGCTGCTGCTCAAGATCAGCGACGTCATGCACTCCGGCGACAAGGTTCCCGCCGTCGGCCCGGACGCCTCGCTGACCGAAGCTCTGGTCGAGATGACGCGCAAGGGCCTCGGCATGACCGCCATCGTCGACGACCAGCACCACCTCCTCGGCGTCTTCACCGACGGCGACCTGCGCCGTGCGGTCGACGACGACGACATCGACCTGCGCGCGACGCCGGTGACGCACCTCATGACCGCGCGCCCGAAGACGATCACGGCCGACAAGCTCGCGATCGAGGCGGCGCGGCTGATGGAAGCGCACAAGATCCACGCGCTGCTCGTCGTCGACGACGGGAACCACGTGGTCGGTGCGCTCAACATTCACGACCTGCTGCGCGCCAGGGTGGTTTGACGCTGCGAGTGAGCGGTGAACGGTGAGCGGTGAGCGGAACGAGCCAAGGTCCGCTACGCTTCGTCCGCTGACCGCTCGCCGCTGACCGTTCACGATGACGTACTCGCACTTCTCCGACCTCCCCACGGACATCCGCGACCGCGCCGCGCGCATCCGGCTCGCCGTCTTCGACGTCGACGGCGTGCTGACCGACGGCCGCCTGATCTACGGCGAGGACATGCACGAGCTGAAGGCGTTTCACGTGCACGACGGCCTCGGCCTGAAGCGCCTCCTCGCCAACGGCGTCGAAGTCGCCGTGATCACGGCGCGCATGAGCATGATCGTCACCGAGCGCATGGCCGAGCTCGGCGTCGCACACGTCTACCAGGGCCAGGACGACAAGCTCGCCTGCTTCGAGCAGCTCCTGCACGCGCTCAAGCTCGATCCGTCCGAAGCGGCCTACACGGGCGACGACCTTCCCGATCTCGCGGTCATGCAGCGCGCGGGCTTCGCGGTCGCGGTCGCCAACGCGCATCCGTGGGTGCGCGAGCGCGCGCACTGGCGCACGCGGCTTGCCGGCGGCGCGGGCGCCGCGCGCGAGGTCTGCGACCTGATCCTCGCGGCGCAGGGCAAGGCCGAAGCCGAGCTCGCCGCGTTCGTGCGATGAGCGATCGCCGTCTCTGGCTCGTCGCGGCGCTGCTCGCGCTCGCGGGCATCGGGCTCAACATCGTGCTCTGGATCACGCGCCAGCGCACCAACGAGCAGACGTTCGCCGGGCCGCCGCGCTCGGACTACACGCTCACCGATTTCACGCTGAACGCGCTCGACGCGCAGGGAAAGCTCTCGTTCCAGACCGTCGGCCCGATGCTGGCGCGGCGCGGCGACGACGGCTCGATCTTCGTGACGACGCCGGACTACGTCATCTACGACGGCAGCGCCCACGAATGGACCGGCAAGTCCGATTCGGCCTGGGTCAACAAGGAAGGCACGATCATGCGGCTCGACGGGCACGTCGAGATGCACCGGCAGCGGGTCGAGGGCGTGCAGCCGGTCGACGTCGTGACGCGCGACCTCACGACCTGGCCCAAGGACAAGAAGATGGAGACGGCGGCGCCGGCAACGATCATCCAGCCCGGCTCTATACTGCGCGGCACCGGCATGCGCGGCGATCTCAACACCAAGGAACTGGAGCTCCTCTCCGATGTGCACGCAACGATCGAACCGAAAGCCCAGCGCGATGCGGAGCGCAGGTAGCGCCGTCGTTCTCGCGATGTCGTTCGCGCCGCTCGCGGCGCATGCGCTGTCGAGCGACCGCCAGCAGAACATGCTGATCAACGCCGACTACTCGAAGATCGTGCAGAACAAGGACAACAACGCGCCCGGCATGACCTATCTCACCGGCAACGTGACGATGGATCAGGGCACGACGAAGGCGCGCGGCGACGAGGCGACGATCTACCAGCATCCCGGCGACGCGAAGGACGCGCAGGGCCGCGACATCTCGGGCGACATCGCGCGCGTCGTGCTGATCGGCAAGAAGAAGCAGGCGCACCTGGAGCAGCAGCAGGACTCGGGCGGCCTCTTCTCCGCGGTCAGCGACAAGATCGACTACAACGCCGACACGAGCGTAGCGGTGCTCACCGGCAACGTCGTCGTCGTGCAGCCCGGACGGGGCGAGTTCCGCGGCGCGACCATGACCTACAACACCAACACCGGCGAGATGGAATCGGGCGACAAGAACGGCCCCGGCCAGCGCGTGCAGATGGTCATCGAGCCGAAGAACAAGGCGCCTGTCGCCCAGCCCGCCGAGCCCAAGCCCGCCGCCACCGACCAGCACTGATGCTGAGCGCCACCGGATTGCAGAAAAGCTTCCGCGGCCGTGCGGTCGTGCGAGGCTTCGAGTTCACGCTCGACGAAGGCGAGATCGTCGGCCTCCTCGGCCCGAACGGCGCCGGCAAGACGACCTGCTTCTACATGGTCGTCGGCCTCATCGCGGCCGACGCCGGCACGATCCGCATCGACGAGCGCGACGTCACGGAGCTCCCGATGCACGCCCGCGCGCGGCTCGGCGTCGGCTACCTGCCGCAGGAGCCCTCGGTGTTCCGCCGGCTCTCGGTCGCCGACAACATCCTCGCGATCCTCGAGCTCCGCGACGACCTCGACGGTGCCGGGCGCACGGCGGAGCTCGAATCGCTGCTCGACGACCTGCAGATCGGTCACATCGCCGACCAGCGCGGCGTCAGCCTTTCCGGCGGCGAGCGGCGCCGCGTCGAGATCGCGCGCGCGCTCGCCGCGAAGCCGCGCTTCATGCTGCTCGACGAGCCGTTCGCCGGCATCGACCCGATCTCGGTCGTCGACATCCAGCGCATCGTCCGGCAGCTCAAGTCGCGCGGCATCGGCATCCTGATCACGGACCACAACGTGCGCGAGACGCTCGGCATCTGCGAGCGCGCGTACATCATGAGCGAGGGGGCCGTGCTGGCGCAGGGCGCGCCGGCGGAGATCCTCGCCAACGAGCAGGTGCGCGAGGTCTACCTCGGCCGCGAGTTCCGCATGTAAGGCCGGCGGCCGGGTTGCCCGGAGTGTGGCGATCCGCACAGACTCCGCCTGCTTTTCCGTGACGTCAAGCCTGCCCTTGGCACGCCTTTTGGCGCTAGGATGGGTCCCACTTGGGGGGCTTGGCACGATTCGGGCATGAAACCCGCGCTCCAGATACGACTCAACCAGCAGCTCGCGCTGACGCCGCAACTGCAGCAGGCGATTCGCCTCCTGCAGCTTTCGAGCATGGAGCTCGAGCTCGAGCTCAATACCGCGATCGAGTCGAACCCCCTCCTCGAGCTCGAAGCCGACCGCGGCGAGGACGGCGAAGCCGACGGCAGCGAAGCCGAGGGAGCCGAAGCCGACGCCGAGTCGAACGCCGAAACAGCCGAGTCCGCCAGCGACGGCAACGACGACGGCCCGCTCGACCTCGAACTCGAGCGCAGCGACTACCGCGGCACCGCGCTCGACGAGGACGGCCTCGAGCCGCAGGACGCCGAGGTCGAGGACCTTCGCGACCACCTGCTCTGGCAGCTCAACCTGACGCCGATGTCGACGCGCGACCGCGCGATCGCGGCGGCGATCATCGAGGCCGTCGACGACGACGGCTATCTCTCCGAATCCGACGAATCGATCCAGGGCAGCCTCGCCTCGCTGCACGCCGTCACCCTCGAGGAAATCGAGGCCGTGCGCCATCGCGTGCAGCGCTTCGATCCGGTCGGGGTCGCGAGCCGCAACCTTCGCGATTGCCTCGACGTACAGCTCGAGACGCTCGATCCCACGACGCCGGGCCTCGCGCTCGCGCGCACGCTCGTGAACGAGCACCTCGAAGCGCTGGCGCGGCAGGACCGTGCGCGCCTGTGCCAGCGCGTGCATGCGAGCGAAGAGGACTTCGAGACCGCCGTCGCGCTGATCCGCTCGCTGGCGCCGAAGCCCGGCGTCGGCTATTCGAACGCGACCGCCGAATACGTCGCCCCCGACGCATACGCGCGCAAGATCGCCGGGCGCTGGCAGGTCGCGCTCGCGCCGGGCTGCCAGCCGCGGCTCGGCATCAACGAGCACTACGCGAGCCTGATCGCCAAGGCACGCCGCGAGGATGCACACTATCTGCGCGGCCAGCTGCAGGAAGCGCGCTGGCTGATCAAGAGCCTGAAGACGCGCGCGGAGACGATGCTCAAGGTCGCGACATCGATCGTGCGTGCGCAGGAAGCGTTCCTCGAGTTCGGCGCCGAAGCGATGCGCCCGCTCGTGCTGAAGGACGTCGCCGAGGAGATCGGCATGCACGAATCGACGGTGAGCCGCGTCACCACGCGCAAATTCCTGCACACGCCGCGCGGCACGTTCGAGTTCAAGTATTTCTTCTCGAGCGGCGTGTCGACCGTCGACGGCGGCGCGGCGTCCGCGACCGCGATCCAGGCGATGATCAAGAAACTGATCGGCGACGAGCAGCCGGCGCGTCCGATGTCGGACCAGGCGCTCGCCGCGGAGCTCAACCGGCGCGGCATCAGCGTCGCGCGGCGCACCGTCGCGAAATATCGCGAGGCGATGAACATCCCTTCGTCGAACGACCGCAGTCGTCTCGGTTGAGGTGCCGCATGCGAATCCCGCGCGCGATCGCGCGACCGACGCCGTTTCTCCCGACTCAGGAACCGTTCCGCCGTTCGCGGGTCTCATGGTGTGACGCGGCGCTGCGCCGCGTCTCCCGTCACTTCGAGAAGGAGGAAGCCGCCGCCTGATTCTTCGTCGTCCCGGCGTACCGGGACTCCTCGCCGCGTTGTTCGGTTGCCGATCCGATCGGAATTCGAATGCACCGACACGCGCGCTCGAGCCCCAGCTCCGCCCGGGATCCGGCCGCCACCCTGCACTACGCGTCCGGCGCTTTCCGGACGTTCAATACGAGGAGTTGGTCATGCAGATCACCATCAAGGGTCACCAGGTCGACGTCACCCCCGCGTTGCACGACTACGCGACGAGCAAGTTCGAACGGGTCACGCGCCACTTCGACCATCTGCATGAGCTCAACGTCGTGCTTGGCGTTGAGAAGCTGCTGCACAAGGCCGAGGCCACGATGCAGTTTTCCGGCAAGAAGGCCGGCCGCACCCTGCACGCGAACGCGACCGCCGCCGACATGTACGCGGCGATCGACGCGCTCGTCGACAAGATCGACAAGCAGGTGCGCAAGCATAAGGAGAAGCTGACCGACCACCATGCCGACGTGGTGCGGTCGACGCGTTACAGCTGAGCCCGAACCCGTTGCGACGAGGCGGCGGGTCCCCGCGTTCCGCGGGGACGACGCAGGGCGCATGCGAATCCCTAACGCGCCCTTCCCGATTCGCCAGTACCATTAGCCGCCCGCCGCCACCCCGCGACCCGGAGAGCTCCTCCCGCTCATGCCCTTCCTCGACCTCCTGCCGCCCGATCGCGTGCGGACGGACTTCGTCGCGAACGACAAGGCGGCGCTGATCTCGCGCCTCGCCGACCTCCTCGCCGGCCGCGACGACGCGCGCATCGTGCATGCGGCGCTCGAGGCGCGCGAGCAGCTCGGCTCGACCGGCCTCGGTCACGGCGTCGCCATCCCGCACGGGCGCAGCGCCGACGTCTCCGAGGCGCGCGCCGCGTTCGTGCGGCTCGCGCAGCCGATCGACTTCGGCGCCGACGACCGCCAGCCGGTCGATCTCATCGCCGCGCTGATCGTGCCCGAGCACTTCACCGACCAGCACCTGAAGCTCCTCGCCGAGCTTGCGGAGCTTTTCTCCGACACGAAGCTCACGGCGGCGCTGCGCGCCGCTCCCGACGCCGCCACGCTGCGCGACGATCTCAGGAAGGCCCGGGCCGCGCACTGAGCCCGCCGCGACGCGCCCTGACGGCGTCGCTTGGTCACGATCGTTACACTGTGGCAGTCTGGCGCCGGCGGCCGCATGCCGCACGGCGCGATCCCAAGAACCTCGAACATGGAAAGGCTCTCAGCCCGCCAGCTTTTCGATGCCGTCGGCGAGCGCATGGCGCTGCGCTGGGCGGCCGGCATGCGCGGCGAAAACCGCGTGCTGGAGCCGGGCGGCAAGGAGTCGCGCCGCCCCTCGCTGGTCGGCTACCTCAACATCATCTATCCGAACAAGGTGCAGATCATCGGCACCGAGGAGCTCAACTACCTCGACGGCCTCGATTCGCGCCAGCGCTGGGAAACGGTCGAGAAGATCATCGCGTACCAGCCGGTCGCGCTGCTCGTCACGAAGGACCAGACGATTCCCGCGGACCTGCGCCAGGCTGCCGAGGAATCGCAGACGCCGCTCTGGCACAGCCCGAAGCGCGGGCACGAGCTCCTGACCTACCTGCAATACCACCTCGCGCGCTCACTGGCGCGGCAGGTCACGCTGCACGGCGTGCTGATGGAGGTGTACTCGATCGGCGTCCTCATCACCGGCGAGAGCGGCAC
>Ga0126377_10001965_pt1 | contig 13874 bp, 9 predicted proteins | sample PanSoiMetPlot_22_FD_92647 | JGI IMG/M metagenome (GOLD analysis project Ga0126377, IMG submission 92647) | Tropical forest soil microbial communities from Panama - MetaG Plot_22 | ecosystem: Environmental > Terrestrial > Soil > Tropical forest > Bulk soil | place: Panama | collected 2016-02-17
ATTATCTGCTGCGCGAGGTCTTGTCATTAGACGTTCCGCACATCAGCCCCGCCGGGTGGGATTGGGCTGAGGCCGACATCGTCGGGCAGATAGAAAAACTTTCCGAAGAAGAGGTCAAAGCTTTGCTTGAGCGAAAGATCGTCAGTGGGGGCAATGATTGAAATGAATCATTTCGCTAAGAAAATCTCCGGGTTCTCGCGCGAGCGGCTGGCTTTGCTCTGTACCGAATTGAAAGCCAGGCTGGAGAAACTCGAAAACTCCCGGCAGGAACCGATCGCTATTATCGGCATGGCCTGCCGGTTTCCGGGCGGGGCGACGGACTTGGAGTCCTTCTGGGAACTGCTGCGCAACGGCGTTGACGCCGTCACTGAGATTCCGCCCGACCGCTGGGACGTCGATGCCTTCTACGACTCTGACCCCGACGCGCCGGGCAAGATGTATTGTCGCCGAGGGGGGTTCCTTCGCGACATTGACCGGTTCGATCCGCTCTTCTTCAATATCTCGCCCAGGGAAGCCAGCAGCCTGGATCCCCAATACCGCCTGCTCCTGGAAGTCACGTGGGAGGCTCTGGAGATCGCCGGTCAAAATCCCCACGAGCTAAGAGGGACGCGCGCGGGGGTCTTCGTGGGCGTTGGCGCCGATGATTACGCCAAGATCCAGATCCGGCAGGCCGATCCCGAAGCGATCACCGCCTACGCCGGGACGGGAAACGCTTACTGCTATGGGGCCGGGCGCATTTCGTATTTCCTGGGACTGCAAGGGCCCAACTTCCCCGTGGACACGGCCTGCTCATCGTCTTTGGTGGTCACGCACCTCGCCTGCCAGAATCTTCGCGTAGGGGAATGCGATCTGGCTGTGGTTGGGGGTGTGCACTTAATGCTTTCGCCAGTGGGTACGATCTTCCTGTCTAAAGCTCGCGCCCTCTCACCGGACGGCCGATGCAAAACTTTTGACGCCCAGGCCGACGGTTTCGTCCGTGGTGAGGGGTGCGGCGTCATTGTCTTGAAGAGGCTATCGGACGCGATTGCCAATCGCGATCGGGTTTACGCCATCATCCGGGGCTCCGCCATTAACCACGACGGTCCCAGCAGCGGCTTCACCGTTCCTAACGGGCCCGCCCAGCAAGCTGTAATTCAGGCCGCGCTCAGGATGGCCCAGGTGGAGCCGCTTGAGGTAGGTTACATTGAAGCCCATGGCACAGGGACGGCGTTGGGGGATCCCATCGAGACGCGAAGCATAGCCGCCACACTCGGGCGAAAGGTCGGTCGTTCGGCAGACAATCCTCTCGTCTTAGGCTCTGTGAAAACGAATTTCGGTCACCTGGAACCAACAGCGGGAATAGCAGGCTTGATCAAGACCGCGCTGGCTCTGCAGCGCGAAGAAATCCCCCCCCATCTGCATCTGAAGAAAATCAATCCTCACATCTCACTGGAAGACGGGCCGTTCGTCATACCTACGCAGCGATTGTCCTGGCCGCGTTCCGAGCGCGCACGCATTGCCGGCGTAAGCTCATTTGGTCTTAGTGGCACAAACGCGCACGTGATCCTGCAAGAAGCTCCGCCCGGCCAAGAACCAACAGACCGCTTTCAGCGCCCCCTCCACGTGCTGACATTGTCAGCGCGGACGGAAAGCGCCATCAAAGCTCTGGCCAGTCGGTTTGAAGCCCACTTGGCGAAGAAGCCTTCCCAATCTGTCTCAGACATCTGTTTTACCGCTAACACCGGAAGAGCCCATTTCGCCTATAGGCTGGCGGTCGTGACCGATTCCACGGCCCAGCTCCAGGGGGAGTTGAAGGCTTTTTCTCAAGCGAGCAAACCGCGGGCTCTCGTGTCAGGAAAAGTAGAGACAAGCAAGCGTTTGAAGGTGGCCTTTCTATTCAGCGGGGAAGGCTGCCAATACCTGGGCATGGGCGGGCAACTGTATGCAAGCGAGCCCAGGTTCAGAGAAGCCATTCAACGGTGTGAAGATGCGATCAGCGACTGTTTGGAGCAACCGCTTTCGGAGTTTCTTTATTCTGATAACCACGACAGTCAGCTTCTCACTCAGCCTCTCTACGCCCATGTGGCGCTCTTTGCTTTGGAATATGCCTTAGCGCAACTGTGGGGATCATGGGGAATTAAGCCATCGGCGGTTCTGGGATATGGTCTCGGTGAGTACGTGGCGGCTGCGGCGGCTGGAGTATTCACCCCAGAAGACGCTCTGAAGCTGGTTGTGGAGCGCGCCCAGCTTCTTCAGACTCTGCCTTCCGCCTGGCAAACCGCAGCGTTGATGGGCGAAGAGGAGCGTCTGAGAACGACCATAGAAGACCTCGCCGATGAGATCGTGGTTGCAGCGGTTAACTCCCCGCAGAACATCGTTATATCCGGGCCAGGACAGGCCATTGAAGATGTCCTGAAGCGGCTTAAAAAAAGGGATGGGGTCAAAGTTCGTCGGACTCCGGGGGGAGGGGCATTGTATTCTCCGGCTGCTCTCCCGATCCTGGATCAGCTAGAGGAGAAGGCCGCGGAGATCAATTTTCGGCCGCCGCGGATCACGATGATATCGACCCTAACCGGAGGCTTGGTAGGGGCCGAAGTAGCTCAGGCGCATCACTGGCGGTTGCATGCTTGTCAACCCGTTAAATTCGCCGCTGGCGTCAAGGCCCTGTACGAGAGAGGACACGATAATTTCCTGGAGATCGGCCCGAAGCCGATCCTGACTGGTTGGGGTAAGCAATGCCTGCCCCAGCCGGGTTTAGGTTGGCAGGCATCGCTACAGCCGGGAGAAGATTGGCCCCAAATGATGACCAGCCTGAGTCAGTTATACATTCGGGGGATTCCTGTAGACTGGTCCGGGTTTGACCGGCCTTATAGCCGCGAGAGAGCGCCTCTGCCGACCTATCCCTTTGAGCGCCAGCGTTATTGGCTTGAGATGTCACGCCCGGTCCGATCCTCTATGCTGATCGCTGAAGATGATGCCTTGAAGGACACAGCCCTGCGCTCGACCATCGAAAGACTCCTTCACGTTTGTGGAGAGGACGGCGCCCAGGCCATTAACAGGCTGGTGTCAGCGCCGCTGATTTTTCTCTCTTCGACCGGTCAGAGCTTTTTCTATCTGAACCGGAAGGATTCGTCCATGGTAGTACACGCCTTTGTCGGCCCGCCTGAATCCTTCGAGTCTGCGGCGCGAGAGGTCCTCGAATATGCCAAAAGTCGAGACGTGAATCTGATCGTCGTGGCGCAGGAAGAGCGTGTCGGCAAGCTCCGTAAACTAGGGTTTGCCACGACGCCAGTCGGTGTTTGGCAAGCGATTACGGACCTGAACTCCTTCAATATTGAAGCTAAGGGAATGCGACGGCTCCGCTCGAAGTTTAATTCTTTCAGTAACCGCGGACCCTGTTCTACTGAGGAATACCGGGTAGGCAGTGATCCGGCTATAGATCGCCGCATCGTCGAACTGATGGAAAGCTGGGTGGCTCGAAAAATGAGGAAAGCGCCTTTCGTTTCGCTGCTGAAAGAATTGGTCCTCACTGGCAGACTGGCTTCCAAGTATCGAGTCTTCTTGACCTGGCTGGCGGATGAAATCGAAAGTGTTATCCTTTTGTCTCCAATTGAGGCCAAGAACGGCTATCTGCTGGATCTGGAGTTCTATCCCGCTGAAATGCCCTCTGGCTGTCTTGAGTTCAGCATCGTGAATACGATGGAGCAGCTCAAGAAAGAGGGGGTCTCGTACTTCAGCCTCGGTTCAACTTTTGGCGCCCAACTGGATTCTGATCCTCACGAGGACCCGAGAGTTCGTGACCTCCTCCAGTCCTTCCACTTTGCGGGCATCCTGAACGAGGACGGCATCTTTGAATTCAAGAAGAAGTTTTATCCCGCCACCCTTCGTCTTTACGTCTGCTGTTTGCCTGAAATGGATATTTCGGTATTGCCGGATGTGTTGCTGTTACTGGCTGCGCCAGAAAGGATCTTGCGCGAAAGAGAGCAAAGCTCATCCCTGGCAGCGCAACTGCCACAAGGCCCGGTTGATCCCCATGCGGGCGGCGCAGCGTCGCCAGAGGCTGCTGATCATGAGCGCAATGGTCTTCCTGCCTCTCATCCCTTGCTTGGTCGCCGGGTTCCTCTGGCCCTGGCGGATGTAGTGTTCGAGTCTCGGCTTGAACTCAACTCTCGGGAATTGTCGTGGCTTGCAGATCACCGGGTCCTGGAAAATGCGGTGTTACCAGCGTCCGCCTACATTGAGATGGCGATTGCGGCCTCTACGGCGTTATGCCCAGGCGCCAGCCAAGTTTTAGAAGGCCTTTCGTTCTTGGAAGTTCTCACTCTTCCTGAGCGGGGGCGCCGAATTATGCAGTTCATCTTCAGCGCCCAAGATGGCGCCGCGGGATCGTTCCGCATCTTGAGCAAGAGAGAGGGTTTTGGGCAGGGTGACTCCGGCTGGACCCTGCACGCTACGGGAAGAGTGGAGCCGATCACCGAGCGATCACGCTCGGCGAGCGTCCGTCGCGCAGTTTCGTTGATGAGCATTCGCAGCCAGGCACTGCAACCCGTGGAGGCCGAATCGTATTACCATCAGGTTGAGCAATTCGGCCTCAAATACGGCGTTAGCTTTCGAGCCATTCAGGAACTGAGGAGTGGCTATGGAGAGGCTCTCGCCCGAATTCATCTGCCCGACCAGGCGTTGCCTGACTTGACAAAGTATCAGACAAACCCGATTTTGCTTGATGCCTGTCTACAGGTTCAGGGGGCAGCCCTTTTGGCCAGTCAGGGCGAGCCCTCGGCTCCGGCGACATACTTGCCAGTGGGTATCGAGCGCATCAGTTCGCTTCAGGGGCTGCGAACCGAGTTATGGGTATATTGCCGCCTTCGCCCAGTTGAAGGCGCCGACCCGCAGCAGATCGTAGGAGATATTCAAGTCTTCGATGAGTCCGGAAATGCGGTGGCGGAGGTTGAAGGATTAACGGTCAGGCGGACCAGCCGCGAGGCGCTCCAGCTACTGATGAAGGAGCGTCCAGGAGAGGCGATTTATCAAGTCGAGTGGCTCCCACAGCACAGGCGTCAGATGGAGAAGCCGGAGGTCGTTGAAGAGCCAGGCTGGTGGGTGATTTTCGGTGACTCGGCGGGCGTCGCCGCCCGACTGGCGGAGCTTCTACGTGAACTAGGCGAGGACTGCCTCGTGATCCATCCGAAAGAGACCCTTGAGATCTCCGACCCTAATTGCTGGCGCTTGAATCCGTCGGAACCGGAGCACTTTCAACAGGTCTTCGAGAAAGTGAAGCCGTTGCGGCGGGTCGTTTATCTATGGCCGGCTGAACCCCCTGCTCCCGAGGAGTTGGACTTGGCCTCGCTCCGGCGCGCTCAACTCGCCGGCTGTCAGGGCTTATTGCATTTACTTCAGGCCCTGTCTACTGTCGAAAGAACAGGCTCCCGGCAATTATGGGTAGTGACCCGGGGAGTTCAGCCCGTCAGCGGCGCTTTCAGAACAGTGAATCCGGCCCAAGCCCCGATCTGGGGCCTAGGACGTACCATCGCTCAAGAACATTCCGATATTTGGGGGGGCATGATTGACCTTGATCCCCAGGCTTCTATCAGCGAAGCTGAGCTTCTGCTGGAGGATATCCAGTATCCTGAAGAGGAAGATCATCTTGCCTTCCGTGGTGGGCAGCGATACATCGCAAGACTCGTGGGGAAGGAAATCCGGACTGTGGCGCCCACAAAGCGATTGAGATCCGATGCCACCTATATCATCACCGGCGGTTTGGGAGGCTTGGGAGCGACGGTGGCCCGCTGGATGGTTGCCTGTGGCGCGCGTCACCTGCTCCTCGTCGGTCGGAGAGCCGCTACTGATGAAGCGCAGAAGATCCTTACTGAACTCGAGCAGGCCGGGGCTCAAGATGCCGTTTACTTTCAAGCTGACGTCTCCCGGGAAGAGGAAGTCGGGCGCCTGCTGGCCCATATTGACCAGAACCTGCCCCCCTTGCGAGGAATTGTCCATACTGCAGGCGCGCTGGCGGATGGCGCCTTGATACAACAGTCCTGGCCCAGGTTCCTCCAGGTCATGGCCGCCAAAGTGGACGGAGCCTGGCATTTGCACAACCTCACCAGGAATTTGGCGCTGGACTACTTTATTCTTTTTTCTTCCAGCGCTTCCATCCTGGGAGCGGCCGGTCAGGGAAACTATGCGGCAGCCAACGCCTTCATGGATGGTTTGGCTCACTTCCGCCGATCTCAGGGACTGCCGGCTCTGAGCATCAACTGGGGACCTTGGAGCGAGGTGGGCATGTCGGCGGCGCTGGGTCCGAGAACGGAAGCTCAGCGGGCCGGCCAAGGGATACGCTCCATATCCCCCACCGAAGGGGTTCGGCTGCTGGGACAGGCGATGTTCGAGTCATTGCCGCAAGTCGGGATCATCTCGGTTGACTGGGAAAAACTTCTTAAGGCCGCGGCGCCAGTTCTGCGGCGCTCTTCCCTCTTCAAAGATCTAGCATCGGCTGCGGCGGGCATTCGGGCTGAAACAGAAGCGGGAGCGAGCCAGATCGTCAGGGAGTTTCTCAGCCTCGACCCGGAGGAGCGGCGGCGCCTGTTGCAATCCTATGTTGTAGAGCGGGTTGCCGAAGTACTCAGATCAGAGCCGGCCAACGTAAGTCCGGAGGAACCCCTCACATCGCAAGGGTTCGATTCGCTGATGGCGCTCGAGCTGCGCGAGCGCGTTGAAGCCGAATTGCGGATCGGCATTCCCATTCTGACTTTCTTCCGCAGTAATAGCGTCACTGCGTTTACGGCATTTCTTCTCGAGGAGCTGGCAAAGAAGTATCCCGACTCCTTTTCGGAGCCTGCGCCAGAGGAATCGCCGCAAGAGCTACTTGCCAGGCTCAACGAACTCTCTGACGCGGACGTGGATGCGGCGCTCCGACGAGAATTGGAGAATTGATTCTGCCATGTTGTACCTCAGGAATTTACCGAAGCTGCTGTTCAATCGGGATCCATGCGTCATCCGCTCCAGGGGTCTCGAGTTCGTGCTTAGGCCGAGAACCCTGGATATCCTGATCGTGAAGGAGATACTGCTCAATAAAATGTATGCTTCCCGATTTGACAAGCCCCCGCTCACAGCGGATGTTGTAGTCGATCTGGGAGCCAATTTTGGAGCCTTTGCGGTCTGGGCGCACTCTCTCCTCAAACCAAAGCGTTTGGTTCTCGTGGAACCCTGCGAGCATAACATTAAGATATTGAAGATGAATGCGCGGCACTCTGGATTCGCAGACCTCGCAGAGATAGTTCCAGCAGCGATATATAAGAAAAATGGGACAGTGGGTTTCAACTCCCGCCCGAGGATACCCGCTAACAGCTCTATCCAAGAGGGAGCTCGTCGGGAAGTCACGGCCCTGACCTTCCGCGAACTGCTGGAGAAACACTGCATCAAGGTCATTGATTATCTCAAAATCGACATCGAAGGTGGGGAGAAGTTCATCTTTATAGAGGAGAACAGAGAGCTTTTCGCGCATCGGGTACGGTATGCAATTATGGAGATCCACGGTAAACACATGCGAATCGAGGATGCGCTACATTACTTCTATCGGCTTGGTTTTGAATCTCGTCAATGGGCTCCCAAAGAATGGATGCCCCACATCTGGATGTTAGAAGCTCGAAATCCAAAATTATGGCAGCCGCGGTAGGGAAGATGTTAACTCGGCGCCTCGCCTTTAGATCCCAGCTTATGGGGAGCATAGAACGGTCAGCTTTGCATATGGGGAATGCGGAATTCCGAGAGAAGAAAGAGCGGTTCTTGGTCGCCCCGGCTACTCGTGGGTGGTATGTGGTTTGTCTATCGAAGGAGCTGAAACATAAGCCCTTACGAAAAAGATTGATGGGAATGCCTATTGTTCTCTTTCGGAGTAAGGAGGGGATAGTAGGCGCGCTTCTGGACCGATGTCCCCACCGAAATGTTCCTCTTTCATTAGGCAGGGTGGTTGAATATCAAATTGAATGCCGCTACCACGGCTGGCAGTTTGATGTTTGTGGAAATCGCGTGAGAGTTCCCGGACTGTGTGGCCGCCCCGAGAAGAAAGAGGGTCTCGTCCCCAGTTTTCCCACGCGGGAACAGGATGGATTTGTTTGGGTGTATGGCACTCCCGGAACGGATCCAAAGGTTGAACCCTTTCGGGTTCCGGAACGGGATTCCGAGGGCTACGCCACGGTTTACCGGGTGGGCGAAATAAAAGGTTCTCTTTTTGCGACGGTTGAGAATGCGCTGGACGTTCCCCATACTGCCTTTTTGCATCGGGGTCTGTTCCGCGGAACAGGCGAACCTCAGGGCATCAAAGCCGTGATCACTCGGTATACTGATCGAATCGAGGTGGAGTACCTGGGGGAGCGCCCACCTAAGGGATTGGCGGCCCGCTTTCTGACCTCATCTGAAGAGATTATGACTCATGTGGATCGGTTTATTCTTCCCTCGATCACACAGGTGGAATACCGTCTCGGAGAGAAAGGTCACCTCACCACATTCCTTTGTACCCCGGTAGAGGATTTCTTGACGAAGGTTTTCGCCGTGTTTCAATTTCGAATGGGACTCCCCGCGTGGTTGATGAAGTTGCTCATGACGCCGGTTGTCAAGCGGGTCATCCGGCAGGATGCGGACATGTTAAAGGAACAAACCGAAACGGTTATTCATTTTGGGGAAGAGCGGTTCACCTCAACGGAGCTTGATGTGTTGGGTCTCCAAATCTGGCGCCTCATGCGGCATGCGGACTTGGGGCCGAGTCCAACGATGAATGGATCAGATGGTCAGGCTCCCGGCGAGGGCGCGCGCTTTGAGATCGAAATAAAGATCTGAATGTTGGGATCTTTATTACGCAGCCCAAAAACCGAGAGCCGAGCGCCACGAAGGGCGGATCAGCAATTATGGATATTGACCATCTCTCACCTCAGGAAAAAAGAGCCCTGCTCGAGAAACTCCTTCGACAGAAAATCCAGTCCGGCCGGCCAGACCTTGAGGCCGAGGCTCGTCTCGACCTCGTGATGGATCGCGATGCGGTTGATCCGGACAAAGAACCGCAGGCCATCTTTCTCACTGGCGCTACCGGGTTCGTAGGAGCATTCGTGCTGAGGGAACTCTTGGAGAGTACCGATGCCCGCGTCCACTGCCTTGTGCGGGCTTCCAATCCCGAAGAAGCAAGGAAAAGGGTAAGAGCGAACCTCGAGTCTTATGAACTTGAGACTGCGGATCTTGATTCCAGGCTGATTCCTATCCCGGGAGATCTGACGAGACCGTACCTTGGTTTGCCCGCGGATCAATTCAGGTCGTTGGACAGAGAGCTTGATGTGATCTATCACATCGGCGCCTCTGTCAATTTGGCCTATGACTATCGACAGCTTAAACCAACCAATATCAACGGGACCCGGGAGGTCATCAGGCTTGCTACTGCGGAGAGGATCAAACCGCTGCATTATCTCTCCTCGTACGCGGTGTTTGACTCAGTTCACAATGTAGGGAAGGTATTCTCGGAAGAAGATGAACCGTTCCAAAGCGAGGGACTTTCGAACGGCTATGCGGAAAGCAAGTGGGTTGCCGAAAAAATGGTTCGCAACTGCCGCGAGGCGGGCATTCCGACCTGTATCTATCGGGTCGGTTGGGTGGCAGGCCACAGCCGGACCGGCGTGTGGAACAGATCGGACTTTATACCTCGTTCGATCAAAGCATTCCTCGACGCGGGGAAATATTGCGACCTGGGAAGCATGACAATGACTCCAGTGGACTACCTCTCCGAGTCACTCGTCTACCTTTCGAGACGAAAGGAAGCGATAGGCAAGGTTTTCCATCTTTCAAACGGGAAGCGATATGCGAGCCGCCAACTCCTCATATGGGCGGCGGCTTTCGGTTACAAATTACGGCAGGTACCCCTGGAAGAGTGGGGAGAGGAAATCCGCAGATCATCGACAGATATTTCCCTGCCCCCTCTCCTGCTTTTCCTCGAAGACATGGCTAGGGACATGTCGAGACTCTCTCAATGGTTCTCACGCGAACCTGATGTGGACGTCGCTTACACCCTAAAGACGTTGGCGCCGAGCGGCATTATGTGCCCCGAGGTTGACGAAAGGCTTATGGCTCTCTATCTCTCATACTTTATTTCTAAGGGCTACATCAGTCCACCTAAATAAACAGAACCTTCACATCACGGGAGCTTCGCCGCCACTTCTTTACCGTGCTCGTAATTTTCTCGAATCTGCGCCGGAGAGAAATTCAAGCCATCCTTAATGATGAGCCTTTCCGGTCTGCACTCGATAATTGGCGCATATCGAATTAGGTCGAGAACGGTATTGATTTCTTTGACCGACTCATTATCTTTGGGAAGTAGATGCTTGATCTTCTCCCAGTGTTTTTTGAGGATATTGAGTTGTCGCGCTCCGGCGACGTCGTTGAGGTCGATTTCGTTTAGCAGGATTTCAATTGATCGCACAAGATATGTCTGAGCATTGGGCTTAAAACTGAGCGAAGTGGCGTGAAACTCCTCAGTATCAAGCTTAGAGGGCGAGGCGTAGACGACGTAAATCTCCTCGGGCGGCGGCTCTGCTTCGAACGCCGTTCCGAGCGGGGAGTTATCCAGTACTCCGCCGTCCACATGGTGTTTTCCCCCCAATTCTACGGGCGGGAAAGAGAAGGGCACAGCCGCGCTCGCGAGGATATGCTTCAGGATGTCCGGCTCGCTGCCATTAACTGCGGCAATCTCGCCGGTTTCCAGGGCTACATGTTGGATCCTAAGGTCACGCTTCGAGCTGGCTAGGTCCTTCGGATTCACAAAGCGGCTGAGAAGCTCCTTGAGTGGGCTGACATCATAGATGCTATCGGCTCCTAAAGGAACTCCTACTATTCCCAGTATTCTCTTACGAAAGATGCTCTGGTTTCCAGCGATTCCTTTGAGCCAAATGTCGCGGAGAGCCATGAAGGATTTTTTCAAATTGTTGATACTTGTCGCCGGATCATCATCATAGAGCGCCTGAGCCAGCAAGGCGGCATTTAGAGCGCCGGCCGATATACCACAGAAGATGTGGAAGTCTAGCCCTCTGTTGAGAATGAGTTCCTCTAGTACCCCGATCTCGAAAGATCCTCTAGCCCCTCCTGAACTTAACACTAAAGCCCGTCGAGTCATTGCCCCCCCGAAAAAGCGTGAAATGCCGCCCCAGAATTTTCGAGCCAGCATGTTTATATTTAAGCGCCGTGCTACTCGTCTACGATTTGAAAGGCCGCTTCGCGCGGGTGGATACTACGACGGCGCCAGCTTTCGTCTCGTATGAGACAAGCAAAAAGAAACCCGTACCCGTCAGAATTGACTGATTCCCAATCGAAATTCATTGGACCGCTTCGGAATATCCTGGCAAACTTGCGAATGGTTTACGCATTGTGGCTACACCTTCTCATACATTTGAAAACCATTGTAAAATGGCAGCGTCAGTTATATTGATTGAATCTTTGCATCAATAAGCCCGGCCACGCGAGCAAATGCGCTGTTTCGCAGATGCAACTCGTTGACCCAATCGTTGTTGGGATCGATTACTTTACGAAGGTCAACATGGTGAAATTTGTTTGACGGGTGATTCTTGGCTAAGTCCGCCAACATATCATTGAACGTATCGATAAGGTGGATAACTGCAAGACGCTGCTCATTCTCATCAAAGATCCCCTTCTTGGCGAGCGCAGGTTTCAACCAAGGGCCGACAAACCTGATGAAAAGAAAATTCACTCCCTTGCCAGTAGGAATGGTGTGACCATAACCATGAACCACGATATGTGTATCGGGCGATACTGCAGACACTTTGGCAATCAAGTCCACATAATACTTTCGGAAAACTTCGTTGATAATGTTTTGGACAAATTCCTCCCGTACCGGCGCCAGCCCTGAGCTTTTATGATTCAAGTATGATTCAAACCCCTCTCCGGCGACATCATTCCCGCCGCCAGAAAACAGAAGCGCCTTTGGTCTCAGTTGACCGAGTCGTCTTAAAACCGTATCTATAGTCGGTCTGACTCGCTGAAAACGGTTGTCGATGCCAGTTCCATAGATCATGTTTTCCAAAGTGTCGCCAGCTTGGGCGTAGTTCTCGATTACATGATCATGGTTGTTCCTCAGGCAATCGATAATGTCCGTTCCCGGCAAGTAATCAAACCAGGAATCACCTTCGGCCACGAGCATTCCAGGCCCGCCGGCCGCTTCTAACTCGACCGTTCGATCCCGCACCTGTTGAAGTCCTCTTTGACGGCCTCGCTGTTTAAATTCTGCGACTTCTTCGTCCGTCATATTATCCAATTGGGCAAGCTGTTCTAATGTAATGTCAGGCATGAATGACTCCGTGAGAAAATGTATTGACGGTTACTCTTGTGATCGTACCGTGTCCCGCAGTACGGATGCTAGAAAGGCCTGAGCGTACTGAGGAAAAACTCGCACGGCGCGTACTAAGGGTAAGGAATGGCATCAATGGCATCCATCGTGGGAAAGAACTGGGCCTTGAATATGCTGCGCACGCTTTCCCTGAGCTTTGCCTTAGTGCGGAGGTCGTCTCGAACCTTGCGAAACAGATGCCAGGTTCGTTGAATAATCTGATCGACCGTGAAGGTCAGAAACATCAGCAGGGCTAATATCGAGGGCATATTTTGTCTCCCATGCCCGTTGAATGCGGCGGATCGCCTCTATGTTTTCCCTTCCTGCTTGGTCTGTTCCTTGAACGAAAGTAGCGAAGGCGACTTGAGCGAGAACATCGCGAAGGCGTTGCGCAGGATGTCGGCCAGCCCATAACTGCAGTAAGCACGCAGATGATCTGGCAGTCGCGCAATTTTTTTCGCCCAACATATCCATCAAGATCTCGAAGGCGATTTTCTCTTGTACTTTCTTGTAGCTAAGCGGCATCCGCTAACGATACACCGGACGCCTCATTTTCTAAACCGAGATTTGCCACCTCTTTTCTTACAGCAGTTCTATGAAAAGAGTTTTTCATCTGATTGAGATAATGAAACTTCAACTTCTTATTGTCAAGTATGACGACGTCGCTTTCAATCGATGTCGGAAAGAGGGAATGCTAAATACATCGTTAACTGAGTTGGCTCAATAACTGAATCTAGGAGCGAGATCAGCGCCAGCGTTATAAGCGATCCGCCGCCACGTACGCGATCGTTTTGGTGATGATCGATCTGATCGTTCGCTGTTTGCCATCAGACAATATCTTGATGACGACCTGGCCACCGCGCTGGATCATCCCCAGGAACGGAGGTTTCTCCATCTCCAGCGCGCTGCGTCCACGTTCGCTCTTCAGTCGTCACCGGCGTCCGTGGAGGCCCTTTTTTTGACCGCTTCGGGATGGCCTTTGTGGCCGGCGACTATGTAGACCTCATCGCATTCGACCGTGCCTTTGAGCGTCGGTTCAGGTTTGATGTCAACGACGCCACTGCGCAACTGCGCGGTCATCTGATGCGCGCCGTCCTTGTCGAGATCGAGTTCCTGCGCGGTCTGCTCGCTCGACAAATTGAGACCCATCATGTACGGACACAGGTTCCACTTGCGCAACGGCTGATGATGGCGCGCGAAGATCGTATTGGTCAGATCGTCAAAATCGTTGTCACAAGCCTTGCAGTGATAGCGGCGCCGTTCACGTTGGCGTTAAGGAGACTTCAAGCCTTTGGTCTTGAAGTCTCTGTAAACTCCGTTTGCCTTGCGGCGAGAGTTTTCAGAAACGCCGGATGTGGGATTTCCGCACGTCCGGTCTGGCGAGGAGGGGGGCGATTACTCCCCCTTCAAAATTCAGATTGGTCAGATTCGCTTTCATCCGTTGCGTAAAATCGGCGAATTGCTCGATCAATTGTAGACGATGACTTTCTTCTTTTTCCTCTTTCTCAAGCAGGGCGCATTC
>Ga0126377_10001966_pt1 | contig 13869 bp, 12 predicted proteins | sample PanSoiMetPlot_22_FD_92647 | JGI IMG/M metagenome (GOLD analysis project Ga0126377, IMG submission 92647) | Tropical forest soil microbial communities from Panama - MetaG Plot_22 | ecosystem: Environmental > Terrestrial > Soil > Tropical forest > Bulk soil | place: Panama | collected 2016-02-17
GGAGCTGCCTGCGTCGGTGTCCCGCGCGACGCTGGCCTAATCGGGGTGGACTGGACGCTGGCGGGGAAGACGGCCGCGGTGACGGTCTGCACGCGATGGAGCGCCGCACGACCATCGCGCGGGCGTACGCCTCCCAGGAGGCGAGCAGGGTCTCCACACCGCGCGAATAGAGGTCGGCGTCGTCACGACACTCGCGTCGGCTCACACCGGCCAGGTGTTCACCCAGACCAATAGCGCCACGGGCAACGCCGTTCTGGCGTTCGACCGCGCCCCCGACGGCCACCTAGCCCCGGCCGGATCGTTCGCCACCGGCGGGCTCGGCTCGGGCACGAGCCTCGGATCACAGGGCCCCGTCGCTGTCCGCGGTGACACCGCCTACGACGGTGCGTCGATTTCGAGATCGAGCCAGACCCGATCACGGAGCGGGATGCCCTCGATGTCGATGTCGTCCGCGTAGCCGGTCGCCGCGGTGAAGGCATCGCGCTCGACGGACCGCATCCTGAACCCCAGCCGCTGATAGAAGCGCAGGTTGCCGATGTCGGCCGCGGCGGTGGCGACGATCAGCGTCGAGCGCCGTTGCTCGCGGGCCAGGGCGATCGCTGCCGCCATGAGCGTGGCCCCGACGCCGCGGCGCTGGTGGGACGCGAGAACGGCCATGTTCTTGACCTCGGCGGTCGTCGGCTCGTCGGTGTCGGTGAGCTGCAGATGGCCGATCGCCTCGTCACCCTCGAACGCAACCAGCACGCGTCCCTCGTCGATATATGCGTCGAGCACCTGCCCGGAGTCCTCGGCGAGCTCGAACAGCTCCCGCAGCTTTCTCCTCGGCCCGTCGTACTCCTCGATCGTCATCCCGTCGCCAGTCCGCGCTTCCAGTCGCGGAACACTTGCAGTAAGGCGGTCACCGGTGGTGTGCGCTCGAGCTCCGCCGCGGAGAGGCCAGCCGCGACGATGGTGCGGTGCATCTGGGCGACGTACTCGACACAGTCGGGGCACTCGGTCAGATGCGCGTCGAACCGGGCGCGCTCGGCGGTAGGCAGCGTGCCCTCCATATAGTCGGTGACGAGCTCGACGAGCTCATTGCATGCCAGGTCGGTCATGCCGCCACCTCGTCGGCGAAGTAGCGCTCGAGCTCGGCGCGCACCTTCGACCGCGCGCGATGCAGGAGCACGCGCTGGTTGCCCTCGCTGAGGTCGAGGGTCTCGCAGACCTCCTCGGGCGGCCAGCCCTCGACGTCGCGCAGGACGACCACCGCCTGCTGGCGCTCGGGCAGCGTCTCGATCGCCGCGCGGACGCGGGCGCGCACCTCACGGGCGAGCAGGCGCTCGTGGGGGAGTGCGCTCCACGGCGCGGGCCCCGCCGCCCAGTGTCCTGGCCAGCGTGCGTGGTCGGCGGGCAGGAAGCGGTCGGGATCGACGGCTGGACCGTCGTCGTCCTCGCCGGTCAGCGACGACAGCGGCACGCTGCGCGCCTCGCGCTGCCCGCGCGTCTTGGCGCGGTTGGTCAGGATGCGGAAGAGCCAGGTCTTCAGCGCCGCCCGTCCTTCGAAGCGCTCGAGCCCTGTCAGGACGGCGCACCAGGTCTCCTGGACGACCTCCTCGGCGACCGCGGGCGTGCGCACATAGCCCAGGGCGACGCGCTGCATGAGGGCGCCGTAGCGACGCACCAACGCGACGAAGGCCCGCTCGTCACCGCGGCGCAGCGCTTCGAGCAACTGCTCGTCGTCGGCTCGGGCCGGATCGGTGAGATGAACTGCAAGCTCTGGCATGAGCCGACCCTCCGCCGAGGACGGGTGGTCGGTCATCACCCTTGCCGCCGTTCACCCGGGTGAGACGGCTAGAGAAGTCCGAGTTCGCGGGCGCGTGCGACGGCCTCGTCGCGGTTGCCCGCCCCGAGCTTGAGGTAGATGTTGCGCGTGTGCGTCTTGATCGTGTTGGGCGAGAGGAACAGCTCCGCCCCGATCTCGCGCAGCGACAGCTCCGAGTGCAGGAGCCGCAAGACGCCGAGCTCGCGATCGCTGAGCTCCTCGCCGCTAGCGGCCGGCGGCCGCGGCGCGACGAGGCCCGGCGTGCGCTCGGCTTGCTCGAGCGAGCGTCCCAGAAATCCGGGATCGGTGCAGCGCGAGAGCAGCTGCTGCGCGTGCGCCAGCCGTGCGCGGCCGGCGTCGCGGCGCCCGAGTGCCGCAAGCACCCGTGCGTGCGCGATTGCGGCGGCCGCCTGCTCGAGCACGCCGGCGCCTCGGCGTGCAAGCTCGCCTGCCCGTGCCAGCTCGCGCTCGGCCTCGACCGGGCGGTGCTCGAGCTCGGCGACGCGCCCTTGCGCGAGATGTCCGATCATCGCGGTGAAGTGCTCGCGCACCTGCGGCTCGGCAGCACCATCGGCGGCTGCATCGAGCAGCGCCTGTGCGGCGTGTGGACCGTCGTGGTCGGCCGCGTCGAGCGCCAGGTAGCCGAGGACGTACCGTCGGGCCAATGCGTTGCTCGCCGCGCCGGCGATCTCCGCCGCGGACTCCAGTGCCGGCTTGGCGTCGGCGTACCGCCCGCGCCAGTAGGCCGTCACCCCCGTCACGATTGCGGCCACGGTCCGCCAGAACGAGCCGGCGGCCGTCTGCCCACTCGCGCCGCCGAGAGCGCGTGCCGCCCCGCCGACATCGCCGAGCTTGAAGAGACGCAGCGCGCGCAGGACCCCGACCCACTCGTCGCCCGCGGGCGCGGCGTCCAGCCAGTCGGCCACTTCGTCGAGCCTGCCGAGGTCCATCGCCGTCCACGCGCACGCAAGCCACAGCTGGTGGTCGCCGACCACCTTCTCGCGGGGGAGCGTCTCCAGCCAGCGGCGGACGGTGGTCAACCACCCGCGGTTGAAGAACACGAGCCAGTGCGCCGCGACAAGCTCGGCCGTGACCGAGCGATCCCCGGCGGCGATCGCGTGCCCGATCGCATCCGCGATCTGTCCTTCGCGTACGAGCCACGCCGACGCTCGCGCATGAAGGACAGCCGCCGCCTCCGGCTCGTCCTCCTCGAGCCGGGAGCGGAGCAGGTCGGCGAAGAGCGGGTGGTAGCGGTACCAGCGCCGCTGCGCATCGAGCGCGATGACGAAGAGGTTGCGCCGGTCGAGCTCGGCCAGCAGCGCCGCGCTGCTCTGACCCAATGTGACCGCGTCGCACAAGGGGCCGGACATGCGCTCGAGAATCGATGTCTGCAGGAGAAAGCGGCGCTCGTCGGGCGGCACGCGATCGAGCACCTCTGCGGCGAAGTAGTCGCCGATGTGCCGGGTGTCGCCGGCCAGCGCGTCGGCGACGCCGTCGGTGGGCAGCTCGCGCAGCGACAAGCCGGCGAGCTGCAGGCCAGCCGCCCAGCCCTCGGTGCGCCGCTGGATAGCCGCGACCTGCTCGTCGTTCAGGTCGAGTCCGAGCGCGGCCAGATAGGAGCCGGCTTCGGCCTCGCTGAAGCGAAGTTGCCCTTCGCGGATCTCGACGACCTGGTCGCGGGCGCGCAGGCGTGGCAGCAGCGCCCACGGGGGGTCGGTGCGCGTCGCGACGGCGAGGTGCACGGTCGCGGGCAGGCGCTCGACGAAGGCGACGAGCGAGCGGTGGATCGCCTCGTCCGTGACCGCGTGGAGGTCGTCGAGGACGAGGACGACCCGCGTGGGCAGCTCGCGCAAGTCGTTGACCAGCAGGGGAACGACGACCTGCTCGAGGCTGGCACCCGGCGAGTGCAGTGCGCCCTCGGCCCGCGCCCCGGTCTCCGGCGCGACCATGCGCAGCGCCTCGATCACGCACGTCCAGAAGCGAACGGGGTCGTTGTCGCCCGGGTCGAGGGAGAGCCAGGCGAAGGGCCGGCTGGCAGGCGCCTCGAGGTGCCATTGCTGCAGGAGCGTGGTCTTCCCGGAGCCGGCCGGCGCGGAGAGCATGCTGAGGCGCGTGTGCTCTGCGCCGGCCAAGAGCGACACGAGCGCCGCGCGGGGCACCAGGCCCTCGCGGTGGGGCGGGATCTCGAGCTTCGTGGCGGCAACAACGGTCATATCGCGGTCAGCCCGCCGTCGACGGTCCACACGGCGCCCGTCACATAGGAGGCGTCGTCGGAGGCGAGGAACGCCGCGACCGCGGCGATCTCGTCGGTCCGCGCCGCGCGACCGATCGGCACCGGCGCGAGCACCTCGGCACGCTTCGCCGGATCGTCGATCCACCACCGGTTCATCGGCGATTCCGTGATGCCGGGGAAGACCGCGTTCACGCGAATGCCTTGGCGGGCGTAGTCCACGGCCATCGTGCGCACGAGGCCGAGCAGGCCGGCCTTGCTCGCCGCGTAGGCCTGGAGGCCGGGCGCGATGCCGAACGCTCCGGCCGGCGAGCCGATGCACACGATCGCTCCGCCGCCGTCCTCGAGGAGGGCGCGCGCGCCGTGCTTGGCCGTCAGGAAGGCGCCAGTGAGGTTGACGTCCACCGTTTCCCGCCAGACGTCGAGGTCGAGGCGGTCGGCGCGGTCATCCGACCCGGTCAGCTGGACGGCCGCGTTCGCAACGACAACATCGAGACCGCCCCATTCCGCCACGGTGCGGTCGACCGCCGCGCGCATCGACGGCTCGTCGCGGACGTCCGCGTGGAGCGGAAGCGCCGCGGTCTCCACGGCGAGGACGTCAACGCCGGCCACGCGTGCGCCCTCGGCGGCCAGGCGCTCGGCGATCGCTCGGCCGATGCCGCGGGCCGCGCCGGTGACGAGCGCGCGCTTGCCATCCAGCCCCCTCATCCCGGGCCTACCGTAACGGCGCTGGCTCCGGTGCGCGCGACCGGGCTAGAGTCGCCTATCAGCGCCGTCGCCGCATCGCACACCTCCGCTCCGCAGCGCCGTCGGCTGCGCCGCGAGCTCGGCCAGCTGGCCACGCTTTCGATCTCCATCGGCGTGATGGCGCCCACGCTCGCCGTCTCGATCACCGGCGTCGCGGCGGCCCAGCGGCTGGGCCGGGCGGCGTCGCTGGCTTACGTCGTCGCGGCGGTCGGCGTCGCGCTTGTGGCGTATGGCTTCGCACGCCTGTCGGCGGAGTTCAGCAGTGCCGGCTCCGTCTACGCCTTCGTCGGCGGGGCGCTCGGACCGCGCGCGGGGTTCGTGGCCGGGTGGCTGCTGCTGGGGACCTACCTGATCTTCCCGGTCGTGTCCATCTCGGCGATCGCGATCTTCGGCCAGGCGTTCTTGCGCAGCACGGGTGTCGCCGAGCACGCCGCCTGGCTGCCGCTCGCGCTCGTCGGCTGGGGACTCGTGTGGCTCATCGCCTCGCGCGAGATCATCACCGCGGCCCGCACCCTGCTGCTCTTCGAGGTCGTATCGGTTGCCGTGATCCTCGTGCTCATGGCGATCATCGTGGCCAAGCTCGCCTTCGGCGGAGCGCCTGAGGGGCGCGGGCTCACGCTGCAGGTCTTCTCGCCGCCCCCCGGGACGACGCTGTCGACGATCGCGCTGGCGTCGGTGTTCGGCTTTCTCTCCTACGCCGGCTTCGAGTCCGCCGGGTCGCTGGGGGAAGAGTCGAACGATCCGCGCCGGATGATTCCGCGCGCAATGGCGGTCGCGATTGCCTTCGGCGGGGTCTTCTACGTCCTGTGCGTCGTCGTGCAGACCCTCGGCTTCGGCACAAACGACGCCGGGGTGAAGGCGTTTGCGGGCTCGACGGCCCCGATCGGCGAGCTCGCGCAGACCTACGTCGGCCGCGGGATGGCGGATGTGCTCAACCTGGCGGCGATCGTCAGCGCGATCGGTGCCGGGCTGGGGTGCGCGTCGGTGGCCGCGCGCATGCTGTTCGCGCTGGGGCGCGACCGGTTGCTCGACGAGCGGCTCGCCGCCGTGTCATCGAAGGGCGCTCCCGCGGGAGGCCTTGCCTTCGTCATGGTCCTCGACCTGGCGATCCTCGTCATCTTCGGCGCGGCGAAGGCCAAGCCGTTCAACGTCTTCTTCTACTTCGCGACCATCGGCACGCTGAGCCTGCTGTGCATGTACGTGCTCACCAACGTCGCGGCCGGCCGCTTCCTCTTCGCCAAGGGGTCACGACTCGAGCTGGTGCTGCCGCTCGCCGGGATCGCGGTGGCGGTCTACGTGCTCTACCACAACGTCTATCCGGTACCCGCGTCGCCCTACGACGCGTTCCCCTACGTTGTCGCGGGCTGGCTGGCGCTCGGCGTCGCGTTCGCTGTCTGGCGATCACGCTGACTGCGCCGCAGCAGCACGAGCGACAGGGCGGGGAAGATCACCACCGACAACAGGCCCGCGGCGATGAGCGCGGCGGCGTTGGCTGGATTGACGACGTTCAGCGCGAGCCCCACCGCGGTTGCGGCAACGATGAACGGCAGCGAGGTCGCCTGCATCAACACCGCCACGGGCAGGCGCTCGCGCGGGATGACCGAGCGGTAGAGCAGGGCGGGGAGGCCGCGGACGACGACGAGGGCGGCCAGGAAGACCGGGACATGCAGGAGCGTCGAGGCATGCGCGGTGAGCGCGTCGAGGTCGTAGCGGACACCGGTGGTCACGAAGAAGACAGGGATGAAGATCCCGAAGCCGGCCGCCTCGAGCTTGCGTCGGAAGTCCGGGTGGGTCATCGCGCGATCGCGATCGACCAGCGCGATGATCGCGCCGGCGATGAACGCGCCGAGGATGACTTCGAGTCCGAGCGCGGTGGCCAGCGCGACGAGGCCGACGAGGAGGACGAACGAGGCGCGGATGCGGATCTGGGCGGTGGTGTCCTGCAGCCGGCGCAGGACCTCGCCGATGCGCATCGAGCGCTCGACGCCGACGATGGTCAGTGCGACGGCGAGGGCGACGAGGAAGAGCCCGCCGAGCAGGATCACCTTCGACGCGGTCGAGCCGGACTCGCGCGAGAAGAACAGCGAGAGCAGGATGACGGTGGCGAAGTCCGCGATCGTGGCGCTGGCGATGATGAGCTGACCGAACGTGGAGCTGCTCTCGTCCGCGTCCTTCAGAACGGGCACGAGCACGCCCAGCGACGTCGCCGACAGGACGATGGCGACGAACACCGGCTGCGACGCCAACCCGCCCGCCTTGAGCAGCAGGCCGACGACGACCGCGATGGTCAGCGACGCGACGAAGCCGGCCAGCGCTAGGCGCAGGACGCGCCCGCGCAGACGTGCGAAGTCGATCTCGAGGCCGGCGAGGAAGAGCAGGTACGCGAGGCCGACCGTTGAGAACACCTGTACCGGGTCGTCAACGTGCACCCAGCCGAGCACGGCGGGGCCGACGATGATCCCGATGACGATCTCGAGCACGACCGAAGGCAGCCGCACGGACGGAACGAAGCCGAGCGCCAGCGGCGCGGCGAAGCCGGCGACGACGACGATGAGCAAGTTCGTGAAGGCGAGGTCCATGGCGCCGCGCAGTCCCCGCCGCGTCATCCGCCGTTACGCGTAATTTCGCGCGCCCCGCCGAGACCTGGGCACCATGAGCACGATCTCCGAGCCCGCTTCCACCGTCGCAGACCGGCGTGCCTCCGGCTTCAGGCCGATCGCCGACTACGGCCTGCTGGCCGACTGCACCTCCGCCGCACTCGTCGATCGTGATGGGTCGATCGACTGGCTGTGCATGCCCCACTACGACTCGCCCGCGGTCTTCGCGCGCATCCTCGATCCGAACGCCGGCCATTGGTCGATCGCGCCGGTGGGCGAATGCACTTCCGCGCGCCGCTACCTGCCCGGCACGCTGGTCATCGAAACGACCTTCACCACGGCCACCGGGGCGGTGCGCCTGATCGACGCGATGGCCTTTGCCCCGGGCCAGCGCGGTCACGACCTCGGCCGGCGCGCCCCGCACGAGGTGCTCCGCCTCATCGAGGGCGTGTCCGGCGAGGTCGATCTCGATATGGAGCTGGCGCCGCGGCCCGAGTACGGGCTCGTGCAGCCGCTGTTCCGCATGGAAGCCAACGGTGGCCGCACCTTCGGCGGTCCCAACCAGATCGCCGTGTCGGCGGGCGTGCCCGCGACGATCACCGATTCGACGATGCGCGCGCGGTTCACCGTGCGCGAGGGCGAGCGCGTCGGCTTTGGCCTGCACTGGGCGCCCGCCGAGGGCGAGCGCCCCGACGCTTGCCCGCCGGATCGGATCGCCGCGCGCATCGAGGACACGGTCGAGGGCTGGCGCTCGTGGGAGGCCGAGCACGACATCTACGACGGTCCGCACAAGGAGCTCGTGCGCTTCAGCTCCCGCGTGCTCAAGGGGCTGACCTTCCGTCCGACCGGGGCGATCGTCGCGGCGCCCACGTCGTCGCTGCCCGAGGGTGTCGGCGGCGAGCGCAATTGGGACTACCGCTTTTCGTGGATCCGGGACTCGAGCCTGACCGTCGAGGCGCTGTACGTCGGTGCGTGCTCGGACGAGGCCGAGGAGTTCGTTTCGTTCATGACCAGCTCGGCCGGGGGGCGGGCGTCGGAGGGATCGCTGCAGATCATGTATGGGATCCGCGGCGAACATGACCTCTCCGAGCGCGAGCTGCCGCACCTGCGCGGCTGGCGTGACTCGCGGCCGGTGCGTGTCGGCAACGGCGCGTGGAACCAGACGCAGCTCGACGTCTACGGCGAGCTGCTCAACGCCCTGTATCTCTACCACGAGCGCCTGGGCGAGCTGCACCCCGAGATCCAGGCGTTCGTCGCCGACCTCGCCGACACCGCCGCGCGGCGCTGGCGCGAGAAGGACGCCGGGATCTGGGAGATGCGCGGCGAGCCGCGCCACCACCTGTCCTCGAAGGTGCTGTGCTGGACCGCGCTGGACCGTGCGGTCAAGCTCGCACCGGTCCTCGGGGATCACGCGAAGGCCGCCGAGTGGGCCGCCGAGCGCGACCGCGTCCGCGAGGCGATCCTCACGCGCGGCTGGAACGAGGTCAAGCAGGCGTACGCGCAGTCCTTCGACTCCGACGAGCTCGACGCGGCGGCGCTGCTCATGGCGATCTACGGCTTCCTGCCGGCCACCGACGGGCGGATGCGCTCGACGATCGAGGCGGTCGCGCGCGAGCTGACCGAGGCCGGGATGGTGCTGCGCTACCGCAACGAGGAGGGCCTGAACGCCGACGGATTGACCGGCGAGGAGGGCACCTTCGCGATCTGCACGTTCTGGCTGGTGATCGCGCTCGCGCAGGCCGGCGAGGTCGATCGCGCCGAGGCGGTCTTCGACGAGGTCGTCGGCTACGCCAACGACCTCGGGCTCCTCGGCGAGGAGATCGACACCTCGACCGGCGAGCAGCTCGGCAATTTCCCGCAGGCCTACAGCCACATCGGCTTCATCACGGCCGCCTGGGAGATCGACCAGGCGAAGGCGCGAGCGCGATGAGCGACTACGACGCCATCGTCATCGGCGGCGGCCCCGCCGGCGAGGTCTGCGCCGGAGAGCTCGCCGGCGCCGGTATGCGCGTCGCGCTGGTCGAGCGCGAGCTCGTCGGCGGCGAGTGCTCCTACTGGGGCTGCATTCCGTCCAAGACGCTCCTGCGCCCAGGCGAGGCTCTCGCGGCGGCGGCCAACGCGCCCGGGGCGCGCGAGGCGATCACCGGTGCGCTCGATCCGGCCGCCGCCTTCGCCTGGCGGGACTTCATGGTCTCCGGGCACGACGACGCCGGCGCGCTGCCGTGGCTACGCGACAAGGGGATCAACCTGTTGCGCGGCGACGGCCGACTCGACGGACCGGGCGTCGTCGCCGTCGACGGCGAGCGGTACAGGGCCCGCCACGTCATCATCGCCACCGGCTCCGAGCCGGTCCTGCCGCCGATCCCGGGCCTTTCGGAGCTCGACGGCCTGTGGACCAACCGCGAGGCGACGGCCCTGACCGACGTACCGCGCCGTCTGCTCGTCCTCGGGGCCGGCGCCGTCGGCGTCGAGATGGCGCAGGCGATCCGCCGCATGCGTGCGGAGGTCGCCGTCGTCGAGGGCATGGACCACGTGCTGCCGCGCGAGCCCCGGGCGCTCGGTGAGGCGCTCGGCGAGGCGCTTGCGGGCGAGGGCATTGAGCTGCACTTCGGGCAGCACGCGAGCGGAGCGCGGCGCGACGGGGACGAATACGTCCTCGATCTGCCCGACGGCGACCAGCTGCGCGGTGACCGGTTGCTGGTTGCCACCGGCCGCCGGCCGCGCATCGATGGGCTGGAACTCGAGACCGCGAGCGTCGGCTTCGACCGGCATGGGATCGCCGTCGACGGACGGATGGCCGCGGCCCCAGGCGTGTGGGCGGTCGGCGACGTCACGGGCATCTGGCCGCTGACGTACGTCGGCAAGTACCAGGCGCGCATCGCCGCCGCCAACATTCTCGGCAAGCCACGCGAGGCGAGCTACGGCGCCGTGCCCCGCGTCGTGTTCACCGATCCGCAGGCCGCGGCCGTCGGCGCTCCCGATGGCGAGCGGACCGCGACGGTCCGCATGGCCGAGGTCCCGCGGACGGCCACGTACACGCGCGCGTATGCGGACCACCCCGGCTTCCTGACGCTGGTGGCCGATGACGATCGGCTGACCGGCGCGTACGCGCTCGGCCCGGAGGCGGGCGAGTGGCTCCAGCAGGCGACGCTGGCCATCCGCGCCGGCGTGCCGCTCTCGGTCATGGGCGACACCATCCAGCCGTTCCCGACGTTCTCCGAGGCGTTCGTCGAGGCCCTGGCGCGCCTGACGGCGCGGGCGGCGTGGGACACGCGGGACGCCGCAGCCGCGTGAAACAAAGCGACGGCTCGGTCATCGGCCCACGGCCGAGCGCGTGAAGGCCCGGACGGCGACGGCGGTGAAGGCGGCGGCGAACAGCGCTACCACCGCGAGGCTGAGGCATGCCTCGACCGTGGTGTTGCTCATACCCCAGATGTCGTGCAGCCCGGTTCCCTGCGGGTCGACGAATCCGTAGCGCATGAGCGCCATGGCGTGGGTGAGCGGCAGCACCTTGGCGAAGGTGGTCAGCGCCCCGGGGAGCGCGCCGATCGGGAACAGGGCGCCTGCGAAGAACCACGGCAGGATCGCGATCGCGGGCGTGGCGCCGATGTACTCCTCCTGCTTGGGGATGCGCGCGGCGAGGGTCTCGGCGATCCCGTACATGAGGACCACAAACAGCACGGCGGCCGCCACGAACCAGGCGACGCCGGACGCGCTGATATGGAAGTCGGCCCCGCGCAGCGCGGCCGCGGCGATCACCACCGTTACCTGCAGTGCGCTCAACGCGAGCACGACGACGAGGTTTCCGAGCATGAGCAGCGGGCGGGGGACGGGCGCCGCGAGCAACTCGCGCTGGGCGCCGCTTTCGCGGTCGACGATCACGCTGAGACCGGCGAAGGTGGTCGCCAGCGGGACGAGCAGCCCGACGGTGCCCACGGCCACGAAGGCCGTGTAGTCGATGCTCGTGTGCAGGCCGCCGAGCGCGGTCTTGAGCGCCGGAGCGATGACGAGTGCGAACAGGATCGGGGTTAGCATCGGGACCGCGATCTGACGTGGGTTGTGAGCGGTCAGCGCGGCCCGGCGCGAGGCGAGCGTGCGCAGCGCGCGGCCCAGGCGTGTGCGCGGCGGCGCGGCGCGCGGCGCGAAGGCGACGGGTTCGGCGATTGTCGTGGCCACGGGTGGGTCCTTTCTCGGGTTCAGGCGGCGGCGGCGAAACTCTCACCTGTGAGCCGCAGGTAGACGTCGTCGAGGGTTGGACGGCGGCTGCTGATCGAGCTTGCGGTCAGCCCGGCCTCGTCGAGCGCGGCGATGGCATCGCTGGCGGCGGTGTCGTGCAGCGGGACGGTCAGGGTTTGCCCGGCGACGAACGCCTCGGCGGCCGCCAGACCATGCGCACCAAGCGCCGCGAGAGCGACCTGAACATCGCCGTCGACGCGGAGGTCGAGCAACTCGCCGCCCAGCCCAGCGAGCAACGTGGCCGGCGTGTCCAGCGCGACGATCTCGCCCATGTGGACGATCGCGACGCGATCGCAGAGCCGCTGGGCCTCTTCGAGGTAGTGGGTGGTGAGCACGATCGTCATCTCCTCGCGCTCGCGCAGGCCGGCGATCGCGTCGAGCAGCTCGAGCCGGATCCGGGGGTCGAGGCCCACGGTCGGCTCGTCGAGGAACAGCACGCGCGGCTGGGAGACCAGGGCGCGCGCAATCTCCAGGCGCCGGCGCTCGCCGCCGCTGTAGCTGTCGACCTCCCGGTCGAGGATCCCGGCGAGGCCCAGCGTCTCGGCGAGGTCGATGATCCGGCCGGCGGCGAGAACGGTGTCGACGCCCCAGAGGTGCCCGTGGAGCTCGAGATTCGCGCGGCCGGTGAGGCCCCGGTCCACGACCGGCTCCTGAAAGACGACACTGCTGAGCGCGCGCGCCTTGAGCGGCTGTTTCGCAACGTCGTAGCCTGCCAGCGCGGCGGTGCCGCTGGTGGGCGCGATCGTCGTCGTCAACATTCCGATCGTCGTGGACTTGCCCGCGCCGTTGGGTCCGAGCAGGCCGAACACCTCTCCGGGCGCGACCTCGAAGTCGATGGCCTTGACCGCTTCGACGCCGCCCGGGTATGTCTTCGTGAGCTGCCTCACCTCGACTGCCGGGACGGCAAGCAGCTCGGCTTGGGTCAGGGTCCCCGCCTCGGACCTGCCATTCGTGTGCGTTGCCATCTGCGCGTTCTCCTTGTCCAGCGATGCCTGCCGCTCGTGGCTGCGGCGTTTGAGGCCTATGTCGAAATCGTGAACGGAGATGTGACCGCGCAGGCCGATCGGCGTCTGTCACATCCGAGGCTGTCATTTCGACATCCCAGGACAGTGCAGACGACCCCCACCGAGAGAAGGCTGTGAGCGAATGGGCGAGCGCGACCTTCTGGCCGAGGAGTTCGAGCGCCATCGCGCGCGTCTGCGCGCGGTCGCCTACCGGATGCTCGGGTCGATCAGCGACGCCGACGACGCGGTTCAGGAAGCCTGGCTGCGCCTGAGCCGCGCGGACACGCAGGCGATCGCCAACCTCCCGGGCTGGCTGACCGCCGTGGTCGCGCGCGCCTCGGTTGACATGCTGCGGGCGCGCCGGGCCCGTCATGAGGATTACGTCGGCAGCTGGCTACCGGAGCCGGTGGTCGCCTTCGAGGACGGCAAGAGCGACCCCGAGTACGAGGCGCTCCTCGCCGATTCGGTGGGGCTCGCGCTGCTCGTCGTGCTCGACTCCCTCGCCCCCGCCGAACGGCTCGCGTTCGTCCTCCACGACATGTTCGCCGTGCCGTTCGACGAGATCGCGCCGATCGTCGCCACCACGCCGGGAGCCGCGCGGCAGCTCGCCAGCCGCGCCCGGCGACGCGTGCGCGGTGCCGCGCCGCCCGAGGACGCCGACCTGGCGCAGCAGCGAGCGCTTGTCGACGCGTTCCTGGCGGCATCGCGCGACGGCAACTTCGATGAACTGGTGGCGATCCTTGATCCCAACGTCGTATTCCGGATCGACGCCGGCGGCCGCGGGCCACGCGCACGCGAGCCCGTCACCGGCGCCGCCCCGGTTGCGCGGCAGGTGCTCGCCCGCGGCCGGCCGTTCGCTCGCCTCGCTCGGCCCGCGCTCGTCAACGGTCGCGCAGGCGTCGTCATCGCGCCCGGCGGTACGCCGATGGCGGTTGTCGGGTTCACGAGCGCCCGCGGGCGCATCGTCGCCATCGATCTGATCACCGACCGCGACAAGCTGCGCCGACTCCTGCCGCAGCCGTCGGACCGGTGAGCACGGCGCGCCCGCTCGGCCATCGCTCGATTCGGATTCGACCCCGCGGTGGCGGTGCCGGTCCGCTGGACCGCCGCCATCTCGGCTTCGCGTACTCCTCCGCTCCGCTGAAGTTGACGACGACGTACGGCTCGCCGCCGACGGGCCAGGCGTGATTGACCTGGCGCAGCGCACCGAGCGCCGTCGCGTCCTTCACTCCGAAGACCACGGCTCACGGA
>Ga0126377_10001967_pt1 | contig 13866 bp, 15 predicted proteins | sample PanSoiMetPlot_22_FD_92647 | JGI IMG/M metagenome (GOLD analysis project Ga0126377, IMG submission 92647) | Tropical forest soil microbial communities from Panama - MetaG Plot_22 | ecosystem: Environmental > Terrestrial > Soil > Tropical forest > Bulk soil | place: Panama | collected 2016-02-17
GTCTCGCCGGTGCGCTCGAGGTGCAGCAGGATCTTGCGGTTGCCGAGCGGGTAGAGGAACGCCGACACCGTGACGCTGCCGAGCGCGAGCCACGCCTCGCGGTCGAGATGCCCGCCGAAATGACTCCACTGCATCATCCCGACGCCGATCACGATGACGATACCGAGCGCGAGCGCGCCGCGCGGCAGCCGCGCGCGCTCGTCGTCGTAGATCAGCGGCGCGAGCAGCATGCCGGCGATCACCGTGAGCTGGAACGTGCCCGCGACGAGCCACGCTGGTGCGAACGCCGCGGCCCACGTGAGGCAGATGCAGAACAGCGTGAAGCCGACGCCGCTCCAGAGCAGCCACGCGCCGGGATGCGCGCGGAGCGCGCGCCACACGGTCGCGAAGCCGCCGCGCCACGGCAGCACCAGCGCAAGCATCGGCAGGGTCAGGAGATAACGCAGCGTAGCCGACCACGCCCAATGACCGCCCGCGCTTGCCATCGCGCGATTCAGCACGTACGTCGCCGTGAAGAACAGCGCCGACGCGAGCGCGACGAGCACGGCGGCGATGCTCGTGCGACGCATCAGCGGCGGCTCCTGCGCAGGCGCTCGATCGGAAACGTAGCGACTTCCCCGCCCGGCGTGCGGCGCGGCTGGCCCGGTTCCGGCGCGAACGCCTGCGCGTAGACGACTTCGTACGTCGCGGGCAGCACGCCGTCGCTGCGGAACGCCTCGTACGCGGCGACGACGCGCTGCAGATGCGCCTTGCCGGTCAGCGTGCGCTGGCGCTTCGCATCGGCATTCGTCGCGCCGATCGCGCGCAGCTCGCGCATCAGCGCGAAGGCGTCGGCGTAGGTCAGCGTGAAGTCGTCGCGCTCGAGCACCGGATCGCGAAACCCGGTCGTCAGCAGCGCATCGCCGATGTCGTGCATGTCGACGAAGCGGCTGACGTGCGGCTCGGCGTCGGCTTCGGCGAAGGCGGCGCGCAGCTCGTGCAGCGTCGCGGGGCCGAACGTCGTGAACAGCAGCAGGCCGCCGGGCCGCAGCACGCGCGCGAACTCGGCGAGCGCCAGGCCCGGATCGTCGCACCACTGCAGGCAGAGGTTCGAATAGATGAGATCGAACGCGGCATCGGCGAACGGAAGCGCCTGCGCATCGCCGCAGACGCGGATGAACGCCGGCGGCTCGCCGGCGTGCGATGCCGCGGCGCGCAGCATCGGCAGCGCGATGTCGAGCGCGACGACATCCGCGTCCGGATAGCGAGCACGCAACGCAGCGGCACCGATGCCGGGGCCACTGCCGACGTCGAGCACGCGTTTGGGTTGCAGCGGCGTGCCGTCGAGCCGTTCGAGCAGACGCGTCGCGACTTCGGCCTGCAGCACCGCGTGTGCTTCATACGTCGCGGCGGCACGCCCAAACGCATGGCGCACGTGACGCGCGTCGAGGCCGGCGCTCATGGCGGCAGCTCCGTCGCGAAGGCGGCGATCGTCTTCGCGAGCGCTTCGGGATGTCCGAGGAACGGCGCGTGGCCGCTGTTGCACTCGACGTAGCGGCCGTGCGCGCGCTCGGAGGCCCAGCGCATCGCGGCCGGCGGAATCAGGCGATCGCGACGGCCGGCGATCCAGAGGCTCGGCATCGCCAGACGGCCGATCTCGCTGCGATAGTCGGTGCCGTCGAGGATGCGCAGGCCTTCGGTGAGCGCCGCCATCGCGGGCTCGCCGTGCGCGAACACGTCGGCCTTGAGGCTGCGCAGCTCGACGCGCGCATGCTCCGAGCCGAGCGCTTCGAGCGCGAGAAAGCGTTCGATCGTGCCGCGATAGTCGTTAGCGAGGCCCGCGCCGAATTCGGCGAACACGCTCGGCGCGACGCCGCTCGGCCAGTCGTCGCCGACGACGAAGCGCGGGCTCGACGCGATCAGCACGAGGCCGCGCACGGCGAAAGGCCGATCGAGCGCCGCGCGCATCGCGACGAGCCCGCCGAGCGACCAGCCGAGCCAGATCGCGCGCGGCACGGCGTCGGCGATGCAGCGCGCGCAGTCGGCAGGATCGAGGCTGCCGGGATCGTCGCGGCTCAAGCCGTGGCCCGGCAGATCGACGAGATGCAGCCGGAACTGCGGCGCGAGCTCGCGCACGAGCGGCGCGAAGATGCCGGCGTGCATGGCCCAGCCATGCAACAGTACGAGATCGCGGCCGTCGCCCTGGCGCTCGATGTGCACTCAGCGCTCCTCGCGCGCGCGGCGGATGCGCGGTTCGAGCAGGCGCCAGAGGTGCGCGGCGTAGCGTCGCCCGCAGGGCGCGCGCGGCCACCAGGCCGGGCGACGCGCGATCGCGAGGATGCGCTCGGCGAGCCACGCCTGGTCGAAGCGATCCCAGACGCCGGCCGTCGCGCAGAGATTCCGCGCGAGCGCCGGATGCACCTCGCGCAGCAGGATCGCGTGCAGGTCGTCGAGCGAGTAGGACGTCGCCGCGAGCTCGCGCGCGGCGCCGCGCACGAACGCGCGGTTGTCCGTGTCGAGATAGAGATCCGACAGCGCGCTCCACGCCGCGCGGCGCGCTTCGATGTCCTGCGCGGCCGGCCTCATGCGAGTGCCGTCTCGAGCGCGGCGAGCAGCCGCTCGACGTCGCTCTCCGCGTGCAGTGCCGACAGCGTGACGCGCAGCCGTGCCTTGCCGTCGGGCACCGTCGGCGGTCGGATCGCGGGCACGTAGAAACCGGCGACTTCGAGCTCTGCCGACGCTGCGAGCGCCGCGGCGCTTTCGCCGATGACGACGGGCTGGATCGGCGTGCGTGACGCCATCAGCTCGAGGCCGGCCGTGCTCGCGCCGGACCGGAAGTGCGCGATGAGTCGCGCGAGCCGGTCGCGCCGCCAGCCTTCGAACCGCGCGATGTCGACCGCGGCGCGCGCCGCGGCGGCGAGTGCCGGCGGCATCGCGGTCGTATAGATGAACGGGCGCGCGCTCTGCACGAGGCCGTCGATCAGCGCCGCGCTGCCGGCGACGAACGCGCCGGCGACGCCGAGCGCCTTGCCGAGCGTCGCCATCAGGATCGGCACGTCGTCCTGCGCGAGCCCGGCTTCGGCCACGCTGCCCGCGCCTTCGTCGCCGAGCACGCCGATGCCGTGCGCGTCGTCGATCATCAGCGTCGCCCGCTGTCCGGCGCACAGCGACGCGAGCTCGCGCAGCGGCGCGACGTCGCCGTCCATGCTGAAGACGCCGTCGCTCGCGAGCAGCGCCGCTGCATCGGGACGTGCGTCGAGCTGCCGCGCGGCGCCGTCGCAGTCGGCGTGCGGATAGCGCTTGAGCTCGCAACCGGCGAGCCGCGCGGCATCGAGCAGCGAGGCGTGGTTGAGCTTGTCCTGCACGCAGACGTCATCGCGATCGAGCAGCGCCGACACGATGCCGAGATTCGCCATCCAGCCGTCGGAGAACAGCAGCGCGCGCTCGCGGCCGGTCCAGCGTGCGAGCACTGCCTCGAGCGCCGCGTGCTCCTCGCGGTGTCCGCCGAGCAGATGCGCCGCGGTCGCGCCGACGCCCCAGCGCGCGGCCGCGACGGCCAGCGCTTCGCGCAGCGCCGGATGCTGCGCGAGGCCGAGATAGTCGTTGCTCGCAAAGTTGAGCAGCCGCCTGCCGCCGATCCACACGTACGCGCCGTCGACCGCGTCGACCGTGCGCAGCCGGCGCACGAGCGACGCGCGCACGCGTTCGGCGTGCTGCGCGGCGAGTCGGTCGGAGAGCAGGGGACGCGGCATGATCCGTGCGCGATGCAGCCGCGTGACGACGGGCGTGCGACTACGCGACCTCGACGATGTCGGCGTGGACGGTCTCGGCTTCGACGACGACGTCCAGCGGGCGCACGCCGAGCCGTGCGAACAGCTGCCGATCGTGCTCGACGTCGGGATTGCCGGTCGTCAGGAGCTTCTCGCCGTAGAAGATCGAGTTCGCGCCGGCGAAGAAGCAGAGCGCCTGCAGCTCGTCGCTCATCTCGGCGCGGCCGGCGGAGAGGCGCACCATCGACGCCGGCATCAGGATCCGCGCCGTCGCGATCGTGCGCACGAACTCGAACGGATCGAGCGGCGCGGTGCCGGCGAGCGGCGTGCCGGCGACCTGCACGAGGCGGTTGATCGGCACCGATTGCGGATGCTCGGGCAGGTTCGCGAGCGCCTGCAGCAGGCCCGCGCGCTGCGCGCGCGTCTCGCCCATGCCGACGATGCCGCCGCAGCAGGTCTTGAGGCCGGCATCGCGCACGCATTCGAGCGTGTCGAGACGATCCTGGTATTCGCGCGTGTGGATGATCTCGCCGTAGAACTCGGGCGCCGAGTCGAGGTTGTGGTTGTAGTAGTCGAGTCCTGCCGATTTCAGTGCATCGGCCTGCGGCTGCGTCAGCATGCCGAGCGTCGCACAGGTTTCCATGCCGAGCGCCTTCACCGCGCCGACCATCGCCGCGATCTTCGGAATGTCGCGATCCTTCGGCGAGCGCCACGCGGCGCCCATGCAGAAGCGCGTCGCGCCGGCGGCCTTGGCCTGTTTCGCCTTGTCGAGCACGGCGTCGAGGCTCATCAGCTTTTCGGCCGCGACGCCGGTCGAATAGCGCGCGGCCTGCGGGCAGTACGCGCAGTCCTCGGGACAACCGCCGGTCTTGACCGAGAGCAGCGTCGACACCTGCACCGCGTTGGCGTCGTGATGCGCACGATGCACGGCATGCGCGCGCGAAAGGAGATCGGCGAACGGCAGATCCATCAGCGCCGCGACTTCGGCGCGGGTCCAGTCGTGGCGTAGGGCGGCGGCGGGCATGCGAAACTTCCGGCGGGGCGGTGCGAGTGGTCCGGAGTCTGGAATTGACGGCGGGAGGCTGTCAACTTGACGAGGACCCTGAAAGTTGACGGTCTTGCGGATCGCCTGCTGCGCGTGCTGCTGCCGCTGCGGTGCCTACTGTGCGGCGCTGACGGGTCCGGCGGGCGGGACCTTTGCGCCGGCTGTGCGGGCGATTTCCCGATCAATCGGCCGTGCTGCCCGCGCTGCGCGCTCCCGTTGGCGACGGCGGCGCCGCTCTGCGGTGAATGCCTCGATCTCGAGCCGCCGTTCGCATCGGCATGGGCGCCGTTTCGTTACGCGCATCCGCTCGATCTGCTCGAAGCGCGGTTCAAGTTCCGCGGCGATCTCGCGGCGGGGCGCGTGCTTGCCGAGCAGATGATCGAGCGTGCGCACGCCGATGTCCCAAGCCGGCCCAAGCTGATGATCGCCGTGCCGTTGCACGACTCGCGCTTGCGTCAGCGCGGATACAACCAGGCGTTCGAGCTCGCCAAGCCGGTGTCGCGCTCGCTCGGCATTCCGCTCGATCGCGATGCGCTCGTGCGCACGCGCGCGACGGCTGCGCAAACCGGACTCGACGCAACGTCGCGCCGGCGCAATCTGCGCGGAGCCTTCGCATGGAACGCGAAACGCGCGCCGCCGGAACATGTCGTTCTGCTCGACGACGTGATGACGACCGGCGCGACGCTGCGCGAATGCGCGCGCGTGCTTCGTCGTGCCGGCGTTGCGCGCGTCGACGTCTGGGCGCTGGCGCGCGCGCCGCAACCGCGCCGATAGGATCGTTATCGCACCGCCAGCGCCAGCACGAGCCCCACCCACAACGCGAGCCCCACCCAGTTGTTCATCCGGAACGCCGCGAAGCAATGCGCTCGCGAGCGGTCGCGGATCATCCAGAACTGCCAGCCGAAGAGGGCGGCGGCGATCGCGAGGCCGACGAAGTACGGCCAGTGCAGCTCGACGCGCGTGCCGGCGAGCAGCATCGCGGACAGGAACGTCGCCATCAGGATGCCGATGATCGTGAGGTCGGCTTCGCCGAACAGGATCGCGGTCGATTTCGCGCCGACGCGGAGGTCGTCCTCGCGGTCGACCATCGCGTATTCGGTGTCGTAGATCGTCGAGAACAGCACGTTGGCAAGGAAAAGGAGCCAGCAGAGCGGCGGCAGCGAGTTCGTCACGGCCGCGAACGCCATCGGGATCGACCAGCCGAACGCGGCGCCGAGCACGACCTGCGCGAGGTGCGTCACGCGCTTGGTGAACGGATAGATCGCGGCGAGCGCGGCGCCGACGAACGAAAGCTGGATCGTCAGCCTGTTCGTGAACTGCACGAGGCCGAACGCGAGCAGCATCAACACGCCGAACAGCAGCAGGGCCTCGCCCCGCGAGACGCGGCCCGCCGCCATCGGCCGGCCGCGCGTGCGCTCGACGTGGGCGTCGAGCCATTCGTGGTCGGCGTAATCGTTGATGACGCAGCCGGCGCTGCGCATGACGAAGACGCCGAGCGTGAACACGACGAGCGTGCCGATCGGCGGGAAGTCCTTCGCGGCGAACCAGAGCGCCCACCACGTCGGCCAGAGCAGGAGCAGTGCGCCGACCGGCCGATCCATGCGCATCAGCACGAGGTAGTTCAGCGCGGCCGTGCGCTGGCGCTCGGGCAGGAAACCGACGAGCCAGGAGATGAAGCGCTGCGAGCGCGGCGAAGCGTCGGCGGGGCGCGCCTCGGTGCGCGTCGGCGCCGGTTTCGGCGTCGGTGCTCGCTCGCGCAGGAACGACGGGACCGGATCGGGCGGCGGCGTCTGCGCTTCGACGTGCGCGGGGCCCGGCGACACGGTCGCGCGCGGTCGCGCCGGCTTCGCGGCCGTCGGCGCAGCGGCATCGGTCGGGCCCGCGGCCGTCCTGCGCGGGCGCGGCGGCGGCTTCGGACGATCAGGCTCATCCATGCGTCGAGTTTAGCGGCTGGCGAACAATCCGCACTGTGCGCTCCGTTATGCTGATGCGTGCGCGTCGCATGCGGCGCTGCGCGACACGGAGATTCGTTCATGGAGAAATGGGTGCCCTCGCGCTATCTCGGCTTCGCGGCCGCGGCGGCGCTGTTCGTGTGGGCGGCGCTGCACTGGCAGGACGGCGCGGCCTGGCGCGCGCTCGCGGTCGTGTTCGGCGTCCTGACGGCGATCGGCGTCGCCGATCTCGCGCAGAAGCATTCGACGCTGCGCCGCAACTACCCGCTGCTGGCGCACATCCGCTACTTCTTCGAGTACGTGCGGCCGATGCTGCGGCAGTACATCGTCGAGTCGGACAACGAGGAAGTGCCGTTCTCGGCCGTGCAGCGTGCCATCGTCCATCAGCGCGCGAAGAACGCGCTCGACGTGCGGCCGTTCGGCACCGAGCTCGACGTCTACGCCGAGCGCTACGAGTGGATCAACCATTCGATGGCGCCGAGCCGCATCGACAGCCACGATTTCCGGGTCCCGGTCGGCGGCGAAGCGTCGACGCAGCCGTACTCGGCCAGCGTGTTCAACATCTCGGCGATGAGCTTCGGCTCGATCTCGCCGAACGCGATCCGCGCGCTCAACGAAGGCGCGCGGCGCGGCGGCTTCTATCACGACACCGGCGAAGGCTCGCTGTCGTCGTACCACCGCGAGAACGGCGGCGACATCGTCTGGGAGCTCGGCTCGGGCTACTTCGGCGCGTGCGAGCACGCCGGCGTGTTCAGCGAGGCGCGCTTCGCCGAGAAGGCGCATCTCGCGCAGGTCAAGATGATCGAGCTCAAGCTCTCGCAGGGCGCGAAGCCGGGCCACGGCGGCGTGCTGCCGGCGCCGAAGGTGACCGCGGAGATCGCGGCGACGCGCGGCGTCGCGATGGGCGAGGACTGCATCTCGCCGGCGCGGCATTCGACGTTCGACACGCCGGAAGGCCTGCTCGAGTTCATCGCGCGCCTGCGCGACCTCTCGGGCGGCAAACCGACCGGGTTCAAGATGGCGCTCGGCCATCCGTGGGAATGGTTCGGCATCGCCAAGGCGATGCAGACGACCGGCATCCTGCCGGACTTCATCGTCGTCGACGGCGGCGAGGGCGGCACCGGCGCGGCGCCGCTCGAGTTCACCGATCACGTCGGCGTGCCGCTCCGCGAAGCCTTGATGATCGTGCACAACACGCTCGTCGGCATCAATCTGCGCGAGAGGATCCGCATCGGCGCCGCGGGCAAGGTCATCACGGCGGTCGACGTCGCGCGCACGCTCGCGCTCGGCGCCGACTGGTGCAACGCGGCGCGCGGATACATGTTCGCGCTCGGCTGCATCCAGTCGCAGAACTGCCACACCGATCGCTGCCCGACCGGCGTCGCGACGCAGGATCCGCGCCGGTGGAAGCAGCTCGACGTGCCGGACAAGGCGGCACGTGTGCGCAACTTCCACGAGAACACGCTGATCGCGCTGAAGGAGCTGCTGCAGGCGGCGGGGCTGACGCATCCTTCGGAGCTCGGACCGGAGCACCTGATCCGTCGCGTGTCGTCGACCGAGGTGCGCTCGCTCGCGACGCTCTACAAGTTCGTCAGGCCGGGCGAGCTGATCGACGGCGTGTCCGAGCACGCGGTCTTCCAGCGTTTCTGGAAGGCCGCGCGGCCCGACACGTTCGCGCCGTCGGACGAGATGCTCGCGTGGCGCCGGACCAAGATGACGTAGCTAGAGATAGCTCAGCCACTTGTTGTCCTTGTGCGCGCGCTTGTACGCGGCGTACCACGCGCAGAGCGGATACGTCACGACGATGACCGCCGCCCAGACGAGATAAACGCGCAACAGGCTCGGTGTGTAGCCGGGCACGAACTCGTTGTGGAAGAAGTCGCCGAGCGTCGATGCGCCGAACGCCGTCTCGGTCCAGATCAGCGCGGCGAGATGGATCAGCGGCAGGTGCAGCACGTAGAAGAAGAACGGAACGCGGCCGAACACCGCGACGCGGTCCGCAATTGCACCGCGCCAGCTTTCCAAGAGCGGCATCAGCAGCAGCGAGGGGCCGATCGTCATCAGGAGGTACTGCAGCGACGGCGGATACTTCGTCGTGTTGAGCACCTGCAACGCGGTGTAGAGGAAGCCGCGCGAATTCGGCGCCCAGAGTCGTGCGTCGCCGTAGAGATTCGAGAGCCGGAGCACCAGGAACAGCGCGATGCACGCGAGTCCGAGCATCATGAAGAGGCGGTCGCGTTTGCTCCGTTCGAGCTCCAGCAACTGGCCGAAGCAGTAGCCGGCCGCCATGACGCCGATCCACGGCACCAGCGGATAGCCGACCGCGACGAAGAAGTTCGGCGTGACCTGGTCGAAGTAGAACTCGTGGATGATCGCCCAGACCATCGCGTACGGGCCGAAATCCTGCGCGTGGATGCCGTCGAGCGCGTTGTGGCCGAAGATCATCGCGAGGCCGACGACGAGGATCCAGCGCGGCGGGAGATACAGGAGCGCCGCGAGCGCGACCATCGACCAGCCGAGCGACCAGAGCGTCTGCAGGATCATGCCGCGATAGCCGAACTGCCAGAAGAAGCTGATCAGCGTGATCTCGAGCAGCACGAGCCAGAGGCCGCGCGTGACGAGGAACCCTTGCAGGTGCCGCATCGTGCAGCCGCTGTTGCGCCGGTAGAGCCAGGCGCTCGTGCCGGCGAGGAACACGAAGACCGGCGCGCAGAAGTGCGTGATCCAGCGCGTGAGGAAGAGCCCGGCGGACGCCTTCGAGAGATCGGTCGGATCCCACGGAAACGGCGAGAAATAGTCGCGAACGTGATCGAGCGCCATCACGATCATGATGAGGCCGCGCAACAGATCGACCGAGACGACGCGCGAAGTCGTTTGCACGGGTGCCGTAAGCCGGGTCATGTCCATGTCCCTCGATCAGCGACGCGCGAGCGTAGCTCAAGCCGAGGCCGTCGGTGTCGCCGTTTCGTTCTGTCGCAGCGATCGATGCGACGAACCGTGGCGGCCCGGTGTGCGCGGATTGCGCGGCTAGCGCAGGAGCTCGGCGCCATCGCGGCGCGCGAGCCCCTTGTCGAAGGTCCCGAGCGGCAGGTGGCCTGCCGCGTGGGCGACGCGGAGCATCAGGCAGTCGCTGAAATCGACGCGCGGCTTGCCGTGGAACTCGTCGAGCGCCGCCGAGACGATGTCGCCGCGCTCCAGCACGAGCTGTTGGTGGCTGAGCAGCATCGCGACGGCGCGGGCGATCTGCTCGGCGCTGCGCTCGTAGACCGCGACGAGCACCCACATCGTCTCGATGAGCGCCAGCAGCGGCACCCAGGCGCCCTTGACGACGAACGCCTCGGCGAGCGCCGTCTGCGCGTCGTCGTCGCGCGCGAGGAGCCGCACCAGCACGTTGGAGTCAATCGCGCGCATGCCGCTTGCGCAGGTGCGCGGCGATGCCGGCCTTGAGGTCCTTCAGCGACTTGCGCGCCGGCTTCCCGTCGAAGATCGCCTCATGGATGTCCGCCGACGAGTAGGCGCCGGCACGGCGCACGACGACGTATTCGCCCGCGTCTTCCCAGACCAGCGTCGAGCCCGGCGCAAGACCGAGCTGGCGGCGCACCTGCACCGGGACGGAGACCTGCGACTGGGACGTCATGCGGCTCTTGCTGCTCATGCTATTACCTCGGTAATGGATTGTCGCACGAACGGCCTCGCGACGGCAACGGCGGGTCACCCGAGGGCGCGTAGGAAAGTCGCGGGCGCCACGGCCAGCGAATCGCGACGCGCGCGTGCTGCACCGCGCCGAGCGAACCGGCGACGACCCGCTATGATCCGGCCTTCCTCCAAGGGGACCCGCATGAGCCTCGCCGCCAAGCTGACGCGCCACAAGCCGATCGAACAACTGCAGCGCGAGCTCGGCGAGCGCCGCGATTTCCGCCGCGTGCTCGGTGTCTGGCAGCTCACGGCGATCGGCATCGGCGGCATCATCGGCGTCGGCGTGTTCGTGCTGGCCGGCCAGCAGGCGGCGGTCAACGCGGGCCCGGCGGTCGCGATCTCGTTCCTGATCGCCGGCATCGCGAGCGCCGCGGCCGCACTCTGCTATGCCGAGTTCGCGGGACTGATCCCGGTCACGGGCAGCGCGTACACCTACGGCTACGCGACGCTCGGCGAGTTCGTCGCCTGGCTGATCGGCTGGGATCTCCTGCTCGAATACGCGCTGATCGTCGCGGTCGTCGCGATCGGCTGGTCGGGCTACGTGCAGTCGCTGCTCGACGCGGCGGGCGTCCACCTGCCGGACTGGGCGCGCGGCGCGATCGGCACGGGCGAGGGACGCGTCTTCAACGTGATCGCCGCCGCGGTCACGCTCGCGGTCGCCGTGCTGCTCGTCATGCGCACGGAGTGGGGCGCGCGCTTCAACACCGTGATCGTCGCGATCAAGGTGCTCGCGGTGATCCTCGTGATCGGCGTCGGCGTGTTCTTCATCGACCCGGCGAACTGGCATCCGTTCATCCCGGAGCGCGTCGTCGGTCCCGACGGCGTCGGCCACTTCGGCTTCAAGGGCGTCGCGACGGCGGCGGCCGTCGTGTTCTTCGCAGTGTTCGGCTACGACACGCTGACGACCGCGGCCGAGGAATCGAAGAATCCGCAGCGCGACCTGCCGCGCGCGGTGCTGCTCTCGCTCGGCCTCTCGATGGCGTTCTATCTCGCGGTGTCGCTCGTGCTGACCGGCATGGTGCCGTACGTCGACCTCAACACCGACGCGCCGGTCGCCGACGCGTTCAAGGCGCGCGGCCTCGGCTGGATCGCGGCGGTGATCTCCGCGTCGGCGGTCGTCGGCATCGCGAGCGTCCTCTTCGCGTTCATGCTCGGCGCGGCGCGCATCTGGTTCGCGCTGTCGCGGGACGGTCTCCTGCCCGGCTGGTTCGCGAAGGTGCACCCGACCTACGGCACGCCGCACCGGCCGACGATCGTGCTCGGCGTGTTCACGGCGCTCGTCGCGGGCTTCTTCCCGCTCGGCGAAGTCGCCAAGCTGGTCAACATCGGCGTCCTCTCGGCGTTCATCGTGATCTGCGCGTCGGTGATCCTCCTGCGCGTGCGCAAACCCGAGCTGCATCGTGCGTTCAGGACGCCGCTCGTGCCGCTGGTACCGCTGATCGGCATCGGCTTCTCGATCTGGCTCCTCTCGGAGCTCGCGCCCGTGACGTGGATGGTGTTCCTGATCTGGGTCGCGATCGGGCTCGTCATCTACTTCGGCTACGGCATGCGGCACAGCAAGCTCGATTCGCCTTGAATTCGTAGGCGAAAGCGCGACGCGACGCGCCGGCCGTTCATTCCATCGACATGCGAACGCTGCTGAAATGCGGCGTTCGTGAATGCGCTGTCGAAGAAAACACTGACGTCGTGGGCGCGCATGCAGCTTGCGCTGCTCGCGATGCTGCTGATTCCGGCGTGGACGCTCGCGTACTGGCAGGCGTGGCTGTACTGGGCGCTGACGTCGGCGGCGTCGCTCCTGATGTCGCTGCATTTCCTGAAGCGCGATCCCGCGCTGATGCAGCGCCGTCTCGACGTCGGTGCGCGCGCGGAGACGCTGCCGCGCCAGAAGCTCATCCAGGGCATCGGCGGCGCGTTCGTTTGCGCGATCTACGTCGTCGCCGCGATCGAGCATCGATTCCGTGATCCGCACGTGCCGGCGGCGCTCGCGCTCGCCGCCGACGCCGCGGTGCTGATCGCCGCCGCGATGACGTTCCGCGTCTTCCGCGAGAACACGTTCACGGCGGCCACGGTCACGGTCGAAGCGGGGCAGCGCGTCGTCGCGACGGGACCCTATGCCGTCGTTCGGCATCCGATGTACACGGCCGCGATGCTCGGCTACCTCGCCGCGCCGCCGGCGCTCGGCTCGCTCGCGGCGCTCGTGCCGGCCGTGCTCATCTGCGCGACGATCATCGTGCGCCTCCTCGACGAGGAGCGGCATCTTGCCGCGCATCTCCCCGGTTACGCGGGCTATCGCGCGGCGGTCCGCTGGCGGCTGATTCCGCGGATCTGGTAGCGAAAACAGGGACTCGCGCCCAAATTCGGGCGGTTCCGTGCGAAAATCCGCGCCACGCGCTCGTAGCTCAGCTGGATAGAGTACAGCCCTCCGAAGGCTGGGGTCGTGGGTTCGAATCCCGCCGAGCGCGCCATCTTCGTATAATTCCAAATTCTTTTGAGCGGCCGGCGGCGCCGGTGGATCGCAGAGGTGTCTTCGTGAGCAACCCCGTCACTTCAACCGACCGCATCTTCCTGAAGCACTTCGCGATGCTCATCGGCTTCCTCGCCGTCGTCGCGATCCTGCTGATCGCGCTCGGCGCGCACATCTACGCGAGCCATCCGCCCGAGCAGAGCCCGAAGGCGGCGGCGTCGGTCAGCGAGCGCGTCGCGCCGGTCGGCGCGGTCTACGCCGGCGACACCGGCCGCGCGGCGATGCAGGCGGCGCAGGAAGCGGCCAAGGCCGCGGCCGCGGCGCAGGTCGCCTACGGCGGCACGACCGACGGCAAGACGATCTTCGGCAACCTCTGCCACAGCTGCCACGAGACGGGCGCCGGCGGCGCGCCGAAGATCAGCGACAAGGCCGCGTGGGCACCGCGCGTTGCGCAGGGCGTCGACACGCTGCTCAAGCATGCGATCGAAGGCTTCACCGGCAAGAGCGGCGTCATGCCGCCGAAGGGCGGCAACCCCGCGCTGACCGACGAGCAGGTCAAGGCGACCGTCACGTGGATGCTCGACCAGGTGAAATGATCCTGTCGCAATCGCTGCAGCGAACGCCGCCTGCGGGCGGCGTTTTCGTTTCTACGGCGGCGACTCGGCGAGGCGCCCGCGTTCGAGGGCGGCGAAGTTGCCGAGCTCAGGGAAGAACGCATCGAACCGTTCCTGCAGCGGCGCGTGCAGCGCGACCAGCACGGGCAGCGCTTCGGCGAGCGGATTCGGGCGCGACAAGCGGTGCGACATCCCGCGCAGCGCGTCGCCGATGACGGCCGTGTGACGGTATGCGGCGGGGAGATCGTGCGCTTCGAGATACGCGACGAACCCGCGCATGCGCTCGGGCACTCGCGGCGCGCTCGCCGCGAGCAGCGCGCGGACGTTGTCCGAAAATTCGTCGAGA
>Ga0126377_10001968_pt1 | contig 13865 bp, 6 predicted proteins | sample PanSoiMetPlot_22_FD_92647 | JGI IMG/M metagenome (GOLD analysis project Ga0126377, IMG submission 92647) | Tropical forest soil microbial communities from Panama - MetaG Plot_22 | ecosystem: Environmental > Terrestrial > Soil > Tropical forest > Bulk soil | place: Panama | collected 2016-02-17
CCGGATCAGGGCGCGGTGTATGTCTTTGTGGGCAGCGGCTCGACGTGGACTCAGCAGGCGCGATTAAACGCCAACGAAAGCACGGTGGGCGCGCAATTCGGCGCGGTGGTGGCGCTGGACGGCGACACGGTGATAGTCGGCGCGCCCATATACACACTCACTCCGTCTTTCGCCGAGACCGGCGTGGTATACATCTTCGTGCGCAACGGATCGGCCTGGACGCAACAGGCGCGGCTGAACGCCAACGACGGGGAGAACGGCGACCACTTCGGCATGGCGGTGGCGCTGGAGGGCGACACGGCTCTGATCGGCGCGCCGAACAACACCGTCACGTACGGCGGTCAAGGCGCGGCGTATGTCTTCACGCGCAACGGCGCGAGTTGGACGCAGCGACAGAGACTCATCGCCACCAACGGCGCGGCGGACGAACATTTCGGCAATGCGGTGGCTCTCAGCGGCGAGAAGGCGCTGATCGGCGCTTACCTGTATGGAAGCGACCACCGCGGCATGGTTTTTACCTTCACGCGCGGCGCTGCTGGTTGGGCGCAAAAAGACGGAACAGAAGCTCCCAATCCCACGGCGGGCGCGCACTTTGGCGTATCTCTGGCGCTCAGCGGCGATACGATGGTGGCCGGCGCTTCGCTCGGGCCGTTTCAGACGGGCGTGGATCGACGTTCGGCCTACGTGTTTGTGTATGACGACGAGTGGAACCCAGTACGGCGGTTAGGCCCGGAACTCGGTTCAGCGAATGACGCCTTCGGGTATGCCGTGGCGCTCGACGGCGACACTGTGCTGGTGGGCGCGTATCGGAGCGATGCCGTCGCCAACGATCAGGGCGCGGCCTACGCCTTCGCGCTGCGAGACAGCCGGAGCGTCGAACGGCAGAAATTGACCGCCGCCGACGGGGTGGCCGGAGCGCAATTCGGCTACGCGGTCGCGCTCGACGGCGACACGCTGGCGGTGGGCGCGCTGTATGACGCAAGCGGCGCGAACGGCAGTCAGGGTTCAGTTTACGTCTTCGCGCGAAGTGGCGCGACGTGGACGCTGCAACAGAAACTCACCGCTAATGACGGCGCGGATGGTGATCAATTTGGCCATGCGGTCGCGCTCAGCGGCGACACTCTGGTAGTTGGCGCGAATGGGGACGACGTCGGCGGAAACGGGAATCAGGGTTCGGCCTATGTCTTCACGCGCAATGGAGTGGTCTGGACGCAGCGACAAAAACTCACGGCCGTTGGCATAGACGGCCTGGCGGGGGATAACTTCGGAGCCTCGGTCTCGCTCAGCGGCCAAACCGTGGCGGTAGGCGCGCCGGGCGTGAATAATTCTCAGGGTTCGGCCTACGTCTTCAGGTTCAATGGCTCGGTCTGGACGCAGCAAGCAAAACTCTCCGCCAACGACGGCGCCGCGGGTGATTTTTTCGGATATGCGCTCGCGCTCGACGGCGACACACTGGCGGTAGGCGCGGAGGACGACACCATCGGCGCGAACGCCCGTCAAGGTTCGGCCTACGTCTTCACGCGCAACGGCGCGGTCTGGACGCAGCAAACAAAACTCACCGCCAGTGACGGCGGGCTTAATGATGTCTTCGGCGGCGCGGTCGCGCTCAGCGGCGACATACTTGTGGTGGGCGCGATTTTCAACACCGTCGGCGCGAACGTCCGTCAAGGTTCGGTCTACGTCTTCACGCGTAGCGGCGCGACCTGGGTTGAAACACAGAAGCTCACTGCCAGTGACGGCGCGGCGGAAGGTCGCTTCGGCTACTCGGTCGCGCTCAGAGGCGACGCCCTGGTGGTCGGCGCGCAATACAACAACATCGGCGCGAGCAGCCAACAAGGTTCGGCCTACGTCTTCGCTTACTTCGGTTACTGGCGTCAGCAACAGAAACTCACCGCCAGCGACGGCGCGGCGGGGGATAACTTCGGCCACGCGGTCGCGCTCGATGGCGACACGCTGGCAATCGGCGTCCACAGCGACGACATCGGCGCGAACGCGAATCAAGGTTCGGTTTACGTCTTCGTCAACCCGCCTTGTCCGTCCATCACGATTGGGCCGGACAGTCTGCCCAACGGCGCGGTCGGCGCGGCGTATAACCAACAGTTCACGGCCGGCGGCGGCGGCGTAGGGAATTATCAATTCACGGTGTCCAGAGGCGCGCCGCCGCCCGGCCTGACGCTGGATCTACATGGACTGTTGCATGGCGCGCCCACCGCGCCGGGGACGTATCGCTTCACGATCACGGCCACGTTTTTTCTCAGCGGATGCAGCGCCAGCCGCGATTACACCCTCACGATCACGCCGGCCTGCCCCACGATCGCGGTCAATCCGGTCGGTTTGCCGGCGGCCACGCAAGGCAAGGCTTACAGCCAGACGCTGACGGCGACTGGCGGCGCGACGCCGTACAGTTTCGCGGTCGCGGCGGGCGCTTTGCCGCAGGGATTGAGCCTGAGCGCGGGCGGCCTTCTGAGCGGCGCGCCCACTCAGACAGGCTCCTATTCCTTCACGGCGCGGGCTACCGACGCGAACGGCTGCGCGGCGACGCGAGCCTACACGCTGATCGTCTCAGGCTCCGTCGCGCACGCTTCGGCGGCGAGTTACGACACCGGCGCGCTCGCCCCCGATTCGATAGTCGTGGCCTTCGGCTCCAATCTGGCCACTGAACCGCGCGCGGCCCAGAGCCTGCCTTTGCCCATCGAACTCGCGGGCTCGACCGTGACCGTCCGCGACAGCCAGGGCGGAGTAAAACCGGCGCCGCTCTTCTACGTCTCGCCGAATCAGATCAACTACCTCATGCCCTCCGGTCTGGCGAATGGAGCGGCGACCGTCACCATAAAAAACGGTCAGGGCGTCGAGTTCCAGAGCCCGATTCAGATCAGCGCGGTCGCCCCCGGGCTGTTTTCGGCCAACGCCTACGGCACAGGCCCGGCGTCAGCCTTGGCGCTGCGCGTCCGCGCCGACGGTCAGCAGGTGTATGAACCCGTGGCGCGATACGACGCTCAAACGCAAAGCTTCGTGTTGGAGCCGATTGATCTGAGCAACGGCGCCGAGCAGGTCTATCTGGTTCTGTTCGGCACGGGCGTCCGCCATCGCGGCGCGTTGGCGGACGTGACGGTCGAAGCTGGCGGGACGCAATTGCCCGTGGCCTACGCAGGCGCGTCGCCGGAACTGGCGGGAGTGGATCAGGTCAATGTGTTTTTGCCCGCCAGCTTGCGCGGGCGCGGCGAGCAAACCGTCGTACTGATTGTGAATGGCAAAGCGAGCAACGGCGTCAATGTGCGTTTCCAATGAACCAGCCCGCGCGCGAACGCCGGCGCGGCGGGAGAAGGAGAACATCTTGAACTCACAACCAGTCATTCGGGACGCAGTGCGCATGGTCCCGGCTACGGCGCTCCTGGCCGGCGCGGGATGGTTCACAAATCGCCCGGTCGCCGGACAGGAAACCAATGCCATTATCGGCAAGTAAGTGGCATTCCATCAATAACCAATATCCTCGGCAAACTCGATCATAGCCGGCAGGCTTACTTCGCTGAGCTCACCGAAGCGACCAACCAAAATCCTGCTCAGGTCTTCGCCCGCGCCGGATATTACTCAGCCTCGAATAACGGAACGAGGCGCAGAAATTAATAACCTAGGTAGACACAAAAGGAGAAAATCAATGAACACTCGAAATAACGTGAGAGAAAAAACTGTGTTGGGAAGCAAACGCTTCATCGTAACTTTGCTTTCCATCATGCTTTGCTTACCTCTGGCGCAAGCGCGACCGGTACAAGGCGATCAACAGGAAGCTCAAACTGCCAACGCAATCGCGCAGGACGTGCTGATCATAATCCAGCAGGAACAGGTGCGCTTCACCACCCAGAGGGCAGTCGAGGAGATGCGACTGCAAATCTTCGATCAGGCGGGACAACTCGTTTACGACAGCGGGGCCGTGACCGGACCGGAACTGACATGGGTATTGCGCCAGGCCGGAGGTGAGACCGTCAAGAGCGGGCTCTACGCCTACACGCTATCAGTCAAAGAGGCGGGAGCGGAAACGGCGCGCGCGCGCCGAGGCCATTTCATCGTGGATCGGGCCAAGGAGCGCGACGGAAAGACGGATCGGCTCTGGATCACGAGCCAGAATGAGAGCGGCGTAGGAACGGAACTGACCGTGGCCAGGAATGAAGACCTGACAATCGCCGGGGCTGCGGCTCCGAGCGAGCGACAAAGCCTAAAGGCTGGCGAGCAGGAGCGGACCGGGGAAGGTGAATCGAAAATCGACAGCGAAAAGACAGCGAGCAATACGGCGTTAGCGCTAGCCAGCGGAACCGTGAATCGGATTGCGAAGTTCACCTCGTCAACCGATCTCGGCAATTCGAGCATTACCGATCAAAACGGCGCCGTCAGCATCGCCGGCAACCTGAAGGCGATCCAGGGTGTGGCGAATGACATCACCGTCCAGACAAATGGCGGCACAAACGCCTATGCGCAGTTCAGGGCGCAGACTCTCAGTCAGCAGTGGGCCTGGGGAACATCACAGAATTACAGTGGAAACCAGTTCTATCTTGCTGATAACACTTACGGCCATCTTCGCATGACGATGCAACCAAATGGTGGCGATGTCGGCTTTCACAGCCCGGGGCACAGCTTCGTTGTTGTGCGAACGCATGGTGGAACAGACGCCGCGGCGCAGTTAAGGATGGTAACCCCCAGCCAGATGTGGGTCATGGGAACATCACAGAATTACAATGGGAATCAGTTCTATCTGATTGATAACAATACCGTGCAGTTTCGCATGACAATTCAGCCGAACGGTGGGGCAATCAATTTTCCAGTTGGCAATGTCGGCATCGGAACAGGAGATCCACAGGCCAAACTCGATGTCGTGGGACAGACGCGGACGCAATCGCTGCAGATAACCGGCGGCGCCGACTTCGCGGAGAACTTTGAGGTTAATGCGGCGCCGGCAATTAGCGATGCCGTAACTCCGAAGGTTGAACCGGGAATGGTCGTTTCGATTGATCCTGAACACCCTGGAAAGTTGACGCTCAGCGCGCGGGCTTATGACTCACAGGTCGCTGGCGTTATCAGCGGCGCGGGTGGCGTCAAGCCGGGAATGATTATGAGTCAGGAAGGCACGCTGGCTGACGGCAAATTTCCCGTGGCCCTGACCGGGCGCGTCTACTGCTGGGTGGATAGCGCTTACGGCGCCGTTAAGCCAGGCGATCTGCTGACTACCTCGAACACACCCGGCCACGCGATGAAGGCGGATAACCGCGAGAAGGCGCATGGCGCGATCATCGGCAAGGCGATGACGGGGTTGAAAGAGGGCAAGGGACTCGTGCTCGCGCTCGTCAATCTGCAATAGCTCAGCCGGCTTGCGAATGGCCGGTCTTTTGCGTTCGGCAAAGGGCGGCCGTCTGCGGCTATCGGGAAAAGGAGAACACCTTGAAATTACAACTAATGAAACTGATAAAACTCAATCGAGTCCGACTGTTGCTGCTGGGCGCGGCGTTTTTACTGGTGGCCCCGGCGGGAGCGCTGGCGACCAAAGACGGATTGACCAAACTGCGGTCGAAAGCAGCGAATTTACTCAAAGCCCGGGCGGCGGTAATAGAGCAACCAGCGCCCGTTAACGACATCTTTACCGTGCGCAGTTATGGTGGCAAATGTATGGAGTACGGCAGGGGGCTGCCTCCTGATGATACGCCGCTGAAAGGCTATCCGGTATTTATCAATCAATGCAACGGAACAGTGGCGCAACAAATCCGCGTCGAAGAACTAACCGGCCGTCCGGGACATCTGGTCATCTTGCGCGCCGGCGACAAAGTAATCGGCGCGAAAACAGAGCCGGTTAATACCCCGGCGGGTTCGCCCGCCACGCAGAGCGACATCAACATAGCGGATCAGACTCCGCTTGAAACACAGGTTTTCACCAACTCGCCGGGGCAGATTTTTGCGCTGGACGGCGACAGCATCATCCTGGCTGCGGATCGAAACCTGGTCGTTGAAGTGGAGAACAATCGCGGGAGAAACCTCACGCCTCTCGTACTGGGACGGCGCGATCTTGCCGACTCGGAATTCTGGGACTTCATCGCCCAGGGTTCATCCCCGCGACCAACGAGCGGCTTCAGGAGCGTGTCGACGGCGGAGGGGTTGAAGGATCTTCTACCGGAAGATTTGCCTAAGCTGTGTACGCCTGAGTATGAGCCGCGGGCCAAGCCAGGAACTGTCATTGAAGTTGACCCGTTTGCCACGATTGCATTGACGGGAAGCGCTCTGCGTATTCCGCCGGGGGTCACGCTTCGAGGAGGCCGGCGCGGCCTGTGGCATGGGGCGGAATTGTGGACAGACCAGCCGGCCGAGTGGACCTTGTTGCAAGTAGAGGGCGACGACGTTCGCATTACGGGGCTGCTCTTGACCGGTACGAGCGGGAGTTCGGAAGGCGATGCCCCTGCTTCCACAGGCATTATTGTCCAACCTGATTTCTGTACTGGCGCGCTGCATCAGCGCGTGATAATTGATCACAACGAGATGTGGAAATGGACTGACGTGGCCGTTAACGTCAAGGGAGATTTGGTGGAACTGCCGCCGGACTGCTCGGATACCGGGAAACCAAAAGATTCCGGTCTTTCTCCGAACGTTCGCGTCGCGCGCAATTATATCCACCACAATAGAAAATATGAGGCCGGATACGGAGTAGCTTCGCATGTTGGCGGATTTCCGCTGATCGAGGGCAACACGTTCAACGAAAACCGCCACGCTATTATGGCCGACGGAAAGGGCTGCACGAAGTACTACGCCTGGTACAACCTGGTGCTCGAGGATGCGCCGTGCCAGCACTGGGTCCTGACATGTGTTCATCACACGCATGACTTCGATGTGCACGGGACAGGTGATAACGGCTTCGGAGGCCGGGCGGGGCATTATTTCGATATTGGCTGGAACACCTTCCTGGGCACGAACCGGGAGAATTTCGACTTGCGCGGCGAACCGTCCGCCATGGTCGAATATCATCACAACATATCGTTGAAGAGTCTTGGAAACGCGATCGCCTGCCACAGCTGTGGAGGATGGATTAATAAACTCCTCGTTGACGATACCAACCGGTTCAACGCTCCCAATCCTACCAATCTCCTCGAGGTGGGCGACTTCGACGGTGACGGATTAGACGACCGCTTCATGGCCACCGGCGCGGCCTGGTACTACGCACCGGGCGGCCAAACCGAATGGCGGTTCATCAACGCCCAGCCCGAGAAAATCAGCTACATGTTGTTTGGAGATTTCGACGCTGACGGGCGCACTGATGCCTCCACGCTGCGCGAGTCGGCCTGGTTTGTTTCGTGGGGCGCAGCGTCGAAATGGGAAAAGATCCTCGAAGCCACGGAGCCGATTTCTAGCCGGCGATTCCTCGATACGTCGTACAACGGAGTGAACGGGGAATCGAACGGCACTTTTCGCACACCATACACCAGCTTTGCCGAAGCTGTGCGCGAAACTCCGGCTGGAGGAACGCTCTGGCTCCTGCGGACGCAGACCATCCCGGCAGTGGGGACTTACGGCAAGCGCATCACCATCAAGGCCGCTCCTGGGGTGAAGGCGATACTTGGAGGTTGAATGCAGGACAGAAAATAACTCTCCCGACCAGCAATCTCTGGTTTCTTTTTCGCATGTGTAAGTGAGAGGCACTGATTGCCTCCCTGAAGCGCCGCCTGCGGCTCTTCAGGGCATCCGGAGGTCTGCCTGCGTCGGGCGCATTCACATTTCGAATATCTGCGCGGGGAATTGAAAACAAAGAAGACCGAAGCGTCGGGAACCGCGGATTTGCGCGGATGCGACGGATTGGCGCCGGATCGTCCGCGTCGCTCCCCCGCAAACGCGCAAATCAGCGGCCTCGGCCATCCAAACACATCAGGAGAAGGAGAACATATTGAATTTACGAAGAGTCATTCGGGCCGCGGTGTGCGCGGCCATTGTCGCAATGTGTATAGCCGGCGCGGGATGGGTTAAAACCCGACCAGTCGCCGGACAGGAAACTAAACAACAAACCCTGCAAGGCGCGGCGGCGCTCGACCGCTTGAAACAGGACGGGCAATACGAATCCTTGCAGGCCGCCATGAACCAGGCGCGCTTCGAAGTCAGCCGCGCCGAAGCGACGCCGTTGGGCCGCGCCGCCTGGCACGCGCCCAATCCGGCGGCGGGCTATGACGCTTACGTTACCGAAGAGGGCGTGAGCATCGCCCTCAATGACAAGACCTATGTCAGCCTCAGCTTGCACAGCCTCGGTTACGGCCACGCGGTGCAATCCGTCGCGCCGGGCGAAGTCAGCGGTGACAATCAGACGATCAACATCACGCGCGAGGACGGCGTGCGTGAATGGTACGTCAACGGCCCGGAGGGCCTGGAGCACGGCTTCACGCTCAGTGAACCGCCGGGCGTTCAGAGCCAGGGCGCGCCCTTGCGGCTGACTATGCAAGTCAGCAAGGGCTGGCGAGCTGTGGCGGGCGAAGACGGCCAGCGGGTCATCCTGCGCGGCGGCGATGACCGTGCGGTCGAATACGGCAAACTGGTCGTGCTTGACAGTCAGGGGCGCAATATCCCGGCGCGGCTGACGGTCGCCGAGGAACAAGTCGTGATCGAGGTGGAAGATGGCGAGGCCACGTATCCACTGACGATCGATCCGATTATTACCCTACAATATAAGCGGCTGGCGGCGGATGGGGAAGCTTTCGATTTATTCAGCTCCGCGTTGGCGATCGACGGCGACACGCTGGTAGTTGGCGCGTGGAACGACACCATTGGCGCAAACTGGGGGCAGGGTTCGGTCTACGTCTTTGCGCGCAGCGGAGTGAGCTGGACCCAGCAACAGAAGCTCATCGCCAACGACGGCGAGTCGTTTGATAACTTCGGAATCGCAGTCACGCTCAGCAGCGACACCCTGGTAGTGGGCGCGATTGGTGACAAAATCGGCGCGAACCAGAGTCAAGGTTCGGCCTACGTCTTCACCCGCAGCGGCGGGATCTGGACCCAGCAACAGAAACTCATCGCCGACGACGGCGGCGCCGGTGATTGCTTCGGAATCTCGGTCGCGCTCAGCAGCGAAACTCTGGCTGTGGGCGCGTATGTTGACAACATCGGCGCGAACGTAAATCAAGGTTCGGCCTACGTCTTCACGCGCAGCGGCGGGATCTGGACCCAGCAACAGAAACTCGTCGCCAACGACGGCGCGGCGGATGATTACTTCGGAGAGGCGGTCGCGCTCGACGGCGACATGTTGGTAGTTGGCGCGAGGAATGACGACATCGACGCGAACACTGATCAAGGTTCGGCCTACGTCTTCACCCGCAGCGGCGGGATCTGGACCCAGCAACAGAAACTCGTTGCCAACGATGGCGCGGCAGATGATTGGTTCGGATGGGCGATCGCGCTCGACGGCGACATGTTGGTAGTTGGCGCGAGGAATGACGACATCGGCGCTAACACTGATCAAGGTTCGGCCTACGTCTTCACCCGCAGCGACTCGACCTGGACCCAGCAACAGAAACTCGTCGCCAACGACGGCGCGGCGGGTGATAACTTCGGAACCGCGGTCGCGCTCGACGGCGACATGTTGGTAGTTGGCGCGTTGAATGACGTCGTCGGCGCAAACGGGCGTCAAGGTTCGGCATACGTCTTCGGACGCAGCGGCTCGACCTGGACCCAGCAACAGAAACTTGCCGCCAACGACGGCCAGGTGGATGATGACTTCGGAGCCGCGGTCGCGCTGAGCGGCCACACCGTGTTTGTTGGCGCGCCTAGTGACTCCATCGGCGCGAACATGCGTCAAGGTTCGGTCTATTTCTTCAGCCACTTGATCACGGTCTCGCCGTATTCGCTGTACCCCGCCTTTTACGGCTACCCATATAGCGCGACGCTGACCGCCTCAGGCGGCGTCCCCCCTTACACGTTCAGGACGATAACATCGTTTCCTGGGGGGCTAAATCTGAGCGCGGACGGCTTCTTGAGCGGCACTCCCTATGCGATAGGCACGTACCACGTAATGGTCGAGGCGCGCGACGCGTATGGCTGCTTCAGAGTGGTGTGGATAACCACAAGGATCCTGGAACCGATTTACGAATTCACAGCGCCCGGCGCCAGGAGCGATCGACCGTGAAGCATTGATTTCCGAGTGGCGCTGCGCCTCGGCGTTGAATCCCACCCTCCGCCTCCCCGGTGGTGGGATTCGGCGTCATACCATACAAATACAGCAAGAGAAGGAGAACATTATGAACTTACAGACAGTCATTCGGGCCGTGGTGTGCGCGGCCATAGTCGCAATATGTATCGCCGGCGCGGGATGGTTCGCCACTCGCCCCGTCGCCGGACAGGAAACCAAACACCATGGCCTGCAGGGCGCGGCGGCGCTCGATCAATTGAAGCGGGACGGGCAATTCGATTCCTTGCAGGCCGCCATGAATCAGGCTCGCTTCGGCGTCAGCCACGCCGAAGCGACGCCGCTGGGCCGCGCCGCCTGGCATGCGCCCAATCCGGCGGCGGGCTATGACGCTTACGTCACTGAAGAGGGCGTGAGCATCGCCCTCAACGACAAGACCTATGTCAGCCTCAGCTTGCACAGTCTGGGTTACGGACATGCGTTGCGATCCGTCGCGCCGGGCGCCGTCAGCGGCGATAAGCAGAAGATCAACATCACGCGTGAGGACGTCGTGCGGGAATGGTTTGTCAACGGCCCGGACGGCCTGGAGCACGGTTTCACGCTCAGCGAACCGCCGGGCGTTCAGGGCCAGGGCGCGCCCTTGCGGCTGACTTTACAAGTCAGCAAGGGCTGGCGAGCGGTGGCGGGCGAAGACGGCCAGCGGGTTATCCTACGCGGCGGCGATGACCAGGCGGTGGAGTACGGCAAGCTGGTCGTGCTTGACAGTCAGGGGCGCAATATCGCGGCGCGGCTCGCGGTCACTAACGAGCAAGTCGTGATCGAGGTGGAAGACGGCGAGGCCACGTATCCACTGACGATCGATCCGATTTTTGGCGTTCAACAGAAACTGCTGGCGGCGACTTGGGCAGCCAATGATTGTTTCGGCTACAGGGTCGCGCTAGATGGCGACACGCTGGTAGTTGGAGCGCCGTGCGCAAACTGGGGGCAGGGTTCGGTCTACGTCTTCACGCGCAACGGAGCGACCTGGACGCAGCAACAGAAACTCATCGCCGACGACGGCGCGGCGGGTGATTCCTTTGGCTCTACGGTCACGCTCGACGGCGACACCCTGGCAGTGGGCGCGGAGTGGGATGGCATCGGCGCGAACGCTTATCAAGGTTCGGCCTACGTCTTCACGCGCAGCGGAGCGACCTGGACCCAGCAACAGAAACTCATCGCCGACGACGGCGCATATGGTGATAACTTCGGAACCGCGGTCGCGGTCAACGGCGACACACTGGTGGTGGGCGCGAATCGCGCTACCATCGGCGCGAACATTGATCAAGGCTCGGTCTACGTCTTCACGCGCAGCGGAGCGACCTGGACCCAGCAACAGAAACTCATCGCCAACGACGGGGCGGTGTATGAAAACTTCGGACAGGCGGTCGCGCTCAAAGGCGACACCCTTGTCGTGGGCGTCCAGTGGGACGACATCGGCGCGAACGGTAGTCAAGGTTCGGCCTACGTCTTCACGCGCAGCGGAGCGACCTGGATTCTGCAACAGAAACTCATCGCCAACGACGGCGCGGAGAGTGATAACTTTGGATTCGCGGTCTCGCTCGACGGCGACACACTGGCGGTTGGCGCGCGGAGCGCCACCATTGGCGCAAACTGGGAGCAGGGTTCGGCCTATGTCTTCACGCGCAGCGGAGCGATGTGGACCCAGCAGCAGAAACTCATCGCCAACGACGGCGCTGTTGGTGATTTCTTTGGCTATGCGGTCGCGCTCGACGGCGACCTGCTGGTAGTTGGCGCGTCTAATGACGACAACGGCGCGAACGCGAATCAAGGTTCAGCCTACGTCTTCACTCTCAGCGGCTCGACCTGGACCCAGCAACAGAAACTCATCGCCAACGACGGCGCGAAGGATGATGGCTTCGGCATCGCGGTTGCGCTAAGCGGCCACACCTTTGTGGTAGGCTCGGCTGGCGACGACATTGGCGTGAACCTGGATCAAGGTTCGGCCTACGTCTTTACCCACTCGATCACGATCTCTCCATCAAAGCCGCTCTACGGCTCGTACGGCGAGCCATTCAGCGTGACTTTTACCGCCACAGGCGGTGTAGGTCCTTACACGTTCAGCATGAAGGGAATGCCGCCTGTCTTAGGGCTAAGGCTGAGCCCGGACGGCGTCTTGAGTGGCGCGCCTAGAGATGTAGGCACGATCTACTTCACGGTGGAGGCGCGGGACGCGTATGGCTGCATAGGGTCGCGGCGTACCCACCTGACGATCGCGCCACCAGATTAGGAAACAGGCGTCGCTGCCCCTGCCAACAGCGGCAGCCGGCGGGTCGATCGTTCTCAGCCGGCTGTGCGGCGCCGGCAATTTCCGATTTCTTTTACGCCTGTGTAGGTGAACGGCAATGACCGCCACATTGAATTACACAGACGATGCTTCCGGCAAACAAAGGTCTGCCTGCGGAGGTGGCCTGAAAAACTACGTTCCCGCACAGATGCGGGCAAAACAGGAGAAGGAGAACCCTTGAACTTACAAACAGTCATTCGGGCCGCGGTGTGCGCGGCCATTGTCTCAATGTGTATCGCCGGCGCGGGATGGTTTAAAACCCGACCTGTCGCCGGACAGGAAACCAAAGAACAAACCATGCGCGGCTCAGCGGCGCTCGACCGTTTGAAACGGGACGGGCAATACGAATCATTGCAGGCCGCCATGAACCAGGCGCGCTTCGGCGTCAGCCACGCAGAAGAGACGCCGCTGGGCCGCGCCGCCTGGCTCGCGCCCAACCCGGCGGCTGGCTATGACGCTTACGTCACCGAAGAAGGCGTGAGCATCGCTATCAACAACAAAACCGTCGTCAGCCTCAGTTTGCGCGGCGTCGGTTACGGCGAGGCGCTCGAATCCGTTGGGCCGGGCGAAGTCAGTGGCGCCAAACAGACGATTAACCTCGCGCGTAAGGGAGGCGTGCGGGAATGGAGCGTCAACGGTCCGGACGGCCTGGAGCACGGCTTCACGCTCGAAGATCCGCCGGGCGCGCGGCGACAGGGCGTACCCTTGCGGCTGGCGTTGCAAGTCAGCAAAGGCTGGCGCGCCGTGGCGAGCGATGACGGAAAGCTCGTGACCCTGCTCGGCCCGCGCGACGAAGCGGTCGAATACAGCAAGCTGGTTGTGCGCGACAGCCTGGGGCGCAACATTCCAGCGCGGTTGACGGTCGTCGACGGGCAGGTCGTGATCGAGGCGGAAGACGGCGAGGCCACATATCCGCTGACGATTGATCCGATCTTTACGCTGCAAAAGCGGCTGCTGGCTTCGGATGGGGCGACGGGCGATTACTTCGGCAACGACGTGGCCCTGAGAGGGAACACAGCGGTGATCGGCGCGCCATCGGACGATGTGACGAGCGCGAATCAAGGCTCGGTATACGTCTTTACGCGTAGCGGCGCGACCTGGACGCTGCAACAGAAACTCACCGCCAACGACGGCGCTGCGCATGATCAATTCGGCTGGGCGGTCGCGCTCGACGGCGACACGCTGGCGGTCAGCGCGCCTTTTGACACCATTGGAACAAACAGCGGTCAAGGTTCGGCCTACATTTTTGTGCGCAGCGGCGCGACCTGGGCGCAGCAACAGAAAATCACGGCCAGCGACGGCGCGGCGAATGATTTTTTCGGTTTTTCCATTGCGCTCAGCGGCGACTCTCTGGTGGCTGGGGCGTATTTTGACACCATTGGCGCGAAC
>Ga0126377_10001969_pt1 | contig 13859 bp, 13 predicted proteins | sample PanSoiMetPlot_22_FD_92647 | JGI IMG/M metagenome (GOLD analysis project Ga0126377, IMG submission 92647) | Tropical forest soil microbial communities from Panama - MetaG Plot_22 | ecosystem: Environmental > Terrestrial > Soil > Tropical forest > Bulk soil | place: Panama | collected 2016-02-17
AGCGGCGCCCCGAGCCGCGGCAGCGCCCCGAGGAGCGGCGTCCCGATCCGCGGCAGCGCCCCGAAGTGAGGCAGCGCCCCGAGCCGCGCCAGCAGCCGGAGCCGCGGCCGCGTCCCGAGGTGAGGCAGCGCCCCGAGGAGCATCAGCGCCCGGCGCCGACCCCGCGTCCGGAGCCGCGAGTGCGGCCGGAGCCGCGGCCGCGTCCGGAAGCGCGACCCGAGGCGAGCCCGCGCCAGCAGCCCGCGCCGCGACCCGAGCCGCGACAAAGGCCGGAGGCGCGGCCCGAGCGCAATCGCAACCAGAACGGGAACCAGAACGCCTCGAGCCAGAAGGGCAAGCCAGCCCAACACAACGGGCGCGGCGGCAAGGACAGGCGCGACCACCACTAGACCACGGTTCGCCTGTGTCGAACCCGACCAGGCGAACCGTGTGTCAGACGGGGTGCCGACGGAGTCGGCGGGTTCCCCGTCGAAATCGACTGGCTGAGCGCGAAGCGCGAAGCCCTGACATGGGAGCTCACAGAGGTCAACCGAAGTGAGCTCCCGTGGCAGCCCGGGTGAGATCGAGTGATCGGAACGCGGCCGCGGCCAGCTTGCGAGCTGACCGCGGCCGTGCTCTTTTCGCGCCATGCGCATGCACGGACTGTCGATCATCGCGATGGCGTCGAGCCTCCTGGTGGGATGCGGCGGAGGCAGCACCGCCGGGCCCACGCAACCGGCAGAGCCGCCCGCCGCCGCGCCCGCGCCCGCCGCCGAGGCCACACCGCCGGCCGCGGACGCGGGCGGCGACGCGCTGCGCGCGTCGGTGGATGCGCCGGGCCGCCGGCAGGAGGACCGCGATCGCGACGCCAACCGCAAGCCGTACGAGACGATGCAGTTCTTCGGCATCGCCCCGGGCATGAAGGTGGCCGAGCTCATGACCGTGGGCGGCTACTACGGCGAGCTGCTGGCCCGCGCGGTCGGCCCCACCGGCCACCTGTACGCGCACAACAACCCCTTCGCGGAGAAGAAGTTCGCCGAGCCGGAGCTCGACACGCGCCTCAAGCAGCCCGACCTCACCAACGTGACCAAGCTGGTGAGCGAGCTGGAGGATCCGGGCCTGCCGGCCGGCCAGCTCGACGAGGTCCTGATGATCCTCTTCTATCACGACAGCGTCTGGCTCAAGACCGACCGCAAGAAGATGAACGCGGCCGTCTTCGCCGCGCTCAAGCCGGGCGGCATCTACGGGATCGTCGACCACCAGACCGCGTCCGGCGCGGGCGGCTCGGTGGCCAAGACCCTGCATCGCGTCGAGAAGGACCTCGTCGTCAAGGAGGTGCTGGCGGCGGGCTTCGTGGCCGACGGCGAGAGCGACATCCTCCACCGCGCCGAGGACGATCACACCAAGAACGTCTTCGACCCGTCGATCCGCGGCAAGACCGATCAGTTCATGCTCCGCTTCCGCAAGCCGAAGTGAGCGGGCGCGCGCGCGTCACACGGCCGGTCTGCCGCGCTGCGCGGTCCTGAGCTCGCCCAGCTTGCGGGCCAGGCGCGGGTCGACCCGGACCAGGCGATCGAGCCGGCTCTGGCGCACGGCCATGCGCCGGGCCGCCTCGCCGAGCGAGCATCCGACCGCCTGGTACAGATCGATGAGCTCGGCCGCGGCGCGCAGATACTCGGGGCTGCGCAGCCACCGGTCGCTCTTGCGCACCGTCTCCTGCCCCACCAGCGCCGCCAGGCCCGCCGGCGGCTCGTAGCCGTCGAGCTCGACCGGCTCGCGCAGATCGAACGCGATGCGCTCGCGCAGCCGGCGCAGCGCGCGCGCCTGGTTCTCGTGCTGCGATCGGCTCTCGCCCGACAGGGCGGCCAGGCCGGTGGCGCCGTGGCGCAGGCGGACCGAGCTCTCGGTCTTGTTGCGCTTCTGACCGCCCGGCCCGGAGCCGCGCAGCCGATCGACCCCGCACTGCGCGAGCAGCGCCGCGTCGGCCAGCCCCAGCAGCTCGTCTCGTCGCATCTCCGCTCCGCTGCGCTCCGCTCCGCCCCGCCCGCCTCGCCGGCTAGTTCGCCGGTGCGCGACTCTCGCCCGCCACGTACTCGACGACGACTGCCGCGCCGGCCGCGCTCCACTCGACCTCGAGCTGGACCATCTCGCCGGCTCCGATCGATCGTTCGACCACGCCGACCGCCGGCGCCAGCTCGAGTCCGAGCGCCGCGCACGCGTCCACGGCCGCGCCCGGCCCCGGCCGCGGGACCAGGAGGCGCGCCGAGACCACCTTTCCGCCGCGCCCGCGCGCGCCGAACGCGATGCGGTGCGCGCCGAAGCGCTCCTCCAGCGACAGCAGATCCACGGCGAAGCCGCAGCGCGCGAGCACCGCCCCGGCCGCGCCCAGCCGCGCGCCGCCGCCGTCGAGGTCGACCACCAGGTCGGTCAGCGGGTCGGGGCCGACCGAGCGGCCGGCGTAGAGGCAGGGCCCCCCGCCCAGCCCGTCCATCCACTCCTCGTCGCCGAGCAGCGGGCGCAGCCGGGCCAGGTCCATGTTGCGATCCGCCACGAACCAGCCGCTGGTCACCGCGCCGGGGCGCGCCTCGATCCACGATCCGACCACGCCCGGCTCCAGCGTCTGGCCGATCTGATCGACGGTGTCGAAGTCGCCGACCAGCGCGCCCGTGCGCCGCAGATAGTCGACCATCTTCGGCACCACGCCGGCCGGCGCTCCCCCCGCGCTCCATCGGAGCAGCTGCGCGTCGTTGCCCAGCGACACGACCAGCGGCGGGCCCTGCCCGTCGGGCATCTCGGGCGGAAGCGGCACGCTGTCGAGCCAGCGCGTGAGCGGCATGTCCATCCACTCCTCGACCAGCGGCAGACCCGACACACTCATCTGCAGGGCCAGCCGCCCGGCCAGCGCCGCCGCGAGCCGATCGTTCAACCCACCCGCGTCACCCGGCATTGCACCCTCCTGGCCTACGGCGGCGCGTCGCCCGCGCCGCGCTGCTGTCAGCGCACCTCGCCGCGGATGCGCGGCAGGAGCTCCACGAAGTTGCACGGGCGCGTGCGGTTGTCCAGCTGCGGCAGGATGATCTTCTCGAACGCGGTGCGCACCGCCGACGGCGATCCGGGCAGCATGAAGACCACCGTCGAGCCGAGCATCGCCGCCTCGGCCCGGCTCTGGATGGTCGAGGTCCCGATCTCCTGGTAGCTCAGCCAGCGGAACAGCTCGCCGAAGCCGGGGATCTGCTTGGTCACGAACGGGGCGAGCGCCTCCGGCGTCACATCGCGCGCGGTGAGCCCGGTCCCTCCCGTCATCACCACGATGTCGACGCTGTCGCGCGCCATCATGCGGCCGACCACGTCCTGGATGGCGCGCGCCTCGTCCACGACGAGGTCGCGCGCGACCACCTTGTGGCCGGCGGCCTGCAACAGCTCGGCGGCCAGCTTGCCCGATTCATCGGTCTCGAGCGTGCGGCTGTCCGAGACCGTGATGATGCCGATATCGAGGGGAACGAAGGGGGTGCTGGAGGTTCGGTCTTTGCTCATGTCAGGTAGCCACCAGGTTGACGAGGCGTCCGGGGATGTAGATCTCGCGGCGGATCTGCTTGCCCTCCAGGTGCCGGGCAATCTTCGGATCCGCCTTGGCGGCCGCGATGGCGGCCTTCTCGCTCACGTCTGCGGGGACCTCGATCGTCCCCCGCGTCTTGCCCGCCACCTGCACCGCGATGGTGATGGTCTCCACCGCCAGCGCCCGCTCGTCGAACGCCGGCCAGGCCTCGAAGGCCAGGGTCTCGCGATGACCCAGCCTGTGCCACAGCTCCTCGCCCAGATGGGGCGCGAACGGCGACAGCACCAGCAGGAACTGCTCCAGCCAGGCGCGCGGCAGCGCGTCCGCCCGCGTGGCCTCGTTGACGAACACCATCATCTCGGCGATCGCCGTGTTGAAGCGGAGCTGCTCGACCGCCTCGGTCACGCGCTTGATCGCCGAATGCAGCGCGCGCTCCAGCCCGCGGTCCGCCTGCGCGCCGGCCCCCGGTCCGTCCGCGCCGCCCGGTCCGGCCAGCTTCGGGTTGAGCCGACCGGTGTCGTTGCCGTCCCCGTCGGTCTCCACCACCAGGCGCCACACGCGGTCCAGGAAGCGGCGCGTGCCGGCCACCCCGGACGTATCCCAGTCGCAGCCCTCCTCCAGGGGCCCCATGAACAGCTCGTACAGCCGCAGCGCGTCGGCCCCGTACTGCTCGCACATGTCGGTCGGGTCGACGGTGTTGTTCTTCGACTTCGACATCTTCTCGCGCCTGGTCTCGACCGGCGTGTCGGTGCCGCGCACGAACCAGCCCCCGCCTCGCTCCTCGACCTCCGCGGCGTAGTAGTACTTGCCGCGCGCGTCCTGGTACGAGGTCGCGTGGATCATGCCCTGGTTGAACAGGCGCTTGAACGGCTCCGGCGTGGACACCAGGCCCAGATCGTAGAGCACGTGGTGCCAGAAGCGCGCGTACAGGAGGTGCAGGGTCGCGTGCTCTGCCCCGCCCACATAGAGATCGACGGGCATCCAGGCGCGCTCCTCGGCGGCGTCCCACGCCACGTCGTCGCGGCCGGCGCTGATGAAGCGCAGGTAGTACCAGCACGAGCCGGCCCACTGCGGCATCGTGTTGGTCTCACGCCGCGCCGGGCGCCCGGTGGCCGGATCGTCGGTGCGCACCCACTCCTCGGCCCGCGCCAGCGGCGGCTGGCCGTCGTCGGTCGGCCGGTACTCGTCCAGCTCCGGCAGCAGCACCGGCAGCGAGTCCTCCGGCAGCGGCACGACCCGGCCGTCCTCCAGCGCGATGAGCGGGAACGGCTCGCCCCAGTAGCGCTGGCGCGAGAACAGCCAGTCGTGCAGGCGGTAGCGGATCGAGCGCCGGCCGTGCTGGTGCTCCTCCAGCCACTCGACCACCCGGTCGATCGCCCTGGGCACGTCGAGGCCGTCCAGGAAGCCGGAGCGCACGTGCCGCCCGTCGCCGGTGTAGGCCGCGACCGAGACGTCGCCGCCCTCCACCACCTCGATGATCGGCAGGTCGAACTGGCGGGCGAAGGCGTGGTCGCGCTCGTCGTGCCCGGGACACGCGAACACCGCGCCGGTGCCGTAGCTGGCCAGCACGTAGTCGGCGATCCAGATGGGCACCCGCGCGCCGCTGGTCGGCACCACCGCCGACGCACCGATCGACACCCCCGTCTTGGGTGCCTGCGCCGCCTCTGCCGTGCGCTCGCGGTCGGAGCGGCGACCCACCTCCTGGCGGTAGGCCTCCACCGCGGCCCGCTGCGCCGGCGTGGTGAGCTGATCGACCAGCGGGTGCTCGGGCGCCAGCACCACGTAGGTGCAGCCGAACAGCGTGTCGGGGCGCGTGGTGAAGACCTCGATGGTCTCGCTCGAGCCCTCGACCTCGAACTTCACCTCGGCGCCCACCGACTTGCCGATCCAGTCCCGCTGCATCTTCTTGATGCTCTCGGGCCAGTCGATGTCGTCCAGCCCGTCGACCAGGCGCTCGGCGTAGGAGGTGATGCGCAGCATCCACTGCTTCATCAGGCGGCGCTCGACCGGGTCGCCGGTCTCGACGTACGCGCCGTCCTTGACCTCCTCGTTGGCCAGCACCGTCCCCAGCGCGGGGCACCAGTTGACCGGCACCTCGGCCTGGTAGGCCAGCCCCTGCTCGTAGAGCTTGAGGAAGATCCACTGGGTCCATCGATAGAAGCGCGGATCGCTGGTGGCCAGCTCGCGCGACCAGTCGTAGCTCAGGCCCAGCACGCTGAGCTGGCGCTTGAAGGTCTCGACGTTGCGCCGCGTGATCTCGCGCGGCGGCAGCCCCTCCTTGACCGCCTGGCGCTCGGCCGGCAGGCCGAACGAGTCCCAGCCCATGGGGTGGAGGACGTCCTGCCCCATCATGCGGCGCGCGCGCGCCACCACGTCGGTCGCCACGTACCCCTTGGGGTGGCCGACGTGGAGGCCGGCCCCGCTGGGATACGGAAACATGTCGAGGATGTAGTACTTGGGGCGGCCCGGCTCGCGCCGGGTGGCGAACACGCCGTGATCGCGCCAGAAGGCCTGCCACCTGGCGTCGATCTCGCGATGGGAAAAACCGGACATAAGTAGATGCGCCTCTGCCTGCTGTCTCTGCCCGAGCCTCTGTCTGGCCTCGGAAAGCGAAAAGAGAGCTTACCACTCAGTCGAGCGCGCGCTGGATGCGTTCGGTCACCTCGTCGGGCCTGGCGTCCCCGTCGACCCGGCGGAGGAGGCCCTTGGCCTCGTAGAAGGGGACGATGGGCGCGGTCTCGGCGTGGTACTTGGCGAGCCGCGCGCCGAACGCCTCCTCGGTGTCGTCCGCGCGCTGCACGACGCGAGCGGCGACCTCGGGCGGAGGCGGATTGAACTTCACGTGGTAGATCGCGCCCGTCTGCGGGTCGCTGCGCCGGCCGGTGATGCGCTCGAGGATGAGATGGTCCGGCACCTCGATGAGCAGCACGACGTCGAGCGCCACCCGGGCGGCGGCCATCGCGGTGTCGAGCGCCTCGGCCTGCGGCCGGGTGCGCGGGAAGCCGTCGAGCATGAAGCCGCCGGCGCAGTCGGGCTTGCCGATGCGCTCGATCACCATGCCGATGACCACGCTGTCGGGGACCAGCTGGCCGCTCTTCATGTAGCCGTCGGCCTCGCGTCCGAGCGCGGTGCCCTCGGCGACCGCCGCGCGCAGCATGTCGCCGCTCGAGATGTGCGGAATCGCGTATCGCGTGACCAGCCGGGCGGCCTGGGTGCCTTTTCCGGCACCCGGCGGGCCGATGAGGATCATGCGCATGCAGTGTCTCCGGTCGGGTGGAGGGCCGACTTTCGCACAGCCCGCCGCCGGCTGGCACGCCCGGTTCGGGCTCTTTTGGAAACCGCCGCGAAGCCGCCGCGAAACGCGGCGGGCGTAGCCTCGATGGCATGCGCGAGGAACGGGCAGACGGGCGGACGATGAGCCGGGACGCGATCGACATCGAGCTCGCCTGCGCCGACGACGTGGCGGACATGGTGGCCCTGGCCAACCGCGCCGCCGAGACCGGCACCGCCAACTTCGCCACCGAGCCGGAGCCGGTCGCGAGCTGGCAGCGCGAGTGGGCGAACACCCGCGAGCTCTACCCGTGGCTGGTCGCGCGCGCCGGCGGCCGCGTGGCCGGCTTCGCCAAGATCGCGCCGCACCGCTCGCGCGGCGCCTATCGCTGGACGGCCGAGATGTCCGTCTACGTCGACGAGGCATGGCACGGCCGCGGGATCGGCTCGGCGCTCTATCGCATCCTCATCCCGCTCGCGCGCGCGCAGGGCTACGTCACCTTGCTGGCCGGCATCACCGCCGGCCACACCGCCAGCGAGCGGCTGCACCAGCGCGCCGGCTTCGTCCGCTGCGGCACCTATCACCGCGCGGGCTGGAAGTTCGGCGCGTGGCACGACGTCGGCTACTGGGAGCTGCACCTGTCCCCGCCCGACCGCGCCCCCGACCCGATCCGGCGCGTCGACGAGATGTGGACCGCGCGCGCGATCGCACGCCCGCCGCCGTGAAGGCCGCGGCCGGCGCGCGCCGCTCCTGGCCCGCGGAGCTGCTACGACGCGACCGCTGTGATGCGCAGGCCGACCGGGGCCAGCGCGGCGGCGCGCAGGCGGCGGGTCTCGGCGTCGTGCACGCGCTGCGCGACGGCGGCGCCGCGATCGGTCGGGTCGAGGCGCGAGGCGATGGTGCGGTAGAGGTAGGCGCCGCGGCGGGTCTTCATGCCGCCGAAGCGGTCGGCGATCGCGGCCAGCATCTCGGTGCCGGTGTGCAGCGGCGGATCGTGGTCGTGCTCGCCGCGCCAGCGCGCGCGCGGGTCGGCGTCGGGCGCGCCGTGGATGCGATCGGCCGGGTAGAGCGCGGCGGCGGCCAGCAGCTCCTGCACCTCGTAGTACCAGCGGGCGGTGTCGGCGTCGGCCGCCTCGCGGTCGAACTCGTCGACCAGGAGCAGCCCGCCGGGGACGACCAGGCGGGCCGCCTGCTCGACGGCGCGGTCGAGCGGGTCGATGTGGTGGAGCGAGCGGGTGAACAGGACCGCGTCGAACGGCCGGTCGTCGTGGGTCAGGAAGTCGGCCTCGACCCAGCGCACACCGACGGCCGGCGCCTGGCCCGCCAGCTCCTGGTCGAGCGCGGTGACGTCGAGACCGGCCGCGCCCAGGCGGCGCGCCAGGTCGCCGGGGCCGCAGCCGACCTCGAGCACGCGCGCGCCACGCCGGTCCAGGAACGGCGCGACCCAGCGGTGCACGTCGTCGAGGGCGACGTCGGCGGGCAGCATCGATCGGAGTCTCACCGGCGGCGGGGCCGGCCGCAAGCACCCGATCGAGGTCCTTCGGCGGCGGCCGGGCGCGCCCCCGCGGTGCATCGCAACGGCCCGACCTCGGTCCTCTCCCGGCGAGCTCGTCGTCAGCGCAAAGAACGTACCGTCGGTGGGGCCTTCGGCCCGCGCCTGGCCAGCGCGATCGCTACCGCAGCGCGGTGCGGTGAAGCGAGGTGACCTCGGCCATGGCGCGGTCGTACTGCGTGCCGCTGATCAGGTGATCGCGGCGCATGGCGCGCAGCAGGCGCTCGGCCTTGCGGTCGAGGGCGGGCGCGCGGTGAGCCGGCGAGAAGGCGCGCGGGTTGGGCAGCGCGACCGCCAGCCGCGCCGCCTGGGCCGGGCTGAGCTCGGCGGCGGAGCAGCCGAACCAGTGCTGCGCGGCCGCCTCGGCGCCGAAGACCGCGTCGCCCCACTCGGCGATGTTGAGGTAGATCTCGAGCAGCCGCCGCTTGCTGAGCCGGTCCTCGAGCCGCCAGGTGATGAGGAGCTCGCGCAGCTTGCGCAGCGGGTTGCGCGACGGCGTGAGGTACAGGTTCTTGGCCACCTGCTGGGTGATCGTGCTGGCGCCGCGCGCCAGGCGCTTCTCCTCCCAGTTGTACTCGGCGGCGTCCCTGACCGCCTCCCAGTCGACGCCGTCGTGCTGCCAGAAGCGCGCGTCCTCCGCGCTGATGACGGCGTGGCGCAGATACGGGGAGATGTCGCCGAGGCGCCGCCACCGCCACTTGAGGTGGAAGGGCTTCTTCGCCTCGCGCGCGCTGGCCCGGCGGATCTCGATGAACGCGGTCGTCTGCGGGTTGACGCGGGCGAGCGGCCCCACGTCGGGCAGCGTCCACCAGATCGCGCCGGCCGCGCCGAGGGCGGCGAGCGCGCCGAGGAGCAGCGCGCCCAGCAGCCAGCGGCGAGGCCGCCGCGCGGGGGAGCTGGCCGGACGTGCCGGTTGCCACTGCATCGCCGGCCATGGTCGCAGATCCGGCGAGAAGGGCGAATTTTGCGACACGGCGGAGGCAGTGATAGCCGGGAGAACGTCCGTCGTCGAGTCGCGGTGCCGGCGGTCACCAGGGCTGGCAAGCGACGGCGACGATGTGCCCGCCACTCCTGGATTCGTCGCGATGGCTCGCGATGGCCTCACTCGGGCTCTCCCCTCCAGTCCTCGCCGATCAGGCGATCGATCTCCTCGATCTCGGAGGCGCGGGCCGCGCGCCGGAACCACAGGACCAGCGCCGCGACCAGCGCGGCGAACACGATCGCCAGCGCGGCGAACAGCGCATGTTGATGCGCGATGCCGTGGCCGCCCAGGCCGGTCGGCGGGGGCGCGGCGGGCGGCTCGAGCGACTCCCTCGTCCCCATCATCGTCGCCATCGTCCGGGCCCGATCACCAGAGCCGATCGATGCCGGCGTCGAACGCGGTCGGCCCGCCGAGGATGGGCGAGGCCAGCGCGACGAACTGGACCAGCGCGACCGCGAACAGCCCGAACAGGAGCGCGGCCGGGACCCACGCGGCGACCTGCGACCCGGTCGGGCCCAGCCTGACGCGCAGGTTGCGGACCAGGACCAGGCCGCCGATGGCGAGCGCGGCGAACACCGAACCGATGCCCAGCTCGATGCCGTAGCGCGCGCTGGTGTGGAAGTAGATGGCGACGATGGGGGCGAGCGCGCCCAGGACCAGGCCGCCGCCCATCAGCGCCGATGCGAACGAGGCCACCATGTCGCGCGCGCGCAGCTGGGCGCCGGTGAGCTTGACCGCCAGCACGCCGGCCGGCAGCGCGCTCAGCGCCGAGAGCAGGAGCACCATGGGCGCCTTGAACCCGCTGGCCAGGGACTGGCCGAGCGTGGCGCTGCCGGCGGCCAGCCCCCACAGGGCGGCCAGCGCGAGCGCACCGAGCAGCGAACCGGCGATGAGATGGGCGCGACCGCCGGGCCCGGACTCGGGCGCGGCGCGGCCGAAGGCGGCATCGAGGAGACGGACGACCTGGGTCATGAGACCTCCTTTCCGCCGTGGAACGGAGCAATCCGCCTGCCGGCCAGCGCGTGCCGCGCGCTGCCGCCGACTGCCCGGGCGCGCCGGATCTTGCGGCGCGCGGACGCCACGCCGTCGCGCGCCGGCAACGACGCCGCGGCGCCTCGACCGCCGCGGTGTTACATAGACTCGCATGGCCGACACGGTGTCGCCGGTGAGCCCGGCTTTCGATCTCGACGCCTATCTCGCGCGCATCGGATGGGGCGGGTCGCGCGCCGCCGACCTGGCCACGCTCAGCGGGATCGCGGCGCACCACGCGGCGGCCATCCCGTTCGAGAACCTGGATCCGTTCCTGGGCCGGCCGGTCGCGCTCGACCCCGCCGCCCTCGAGGACAAGCTGGTGCGGAGCGGGCGCGGCGGCTACTGCTACGAGCACAACCTGCTCCTCGGCCACGCGCTCGCCGCCCTCGGCTTCGACGCGAGCGGGCTGGGAGCGCGCGTGGTGTGGAACCGACCGCCGGAGTCGATCACGGCGCGCAGCCACATGCTGGTGCGGGTCCGGCTCGACGGCGGGACCCACCTGGTCGATGTCGGCTTCGGCGGCCTCACCCCGACGGGCGCGCTGCGCCTCGAGCCCGACGTGGAGCAGGCGACGCCGCACGAGCCGTTTCGCCTGCTCCTGCGCCGGGGCGAGTGGTGGATGCAGGCGCGCGTGCGCGGCGAGTGGATCACGATCTACCGCTTCGATCTGCAGCGCCAGCACCAGGTCGACTACGAGGTGGTCAGCTACCACCTGTCGACCAATCCGGCGTCGCACTTCGTGACCTCGCTGATCGCGGCGCGGGCGGTTCCGGGCCGGCGCATCGGCCTGCGCGGCCGCGACCTCGCGATCCACGAGCTGGGCGGAGACACGCGCCGGCGCACCCTGTCCAGCCCGTCCGAGATCATCGATGTGCTGGAGGGCGAGATGGGCATCGCGCTGCCGCCCGATCGAGCGGCGCTGGAGCGGCGCCTCACCGCGCTGCCCGCCTCGAGCTGAGCGCGGTCGGGCGCGGGCGACGCGCGGAGTCGGCCGCGGCCGCGGCTGCGGCTGCGGCTGCGGCTGCGGCTCAGGTTGCGGCTCAGGCTGCCGCTCGGGCTGCCGCTCGGGTCAGGACCGTCCGTTGCGGGGCTCGCGGGGCGGGCGGCCGTGGCCGCGCGGACCATCGCCGCGCGGGTCATCGCCGTCCCCGGACCCGGCGCCGGTGGCGCCGCCGCCCTCGCCCGCGTCGTCCGGGCCCGGGTCGGGGCCCGGGTGCGGGCCCGGTTCCGCGCGCGCCGCCCTGCGCCTGCGACGCCGCTTGATGGCATCCACGATCTCGCTGCCGGCGACCGCCGCGAGGACGATCACCTGGCCGCGCCGCAGCGTATCCACGAGGACGTTCCCCACCACGCTCACCACCATCGGCGCGATCACGCGTGCATTCTGTCATGACCCCGGGCGGTCGACGCGCGCGGATCGGCCGGCTCGTGATGGACGGCACGCGGGGCGCGGAAGACTGGAAACCGCCGGGCCGCCGATGATACGTGTCGATCGGAGGTCCCCCGCCATGGCCACCGAGACCAGGAAGCCGCCCGCCCCGCCCGCCAGGACGACCCCTCGGCCGCAGACGGCCAGGCCCGACGCAGAGGAGGGCGGCGGCCAGCCCGCCCCGCCGACGCCGCCGCCACCGCCGGCCGAGCTGCCCCCGTTCGACGAGCGCCGCCTCGACTACGCCGAGCTGGCGCGCCTCACCGCTCTCCTCGATCCCGGCGACCTCCTGTCGATGGTGCGCGACGGCCGGCCCCTGGTGCGGGCCAACGCGGCGCTCGGTCTGGCGGCGGTGGGCCACGCCGCGCCCGACCTGGTCACGCTCCTGCGCGACAGCGATGTGCGCGTGGCCCGTGCCGGCGCGGAGGCGATCGCGCGCCTCGGCGCCCGCGCCCGCGCGCTCGCCCCGCCCATCGTCGTCGCGCTCGACGGCACCCAGCCCGAGGTCACCGAAAAGATGGTGGCGGCGCTGTCGGAGCTGGTCGGCGCGGCCGACGAGGACCTCGTCCCCGCGCTCGATGTCCCCCTCCCGCTCGCCATGAAGACGGTCGTGGCCGCGTGCGCCAGGCTCGAGAAAAGAGGCGTCGCCTTCCTCGTCCGCGCGGCCGGCGACCACCGCAGCCGCGTGCGCATCAACGCCATCGCCGGCCTCGCCCACCTGGGGCGCGCCGACGCCGACGCCGCGGTCGCGTTTCTGACCGGGCTCGAGGCCGGCGACCCGGTGCCGGACGTCCGGATCGAGGCCAAGAAGGCGATCCTGGCCATCATCGCGCCCACCCGGCAGGAGGTGGTCGACTCGCTGCCCAGGAACATCCCGGACTTCGAGAGCCGCAAGCTCACCGCCAGCGAGCTCCGCGAGCACGCCGGCGCCATCGACGTGGACGGGATGATCTACGCGCTGCAGGACGGGCGCGACCACGTCCGCGTCAACGCGGCGCGCTGCCTGGCGGTGGTCGGGCAGGCGGCCGGGCGCGCGGCCCGCCCCATGAGCCTGCTCCTGCGCGACAGCGTGGTCCAGGTGCGGCGCGAGGTGGCGCGCGCGCTCGGCAAGATCGGCCCCGACGCGGCCGCCGCCGCCCCGGAGCTGGTCGGCGCGCTCGGCGACGACGAGGACGTGGCCGACGCGGCCGGCGACACCCTGGCCGCCCTCGGCGAGCGGGTGCAGGGCGCGCTGGTCGCCGGCATGGAGACCGGAAGCGAGCCGCACGGCCGCCGCGTGGTCGCCCTGATCGGCCGCCTGCCTCGCGCGGCCGAGACCTTGACCGAGGCCTTCCGCAGCCCGGCGGTGAACGTGCAGGTCAACGCGGCGCTCGGGCTGGGCATGCTCGGGGGCGACCGGATCGGCCCCGGGCTGCCCGCCCTGCTCGGCGCGCGCACCGGGGGCGACGCGCGCACCCGCGAGGCGGTGCGGCGCGCGCTCGCGATGCTCGACGCCGGCGCCGAGCGGCCCAGGGAGGTCGCGGTCGCCGGCTTCGAGGAGCGCGTGCTTGCCGCGGCCGAGCTCGACAAACACCGGGCCGAGCTCGAGGGGCTCGGCGCCGCCGGGCTCACCGCCTACCTGCAGGATGGGCGCGACGTGGTGCGGGTCAACGCGGCCACCGCGCTCGGCGTCGTCGGCCCGGCGGCGGCCGCCGCGGCCCGCCCGCTCGGCGTGCTCCTGCGCGACGACGCGCTGCTGGTCCGCCTGGCCGCGGCCCAGGCGATCGACCGGCTCGGCGACGGCGCGGTCGACGAGGTCGCCGACGACCTGGTCCGCGCGCTCGCGACCGGCGGCGGCGGCGTGGCCGAGACCTGCGCGGCGGTGCTGCGCGCGCGCAAGCTGCGCGTGGCCGGCGCGCTCGTGCGCGGCCTCGAGACCGACGACCCGGTCCACGCCCGACGCATCGCCGAGCTCATCGTCCTCCTGCCCGACGGGCCCGGCCTCCTGTGCGAGGCGTTCGAGGGGCCCGCGGTCAACGTGCAGGTCAACGCCGCCATGGCCCTGGGCATGCTCGGCCC
>Ga0126377_10001970_pt1 | contig 13849 bp, 7 predicted proteins | sample PanSoiMetPlot_22_FD_92647 | JGI IMG/M metagenome (GOLD analysis project Ga0126377, IMG submission 92647) | Tropical forest soil microbial communities from Panama - MetaG Plot_22 | ecosystem: Environmental > Terrestrial > Soil > Tropical forest > Bulk soil | place: Panama | collected 2016-02-17
ATCGAGATTGTTGTGTTTGACGTACCAGGAGCGGGCGCCTCGCCGGCCCCAACTCTCCCATACCGTTATCGTCATATCGCCCTGCTCGCCGATCATCTGATGAGTGAGCTCGGCTACGACCGCGAAATTGACGTGCTGGGAGTGTCTTGGGGAGGAGGATTGGCCCAGCAATACGCCCATCTCTATCCTGATCGTTGTCGACGACTGATTCTGGCGGCGACATGCTTCGGATCAATCATGATCCCAGGGCGCTTATCGGTGATGACAAAGCTCATAAACCCGCGTCGCTACTACGACCGCAGTTATCTGAAACGGGTTGCACCGGAGCTCTACGGTGGTGCAATGCGCAGAGACCCAAATCTGGTTGATCGTCACACGAGTCATGTCCGGCCGCCGAACGGACGGGGGTATCTATACCAGATGCTAGCGTTTTGGGGCTGGACCAGCCTGCCGTGGCTGCATCGACTTAATCAGCACACCTTGGTCATGGCGGGGGCAGACGATCCGATAATCCCGCTTCCGAATGCGAGAATTCTCAAATACCTCATTCCCCAATCGCAACTCGTCATCCTCGACGATGGGCACCTATTCCTCATAACGAGTGCCCAAGAAGTCGCGCCGCTTGTGCAACGATTTCTCGCTGACAGGCTCGCTTAAGTGCCATCATAACAAGCGTTGTCTCATTGAAGCACAAAATTTGCGAACTCATTGTTGATTGTCTGCAGAATATACTCTCGGTCGTCCGCCATCAAAAAATGTGAACCTTTCCGCAGATGGTTGGTGAACCCGCCACGGGTGAGCTCGCCCCATCCGGCAGAGTCTTTTTCCGAGACCCAAGGGTCCGAGTCGCCGACAAAACTGGCGATTGGAAAGGAGAAAGGTTCGACGGGCTGGTACCGAAAATTGTAGGCCATCCCAAACTCGGCGCGGATTGTGGGCAACAAAGCCTTTCTCAGCTTCGGTGTCTCCAACATCCTGTCGGCAGCTGGAAGATCAAATTGACGTATGATACCCGCGAAGATTTCGTCCGTTTGGGCGTAAGGCGGGACTCTAATATCGAAGTCCCGGTGCAGCATCATGTCACAGGCCAAGTTGTCCTCAAACTCTCCCCTGCGCCTCAACAGATGCGGTGGTTTTACTCCGCAGGCAAACGAGTACTTGATGAAACGCGCACAACCTTCGGGTAGCGCGCAAAGTGTAGCAAACATCGTGAGACCCCCCAGGCAGTGGCCAAAAAAGGCCGACGGTCTGTCCAGCCACTTGGTCATTTCCGGCAGTAGACTCTCGACAAAAGTATCCAAGTTATCGACGGCTGTTTCATTGATCCGGGTTCCGCGTCCCGGCGGCTCAACCACCACCATCTCCACAGAGGGGTCGAGCAATTGCGGCCAAGCCCGAAACGATACAAGGCCGCCGCCCGCAAACGGAAAGCAGAATAGACGAGCTTTGGCATTCGGATTAGGCCGAGGGGCGATCAGCCATTTTCCAACGGCGCACACCGCGACCTCACCGGCGGAACGGGACACCGGCGTATCAAAATCCCCTGTACCAACTCCATTGCCCCCGTTGGCGGGAGGGCTCCCTGCTTTCCTTCCAACATTCGGGCGCCCACTTCCAGCAATCTCGCTTGCTGCCACATTGAGTGTTTGACGATTAGTGACTTGCTGCAGTTCCATGTCTCCTTGGAATCGATCCGCGATGCGGTCCTCTGCTGTCCCCGAACGAGGAGTTCCATGCGTTTCGGGAGCCGCCGTCGAATGGATGTCCGCGACAGCTATGGTCGAGTCTGCCGCCGGTGCTCCGAGACTCGCCGAAGATGTCATCGCCGAGTGAGCCTTGTCGGTCCTACCCGGTTGCATTCCCGCAAACTCATCAAGCAGATAATCGACCAGCTGATTGATAGTTGGCCCCCTGATAAGCACCGCGACCGAAACCGGAATACCCAAATCCTTTTCCAACCCGTTCGAGAGCGCCACTGCCCTCAACGAATCTAGACCGGCTTCATTCAATGGTAGATCGGGATCTATTGGGTCTGCGAAGCCAAGCTCCGCCATGATGTGCCGCTGCAGGATACCCTGGAGCCTGGCGCGTTCGTCGCCGTTCAATACGGCAGGTTCGGCGTCCGCAACTCGCACGCTTTCTCGGACTGGGCCTGCGGGCACGTTGGACGATGTGCTAAGGGAGGGCTGGCGGCGCGGCGTCTCTGCAGACGCTACACCAACCTCCTCCGTCCAAATCTTTGACGGGGCTTGTTCATCTTTCGTCGCAGCCTGAACGGCTGGCCCCCTCGGGGCGACAATTGGTGCTGTTGTGGCTGCAGTCTCGGGAGCCTGATCTCGCTCTGCGGAGAAACTCCCGATCAATTCGTGAAACACGCCGTCGACGAGCTGGTTAATGGTCGGTCCCTTGATGAGTTCCGCGACCGAAACCGGAATACCGAATTCTTTTTCAAGGCTATTCGACAAGGCCACTGATATGAGCGAATCGACACCGAGATCGTTCAACGGTTGGTCCGGGTCGATGATTTCGGTGAAACCAAGGTTCATCATGATGTGCTGTTGCAACCTGCTCAACAGCAGTTGGCGTGCTTGGTTATTCATAGTCTTTGGAACTGTATCCGGCGCGTCCTTTTCCCGGACAAGCCTTGACGATCCGAAAACCTTTGTTCGGTTCGAAAGCTCCGACAAGAACGCTGGCTCGCCTACCCTCCTGGCATAAGTCGGCCAATCAGCAGCTATGACCGCAATCTGGTCCACGTCGCGGTGCATCAACTTGTCGAACGCTTGCAAGGCAAGATCAGGAGAAATGAATTTTACGCCCAGGGACGACCACATGGCCTCGCCACGAGCGCCCGATGCGGCGGCCAACCCGCCACCCGACCAGGCAGACCAATTGATCGCGGTGGCAGGCAAGTTCGAGGCTCGGCGGTGAGCTGCCAAAGAATCAAGAAAGGCACTACTGGCGGTGTAATTCCCCTGACCGGCAGAGCCTAACAGGCTCAATACTGAGGATTTCAAAATAAAGAAATCCAGCTCCAGCGATTTGGTGTGCTCATGCAAAAGCCAGCTTCCATATACCCTGGGCTCGAACAGGGGCGAGAATCTGTCCCAATCGAGCTGGGCTAATATTCCGTCATCCAAGACGCCAGCCGACTGCACTACTCCTTTCAGAGGTGGCAATTCGTTGCTGATCGCCTGCAAGAGGCGCCTTACGTCCTCATCGCGGCTGATGTCGGCCGCTACGACATGGATTGCTGTGCTGTTGATCTCTGCTGCGCCGAACATGTTTTGCGCGGCTTCGGGGGTTGCGTTTCGACCTGTTAGGACAATGTGTTTTGCACCTTTGCTGACCAGCCATTTCGCAACACTGTGCCCCAACATTCCAAGACCACCAGTGACAAGATAGGTGGCATCCCCGCGCACCCGTGGCAGCTGTGTCGGTAGCTCTGCAAGAGATTGCTTGATGAACCGTGGGACATTGCGCTGGCCGCCAGCCGTGATGGCAATCTGGGTCTCGCCATCCGGGTGGAGCAATTCCGCCGCCAACAGATCTATGTCCGGTGCCCGGCCGCCATCTTGTTGCAGATCGACCAATCCTCCCCAAATGTGCGGGTACTCGATCGCAACTGTGCGCCCCAAGCCCCATAAGGGCGCCTGGACCGGATCAACATGCTGGTGCGGACCTGCTGTCTGTTGGCTGTTCGCGGTTACAAACCAAAGCCGCCTGCTCTTTGAATTTGGCGATCGAGTTTCGGCGAGGGCATGCAGGATCGCCAATGCCCCGCGGCATATCATCTCGCTGCCGCTCTTCAAGCTTGCCAGTGTCAGATCTTCAATGGCGGAGACATCCAGCCCCCACAGGTAAACCACGCCATCGCACGGCAGCGTCTCGCTAGCGCCAAATTGCTCCAGCAATTGGCGAAATTCGTGCGGCTGCCGTTCGTTCACGGTCCACGTTCGGGGACCTCGCTGGGCGAAGACATCATCCCTGTACACGAGGTGGCAGTGATGACCCCTAGCCTCCAGTCTACGAGCCAGCGCTACACCAATGCCTTTTGAATCCGCGAGGATCATCCAGCTCGCCGGGGCATGACCCTGCGCAGGGTTCCCAGGCGCCCTATCGCTCTTCTGCCAGACTGCGCGATAAAACAAGTCGTCCGTGCTGACTCCAGGCCGTTGCAGTTTAGCAAGCGGCAAGAGCCGTACAGCCAATCCCTCCACCTCTGCCACCAGCCGCTCCGAGGTATCGTAAACCCGGATGTCGATGACCTGCGTATCGTCTTTCTCAGCACCCCGCAGCCTGGTGTGCACCCACGCCTCGTCGATCCCGTCCCGATAGCAGCGAAATCTCTCCAACGAGACGGGCAGGTATGAGGTTCGGACATCAGTCTTGGCCTTTTTCTCCGCACCCATACCATCAAGGACAAAAGGATAGGCGTGCAGGCACGCATCCAGGAACGCGGGGTGCAACATGTACTGTGCATTTGCCAGACCGTCCGGAAGCCGTACTCTGGTCAGCGCCTCATGTTGACCGAAATGGGCTTCCCGAATGCCCCGAAACGCAGGCCCATATTCAAGCCCGAACTTGGCTAGCCCATCATACAAATCGGCGATCGGCCGTGTTTTCTCGCATCGGGAGCGGATCTGCTCCATCGAAAACGTCGACCGAGCCGGCACCTCTGCCTTGCGCAGGGTCCCTGTCATGTGCGTATGCCAAGCCTCCGAGTCTTCGGTGGTGGCGCTTACGAGCCTGAAACCTGCCCTGTCGGACTTCAGCGGAGCTACCAGCACCCGGACAATCCGATCTTCCCCATTGGCAAACGACATCGCCTGATGATGCATCGCATCATCGAAACTGACGTGCGGCGTCCCAAAATGCATTCGGCCGACGACGGTGGCCACCTCCAGCTCGGCGGTGGTCGGTAGGACCACCGTTCCCACAACTCTATGATCGGTGAAGTAGGCGGCGTGCTGCACGCCGTAGCGTGCTTGGTAACGCACCTCTTCGGCCGTTGAACTTACACGCCTGCCCACGAGTGGATGAAGTTGTTCGACGGCATTGCGGGCGCGTTCAGCCTGGATGGTGTCGCCCTCTATCCAGTGATAGTTGCGCTGGAAAGGATAGGTAGGCAACGGTATTCGTCGCCATGAAGAGCCGGCATGCACTGCAGTCCAATTGACCTTCTGGCCAGCCAGATACAACGCGACCAGCATTTCGGTGATCGACTCGGCGTCGGACTTCTGACGATTCAGCGTCGCAATCCAGGTAGCGGACTTGCCTTGTGCCGCAAGGCAAGCTTGCGCCATGGGCAGCAGCACCGGATGTGGTCCGATCTCGACAAAGGCTTGGCATTCAAGCTTGGCAAGCGCGAGCATCCCATCTCCGAACCGCACCGCTTCTCGACTGTGTCGGCGCCAATAGGACTTATCGGGCGCGGCCGACATCAACTCACCGGTGAGGTTGGATATCAGCGGCAGTTTAGGCTCGTTATACTTGATCTGGCCTGCAACATTTTCGAGCTCATCAAGAATGGGCTCAAGGCGCGGCGAATGAAAGGCGTTTGAGATTTGCAATTGCCGATAGGTGACACCTTGTCGGTCCAGCTCCCCGGTCAGCATTTTCAATGCATCCCGGTCCCCGGACACGACCGTATTCAACGGCCCGTTGATTGCCGCCACGGTAATCTCGGGAGCGACCTCATCGATGAGGATACGCACGACGGATTCTTCGGCCATGATCGAAACCATGGCGCCGCCGCCAGGTAATCGGTGCATCAACGCACCGCGAGCAGTGACCAGTCGTATCGCATCTTCGAGTGCAATAGCACCCGCTGCGCAAGCAGCGGCAAATTCGCCCAGGCTGTGCCCGATCATTCCGTCAGGCGCAATGCCCCAGGAATTCAGAAGCTCCGCCAGCGCGTACTCGACTGCAAATAGCGCAGGCTGGGTGTAATCGGTGCGATTGACCAGTGCCTCATCGCTGGCGGCAGCAAAAATCACATCGAGTAGGCCCTGCTCGAGATACGGCTGCGCCAGGACATGGCACCGATCCATTGCATTCCGGAAAACGGAATGCGTGCGATACAACTGCGCAGCCATGCCGACATGCTGCGAACCCTGACCGGAAAACATGAAAGCGATTCGCGCGCGATCGGTGGGACGCAGGCTGACGGCGTCCTCCACCACCGTTCGCAGCCATGCTGTGAGCTGCTTTTTGAGTTCCGCGACAGATCGGGCCGGCGCCGCGAAGCGGAACGCAAACTGGCTCCTGCTGACGTTGGTCGTATAGCAAAGATCGCCGATCGCCGCGTCGGGATTGTCGTTCAGCCAGTTCAGAAGTTGCTCGACACGTACCACCAGCGCATCAGCGCTCTTGGCTGAAAGGGTGATCAGGCACGGGAACAGGTCTGTTGACCGGGTTTCGGCCGCCGCGATTGGCGGTGCCTCTTCGAGCACGGCGAAGACATTCGTGCCGCCGATCCCAAGGCTGTTGAGTCCCGCTCGTCGCGGCGCATCCGCAAGCGGAAAGTCCCGCAGCTTCGTGTTCACGAAAAACGGCGACGCTGCGAAGTCGATTGCAGGATTTGGCGTCTTATAATTGATGCTCGGCGGGATGCGCTTGTGATGCAGAACGAGCGCTGTCTTGATGATGCCAGCAATTCCCGCCGCCTGCTCCGGATGGCCGATATTCGCCTTGACTGAGCCGATCGCACAGTACTGCTTGCGTTCGGTCCCCTTTCGAAACGCCATGGTGAGCGCTTCGAGCTCCAGCGGATCGCCGACAATTGTGCCGGTCGAGTGGCATTCGATATAGCCAACGCTGTCCGCGCTTACTCCGGCGAGATCCAGCGCATCGACCACCGCCTGCGACTGCTGGCCCAGACTTGGGGCGGTGTAGCTGCTCTTGGCCGAACCGTCATTGTTCGCCGCAGTCCCTTTGATGACTGCAAATATATGGTCGCGATCGGCGACAGCTTGCTGCAGGGGCTTGAGCAACACAGCGCCGACGCCGCTGCCAAAAATCGTTCCCCCGGCAATTGAATCGAAAGGACGGCAGTGCCCGTCGAGGGAATGAAGGTTCCGCCTTTCCGCCAGGTATCCCGCGATTTGCGGGACACGTACCACCGAACCGCCAACCAGCATCATGTCGCAGTCGTCGAACTTCAGGGTCTGACAGGCTTGGTGGACCGCTAACAAGGACGAGGAACACGCAGACTGGATGGTGAAGCTCGGCCCCCTGAGGTTCAGCTTGAACGCGACACGGGTGCTCAGGAAATCCTTGTCATTGTTGATATGCGAAATGCTTGCGGTCTGGCCGGGAAAATCTGCATGGTGCAGTTTTGCGAGCAGATAGCTCGTCACGACGCCGCCGCCGGTCGAAAGAACACCAACTTTGCCCGGGTAATCAGCAGGGTCATAACCCGCGTTTTCGAACGCTTCCCAGCACACCTCCAGGAACAGGCGCTGCTGTGGGTCCATCATTGCCGCATCTTTGGGCGAGTAACCGAAGAACGCCGCGTCGAACATCTCGATGTCGCGCAACATCGGCGCGGCTTTTACGTAACTGGAATTGGCAATCAATGAGGGGACGATACCGGCTGCCAAAAGCTCTTGGTCGGAAAAGAACGTAATGGACTCAACGCCGTTACATAAATTGTTCCAGTACTCTTCTGCCGTGGCCGCTCCGGGAAATCGACACGACATTCCGATTATCGCGATGTCGACGTTACGCCGTTGGACGCTCATCGTGACACCTCCCTCGACCTCAGGACCCGACAATTGCTGGAATCAATTCCGGCACGTAGGACGACCAGCTCCACAAGTCCTATTTATGCTCCGCTGGCGTTGTTATGTTTCCCATTCTTTGTTTCTTGTAATGTGTCTATTAGGCGGGAAAGAATCATTTCTTGAACTTCGACGATGGAGACCAGGCTGGCGGCACATTTTTCCAATATTTGTGTAAGCTCCGCTGTTAGGTCTGTTTCGAGATTGTCGTAAAGGCGGCCTCTTAGTTTGTGCGCCGGATCAAAGATCATCATCAGAGTGTGCAGTTCAAGCGACACGAAATTGCCGATCACCTTGATGTAATCGTCCTTGTCTCTTTGCAGAGACGTTCTAATTATTGGTAGCGTATTCCGTTGGAACGACAGCAACGGCAACATTGACAAGATCAAATTGTTCAACATACGGCCCTGAGCGCGAGCCAAGTAGCCACTTTTGTCATTCGGCATCTGAGCGACCTCCGTCCGGTCGGCGCAGCAAGGCCCTGAGGGCTGTGGAGCAACTGGCCGGCGCGGTATAACGCTACGGGCTCGCCCGTTGCCTTACGGCAGGCGGTATCGCGGACGCCTCTGCACCTCGCTCGTCTGAACCCCCGAAGCCGTTACTACGTACTTAGACCGTAAGACCGGCCGCTTGCCGTTGCGGCAACCGGCTCGCCTTGCGTCAAGATAGCCACCATCTGCTGTAGAGTAAACCAAGCACCGACCCGCGGATTAAGGATCAGGCCATCGCTGCTGTTCACTGCCGATATGCAGGTGGAAGTTTCGGAATATATGCCGCCAACATCGGAGGCGTTGCTTCCCGCTTGGCGAGGACGTCGAGGCCAGATGAAGTTTGCTGCCTTGAGGGCCAGGCACGGACGAGCCGCCGACTCACGATGCCGGGGCTGATTCTAGCCGATCGATCTCAGGTTCAGGCGTGACTGTGGCCACGCAGCCTCATCGCCAATCCCACCAACCCGACGCCTTCGAGGATCGCGTAGAAGGCGATCACGAAGACCAAGGCGAGCGCGCCCGTTTGCGGCTGGGCTATCAGGATCAACCCGAAGATGACCGAGAGGGCACCGCAGAAGATGAGCAGCCACTCATTGTCGATCTCCTTGCGGAGCTTGATCGCGCCCACAATCTGCATGACGCCGGTCGCGATTGCCCAGAATGCAATAAACAAGAGCAGCACGAGCGCGGTGACTTCCGGCCATGCAAAGGTCAAGATGCCGGCGGCAAGGCCGAGGAGTCCTACAATCGCGAGCCACCAGCGCGGCGCCGGGACGCCACCCACGATGGCCGCCGCGAGCGCCAGGATGCCATCGACCAGTGCGAAGGCACCGTAAAGGAACAGCAACGTCAGCAGGGTTATTCCGGGCCAGAAGAAGGTGAGAACCCCGAACACAATGGCAGCAATGCCGCGCAAGAGCAGAAGCCACCAGTTCCTGGCAAGCGCGTGCAGCATCGGATGCGTGTCAAACGGCGGACTAGCAACGTGTGTCATGATGAACCTCCTTGCGGTTCTTCCGAGCTGTGCAACAGGCCGACGGACGCGTCGTCGCGACTGGATTTGTTCTGACGACCGTCAGCGACTGCCTGTAGTGGTCGACGACATTTTCTCCATCACGTCATCGAGATTGAAGCTCGCCGGCTTCTGGCGGGGGGAAATTCCTGGAAACTCGTAAGCCAAGTTGCGGCTAACGCCTGCATCGGCACCTGAACGAAGGCGCGCTCCACCATCCACTGCTTGTAATCGATGGACTCGTCACCCCGTTCGAACGCGACGGCGCGTCCGGCGGTGCAGCTCTGCTCGCCATACCAGTCGGTGAACATCGTGCCTTCCTTGGCGATGCGGTCGATGTTCGGCGTCCGGTAACCCATGATGCCGTGGTTGTAGGCGCTCACGTTTAACCAGCCGATGTCGTCCGCCATGATCATGAGAATGTTTGGCTTACGGCCCGGCGGCGTAGGTTGAGCCGATGGTTGTTGCGCCTGGGCGAGTGGGATTGGCGCGCTAGCGCCAAACGTGGACGCTGCCGCAAGCGTGGTCCCGCCGAGCAGAAGACTGCGGCGGTTGACTGTGCGAACCTCCGCTTGGGTTTCAGCGCCTAGATTGTTCTGGCTGCTCATGGCGGCTCCTTTAGAACGAAATCCCGCGTACTCGCATGTGGAAATGCACGCACCAGCACGCTCGTGTGAGCCTACAGAGCAAACATCTAATCGCTCCACTCCCCTTATGTCGGGGCGGCTCATACAATGGTTTAGCGAGACAACTCATGGCGATGTTCACAACACCCGTCGCGAGGAGCGTCGGTAACAGGGCATCCTGGCAACTCGCAGCTCTGTGCGGAGATGTTCGAACGTATCTTCGCCGAGCAAAACGCCTCGGCATGGCAGTCCGTGATGCAAAGGTAACCGTCAAGCTGCCTCACGTACATTCGGATCAAAATGCGATGAACTCACACCGAGCAGGACAGGTCCACTTATCTCCCAACTGGGCGACATACCGATCTTACCTCCCTCCAGCGGTTGGCGTCGGTGTCAGCCTTACATGGATTGCACCACCCCACACTGCTGAAACAGGTCGCCGTTTTCCAGGAATTGGATGAGCGCATAGGCGCCATTGCCAAGATTGTCCTGTCCAAGGATGGTACGGTGCACCGTCTCGCCGGTGTTCAGTCCATGCCGGTCACCTCCCAGCCGTCCTGCTTCTTATAACCGCTGATGAACACGATATTGGACGGAGCTCGCCGGCCACTTTTGCAGGTGTTTCGTTCGAAGCGCAGTTCGCCATAACAATTGCTTCTTATCATAACCCCGATCATTGAATTCGCTGTGGGACCGGCTCCATAGACCATTGTATGAGCCGCTCCGACCTACAGACAATGGAGTGATTGAACGTTTGTTTCATAGGCTTCTGCACCCCCGAACCAGAAGAAAACGTGGCGAAGTTGCTAGTTGGGATTGAACTTCCGCCTTAGCCAACGCGGTTTCGGTTTTGTCATCGGAGAAAGGAGCGGTCATCGCTGGAGATAGATCGCTATCGATTCCGGGGAGAGACGAAATGTCAGGTTTACATGATCTTGTGGCTGACGCGCAGGACGGCGACGCGATCGGAATGCTCAGCGACGAATTTGGATTGACGAAGCGGCAAACCCAAACAGCGGTGACCGCGTTGCTTCCCGCCATATCCGCGGGCTTGAAGCAGGCGACCGCAACGCCCGAGGGACTCGGCAATCTGTTTGCGATGATGGGATACCAGCCGGACCTGCACGCGATGTACGACAATCCGAAAGTCGCGTTCGCGGACAATGGACGGGTCGCCGGCAATGACGTTCTGTCTTTGATATTCGGTTCGCCCGACGTCAGTCGCGCGGTGGTCGATCAGGCTCAGCGCTTTTCGGGAGTCGGATCGAACATTCTGAAACAGATGCTACCAGTGATCGCAGGGCTCGTGATCTCCGGACTGATGCGTGGCAAACCAGGGAGCGCTGCGCCACAACAGCCGGCTCCTGCACCGCAAACAGGCGGCGGACTCGGGGATATTCTGGGTCAGATTTTCGGGCGCGGGATGTCCGAGTCTGCGGGCGTGCCTGCGAGCCCGCAGTCAAGCCCGCAGCCGATTCCCACGCCGCGTGGGCAGGCGTTTCCAGCTCCGGCCAACCCCGGTGCGCAACCAGCTCCCGGCGGCGACATACTTGGTCAAATCCTGCAGGAGCTGCAGAAGGGGATCCAAGAGGGCCGTATCAAGCCCGTGATCATTGGAGGCGGACCCGTTCAGATGCCCCTGCCGGGAGGGCCGGGAGGCTCCGTCCAGATCCCCGTCCAAGTCCCCGCGCCTGGCGGGCAAGCGGCGCCAACCCCGTCCGGTCCGCAGGTCCCGGGCGGTGATGTCCTTGGCCAAATCCTGCGCGACATGCTCGGCGGCGCGGGTGGCAGCGCGCGCGTTCCGCAGCGACCGGCTCAGTCCCCGCAGATGAAGGACTTGTCGGGCTTGAGCAGACAACTCGGTGTCATGGGCGGCGCCGGTCAGGCCGTATTCGGTGATCGCTTCGATGTCGGTCGGGATGTCGAGCAGGCTCATCTGGACAACATCCAAAACGTCTTTGAGCGCTTCTTCGGCACGCAACGGCACTGACTGCGGCCCGGCTCTGAACGGCAAAACGGCGGAACGCGGAGGCTTGATGCACCGGAATTCCTGACAGGGAAAAATCGCCTGCAAGAGGAGGGCGAATATGCGTACTGATCAATTCCCTCGCAGCGACAGGGTAGAAGATCGGCGAGGGGATGGGCCGCAGGGCTTTCCCATGGGACGTGCAGGCCGGCTCGGGATCGGCACCATCATCCTTCTGGGTCTTCTTGGGTGGGCGCTCGGCATCAATCCGCTTTACCTCATAGGAGGCGCCGAGATTCTTTCGCGCATGGGACCATCGACCGAGCAGTCGCAACCTGCTCCCCGGAACTCTGAGGCAAAGGCCCCAAGCGACCAGATGAGCGAGTTTGTCTCGGCCGTGCTGGGGAGTACGGAGGCCCAATGGACGCAAATCTTCGCGCGTGCCGGCAAGACCTACCGGCCGCCGTCTCTCGTCATGTTCTCCGGCGCTACGCAGTCGGCGTGCGGCTTCGCCGAGGCCGCCATGGGGCCTTTTTATTGCCCGATCGATCAGAAGATCTATCTCGACACGTCGTTCTTTCAGGATATCGAGCGGCGCTTCCGCGGCTGCGAAGTCGGAAGCAGGAGTTGCCAGTTCGCCCAGGCCTACGTCATCACGCATGAGATTGGCCATCACGTGCAGAACCTGCTCGGAATCCTCCCTGAGGTCCAACAGGCGCAGCAGGCCCTGGACCAAGTCAGCGCCAACCGGCTTCAGGTGCGCGTCGAGCTACAGGCCGACTGTCTTGCCGGCGTGTGGGCTCACCACGCGGAGCAGGAGTGGCGCTTCATCGAGCCTGGTGACATCGAAGCTGCCATGCAGACGGCATCCGCCATCGGAGATGATCGCCTGCAACGCAGAAGCCAGGGCTATGTCGTGCCTGATGCGTTCACCCATGGTTCGTCCGAGCAGCGCGTCCGCTGGTTCATGAACGGTCTGAAATCCGGACAGGTCGCAGCCTGCGACACCTACCAGGTGGCGGAACCCTGATGCGATAGCGTAGGCGGCTCGCTACCGAAGGAAGCCATCGGAGCCATCGGATGGTAGAGGTGAATGTCGATGGAGCTCAAGCAACTCACCATATGGGCGCTCCAACTGAGCATCCTCGTCATCGCCTTTGGGCTTGGCCTCAAGACGAGGATCGACGACTTGCTTTACACGGTGCAACGACCGAGCCCTCTTGCCCGGTCGCTGCTGGCCATGTTCGTGGTCATGCCTTCGGTCGCCGTGCTGCTAGGGCGCGCGCTCGATATCCAGCACGTTGTCGAGGTAACGCTGATCGCGCTCGCCATCTCGCCGCTATCTCTGCTGATTCCGTCGACGCTCACTAAGCTTGGTGGGCGGCCTTCTCAAGCGATGGCGCCGCTCGCCGCGGTCGCCCTCCTGTCGATCGTTATCGCCCCGGTCCTGGTAGAGCTGTTGAAGCTCTTTTTCGGACGGCTGCTCACCGTGTCGTCAGGGAAAGTTGCGGCCGTTATTGCAGTAACCGTGCTGCTGCCGCTCGTCGCCGGCATGTTGTTTCGCGCTGTGCTGCCTGACTTGGCGGAGCGCGTCGAGCTGCCCATCTCGATCGTTGGCAACGTCGTTCTGCGACTGGCGGCGCTGGTGCTGCTGGTGATGAGCTGGTCGGCGGTCTGGTCGCTCATCGGAAACGGCACGATCATCGCAATCACCATCTTTGTCGTGGCGGGGTTGGCGGCGGGCCATTTGCTCGGAGGGCCGGCGCCGGGCGGGCGAACCGTTCTGGCCCTCGCCACGGCGTTCCGTCACCCGGGCATCGCGCTTGCCGTGGCGGCGACAATAGTCCCCGAGGAGAATCTTGTCGCTGTGATCCTGCTGTATCTGCTCGTGAGCGTCATCGTCGGCGTGCCATACACGATCTGGCGGCAAAGAGTGAGAGGCGAACTGACCGATACCAAAGCAGCCGGCG